>Ga0078972_1006015_pt1 | contig 29654 bp, 25 predicted proteins | sample YelNatPaOPGAMG01_FD_67568 | JGI IMG/M metagenome (GOLD analysis project Ga0078972, IMG submission 67568) | Hot spring thermophilic microbial communities from Obsidian Pool, Yellowstone National Park, USA - OP-RAMG-01 (SPADES assembly) (version 2) | ecosystem: Environmental > Aquatic > Thermal... | reverse complement strand
CGTGCTGCGGGATGGAAAAAGATCGGGACCACAACGCCTCCCTGAATATTTTGAGACTCGGGCTGGAGTCTCGGGGTTAGCCCCCGGAAGCTCCGGCGTTTACGCCGGGGAGCAGTCACAACCATTCTTCCCCAAGGAACGGATGTGAAGATCCCCTTTCTCTGGATTCTCCTGGCCGGAGGGGCCTTTTTTCTTGTGGCCCTTCTCCTTGTTCCGGGGGATGCCCAGTATGTTCGTCTTGCCATCGATGCCGGCGATTATGACTATGCCGAGCGTCTTCTCGACACCCGGCTAAAAAAGCCTAACCCCCCCGTCTGGGCCCTTCGGGATGCCGCCCGTGTGGCCGCCCTCCAGGGGTATCCCTCCCGTGCAGTGAGCTACCTTGAGGCCCTTCTTGAAAAAAGTCCCGGGGAGTACAACGACCGGCTCGAACTCGCCCGCCTTTACCTGAACCTCTATGAACCCAAGAAGGCTGCCCTAGAGCTTCACGAACTTCTTCGCACGGAAAAACTTCCCGACCGGGACATGATGCGGCTGGCCCGTTCCTACGACATTCTGAACCTCCCGGGAGAGGCTCTCGCCATCCTTCACCGGATCGCCGACGAACATCCCAAGGATATGAACTACTGGAAGGCGATCCTCGTCTACGATACCCAGACGGGCAATGCCGACGACATGGCCCGCACTCTCCGGACCCTCTCGAGGAACTTTCCCGACAGGGTCGACTACCTCGTCATGCGCCTCTCCCTGGCCGCCCGCCGGGGGCGCGACAAGGAGGTCCTTCGCATGACGAATCGTCTCAAGGCTCTGGGCGGCGGCCTTGACCAGGCGCTTCTTCCCGCGATGCGCTCGCTTTTCCGGATGAAGCGGCCTGTGGATGCCTTCATCCTTTACCGTTCCGCCAGGGAGGGGGTGGCCAAAGACCCGGTCATCGACTCCGCCGCCTGGTTCTTCTACAAGGCGGGCTACTTTGCCTGGGCGCTCTCCGCCTTCGAGGATCTCCTGCAAAGGCGTCCCGGGGACAAAAAGATCTGGGAGGAGGTCGTCTGGCTCTCGGACAAGATGCACTGGTATTCCCGGACGCGCTTTCTGATGGAGGAGCGGCAGAAGGTTCTTCCCCTTCCGGAGACTCTTTTTCACCAGAGACTTCTCGATCTCGATGCCCGGTACGGACTTTCCGGCAAGAGCCAGGAGGATCTCCTCTCCTGGCTCGGACGCCCCGGGGGGCCCGGGATCGATGACCTTCGCCTCTCCTGGCAGTCAGCCGAGGATGCAAACAATCTCCCCCTGGCGGTAGCGCGCCTTCGGCAGGCGATGAACATCTTCCCCGACAACCCGCTGGTTCGGGAGGACCTGGTACGCACCTATCGGGACATGGGGGACTATGGAGACGCCGGTGCCTTCCTCTGGGCCCAGGGACTCAGGAGCGGGGAGACCCCCCTTCTTCGCCAGGCGCTCGCCAGCTTCCGGGAGGCCGACACCCCCGAGATCGAGAAGGGGATCCTGTTTCGTCTGGCCTCCTCCGACTCCCGGGAAAAGTTCAGGGACGACCAGTACGCCCTCTTTACCCTCTACAACGAGAGTGCGAAGAGGGGGGATGTCGACCACCTTCTCCAGACTCTCCTGAGATTCCCCGACCTGTCGGCCTCGATGAGCATGGAGCTTGCCAGAATCATGATCTGGGATCATCATGACAGGAAGGCCCGGGGGGCCATCGACCGGATCGCCCGGGCCTATCCGGAAAACCGGGCGATCCTCTTTCAGGCCTCGGACTGGTTTACCGAAGCCGATCGGCTCGCGATTGCCATAGAGTACGACAAGAGGCTCGTGGCCCTTCTCCCCTCGGATCCCCAGGGGTTGGCCCTTTTGATCCGGGACCGCCTCTGGGCGGGGCAGGACAAGAAGGTCCTGGCCTACTATCAGAGGCTTCTGGGGCTCGACGGAAGCAATCTGGCGGCGCTGGCCTATCTGGGGGACCACGCCTACTATCACGGACACTTCAGGCGGGCGATCCGGTTCTATCGGCGTGCCGTTCGCTACGGAGCGACCGACTATGCTCTGGTCTACCGCCTGGGGTCGGCCTACCGGCAGGCCAGAGATCCCCGCATGGCCCGCCGGATGTATCGTCTCTCCTGGGCGCTCCTTGGGCCGCGGCTCGCCCCCTTTGCCTCCGGGAACATTGGAGCCGGGGGGGGCGGGGCCTCGGTCTCGGAGAAGAATTCCGCCCTGAAAGGGAAGGTGCGTCTTTTGGACTTCAAGGGGGGACGCCCTCCCCCGACCCAGTCTGTCGACGACGCGACCCTGAGGCGACGTCTTCTCTATGAGATCAAGATCACGCATGCCCTGGGACACGACCGCATGGCCTACCGGAGAACCATGGCCTTTCTCCGGCGCTTCCCCGACGACCGCGAGGGGCTCTACTGGGCCGCGCGCCTTCTGTGGAAGGGGAGGAAAAGCGGCAAGGCCCTGGCCTATCTCGACCGCTGGCTACGCCTCCATCCGGACTCGAAGGACTTTCTGGTCTTTCGTGCCGAGATCCTGACCCAGCTCGGGCGGGTGATCTCGTCCCAACGCCTTCTCTGGAAGCTCCACAAGAGGTATCCGGCCGACACCGTCATCTGGAGCGATCTGGTGGAGACCTACAAGAAGGAGGGGGACCTGGTCTCGACCCAGGCGCTCGACTCCCATCTCTTCTCCCAGGGTGAGACCCAGGCGCCCCGCGTCTCCTCGGGGATCCTGAACCTCTACAATATGGGAGACTGGTCCCTGCGAAACCAGGACTTTGCCGTCTTCTATCCCGGGGGGGCGGCGTACAGCTTCGATACAAAGATCGAAACCCCCCTCTGGGGTTCGGCCAACTATTTTTCCGGCAGGACCGAGTATTTGGGAGGGGGAAGCGGGACAGGGATGGGCACCGAAGGCTACACCTATGCCGGGGTCCGCTGGACGCCGGCGCCCGGGTGGCAGGTGGTAGGGGAAGGGGGGGATACCCAGCTTGCAGGAACCCCCGGCTTCTATCTCCACGGGACAGGGACATTGGGGAAGGTGACCCTGGACCTGCAGGGCTTCGACAACATGGTCTGGGGGGACTTCGGGGAGTCGATTGCCCGGGCAGGTCTTCAGACAGGATATATGGCGAGCCTTTCGGTCAACCCCTTCGACCGGCTCTCCTTCGAGGTGGAGTCCTGGCTCTTCGACTACACCCTCGACGGCCGGCAGATTCCCTTCGGGGAGCTTCACAATACGCTGGGGATGTTCGATCTCGTCCTCGACACAGATCCCCAGCTCGATTTCGTGGGAGGCTATGAGGACTGGACGTTGATGGCCGCCTCCCCCTCCGCTTCGGCCCTGGTTCCGATCCTTGCGCGCCAGCAGTTTTTCTTTGGGGCCCTGGTCTACCAGGCCCGCATCAGAAATCGCATGAACCTGAACATGCAGGTAGGCGGGTACGAAGACATCTATTCCCATACCCCCGCCTACGAGGGAGGGATGGGGGTCTCCTACCGCTTCTCCCGGTCGCTCGAGGTCTTCGCCAACGGAGACTACTTCAATCAATCGGTCCTTTACAACGGGGCTTCCGAGGAAGCCGTCTGGGGGTTTTCCTTATGGTTCTGATGGCTCGCCGGATCCGCTTTTTTGGCGGAATGATCCTTGTCTTGCTTCTCATGTCCGCCTGTGTCTCGGCGGGGCGCTCTTCCGGGAGTCTCCCGGCCGCTCCCCGGCCCCTTGCCGTCTTCGTCCAGCCCTTTTCGAACCTGACGACGACGCCGGATGCGGGCAAGTCCCTGACGACCCTTCTTTCCTCCACGCTTCTCCGCTATCGGGAGTTTCGTCTGGTGGCGCCGGAGACCCTGCCTTTTCCCCTTCCCCAAAACGTCTCCGCGACAAACATGAGCCTGGCGATGCGGGATCGGCTGAAGTCGGCGGGGATCGATGCGGTGCTCTCGGGGTCGGTGATCGAGTACACCTATCGCTCCGAGCTTGAAAGCGAGCCTGTGGTGGGAATGAACTGGACGATGACCGATCTCCGGAGCGGGAGGGTCCTGTGGGCCGCCTCCCTCTCCGGGGTCGGGAGCTGTTTTCTCGGGTGCAGTCAGACGCTGACCTCCCTGTCGAGCGATCTGATTGGAAAAGAGGTCGCGCGCTTTGTCGGACGATAGGAAAAATCCTTGAAAAGGCTTGATGAAATCAGAAGGAGTGGGTGGAGGAGCTGTATTTTTGCGGGACTTCTTTTTCTCTCCTCCTGCCTCCCCCCTTCCGCCTCCGTTCGCAAGGAGGGAGAAGGGGCGCCTCCCTTCCGTTACGCCGTCTATTACGGGGATCGCCCTCTCCCCTCGCTTATGGCGGGACGAAGCTGGGCGATCGTCTCCGACACCTATCCACTGCCTACTCCCGGGTCGAATCCCCCTTCCGGGAATGTGCCGGGGGGCAAGACGCTCTACATCGCCTACCTCTCGATCGGGGAGGTCGACAGTGACGGCCCCATTGCCCGAGCCCTCGCCCGCACCCCGGGAGGAGAGTCGGGGGTCTTTCTTGCAGAGAACGTCTTCTGGCACTCCCATGTGGCGGACATCCGCAAGGAGGTTTTCCGGAAGGCGCTCTACGACCGCATCGCCCGGGACCTCCGGAAGGGGTTCTCCGGGGTCTTTCTCGACACTCTCGACTCCCCCCTCGACTACGAAGAGCGATTCCCGAAAAAAGGCGCGGGGCTTTCCCGGGCCCTCGTCTCCTTCGTCGAGACCCTTCGCGCCTCCTACCCCCGCCTCGTGATCGTGGGCAACCGGGGATTTCCTGTCCTGCAAGAGCTTGCCCCCTCCCTGTCAGGCGTTCTTTTCGAGGACTTCTGCACGCGCTATTCCGAGACGAAAAAAAACTATGTGCGTGTTTCGGAGCAGGAGCGATCGGACTTTCTCAAGACGGTCGACCGGGCCAGGGCAACCAACCCCGACCTTCGCCTCCTTGCCCTCGACTACGATGACCCGGATCATCCCGGGGTCTCCCGAGGATGCGGGAAGGTCGCAAAGGAGAAAGGGTTTTCTCATTATGTCTCCGACTGGCGGCTCCTTCGTCCGGTTCGGCATCTGGAGAGGGGCCCGGAGAGGAGTGCCCCCGGATGAAGGCGCACATTCGCCTCCGACTCGCTCCCCTTGCCCACTGGTGGCGGCGCACGCACCTGGCCCCCTACCTTGAGTCTCTGGGCGGGATCCTTCTCGTAAGCGCTTTCTTCGTCTACTTCTATGGCAAGAGCTCCCTCATCTTCCCCGGCTTCCACCCCTTTCTTCCGATCGTCTTGCTGGTCGCCGGCCGGTACGGCTTCGCTCCTGGACTCTTTGCCGCGCTTACCGGGACGGGGGGGTACTACTTCATGCTTCTCTGGCAGGACCACTTCGACACCATGGTGCCGGGAGAGTTTTCCTTTCTCTGGCCGTCGGCCTTCCTGTTTTCGGGGATGGTGATGGGGGAGCTTCGGGATGGCGAGGGGCGAAAGTTTAAGGCGCTCTACGAGAAGTATCTCAAGACGAAGGACTCTGCCGACACCTTGGAGCTCGAGCTCGACATCCTGACCCGGGCGAAGCGGGAGCTCGAGCAGCGGATCTTCCTCGACCCCAATGCCGTGAGCGACATGTTCGACGTCTTCCGCTCGCTCGAGCGCGACGAGATCGACAGCATCCCCTCCTCGCTCCTCTCTCTTTTCACGAGCTTTCTCGGAGCCGACTCCGTCGCCCTTTACGGGCGCAGGAAGGGGGTCTTCGTTCGGGAGCTCGAGGCGGGACTCCTGCCCACGCCGCAGGAGATTCCGGGGGACTACGGACCCTTTTTTCATAGCTACGAGAAGGGGGAGGCGGTGGCGCTTCCCTCCCACGGCATCCTTCCCGACATTGAATTCACCGGTGGCTCCCGCCCCATGAGCCCACTGGGGGTCTATCCGGTGCGCGCGGGGGAGGACGAGGTGCGGTATCTTCTCGTCATCTGGCATGCCCCCTTCGAAAAGCTCACCCCGGAGTTCTTCCAGCTCTCCTCCATGATCGCCGACCGGGCCTCCTCGCGCCTCATGAACCTCCGGATCCAGAAGGAGACCCGGGAGAGCGTCTCCCAGGACGATTCTACGGGATTTTTGCGGCCGGTCTTCTTCGCCCGGAGGACGGCGGAGGAGCTCGGGAAGTCCTTTCGCTACACCGTGCCGATCTCCTTTTTCGAGATTGCCTTTACCTCCCCGGCAGAGGGATTCCTCGACCGCCACGCCGCCCTCATGGCGATGCGGACCGTCGCCAAGAGGCTCCTGAGAGAAGTCGACCTCGTGGGGGTGCCCCCCGACATGTCGGCGGTCTGGTTCTGTCTGCCCCATACCGCCAGTGCCGGGGCCAGGGTCGTCCTCTCCAAACTCTGGGAATACTGGAAGGCGGAGTCCGACTCATCCCAGACCCTCTCCGGGGTGGATCTCTCCTGCCGGATGCTTGTTCTCGAGGAGGGAGAGCGGGCGGCAAGCCTGAATACCTTCGCCGCGATGATGAAGCGTCTCGACGGGCTCTACGAATATGATCCCGCAAATAATGTTTACAGCGGCCGGGGATTCGCGGAGAGGGTCCGGGCCAGACTTCCGGAGAAGGGGGGACTCCCGGGGCTCTTTCGCATAAGCTTTTCTGCGCCCTCCCTCGAAGAGGTGCTCTTTTTGAAAAAGGATCTGGTCGCCCGGAAAAATCATGCCGGTCGGTTTGCCCTCTCCCGGGAGGCCGAGATCGGGGTCCCGCTCTCCGGCGCCGCTCTCTGGGTCTTTCTTCCCAATGCGACGGAGGCGGCCCTCGCATCCCTTCTCGCCGCAGCGGAGATCTCCTGGGCCGAGGGCGACCTCCCAAAGCTCAAACGGGGACGCGTGACCTTCGAGAATCTGGTCCTTGGCCACCCCTCCGCCATGGCGAGCGACCTTCTCGTCAGTCTCGAGGAGATGGGGCAGGGCGACGACAAGGCCCCCTTTCGTCCCCTTTCGGAAGTGGGGGCGACGGACTCCTCAGAGGCCCATCTCCCGGCGATCGGGGAATCGGAAGAGACTTCTCGGGAGACGGATTCTTCCCTTCTTCAAGGCCGGGCCGGAGGAAACGCATCCCCCGAGGAAGAGGAGGGGGAAAATGAGAGGGCGAGGGTGGGAGAGAGGGTGCGGGAGGGAAAAAGAGTGCGGCCTTCCTCCCCGGAGCGGGAGGAGGCTCTGACCCCCGCCCTGCCCATTCATGTTCCGGCCGGAGGATCCGGCCGGGGAGGGGAGTTCGACAGGGCCAGGACTGGGTCCGGGAGGGGGGCGCCGTTTCCGGAGGAGCTCCTCATGAAGGTCGAAAGCCTGATCCGGGAGCACGGGGCGGTTGGGATGACCCGCCGGGAGATCTCCAAGAACTCCCGGGGATTTGGGCGTCTGGATCCGGAGAGCCAGGAGGCGCTTCTTGGGTATCTCGCCTCGGAGCACCGCATCGTATTGATCCGGGAGTCTCCCGGTCGGGGCCGTCCGCGCGTCAGCTATGTCTACGCCGGCGTCTCGGAGGTTCGCGATGAAGACTGAGTCGTCCCCGCTTGGGGGTGTTGGCGGCCGCAGGAATCGCCAGTCCTCTCTCCCCTTTCTCGGAGAGCATCCAAGGCTCCAGGGGGCTCTTGTCCTCTTTTTCATGGGGGCCGGGACCGCTCTTTCGGCGCTGGCCCTTGCCGGGCTTCTGCGGGGAGCGGGTCCGGATCTCGGGACTCTTCTTGTGGCCCTGCTCGGAGCCGCCATCTGGCTTTTTGGCGCACTTTTTCTCGCGCCCACCCTACGCATGGTCTATGCCGCGGTGCCGTTTCTTATTCCTCTTGCCGGCCCCCCCTTGGTCTTCCTGGCCTTTCTTGCGGTCCTCCTCTCCCGAAGGCAGGACTACTTAGCCGACGATCCCATGATCGAGATGATTTTCAATCCTCCGAAGGTCCGCTCCAGGCGCGCCCTCTATACCATGGAGGAGGTCCTCTCCCACGACCGGAAGATTGTCTCGGCGGGAGACATCCTCCGGTGGGGGGACATCTCTCTCAAGCAGGCACTGATCGACCGGCTGGCCTCCCGGGAGGTGACGCCCCGGGCGATCCGGATCCTCCGGGGGGCCCGGAACGATCCCGACGACGAGGTCCGTCTTTTTGCCACGACCATCCTGACCCGGCTTGAAAAGAAGTTCCAGGAGCAGACGCGGTCACTAAGGGAGAGCCCCGACCCCGTGACCCCGAATGCGACCCTCGGCCGCTCCTACCTCGAGTATGCCGAGTCGGGACTTGTCGGCGACCGGTTGGCCAGGAGCCTTTTTCTCTCGGGCCTCTCCTGTTACGGTGCGGCCCTCTCGGCCGGGGAGAGGCTCTCTCGGGAGGAGCTTCTCCATGTGGCAAACGTCGCGGCCTCGCGCCAAAACAAAGAGGTCTTTGTCCAGGCCCAGGAGAGGCTTGCCTCCGGGGGCGATCCCCTCGACCTCAAGAGGCTCGAGTGGGTGAACCTCTACGAATCCGGCCGGTTCCGGGAACTCCGGGAGGATATCTCCGGTTCGCAGGCGCTTTGGGGAGGACATCCGCTCCCCGACTACATGGCGGTCTGGGTGGGCTCCTCCCCCGGGGGGGCGTCGTGAAGGAGACGGGGGAGGGGGTGGCCGATGTCTGTCTGATCCTCGAGGGGACCTATCCCTTCGTGACCGGGGGGGTCTCCTCCTGGACCCACCAGCTCATCACCCATCTTCCGGAGGTTCGCTTCCATCTCTATTGTCTGATCGCCGAGCGGGAGCCCGGACCCTGGCTCTTCCCGCGTCCGGACAACGTCTCCGGCATCACGACCCTTTCTTTGGGGGGCGGGGCGACAACCGTCGAGAGCGAAGGCGGGATGCTTTCTCCCGAGGAGGAAAAGAAGCTCATCGATCTCCTTCGCCTCTTTCACCGCTCCCTTCTTGCCGGGGCTCCCGAGGCCTTCGGGGAGCTCTTTGACCATCTTCGGACGACGGGATTTACTCCGGAGCTTTTCCGGACGCTCTCCTCGGGCCGGCAGGCCTGGTCTTTGATCCAGGAGTTCTACGAGGCGCAGTTTTCTCATGAGGCCTTCATCGACTTTTTCTGGATGTGGAGGACCACACACCTTCCCCTCTTTGCCCTTCTGTCGGCCCCGCTTCCGGAGGCCCGGGTCTACCACTCCCTGGCCTCGGGCTATGCCGGGATGCTGGGCGTCATGGGGAAGCTCGCCTACGGCCGGCCGTTGGTCCTGACCGAACACGGGATCTATACCCGCGAGCGCAAGATCGAGATCGCGCTCGCCCAGTGGATCGGACAAAGCCAGGGCGACGAGGCGACGGTGCGCCCGATCCGGGAGACGATCAAGGGGTTCTGGATGCGGATCTTCGAGCAGTTGGGCCGCATCGTCTACCATTATTCCGATACGATCGTGACCCTCTTCGAGGGGAACCGGAGCATCCAGATCCGGGATGGGGCCGACCCGGAGCGGACCCGGGTGATCCCCAACGGCATCGCGATCGGGGAGCCGATCTCTCTTTCCCCCCGACAACGAGAGGCGGGAGGGGAGCGCCTCGTGGGGTTCATCGGGCGGGTCGTTCCGATCAAGGACGTCAAGACCTTCATTCAGGCGTGCCGACTGGTGGCCGACCAGTACCCGGCGGTTCGCATCCTGATCATGGGCCCCATGGACCAGGATCCCGAATACGCCAGGGAGTGCCAGAACCTCGTGGAGCTTCTCGAGCTTTCGGGCCACGTGACCTTCACCGGTTTGGTGCGGGTCTCCGACTATCTGCCAAGGCTCGACCTCCTGGTGTTGACCTCGCTCTCCGAGGCCCAGCCCCTCGTCATCATGGAGGGCGCCGTCTATGAGGTTCCCACCGTGGCGACCCGCGTAGGCGCCTGCGACGAGCTCATCAACGGCCGCCTCAGGGAGGACCGTCTCCTGGGACCGGGCGGGATCGTCACTACAGTCGGGAACCCCGACGAATCGGCCCTCTCCATCCTCCGGATCCTGCGCGACGAGGATCTCCGCCGGAGAATGGGCCGGGCGGCGAGGATCCGGATGGAGAGGTTCTACCGGGAAGAGGCGGTCTTCTCTTCCTACCGGGAGATCTACCGGAGGGGGGTGCTCTAGTGGCCGGCATCGGCTTTGTCCTCCGGAAGCTCGCATCCAAAGAGGACCTCTCCTCCCTGGCCGGGGGCTTCATCCTCTCGGCCATCGTCGCCGCCGGTCCCTGGCTTCTCACGACCATAGGGTTGTTGGTCGTGAGTTATTCGAGCCTGGGCTACTTCACCCGGGTGCGGGACTATCTCCTTTTCCGCTCCCTTGTGACCTTCGCCTTCTTTGCCTCTCTCATGATGGTCTCCCTCCTGCAGCTTCCCGCCACCCGCTTCGTGGCCGACCGCTTCTTCGAGATGAAGTTTTCCGACAACCGTTCCATCTACCTGACCTCGGGGGCCCTCGCCCTTCTCTTTGGCGTTCCTCTGTCGGCACTCCTCGTCCTTCCCCTCCACCTGGGGCTTGCGGAAAGCCTCGGCTACTACGGACTGCTCGTCGTGCTGATCCTCCTTTGGATCACGACTTCGCTGGTCTCGACGCTCCACGACTACGGATCGGTGGGGGGGGCCTTTCTCATGGGCGTGGCCACCTCCGTCGGGGGAACCCTCCTGGGGGCCCGCCATGGGGGAGCGGCCGGAGCCCTCTTCGGCTATCTTCTGGGGGAAGGGGTGATCGTGGCCCTTCTGGGGGCGAGGATCTTTGTGGAGTTCCCCGGACCGATCCGCTGGAACCGGACCTTCGTCTCCTTCCTGAAACACCGCACGCGTCTCATGCTTCTGGGCCTTGTCATGACGCTCGGTATCTGGGTCGACAAGATCCTCTTCTGGTACGGTCCCGGCTCGGAGAAGATCGTGGGGTATATCCACGTGAACCGGCTCTACGACATCGCCATGTTCTTCTCGCTTTTGACGGTCATCCCCACTCTGGCGCTCTTCGTCTTCTATTTTGAGACGGGATTCTACGAGCGCTACCGGGGGGTCTTCATCCTGCTCGAAGGGCGAAGACCCCTCTCCGAGGTGCTCGAGGCCAAGGAGCAGATGGTCTCCTTCATCAAGCGGGGGCTCGGTTATATCCTGAAGATCCAGGGGGCGGTGACCTTCGTCGTGGTGCTGAACGGCCACGGGATCCTCTCGCTTTTCCACGCCGATCTCCTGGCCCTTCCCGTCTTCCGCATGGGAGCCCTGGGGGGGTTCTGCCAGGTGATCCTGACGATGGAGTTCACCCTTCTCCTCTACTTCAACCAGCAAAAGATGGTGAGCGCCCTGGCCTGGGTGCTCCTTCTGTCGAACGCCGGCCTGACCGTCCTCCTCTGGAACCTAAGCCCCCGGCTCGAGGGAATGGGGTATCTTGCCGCCTGCCTTCTCTCGTGCGTCTACGGCTACTCCCTAGTCGACCGCGGGGTCTACGACTTCGAGTTCAGCGTCTTCATGAAGCCTCCGGACTATGTGAATGTCGAGTCACAGGAGGAGAGCTCCCCTCCGGAGAAGGAAGAGCTCGTCATCCCGAATACGGCTCCCGCGGGGGGGGCAAAAAAGGCCGCAGTGGCCGGTCTTCTCCTTCTGGCGGCCCTCGCCGGGGCCGCTCCCTCCCAGGCCCACGCGTCCGGCGGGGGCGGGGGGGCAAAAAAGGCCTTATCGGGAGGGTGGGAGAGGATCCATCGTACCTGCTATGTCCTCTATTACGGGCCGGACAGGGAGTCGGACGACGCCAACAACTTCCGGGCTTACTGGGAGTTCCCTCTCAACTACCTGGGGTTCGACGCGGTCTACCGAAAGATGACCCGGGGCTTCCCCGATCCGGCCTCCCTCTCTCGCTACCGGGCGGTCTTTCTCCAGATCGACAGAAACCCCTTGCCCGACTCCCTGGCCTTCTGGCACTTTGTCTCGGGGCTCCTCGACCACCGGATCCCGTTTGCCATTTTGGAGGACTTCCCCGAAAGAAAGAAATCCGACCCGAACTTCGAGGCGGCCGGGAGCTTCCGGGACCGGGTCCTCCTGCGCATGGGGCTCAAGAAGGAAGGCGTGTGGGACACCAACCCCTTCGACCTCGACTACGGACACCGGGATCCTTCCCTGATGGGGTTCGAGTATCCTCTGCCGCTGACTCCCATCGCCTTCAGGCCGCTCGTGAGCCTCTCCCCTGCCAACCGTATCTTCCTGGGGGTGAAGAGCCGCGAGTTCAGAAACGAGGGGCTTGAGAGCCCCTACGGGATGGTGGCCCCCTGGGGGGGGATGGTCTTCGACCCCTTCATGATCCGGTGGCCCTCCCTCGACGCCGAGCATACGCTCTGGTTTGTGAACCCGTTCCGCTTTCTCGAGACGATCCTTCATATCCGGGATCTCCCCCGGATGGATCTTACGACGCTGAACGGGGAGCGCATCTTCTACAGCCAGGTCGACGGCGATGCCTTCGAGACCCTTTCCCACTACAAGCGGCGGCGGATGTCTTCCGAGGTGCTCTACCGGGAGATCTTCAAGCCCACCCCTCTCCCTTTTACCGTCTCGGTGATTACAAGCCAGATCGATCCCCGGGTGCAGGGATCGGCGGGGCGCGTCTTCTGGGCGAGAAAGATCTTTGCCCTTCCCAATGTGGAGGCCAGTTCCCACACATTTAGCCATCCCTTCTACTGGGTCCCCACGAAGGAGCAGAAGGACGAAGGGCCGATCCACATCGAAATCCCCCATTACCATCTTAATTTCCGCACGGAGATCCGGGGATCCATCGACTACATCGACCGCCATCTTCTTCCCCCGGGCAAGAAGGTCCGGGTCCTCCAGTGGAGCGGAGACACGCGTCCGGGAGCCGATGCGCTAAAAGAGCTCGCCGGGACCGGGGTTTTAAATCTCAACGGCTCGGACACGCGCTTCGACGACAATGCCCCTTCCTATACCTTTGTCTTTCCCTACTTCCGGCGGGTGGGGCCCTATATTCAATACTTCAACAGCGATGTGAACGACTACATCCTGACAAACGACTGGAAGGGACCGTACTACGGCTACCTGAACGTCACGAAGACCTTCCTCCGGACCGACCGTCCCCGGCGCGTCGACCCCATCGATGTCTACTTCCATTTTTATGCAGGCCAGCGCGAATCGGCGCTCAACGCGCTTCGCCAGGTCCTGGCCTGGGTCGCAAGGCAGCCCATTGCTCCGCTCTATTCCTCGGAGTTTGTCGAGGTGGAAAAGGGGTATATCGGATCCCGCGTCGACATGAAGCGACGGCCTGGGCAGGGGGCAGGGGCGATCTACCGGGTTTCCAATTACGGGCGCGATACGACCGTGCGCTTCGACCATGCCGACTCGCTCTATCCCGACCTGACCCTTTCCCGGGGGGTGATCGGCTACCGGCATCGGGGGGGGAGTCTCTATCTCTATCTCGCGACAGGTCGACCGTCGGCACGGCTGGTTCTCTCCCGGAACCCTCCGAAGACACCTGTCCTCTCCCGGGCTACGGGATATGTCTCGCTTTCGGGGGGGCTTTCGCGCAAGGGGTTTTCTTTCGTCTATAATGGATGGGAGAAAGGCGACCGGGTGGTCTTTCGGGGGATGGCGCCCTCGACCTCCTACAGGGTCACGGGCTCCGGGGAGAAATCCTCAAAGGGGCGCACCGTTCGCTCGGATCTTTTGGGGAGGCTCGTCCTCAAAAATCTTCGTCCCGGGGCTCCCTACCTTGTGTCGGCGAAATAGGGCAAGTCGATGTTGTTAAATGGTAAAAATGTCGGCGAAATTCGTTGTTCCGGAGGGGGAGATCTTCTGGCTGAGGCGGAGACGGAAGGCCGACCCGGAGGCCGGAGGATTGCTGGTCCGCTTCCGGGTCGGAAATGAGGATGTCAAAATGGAGGAAGACGTGAACAAAACAAAAAAATCGACGGCTGTGGCGGCGGCAAGAGCCCTGCTCGTTCTGGCTCTTCTCGGAACGGGCAGCGCCCTTTCGGCCTGCTCTCTTTTTGAGGCCTCTCCCCCCTTTACGAAGGCGGAAATGGCCCGGACAGACCGGGAGATCCTCTTCCGCGACGTGGACCACCACATGAAGTCCATGGAGGGGCAGCGGGTGGTGCTCGGAGGCAAGATCATCTCGGTTCGGCGCGGGACGCCCCTCTCCCTCATCTTTGTCCGGGAGTATCCCCTCAACCGGCGTTTTTTGCCGGAGACGGGACAGCAGTCCCGGGGAGACTTTGCCATCGAGACCGACATGCCCCTCCCTCACGACCGCTTCGTGGCGGACCACACGGTGGAGGTGATCGGGACGATCCGCGCTCCCATGCGGGTTGCGATGGGTCCCTCCCGGACGAAGCGGATCCCCCTCGTCCGGGCGATCCATCTCCATGCCGAGGCCCCGCCGCCTCCGCCCGCTCCGATGATGAATCCGGGATTCATGGATCCTGGCATGATGGATCCCTATATGATGGGGCCCATGATGCCCATGATGTGGTAGGGGCCGGGGATTTTTTTTCGAATGCCGCTTGAAATCCGAAGGCTCCGGTGGCAAGATTTCAAGTATGGCTATTGTCACCCCCTTCAGGGTTCGCTACTCCGAGACCGATGCCCAGAAACGGGCCCACCACTCCCACTATCCCGTCTGGTTTGAAATGGGGCGGGCGGAGTATTGCCGTGGCATGGGCTTCGACTACCGGGCGATGGAGGAAGGGGGGATCTTTCTCGTGGTGGCCAAGCTCGAGTGCCGCTACACGGGAAGCCTCAAGTACGACGATCTTGCCGCCATCGAAACCCGTCTTGTCAGGGTCGGGCGCCGCATCCTCGAGTTCTCCTACCGCGTGACCGAGACGGCCTCCGGGTCGGTGGCGGCCCTGGGGACCACGATCCTCGTTCCGGTTGACGAGGTGGGGCGTGTGGTCTCCCTTCCAGAAGAGGTCCTGCGACTTTTGTCTCCCTGCGAGGAGACGGAGTCGATTCTTTCCCCCTCCCTTTCCGAACCTTCCCTCTTGTCAGGCGGATAGCTCAGTCGGTAGAGCGCAGCTCTTACACAGCTGTTGTCGCGGGTTCGATCCCCGCTCCGCCTACCATAAATTAAGCCATTTTCTCTCATTTTTACTTTCTGAAAATTGATTTATTGGGACAATTATGGGACAATGAGTCCGGAAACGGTCATCTTTCCGGAGGCTCTCATGGCAACGATCACCAAGCGCGGCGATCTTCAATGGCAGGTCAAGATCAGGAGAAAGGGTTTTCCTCTCCAGTCCCGAACCTTCAACACGAAGACCGAAGGCGAGACATGGGCCAGGCAGATCGAAGGGGAAATGGATCGGGGCGTTTTTGTTGACAGGTCCGAATCCGAAAAGACAACCCTTTCCGAGGCACTCGACCGCTACGAGCGAGAAGTGTCCATCCTGAAAAAAGGATACGCCCAGGAAAAGTACAAGATTGCCTATTGGAAGAAATCTCTGATCGGACAGAGGTATATCGCCTCCATCCGGCCAACCGATCTTGCCGCCTGGCGGGATGAATACCTTAAAAAACATTCCCCGTCCTCGGTCAACCGCCTGATGATCGTTCTCTCCCACCTTTTTACCATTGCGATCAAGGAATGGGGGATGGGGAGTCTGATCAATCCTGTCCAGCAAATACGAAAGCCGAAGCTTCCTAGAGGCCGTGACCGGCGCCTCGTCCCAGGAGAAGAAAAAGTTCTTCTTTCGGCTTGCGAAGCTTATGGAGGAGATTTGTCTTGTCTCGTCCGCTTTGCACTCGAAACCGGAATGAGACGGGGAGAAATCGCCGGAATGACCTGGGAGATGGTGAACCTGAAAAAACGGACCGTCACGCTTCTCGAAACAAAAAATGGCGAAAAAAGGATCGTTCCGCTTTCGACGGAGGCTGTCCGAATTCTTTCAGGTCTTCCCTGTCGAATTGACGGTCAAGTCTGGGGGGTGGAGTCGGCCTCAATGACTCAGGCGTTTATCCGGGCTGTCTCCCGCGCCCGATCCGCCTATGAGAAGGAATGCGAAGAAAAGGGAACAAAGCCAGATCAGGCATTCCTGGTCAACCTTCACTTCCACGACCTGCGCCATGAGGCCACCAGCCGGTTTTTTGAGAAGGGGTTGAACCCGATGGAAGTGAGCGCCATTACCGGGCACAAGACGTTGCAGATGCTGAAAAGGTACACGCATCTGAAGGCCGAGGATCTGGCCAAGTTGTTGAAATAGTGCCCCCTCTCCCGTAGAATCGAGGAAAATTTTAAAAAGGGGACACATTGACAAAATCCGATCTTATCGACCGTCTGGCCCGGGAATTTCCGGGAATCACCCGTCCCCTCGCCCGAACCCTGATCGATCTTTTTCTCGAGGCGATGAAAAAGGGACTGGCAGAAGGAGATACCGTCGAATTCCGGGACTTCGGGGTTCTCCGGGTCCACGAAAGGGCTCCCCGAAAGGGGCGGAACCCGAAGACGGGCGCGTCCGTCAGTGTGTCCGCCAAAAAAAATGTTCGTTTTAAGCAGGGCCGAGCCCTGAAGGGCCAAATGAAGGAGAGGTTGTTCGGTGAATAGTCGGGTTGAACAGGCCGCAGAAGAGGGTCTGCGGAGATGCCTTGGGGTCGTCGGAAGCTTTGAAAAAGGGCCGAACGGCCTCGATATCAGTCTTGAGAAGTTTCAGATGTGGGGAAGCGTAGAAGTCTACTGCCGTTGAGCTAAGGTTTTGCTAGTTTTTCCACTTTAATTGGATCTTAAGATGGACCCAAATAGATCGAAGAAATATTGTGAGGATCGGCCGATGAAAAGGATCTCTTTGTGACCTCAAAAAAGAGACGCAAGAATGCTGATCGGAAAGACCTTGCCCGATTTCCCAGACAGTTCCTTGAACTGAAAAACGAATCCCATTTTCTGAAAGACAGGAAAAACAGGACAATTGGAGAAGTCGTCCGGAAAAAGTGGTACGATAAAAAAACGAAAGATCTGGTCAAGGTGGAGCTTTCTCTTGTTATTTATGGATCTTGCCCGACGGATAACGATCGGCTTTTCGGGTACGATTGTGCTCATCAGAGCCAATTGGGTTCCGTCCACCGGCATGTGGAAGGAAAGATCGAGACTCTCGCCGTCATTCCCAGCTTGTCAGAGATTGTGGAAATGTTCGAGAAGGAATGGAAACAGCATGCCGATCCGTATTTGAATCCGGAGAAAAAATCATGAACGCCGAACTTCGTCTGGAACCGCTTTCCAAAACGTTCGACAGATGGAAAACAGATCTTTCTGAAAAATATGACCCCACCGAACCCGACAGACTTTTTCTTTTCGAAGAAGAGGGCGATTACTGGAACGCCATCGCCTCCGTCTTTCTGCACCTCCAATGGGCGAAAGCATTCAGGAAACACCCGACCTTCAGAAATCGGACGGTGGATCCGTTTCTGTCCGAGCCGTATGAGGTCATGAATGCCCTTTCGTCGAAGCTTCCCCCGAAACCCGCCGACAAGGACTTCGGAGGTGTTTTCTACGACAATTATATTTCTCTCCTGAAGCCAAGATTCCTCTGGCCGTGGCTCTATCATTCGTGCGACGTCATGGGCTCCGTTGCGAACGATCCCTCTTTTTCGATGGGAGCCATTGCCATCGGGCTCGTCCAACCGATGGAACACCTGGCATTCCTGACCGCCGTTTCGGCAACTCCTCTGTTTCCGGCGGTGCTCAATGACCTGACGGTTTCGGTGACAAGCGACGGCCGCGAGCTTTTCGGAAGCGTGGGAGAATTCCCCTTCCGTCTTCCGGACGACGAAGACAGTTCGAGGAGACTGGAATCGCTGAAAATATTGTTGGAAGGATCGCCGGAAAAGGTTTACATCATCGTTCCCGATACGTTGGACTCCTGGATGTCCATGCGGGAATCTTACGATGAAAAAACATCATGGAAATGGAACAGGGAAGGTCTCTTGTTCACCTCGGAATCTAAAGCGAAAAAAGAGAACGAAACATATTTTCTCCCTTCAAAGAAAAACCTCGCATCATTTCCGGAAGATATGACGTGGAATACAATTTCGTCGGAAGAGGGCAGATCCAGAATCCCTGCCTGATCTTGAAACCGGAGAACCGCATGCCCAATACAAATGCCGTTCAGGTCGCTTCTCTCAACGGTCCTCTCCGTCTCATCGGAAATCTCCTTTGGGTCATTCTGGGGGGACTCTTCATGGCAATCGGATGGGTCATCGCCGGAATCTTGTCCTTCATTACCATTATCGGGATTCCCTGGGGTATTGCTTCGTTCCTGATCGCGTCCTTCTCTCTTTGGCCATTCGGTCGAGAGATGATTGATCGGAAGCAGGGAACTACCATGAAAACGATGTCCCTGATCGGAAATATCGTCTGGGTTGTGATCGGCGGCTGGTGGATCGCCCTGGGACATCTCTTGGCCGCTCTCGTGTGTGCGATCACGATCATCGGGATCCCGTTCGCTTGGCAGCATGTGAAACTCGCCGGCATCTCCTTCACTCCACTTGGCAAAGAGATTGTGCCGGTGGAAAATTAAATGGAGGTGTTCTGTTGACTCCTGTACAAGGAACAACCTGGCCTCTCGAACACCATACCAAAGTCAAACATGCGATTCTTTCCGAATATCTTAAAGCATGGTTTCCCATTCTGGGTAAATATAATGAAAAGATTGTCTATATCGATGGATTCGCGGGACCCGGATGTTATGCGTCGGGAGAGCCCGGATCTCCTCTTGTTGCATTGAGTATTGCAAAGGATGCCCGTTTTTCCGGCAAGATCATTTTTTTATTCATCGAAGAAGATACAAAGAGGTTAAAAAACCTCAAAGATGAGATTGAAAAGACTCCTTGGACAAAGACCTTCGATATTTCAACGGAGGGGGGCAATTTTGCAAATAACCTGTCGGAAATCTTGAGTCATCTGAAAGAAAACAATCTCCGGCCCGCTCCTATTTTCGCATTCATCGACCCCTTTGGATTTAAGGATGTTCCTTTCGATCTTATCCAAGAACTCCTTACATATGAAAAGTGTGAAGTCTTTATCAACTTCATGGTGGACTCAGTCAACCGTTGGATCGAACATCCAAAAGAAGAGATTCGGAGTCATATTCGTACGCTGTTTGGATGCGACAAGTTGAACTCCGTTCTCAACGCAAAAGATCGCATTATGGCTTTGAGAGATCTATACGAAGAACAATTAAAGACCGCGGCCGAATTTGTTCTTTCTTTTGAAATGAGAAACAAAAAGGATCGCACTCAATATTACCTTTTTTTCGCCAGCAATCATCGAATGGGGCATATCAAGATGAAGGAATCCATGTGGAAAATCGATGAGAAAGGAGACTTTTCCTTCTCCGCCGCAACCTACAAAGACCAATCCCTTTTCAAGAACTTCGATTTGAATGAAAAAATCAGGAGCTTACAGTCGGATATTTTTGAACATTTTAAAGGTCAATCCAATGTTTCCTGCTCTTCCATTTTGAACTATGTTGAAGATAAAACCATGTTTATCGGAAAACACATGAAAGAGGTATTGCGCAGAGGGGAGATGGAAGCTAAAATTATTGTCAGAGAAACAAAATCAGATGGAAAAAGGCGAAGACTTGGAACTTTTCCAAATGATGCTCTGATTGATTTCAAGGGAGAATAAACATGGCCAATGATTCTGCCATCGAGTGGACAAATTCGACTTGGAACCCGGTGACGGGATGTACCAAAGTCAGCCCCGGTTGCAAGCACTGCTATGCCGAAAGAATGGCCGCCCGTCTCAAGGAGATGGGAATCGCCAAATATCAGGACGGATTTCTTCCGACTCTTCACCCTGAAGCACTGAATATCCCCCTCAAGTGGAAAAAACCACAGGTCATTTTTGTGAATTCGATGAGCGATCTTTTTATGGACGAGATTCCTGATGACTTTATTGGCTCGGTTTTTGACGTGATGGAGAAAGCTTATTGGCATACCTTTCAGGTCCTGACAAAAAGGTCAGACCGGCTTATAACCCTAAGCCCGACTCTTTCTTGGCCAGACAACGTCTGGATGGGGGTCAGTGTCGAAAATACCGATTATACTTTCAGAATCGATCATCTCCGACGAACCGGAGCCCGAACGAAGTTCCTGTCGATCGAGCCTCTTCTGGGCCCTATTCCGGATATGGGCCTCACGGATATTGACTGGGTGATCGTGGGCGGAGAGTCGGGGCCGGGGGCTCGTCCCATGAAAGAAGAGTGGGTTCTGGAGATCCTCGAACAATGCCAAAAGGCTGAAGTTCCCTTCTTCTTCAAACAATGGGGGGGAGAGAATAAAAAGAAGGCTGGCCGGAGTCTCCTGGGTCAAACGTGGGACGAAATGCCGAAACTGGTGTCCGCTTCATGGGCCACTATCCAGTGACTAAAAGGGAAAATGCCCTCTTCTCTCACAGGATGGGCATTCAAACATCAGTCTGATAATCTTGGGATACGCTCCTTGTTGATTCTGGAAAAGGGGCACTTCCTCCTCATCGAAGTCAAGAAGCCGGGAGCATGAAGGGCATTGAACATCGCCAAAAGTTCCCGGGTTGTACCATTCCACTCCAATTTTTTCGCATTCCTGTGCCGAAAATTCTTTCATGGAAACCTCGCTGCAAAAGGTTCGATCAGAATGAGCACTCATTCTGTATCCTGATTATTATTATAGGAAGGTCTTTTGTCCGCTTGCATTTATAGAATTTCTATCTTCCTCCAATAAATGGAAGTGTACAGAGAGAGGTTCGAGCAGCTCCCGAATCGAATGTTCCTTCCCGTCCTTTGCAAGAACCAAGAGTGGCCGCATGATGGACTGAAAGTCAGGAATTGCCATGGGGTCTCAATATGTTAAGACATGGGAAGCTCAGAAACACCATTTTCAAATTTTGAGCAAAGGTCCTCTTCATGGACAATCCAAAAATATGTGGGCTATAACAATGGTCTTCTTTGTTGCTGGAGGAGCTTTTCCTGGAAGTCGTTTATGTTCGGTGTCGAATTCGGCAACTGATGGAATTGCGGCGGATGGTTGATTAACACAGCTTCCGTCATTGAAAATCATTTTAAGGCGGCTGGCTACTTTTCCAGTAGACAGTGAAGCGTGCAAGGACTTAGTGACCGCATTTTTATTGCCCTTACTATGGAGACCAACCATAAGCGCAAGCGGCAATTTTAAGGCATAATCACCATAAACGAAACGGCCCATACCATTTTTTCCATAATATTTAGCAAGTGTTGATTGTGAGATTTTTTTGAACTCAAAGATCAACTGTAACTGTTGTTGAGGGGAAGCGTTTGAAAAATATGTGATGTCCATTCTGATTCGGCTTTTTGATTTTTTTGTTAGTTTCTGATTTTCATTGATCCAAAATCCTGTAAGTCCTGATTCACCCTTAAAACAATCCAAATAATAATGTAGACTTTCGGTTATTTTTGGTTCAGATAGGGTATAGCTGATAGTTCTTGGAGCTTTTTTGGCAATTCTTTCCCATGTTTTCACCAAAAACTTCGCTGCGGATTGCGTTTCATCAGGTGGAAATATATCCTCCCACGAATGAGTATTACGCCTCAAGTAACTTCTCCCTGTTTTCAGTTGCAAGCACGCGGAGAACAATACGCTCAGCATCGCGATATGCATCAGAAAGCAGCCAAAAACGAGCGACGAGCGGCTTCACCAGATAGATTATTTCTTCCTTACGGATCACTACATCCATCGCCAAATATAGATTGTCCTGGATCTCCAACGGTAGCAGCTTCTTTTGATCTAGTAGCTCAAGCAAGGATGCAATAACTTGATCATCTTGTTCTGGCTTATCCAGTTCGAGATCTTCATATTGTTTTGAGTTAATGGGCTCTACCCGCACAATACCAAGAGGACCGCAGATATTTTCAGAATTAACATTGATCGCTATTTTGACATCACCAACACCACCACGAGCCTCTCTCCACGAATAAATTGCCTGTCGTAGTCCATTGGCATATTTTCGAAGAATGGACTCCTCCGGCCTTTTCTGTAGTGATGTATTTAGTCCCAAAACCGAATTAGGTTGCAGATTAGGAGCAATCTCATCTGCGACTTCGAACACACGTGTCTGCTGTATCTTGTCCAGTCCAAAGTATTCAAAGATCAATGACTCGGACTCCATCGAGATGTGTTTGAATCTATTACCAAACCAGCCACCGGGTTGCTGAAGCTTATTTTCGATATCAAATGTATACTGGCACACCGTATGAATTATTTCCCATGCACGTTCTTTATTGGTATGCTGATCTGGATGAATAAAAGGCAATTGTTGTATATCATTAATCGTCACACGTTCTCTCTCAAAGTTTATCTGGTAGGCTGTCAAGAGCAATACATACTGGACAAGGCGTGAACGCAGGTAAATTGAAACAAATCGTAAAAGTTCTTCATCTTTTGTGGGACCTGAAATAACACCAATACTATGGCTAAATGAAAAAGTTTTATCAGAAAACGCTGCTCTAATAGTTCGTTGGCTTGTCATGCCATCTGTAAAAATAATTTTAGGACTCTTAAAAATATTGATAAGATCGTTCGGTAGCCGAGAGACAGTTTTGATATCGTCTGGAAATCCTGAAAGAATTTCTGGATTAAGCATTAGCGGTATGTCAGAATTAAATCGTTTGGCATCTAGATATGGCATCGCACGAATGTCATCGGCCGAAACTGGTTCGGCAATGGATTTGTCCTTCTTATGAAAGCCCTTTCTTATGCACCATGGCCCGTTACGGCCAACAATTTCATCTAATGCACCATGCAACCGCAGAGACGTAATAATGGCCACATCATACTTTGTTCCCCAAAACAAGGTGGTGAATAATCCATTGTCCTGATAAACGCTTTGTGTCGACAATTGATGACGATCCGAGCTGTGTAATGTAAGTCGTCCAAATGCAAAACTGACATCAGCTTTTGGCACCCAATATTCAAAAGTTTCCACATGAGGAATCTGTTCCTGAGAAAATTCAGAGCGTGGCTTGGCTGTCACAACCACACACGGCTGCTTTGCATTATTGAACATTATCTTACGCAGATCCCCAAAATTAATAATCTCTTTGACCTGATATTTCTCTATCCAATCTCTGAAAAATTTCGAACTAGTACGAGCTGCTATAACACTGATGGGTAGTATCATGCACGAACGACCGTTTGGGACAAGACTATCTCGGGCCCGAAGCATAAAAGCAGCGGCCACTTGTCGACGGGGAATCTGGACGTTATTATGCCTCGCCCACTGATCACTACTAAGGAGTTTTTCTTTCTCGGGTTCCACCCAAGGAGGATTCGACAAAAATACTGTAAAATCACCAGAGGTGGCATGGGGGTTCTTTTCAGAGAAAAAATCTCCGAATTCCACCCCACCTGTTATGTTTTTATTATATAACGATGGTAACTTAATGTTCTCATTATTTTGAAGCTCAGCAATATCTGTTGGTTGGAGCCCTTCCAACATCGACAAATAAAGACTAAAAGCTGTAACGCGGCAAGCAGAAACATTGATGTCAGAACCATAAATATGTTCTTCCAAGAGCTTGCAACGATCCAAAAAACCTAGAGGGGATCCGGCCGTTGCTTCGGCATAGGAAAGCATTCGGCGGTATGCTGTCGTTAGAAGAATCCCTGATCCACATGCACCATCGTAAACGCGTTCAGCAAGAATGTCTTGAGAATCAGCAAATACTCGACTAACAACAAAGTTCGCAAGATGACGCGGCGTATAGTATGCCCCAATATCACGCTTTTCTTCTGACAGAAAGGACTCGTAAATCCCAGAGATCAGTTCAACAGGGATATAACGAAAATCGTAGGGCCAAATACTCTGTTGACGCGTCTCAAGGTCTTCTCGACGCAAAAATTTATCGACCCGAGAAAATGCTTTCTCTGGAAGATTGCTCCATAAGGTACTAGCTTCAGTATCTGATTCTAAAAAATCACCATTGAAATCATGCTTGAGATGTTTAAGTAACTCGTTGACTCCATTGGCATCCCTTTGATGTACCAGATCTTCCAGCCGCTTTAAATTATGTTTTCTTCTATATACCTCTCCAATAATTTCCCTGTGTTCTAGGTAGGAAATGAACAGAACTTGGGCCATCAAATACTGAGCATCAGCCTTTTCCAGCCCAAACTTTTTTAAATCTTGGACAATACAGGAGAGATTACGGAGTAAACAAAAATCTACTCTGTTTTCAGGTGAAAACCACTTTGGATAGCGCAAAAAAACTTCACCGGATTGTATGTCTCGACTAGAGAAAGGCCCTGTCTTCTTTGCCTCAGGGAATGGAATCAATTTGTCTTCAGAATTCTGGTGGATGATTGGCATCGCCCGAATATTTTGGCTATCCGCCACGAGCACGATAGATATCAGATTCTGATTCCAGATTTTTTCTAGGATGCGATTTAGTGCAGGCGAATCGCTTATATAACGACCATCATCTTCTATAAAACATACCGTAGGAACACCCTCGACATCAAAGACTGCGGTGGCTAGGATGTCTCCATTCTCGTCAAGAAGTTCGGTTATCTCATTACGATAGGAATGATTGGCAGGCACCTGTGTGCTCCGCCTGTGAAGACCACCTTCGGCGGAAGAATACCCCAAAGCTTCAAGCCAGCTTTGTGTAATAAGGTCTGCAGTCAATTTGTGACTCCCAGTCTCCTGCTCGCGGCTTCGTAGAGGAATTCGTTACATCTCTAAAAAACTGAAGATCTGATAAAAAGGATCATGTGGATGTCGGAATATTTTACTTCACAACGATCTTCATCCGCAATCAGCTTCAGAAATTATCACTGCTCATCGAAATATATGGATTGGTCAGTGGTCATGTCAATCGGAAACGTAAAATACCCCCCAAGTAGGAAATGAAAAAGGGACCCTTGGGGAGGAAAAAGGCATGGAGGTTTTAGAGACAATTTCCGGAGAACTGAATAATCTTCTTCCCAATGCAACGCATGGGAAGGAGGAGGTCGTGATCGAGAAGTCGCTCCATGAGCGAATTATTGAAATGTTCAAGGCGGGAAAGAAGAAGAAAGTCATTGCCCGTTTATTGGGAGTGGGGATCAAGACCGTCCGGAAGATCCTGGGAGGGCAGGAGTGGGTGCCCTATCGGAGAGCCTCGGTAAAAGAACCTCTTCTGGGTCCCTTCCAGAAATGGATTGGGCATCGGGCTCCGGAGGTCGAATACAACGGGCGGGTTCTGTTCCGGGAACTGAAGGAGAAGGGGTATCGGGGCAAGTACGACACGGTCCGAAAGTATCTGGCCCCTCTTCGGCCGGCCACAGGGAACCGACAGATGACGGTTCGCTGTGAGACGCTCCCGGGACAACAGGCGCAAGTGGACTGGGGGTCCAGTCAGGTGTGGTTTTTGGAGAACCGGGTCCGAGTCCGCTTTTTTGTCATGACACTGGGCTATTCCCGGAGGATGTTCGTGCGGGCGTTCATGAACGAACGGCTGGGGTCATTGATCGAGGCCCATGAGGAAGCCTTCCGGTTTTTTGGGGGTGTCACGGACGAGGTGCTCTACGACAACCCCAAGACCATGGTGATCCGGCGCGAGGGCGCCACCGTCGTCCTGAACGGGGTATTCGAAGACTTTGGCCGCCATTGGGGATATTCTCCCCGGTTCTGTCGCCCGTATCGGCCCCAGACGAAGGGAAAAGCCGAATCGGGGGGTCAAATACGTCAAGAAAAACTTTCTGGTGGGGCGCCGCTTCCGGGATCTCTCCCATCTGAATGGGGAGCTGGAGCGGTGGAACAGGGAAGAAGCGGACACGCGCCTTCACGGAACCACCGGATGTCGCCCCATTGACCGGTTTTCCGAAGAGCGCCTTACGCCCTGTCCCCTGGTCAAACCCTATTTGCAGGGCTTGCCGAACACCCGCCAGGTGACCCGGGAAGGCTTTGTGAACTGGAAGGGGAACCGGTATTCGGTGCCCTGGTCCTGGGGTCCGGTTGCGGTGCGGGTTTCCCAGGACGATCGGACTCTGATCATCCTTTCTTCCTCCCTGATAAAGCGTTGACTTTGCCATCAACCACTTTACAGGAGGAGGGTGCCGGGGTGGTCTACTTTTTCATTCCTACTTTCCCCTCAACTGGTACACTTTTACATTACCATTCACACCGGTTGGGTCGCGTTGCCAGATAGGCAAAGGTTTCCTTCGAAATGTGGGCCGAGTGATTGTCCAGAACCACACGAATGGTTGCCTCTTTCGGATAGTGATCATCCAGACGTTTCAAAAGGGACACGAATTCCTGACTTCTATGCCGCTCCTCAACATTGGCAATCACTTCTCCTGTATGAAGGTCCAGTGCGGCCAGAAGGGAGAGGGTTCCGTGGCGAATATATTCGTAATCCCGACCAACCTCGGCATGGGACCCAGGTTTCGGTGGCAGATCTGATGCCGTATTCTGAATGGCCTGGATTCCCGGCTTTTCGTCGATGCTGACCGTAATCACCGGTCCCGCGTTTTCAGGCTCATCCTCACCTGTTCTCAAACGGTCGTTTTTGAGATTGACCTCCTGATAGACCATCAAGACCTCGGCCATCTTCCGGTCGAAGTCGGGATCACGCTTTTCCAGATAATACCGGATACGGTGCGGTTTGATGTTGGCCGCATCCAGAATCCGCCAAATCGTCATTTTCGGAACATGCATCAGTCGGGAAAACCCGGCTTCTTCCGCTTTCCCATGAACAAAGTCCGTCAAGGCCGACAAGGTCCATAACTCTGCCTCAAATCCATGATCCTTAGGCTTGGTGCAGGCCAGACTCACCACCCAGCTTTTGGCTTCTTCCGTGATTTCCGGCTCTTTGGGTCGGTGGTATTTGTCCTTCAGCCCCTCCGAGATTCCTGCCGCCAAGGCCTTGTCGATGCATTTGTAAATAGAGGGGCGTGACAGACCCAGTTCTCGATGAATGTCCGAGAGAGACTTCCCCTCCGCATACCGCAACAAAACGCAGGCCCGTTCAATCTCCCTGACGGGAGCTGTCCTCGACTGGGACAACCTCGTGAGGCGTTCTTTTTCTTCCGGAGCCAGAATTAATGCTGCTCGTGCTGTTGTTCGTCCCATCATCCCCTCCCGTTTTATATCTTAATGCCCAAACCTTCTCTTGGCCATTATATCGGGAGGAAAAATATTTTATAAATGTTTTAGAGTTATTAACTAATAGTATCCATTCGATAGTAGCCATTTCAAAAGCATTATTCTTGTTCAAGAGCGTGCCAACTTTGATAGTTTATATGGGACTCCCCAAAAAGCAAGTGGTTCGTAATCGGGGTAGGTATAGTACCCTCGGTTAATCCGAATATTGCTAGCTCTTTCTCGACATCTTTGTTGTACGAGGTCAAAAACTGAGATAGGGATTCCGCTGCAACAGTTAATCACACCTTGACAATAAGGGTTCTCTAAAGCTAAACAGAAATTTTCTGCCACTTTTTGAATTGGTAAGTAATCACGTAATTGATCGCCCATTGACATATTGAAAACATTTTGCCCCTCATCAATGGCTCGATCTAACTGGGCCAAAAGACTGTTTTTATTTTGTCCTTCGCCGTACATGTAAAACAGACGTATCCATTGAAAAGTGAATGGTCTTTCCCTCTGTAAAAATTGAAGAGCTTTACGCAAAGTGTCTTTAGCAAAACCATAAGGCGTCGATGGGCGGGTTTCCATGTCTTCTGTTAAGGGGCCATATTGCATGCCATACTCAAGGCATGTTCCGGCAACTAATACGTGAGAAACTCCTGATTTAATGATCGCTTCCAAAAACAATAGATCTTTAGGAAAGTTTTTGTTGACATGAAAGAAATCTCTGTAATTTGGTAAACCTGGCCAGGCAAGATGAATGATTGCATTGGGTAGAAACTCATTTTTGAGTAAGAACTGAAAGTTTTTATGCAGATCACATTGGATAACCTTGCTATAGGCAAACCATGGCATTTCTTGAGATTTTTTAAGATCACGAACTATTGCAATAACAGTATGTCCTTGAGCAAGCAATGCACTCACCACATGGCGCCCGACAAAACCAGAAGCCCCTGTAACCATAACTTTCATCGGAGAATTTTCAGTTCGGGGACAGCTATGACAAATTTACCGCCCCATTTTAGGACTTGTTGCTGTTGCTGAATAACCTCGTCAGCTATATTCCAGGGAAGAATAATTACCCAATCAGGCTTACACTTGGCAAGTTCAGTTGGAGGAAGAATAGCAATATGGCTTCCAGGCATGAATTTATTCTGTTTTGAGGGTGCGGCATCACAAACAAAATCGATTAGATCATGCTTGATCCCGGCATAATTAAGCAATGTGTTTCCTTTGGCAGCAGCACCATATGCAGCTACAGATTTACCCGCCCGTTTTTGTTCAATTAGAAAAGCAAGGAAGTCATTCTTGACTTTATCAGCTCTTTCTTGAAAGGCATTATAGGTATTCAAGTTCTGGAATCCAAATTTTTTTTCTTTTTCTATTAAGACTAAGACAGAAGAGCTCGTAGGTCTTGGGTCGTTTTCATGGCATCCATATATGCGTAAGCTACCCCCATGCGTATTTAATTCCTCTACATCAAACACTCGCAATTTTTTTTCGGAAAAAATACTGGAAACGAAAGTCAGTGAAAGGTATGAAAAATGTTCATGATAGACCGTGTCAAACTGGTTCAGCTCAATTAATCGCATTAAATGAGGAAACTCGAGATTAATGGTACCTGTAGGTTTTAAAGCGATTTTTAGACCAATAGTAAAATCATTGATATCAGGAACATGTGCGTAAACATTGTTTCCGCAGATCAGGTCTGCAGATTTTCCGATGTGAACTAATTCTATAGCCGTTTTTAGACCGAAAAACTCCCGCAACACAGGTACCCCAATACTTTCTGATGCGTCAGCTGTGCTATCAGTTGGTTCCACACCCAAGCAGGGGATAGAGGTCGCCACAAAATTTTTAAGAAGATATCCATCATTCGATGCTATTTCGATAACAAAGCTATTTTCTGATAGCTTTAACCGTTTTGAAATCATCTTTGTATATTGAGCGGCATGTTGTAGCCAGCTTTGGGAGGTCGATGAAAAATACGCATAGTCCCGGGAAAATAATTTATCTGCCTCAGTATAGTCTTCTGTTTGTACCAGCCAACATTTATCGCATACATATAGTTTAAGAGGAAAAGTTATCTCAGGAGCTCTTAACGCTTCCTTGGAGAGATAGGCATTTGAAGGGGGAGCATAACCAAGGTCAAGAAAAATATGTGATAGTTCTGTTAGGCAATGACGACAATTCATAAAACTACTCCTTTAAAATCTTCTTGTAAATACGGGTGGGAGAGGTCTCTTTCAGAGATATCAGTTGGTGGCATCGGCCAGTCCACTTGAATCCTTGGATCGTCAAATCGAATTGCTCCTTCAGCATGTGGCGTATAAAATGCCGTATGTAGATAAAGTAATTCACTGTCCTTTTCAAGAACTTGGAAGCCATGAGCACATCCTTCAGGTATTACAAAAGCAAAGTGATTCTCCGGCGTTAGTTCAACTGCAGTCCATTCTAAATAGGTTGGAGATCCTTTTCGCAAATCAACTGCTACATCAAACACACGTCCTTTGAGACAACGAACAATTTTCATTTCCGTATGTGGTGGGTTTTGATAGTGCAAACCCCTAAC
>Ga0078972_1006014_pt1 | contig 29656 bp, 22 predicted proteins | sample YelNatPaOPGAMG01_FD_67568 | JGI IMG/M metagenome (GOLD analysis project Ga0078972, IMG submission 67568) | Hot spring thermophilic microbial communities from Obsidian Pool, Yellowstone National Park, USA - OP-RAMG-01 (SPADES assembly) (version 2) | ecosystem: Environmental > Aquatic > Thermal... | reverse complement strand
TTACCGTGCCGTCGGCGTTGATGACACGGATGGCGTTACCCGCCGCGCAAGTGCCGGCGACGCGCGCCTGAATGACGCTCGTGTTCACACTGAACTGGTTGCCCGTCAGCGTCAGGCCGGTGCCGGCAGCGTAGGTGGTGTCGTCATCCACATTGTCGGCGAAGCCGCTCGGCACCCCGCTCAGGCCGCTCCACGGGGCGGCTTTGCTGAAGAGGGCATACGGCGCCGGGGTCAGCGGCTGGCGAGGGGAGAGGGTCGTGTAACTGGTATCCCCGGCACACTTGACGGCAATCTCCAGCCAGCGGGCATCGCCCTGGAAGGCCCCAGCCCCAAAGTCCAGGTCGGGGATGGTGAAGTAGCCGTTGCTCACCGTAACGCCGGCCCGGGTTTGAGTGGTACCGACCTGACCGGTGGGATTGCTTGGGGAATCCCACAGGCTGAACCGGAAGTCGCAGGTGCCGCTGATTGGGCTGCCCACCTTCTTGAGTTGCCCCTGGTAAGTGAAGGCGGTGCCCAGCACCGATTGGGTTCCCACACCCCCCTGCGCCTGAGGCCCCTGGGCCTGGGTCAGGCCCGCCGCCAGCGCCAGCAGGAGCAACGCCACGATGATTCCTGCAATTGTCCATTTGCCTTTCATTTCGCACCTCCTGACACGGGTTTTGGATACAATGGACCGGAACACAAAGGGGCTTTTCATCGCAACCTCCTCATCATTTTGCGCACCATGCGCCTAACGGCGCGGCGGTTGAGATGCGCGCAGCGGGGGCACGCCAGCGTCGGCTGAACGCTCCGCTTCACCTGCACGCGAAGCGTATCCGGTGCAAGCGGGTGTCAGGTGCGGCTACGATTATGACTCACTTTTTTTGCTACGAGGTGGGTGATTGATGCCGGGTTTGAGACCCAGAAGCCTTGAAATTCTTGGGGCAACGGTTCGGTGTCATCGTACCATGTGCGGATCTCCGGCATGCGTATTATACAGCAACTTTTCGCCGAAAGTCAAGGGGTTTTGCGCATGTACGGACAATACCCGTGCCGGCCGGGGCCGAGCGCGGCGCGGCGAGACCGATCGTTACCGCAGCAACGCCCGCACCATCGCCGCCACCATCTCCGCCTTCCCCCACGTGAGTTCGCGCAGGGTGTACGGCCCGCCGCGGGAGATGAAGCCCAGCCGATATTGCGCCATGAACAGCGCGTTCCACACGATGAGGGCGACGATGACCCCGACCGACGCCGCCGCCGCGCCGGGCCGCGACCGAACGCCCTGGAAGAATGCCGCCAGGCCGATGGCGAAGATCGGCAGCACCGCGATGAACATGCGCCCGCCGAAGGCGTCGCCCTGCCACCACGCCGACCACGACGCGATGATGTACGTCTGGCCCGCGACCCCCACGAGCAGCAAGGCCCCCACCGCCGGGTTCTGGCGGGCCAGCATCACCAGCCCCGCGACCGCCAACAGCAGGACCGGGTGCCACAGGAACAGGCCGTGCCGCGTAGAGAACAGGACTTCCAGCACGCGCGGCGATCCCCACACGAACCCCTGGTCGCCCTTCAGCAGGTAGCCGCTCAGGAATGGGCTTCCGTTCAGGATATACCACACCAGCATCTGCACCCAGAAGACGGCCAGGAACCCCGCCGCCATCGCGCCCAGACGCCTGGCCCGCTCCACAACCGACCCGCGCGCCAACAGCGCATCCAACACGGGCAGCAGGAGCAGCGGCGCGTCGGGTTGCCGCACCAGCCCCACCAGCCCCCCGGCCACGCCGATGGCAAAACACCGCCTCGCGCTCATCGGCGGACGCCGCGACAGCCACAGGTACAGCAGCACGGACGTGGCGAACACCGAGCACATGTGCGCCATGGAAGGCTCGGCGATGAGATAGTAGGCGAAGTTGCTCGCCAGGTAGAGCGCGACGCACGCCGCCAGGGCCGTGTCCGGGAACAGGCGTCGGGCCGTCCGGTGCATCAGCACCATGGCGCACGAGCCGTACACGATGCTCCCGACGCAGACCGCCGCCTGGTAGACGTAGCCGTAGCCGTCCGCGGCCACGGGCGCCTCCATCGCCCGCAACACAATGGCGAGCAGGTGCGCTGCCACGAAGAACGGGAGCCAGAGGATCGGCGTGCCGACGGCGTACTGATTGGAGATGCGCCCTGTGGGGGTGCGGTAGATGTCTATGTACCTGGCGGCATTCAGGCGCGCCACCTCGTTGGTGAAGTCCAGGTCATGATCCAGCGCGATGGAGCGGACGATCATGTAGTACCCGATGCCGTCGGAGCCGATGAGCATCCCGTCGGCGCGGGGGATGGGAACCGTCGCCAGGAATGCCGCCAGCGCGAGGGCCGACAGCGCGCCCAGGATGCGGGTCGCGCGCGTTTCGCCGTAGGCCAAGACCTTCCCCACCATCGCCCTCATGCCATCCCAAGCGGAGCGGCGCGCGTTTCAGCCGCGTCGCGGAGCGTGTCGCCTGCAGCGCGGATTGGGCGCACCCTACCGGAAAGAAATCGTCCCTTCTGCCAAACCGATGAAGAATCCGGCGACCGCAAGGGCCAGCCATCCCAGAGCCATCCAAAGTAATCCGGGCTTCCAGGCATTCCACAGCATCGTGAAGGTCTCCTTGCGAGCCCGCGATGCCAATTTGGATGGCCCCTGTTCTGACAGAGGCCGACGCTTCCCTTGGACAATTGCCAAGTTGCTCTGAAATACCTCGTTCTCAGAAAACAGACGAAGAGCATTTCGGACGATAGTCCAGGCGCCGTAGGCCATAAGCCCGGCGCCGAGCCAGGCCGCCGAGAATCCCACAAGTTGGCCCCCACCCGCAAGGTAGTTCTTCTTGATGAAGGGCAACAGAGTCTCAAACCATAGCGACCACATGACAATGCCCATGAGTGCGATTATGGCCAGCAGGCCTATGAGACGCGGGATGAAAGCAGAACGGCGGCCCTGGCCCATGCTTCTTCTCACGATAACAAAACATCTCCGGGCTTGTGCCGATGCGCCCAACGGCGCGCGCCAGCCGCATGTTGGGGCGGTGGCCCCTCATGGCGATTTTCTGTGAACCAAAGGCAGGTAAATAAAGTGGTCAAACACGGCCCCAGATGCGAACTCATCCGCCCCGATGTCGCAGGCAGCGCCTTGAGGCCGACGGTCGCCGTCGCAATCGTCGGTTGGCGCGCCGGTGCAGACTCCGGCGTCAATGGCCGGGCTGCTGGCGAGCAAGTGCCCGTCGGCGGTCAGTTGCGGGGCGCTGGTCTGGCTATGGCTCTCCCCGCCAAGGTGGGTTTGCCACTGAGAGAACGTGCCATGATCCAGGGAACTGGTGGGCCTGCGGTCGGTGAAGCGGCAATTGCCGCCGGCGTGAAAATACAGATTGTAGTCCATCGCAGGCATCCCGCTCAGAGCAGAAAGGCCGCCCAGTTCGTCGGTGTAACGGATATACACACATTCCGTCGGCAAGCCGCGCGATTGATAGACCAGGTTGTTCTTGAGGATCGGATTCACCGAGGGCGGGCGCCCGGCTTCCGGTTCCCAATCCTGAAATGGGATGCCAAAATAGATCGGGCTGTGGGCTGTCTGCGCTGTATCAATGAGCGTGTTGTTCCAAATCTGCGCGTCCTTCGCCGCGTACAGTCCGATACCGGCCCATTGGGTATCGCGGATGATGTTGTTGCGGATCACGCCGCGAATGCTTTCGTAGTACTCGGGATTGACGGTCAGGTCAAAGTACTCCGGGCTGGTGTCAAACCCCACCAGGATACCTGCGCCGCCGGTGTGCTCAATGCGGGTGCGCTCCACCACGCAATCGGTCGCGCCGCCTTTGAAGTACAGCCCGGTGGCCGAGGTGTCGTGGATGTAACTGTCCTGGACGATCATGCGATCGCCGTTGACGTTGTCAATGCCCTCCGCGCTATCGGGACGGACGGTGAGACCGGTGTTGTACAGTTCGGCGCGGCGGACGGTGAGGTCGTCGCAGCCGGGCGTAACTTTGATGGCCGCGTTGCCGGTATCGTGCACCTTGACATCCTCAAGCAGGATGTTCAACGCCCCGCTGCGGTCCGGCCCGCCCCAATCCCACTTGGTCTCCAGTTTGATGCCGTAGTAATACCCACCGATCACCTCTACGCGTTGTAAGCGGCTGCCGTCGCTATCTACGTCAAAACGCACGCACTGCGCAATGTTCTCATCGTCCACGGGGCATTGAATAATGGCCCACTCGCCGGTTTGCGAGCGGATGGTGATGTTGGGCTGCTGGATGCGGATGGGTTCGGAATAGACGTTATTGGCCAGGACCGGCGCGCCGCGCAAGACGATGGTGTCCCCCGGCGCGGCGACGGTGAGAGCATGTCCGATGGTTCGGAAGGGATTGCCGAGGCTGCCGTCCCCGCTGGTGTCGCTCCCGGCGGTTGAGACGTAAATGCCGGCGCCCTGCGGAACGGCCGCCGTACCCGGCAGGCATGCGAAGAACAGCGCGATCGTCAACAGCAGAGCGACTCTCTGCACGTTCATTTTCCTCCCTACACAGCCAGCCGTTCACCTGCGCCGCGAGCGCAGCGAGCCAGGCCGACAAGCGGCGAAGCCGCCGCGCCGTTCAGCCGAGCGCCGGAGCGGTCGGCTGAACAATCTGAGCTTGAGCCGCAGACGGACCGAAGGGAGACCTGTTGGCTGGATGCGCGGGTTGGAAACCCGCTCTTCACGCGGCCTCACTGCATGGCAACTTGCGCCTTGCAACTTGGGCACTCGCCCGCCAACCACCGCTCTCCTGACCACGGTCTACCGTTGCTCAGTCGGTATATAAAATGCCTTCAATGCCATGAAGATTCTCGAACCTGTGACAGGCCCTGATCAGGTCAGGCGACGTCAACTTCTCCGGCCCGAGGATTCTGACAACTTTGCCCATTGCGCACAGATGATCCACCAAGACAGCGAAATCTCCATCCCCTGTCACTAGCACTACTTCATCCAGAGACGGTGCCTGCATCAATATCTCTACAGCCATCTCTAAGTCCATACTGGCCTTGATCGAACCATCGGGAAGTGTTTTGAGTGGTTTGCAGATTACTCTGTACCCATTGAGCCCCAACCAGTTCATAAAGTCCTGTTGCCGGCTGTTCTGCGGGTCATAGCTTGTGAAGGCGCTAAGGGTGACTATAGCATCTTCTTCCTCCAGGGATTCCTTCAACGCTGCCCAATTGATCTTGCCTTGTTGAAAGACACTTTTCGTACAGAGATATACATTCTGCACATCGATAAAGACACCGATCCTTCGCATCGCTTCCTCCTCCCAACATCCCAAAGATTGGATGCCCAACAGTGCGGCGGTTGAGCGGCGTGCAGCGAGGCGCGAAGCCGTCAGACGCAGGCGCTTGTCGGGCGGCGGCGAGCGAGTATCATCCCCAAGGTATCCGCAACATCTAGCCCTCTGCGACCTTTGCTCCACATTCCGCGCAGAATTTCGCCCCGGGGCTCAGTTTTGCGCCGCATTGTGTGCAGTGCTTTTCTGCATCTATCTTCGCACCACACTCCGGGCAGAACTTGACTTTAGCAGGTAGTGGGGCATTGCAACTTGGACAGGTGGCCCGCACGCCTTCCCGCCAGTTCTTCTCCTTCAGCATTTCCCGATCCTCTTCCGCCACCTGCGAATGCGCCCAGATCTCTTCTGTCGTCCGACTGGCCTGAGCCGCAGCCATTTCTACGCCAAGATCGGGTGCGCAGTTCTTGCACAACCCTTTCTTCGCGTTCCAGCAACTCTTGCGGCATACCCACGATGAGCAACGCGGGCACTGGACAAAGTCGGATTTGACTTCCTCCATTGCCTTGGCAAAGGCTTCGTCGTGGGCCCTCTCCCAAGCCGCCGAACGCGCCCGTTCGCCCAGGTCGGCTGCTCGCCCAAGAACCCCACCAAACAGGCTGCCTGCTGCATCAAGTGCACTGGAGACCGTTCCTACTGCAGACGGTTGAAAGCGCGTGCGAAACCCTGACCCACACCGGTCGCAATAAAACTCAAACTGAAACCCTTGATTTGTGCTGAGGTCCGAGTAATTCCGGGTGAATTCTATCTTGTCCATACGTTTCCTCCTTGGGGACAAATCGGTTTCCTGCGGGCGATTATGCCGATCCTTTTCTCTAAAGCCGCCTGGCGGTTGGTGTGAGCCGCGCCCACCCGCCCCCGCCGGCGATACACACGACGATAGAGCGCAAGGGTAGGCGTCGGCTCCGCACAGGGTTGGGCCACTCTCTTCTCCTTACTCACGCTCGCTTTTTCATAAGAACGCACGATGTGGTAACATAGCGCCAGGAGGCCCATCGGGAGGTCGCGCATTCGGTTGGCGCTGCTCTCTCGGCGGCCATCGTAGGGCAAATTGGCAATTTGCTCTACGTCTAGCGGCCCCCTGTTCTGACGGGCCGAACTGAAGATGCGAGTGTTCTATTGGAGTAGCGAGATTCAATAGCACCACCGGCAGGTAGATTCTCGCTGTCTGGGTGCGGTAGACGTTGCGCACCGATTCCCCCACCGAATGGCTCGATCCTGCCCACCCCTCCGTGGCGACATAGCCGCGGGCGCGGATGAAGAGGGTTTGCCCCAGCGCATCCGCCAGCGTCATCTCCAACCGCTTGTTCGGCCGCCGCGAGCGCAGCGAGCCAGGCCGACAAGCGGCGAAGCCGCCGCGCCGTTCAGCCGAGCGCGAAGCGGTCGGCTGAACTACATATTATGCTGCAATTTGTTATACGGAAAAATCCCCGTATAATATACCCAGCGAGGCTTGCTATGCGGCAGAATCGCCGCATGTGCAGACGCAGAACCGCCCGCGTGGCATGCGCGGGACTGCACCTATGCCTACATTATACGACACTTTTGTGCAAAAAGTCAAGGGGTTTTGTGAGCAATCCGCCGCGCGGGGAGATCAAACAATCCGCCGGGGCCAAGCGCGGCGCGGCCGGCCCCGCTAGTACTCAAACAGCGTAGTCATGGATTGCCCCGTGTGGATGCGGTGAATCGCCTCGGCAAACAGCGGCGCTACCGACAGCACCTGCATGTCCTTGATTCGCTTCTCCGGGGGAATGGGCACGGTGTTCGTCGTTACAATCTCGTAAATCTCGGGCGTCGCCAGCAGTCGCGGGATGGCGGGCCCGGAAAACACCCCATGCGTGCAGCACAGGCTCACCTCGCGCACGTCCATCTCCCGCAGCCGCGCCACCGCCTCCACCACCGACCCCGCCGTCGCCACCTCGTCGTCAAACAGGATGACTCGCTTGCCCCGCACGTCGCCGATGATGGTCTCAATGTGCACGGTCTCGTCGGTCAGGCGCTTCTTGGCTCCGGCCGCCACGGCAACCCCCAGGTTCCGCGCGAAGGCGAAGGCCCGCTTCGCGTGTCCCATGTCGGGCGCCACCACCACGGTATTGGACAAATCCCGCTTGCGGTAGTAGGCGGCCAGCACGGGGTGCGCCGTCAGGTGATCCACGGGCATCTGGAAGAACCCGTGCACCTGCGGCGAGTGCAGCGTCATCGTGAGGACGCGATTCGCCCCCGCCGTGTGGATGAGGTCGGCGATGAGTTTGGCCGCGATGGAGATGCGCGGCTCATCTTTCTTGTCCGAGCGGCTGTACGAGTAGTAGGGGATCACCGCCGTAACGCGCCCCGCCGAGGCGCTTCGGGCCGCGTCCAGCAGCAACAGCAACTCCACCAGGTTGTCGCTCACGGGATACGTGAGGGGCTGGATGATGAACACATCCTTCTCGCGCACGCTGTCCTGCAACTGCACGTACAGGTTGTCGTTGCTGAACTTGCGGGTAACCGACGGCGACAGCGGGATGCCCAGGTGTTCGCAGATTTCCAGCGCCAACGCCCGATGCGCCTGGCCGCTGAAGACGCAGATTTCCTTGCGATTGTCCCTTGCGTTGTCCCGAATGCGAGGCATGGCTACGTATGCTCCCCTGTTCTCTGATGATGGCTCACCTCGGCCAGGTACTCCTGCTCCGTGAGGAACGACCCGCCCGAGATTTCGCGTCGCAGCGGATTGCGCCGCCAGTCAAAGGTCAGGCGCACCTCCACAGGCGCGTGGCACCGCCCGCTCCCGATGAGGACCTTGCGCGTGGTGTACACCGTGTCCTCGCGCCTCTCCCCGAACTCGGCGCTCAACTCGTTGCGCAGGTCCACGCGCGCCTTCAGCGGCTCCCCGCACTTGTCGCACCGCACGTACACCCAGTAGATCATCGGGTCGGCGACGCCCTTGCCGCCCGTCAAGATGTTCAGCACCCGCTCCCAGAAGCCCATCTCCGCACCTCTGGCTCAAACGCCGCTCTAGCCTATGAAGTATGGAACAATATACCCGAAAAGGCAAATGTAGTCCAGCGCCACAAACAGCGCGTAGGCGGCCACGTCCCATATCCAGGCCCGCGCGGGGCCAAGCCGCCAAATCACGATGTACCCCAGCGCCGACAGGCCCAACAGCAGCGACAGCGTCTTGAACGCGCGCCCCGTGAACACGACCATTGCCAGGCTGGCGGCGATGCCCAACGCGCTCAGAAGGGCCAGAAGGCGCGCCCGCGTGGGGCGAAACGTCTCCCGCAGCCCCAGCGCCATCCCCAGGGCGATGGCGGGCATGGCGGGAAACAGGTAGCGCCCCTGGTGCTGCACGAACTGCGCGTTGTACCACAGGTAGGCCGCGCCCGTGAGGCCCAGCCACAGCCCCAGGAACCCCAGCGCCTTCCACTGGAACCCCGACAGCATCCCGCGATTGGCCGCCGCCCGCAGCAGGAACAGGCACAGCCCCGCCAGCGCCAGCAACGACACCACCGCCAGCGCCTGGTAGATGCGCTGATCCACCAGGACGCCCATCCAGCCGAACTGCGCCCAGAAACTGCGGAACGTCGTTACGGCGAATTCGCGCGCCAGGCCGCCCCAGCCCAGTCGGGCCAGCCAGTCGGCCGTGGTCGGCTGCCCCAGCACGATAGCGCCGTGGCGTTCCAGCCCGAGAATGTCCAGCCCGCCGTACACCGTGGCGTTGCGGATGTACCACGGCAGGTTCAGCGCCAGCGACGGGCCGAAGACGGCCAGCGCGCGCGTCGCGGCCACGCGCCCCTGCCGCCGCGGGGCCAGCGCCACCGCCGCAAGCCCCAGCGGGATCGCCACATACGTGGATGACTTGGCGAGCATGGCCAGGCCCATGACCACGCCCGCCCGCGCCCATGCCCACAGCGAAGCGGACGCGCCCCCGCGCCATGCCCCAATCAGCAGAAGCACCGTCCAGAGCAGCAGGAGGTTGGACAGGCCGTCGTTGTTCACCGCCGCCGTCATCGCCACGTGCATCGGGACGGTGGCAGCCAGGCCCGTCGCCAGCAGCGCCAGCAGCCCGTCCTCCGGGAAGATCAGCCGCGCCAGGCGATAGCAGAGCGCAAGCGAGGCCGCGCCGAACACCACCGACAGGAGCCGCAGCGCCAGCACCTGCGCCCCCAGGGGCCACCCCCACTTGGTCGGCGCGCCCAGGGCCGCCACGACGCCCTGCACCTGCGCGGACAGGGGGATGCTCCCCGCCAGGCCGTACACAGGCGCAGCGATGAGGTAGTACAGCGGCGGCTGGTGGAACTCGTAGCGGATGGGGTCAATGCTCATGTCCGCGGGGAAGCGCCGCGCCTTGATCTCCTCCAGGTAGGCGTGCGGATAGTCGCCCATCTGGAGCACGGGCAGATGCCGCTCCTCCCAGACGTAGCGGACGTAGTTGAAATGGGCGGGTTCGTCCGGATTCTGCCACAGGGGCGTGCGCAGCGCGTACAGGCCCGCGGTCAGCACGTAAACCGCCAGGATGACGGCCAGCCCCAGGCTTCGGACATCTCCCCTGGGCGAGTTCAACGCCAATCCTCCCGACTCCGGCGCTAGGCCCCGCCGGACATGCGCGCCAGTTCCTGCTCCACGATGGAGTCGTCCAGTTTGCTGAAAAGCGGGGTAGGCGGCAGCAACTTCTGCCCGGGCGGCAGGCGGCTGGGCTCCCACCGCGCCGCCAGCGCGCTCCCGTCGTAGCGCAGCACCAGGTGCGAGCGCGTCGCCTCTTGCACCACCTCGGTGTACTGCCTGCCGAAGATGTCGGTCTCGTAGCCCAGGAGTTTGTGCAGCCGCTGGGACGAAAACGGCAGGAACGGGGCCAGCAGCACCTTCAGGTCGTTGATGACGCAGAGGCAGGTGTAGATTGTCGTGGCGGCGGCGCGGCGGTCCTCCTTGATCTGGAACCACGGCGCTTTGGCGTCCAGGTAGCGGTTGGCCTCATGCGCCACGGCCATGATCTCCGTGATGGCGGCCTTGAACTTGCACCCTTCCAGCAGGTCGCCCGCCGTCTGGAATGCCCCGTCGGCCCGCGCCAGGATGGCCCGATCCGCATCCGACAGGTCCCCGGGTTCGGGCACGCGGCCCTCAAAGTTGCGCTGGGCGAAGGACAGGGTGCGATGCACCAGGTTGCCGTAGGTGGCCACCAACTCGTCGTTGGTGCGGCGCACGTACTCGCCCCACGAGAAGTTCGTGTCCCGCGTCTCGGGCATGTTGATGGACAGGATGTAGCGCAGCGTGTCGGGGTCGTAGCGCGACAGGAAATCCAGCACCTCAATGACCCAGCGGCGGCTCTTGCTGAGCGTCCTCTCTTCCAGCGTCAGGTACTCGTTGGCGGGCACATCGTAGGGCAGGTTCAGGTTGCCGTAGCCGATGAGCATCCCAGGCCAGATGACGGTGTGGAAGGGGATGTTGTCCTTGCCGATGAAGTAGTAACTGCGCGTGCCCGTGTCTTGCCACCAATCGCGCCAGCGTTCCGGCTCGCCGATGAGTTTGGCCCACTCCTTCGTGGCGGCCAGGTAGCCGATGACGGCATCAAACCAGACGTAGATGCGCTTGTCCTCAAACCCCTCCACGGGCACGGATATCCCCCACGGGATGTCGCGGGTGATGGGCCGGCCCCGCAGTTCGGGGTCGTTCAGCATGTTCAGGGTGAACTGGAGCACGTTGGGCCGCCAATGCTCCTTGCCCTTGCTGAGCCACTCCAGCAGCGGCTGGCGGAGTTTGGGCAGGTCCAGGAAGAAATGCTCGGTCTGCCGAATGCGGGGTCGGTGGCCGCAGAAGCGGCAGCGCGGCTCCAGGAGTTCAATGGCGTCCAGCGTGCGCCCGCACTTGTCGCACTGATCGCCGCGGGCGCTGGGGTTGCCGCAGTGCGGGCACGTCCCCTCCACGTAGCGGTCGGGCAGGTACCGCTTGCAGTGATCGCAGTACAATGCATCCATCACGTCGCGGTAGATATACCCGTTGCGCAGGAGCGTCAGGAACACGTCCTGGGTAACCGCCCAATGGTTTTCGGTGTCGGTCTCCGTGTACAGGTCAAACGAGACCCCCAGTTTCAGGTAGGCTTCAATATCGCGCGGATGGTAGCGATCCACCACCTCGCGCGGGGTGATGCCCTCCTCCTCGGCGCGCACCGTGATGGGCGTGCCGTGGGTGTCGCTGCCGGACACCATCAGCACCTCGCGGCCCCGCAATCGCTGGTAGCGCGCGAAGATGTCGCACGGGACATACGCGCCGGCCAGATGCCCCAAGTGCAAGTCGCCGTTGACATACGGCCAGGCCACGCAGACATGAATTCGTTCGGTCATTGCTCGTCTTCTCCTCACCTACACAGACGTTTCTACTGGACAATACGCCGACTGGCGGCTCTCTTCGGTCAATCGTGCGCGTCGGGGGGTGGCCCCCCCATCTGCCCCTTGGCCGCCACAGGCCGGCGGTACCGCCCGCGCCAGTCGTTCAGCCGAATGCGCACCACGTCCTGGAACATTCGGATGGATTCCCGCAGGGGATGCACCTTGCTGCTCTCGCCGTAATGCCACTCCACCGGCACGTCCCTGACCTTGTAGCCGTACTTGACGGCGAGATACAGCACCTCCACGTCAAAGCCGGTCAGCGTGCCGCCCTTCGCGGGCTTGGCGTTGTCGCCGTACAGGCGCAGGCGGCGGAACAGGTCGTGCGCGGCCTCGCGGGTGAACAGTTTGAAGCCGCACTGCGTGTCCTGGAACTGCCGCAGCGCGATGAGCCGCACGACGAAATTGAAGACGCGCCCCATGAAATGGCGGTACCACGGCTCGCCGACGCGCCGCGCTCCCAGCCCCTCGCGGGAGCCGATCACCACGTCATAGCCCGATTCCATCGCCGCGAACATCTTCGCTAATTCCTCCAGCGGCGTGGGCAAATCCGCGTCCGTGAACAGCACGTAGCGGCCGGTAGAGGCCAGCATTCCGGTGCGCACGGTGTAGGCTTTGCCGCGGTGGTCGTTCTCAATGAGCCGCAGGCGCGGGTGTCGGCCCATGAACTGCCGCACCGCTGCCGCCGTGCCGTCGGTGCTCCCATCGTCCACGACGATGATCTCCGTCTCGTAGGGTTGGGCCTGCGCGAACGCCAGCACCTTCTCCAGGTTTGACGGGAGCCGCTTCTCCTCGTTGTAAGCGGGGATCACAATGGTCAAATAGGCTTCCTGAGAACTCATGCCGTCTCCTGTTTGCGCACGGGCGTCAGCACCGCCTCCAAATCCTGGAGCGAGACCTTGCGCATGCGCTGCACCTGGCGTCGTTTGCGGAGCGCCAGCGGGATGCGCCCGATGCCCGCCAGGATGCCCCGCAGGCGCGCCCGCGCCGCCTCGCCGCGCCAGGCCCGCAGCGCCTCTCGCGCCACCCGCCACTGCGCTCGGATAATATCTTTCCAGTGCTTCTTCAGCAAATCGCCTGGGTAGTCCTTGGCGATCACGTAAATCGTGTTGCGGCCCGTGTAGAAACTGGCGATCTTCCCGCCGCCGGTCGCGCTCAGCCGATGGTAGATGACCGCCCTGGGCGCGAAGACGCACCGATGCCCCGCCAACTGCGCCCGCCAGGCCATGTCCACGTCCTCGCAGTACATGAACAGATCTTCGTCAAACAGCCCGATCTCCTCCAGCAGCGAGCGCCGATACGCCGCCGCGCCGCCGCACGGGCCGAACACCCAGATGTCGTCATCGTACTGGCCCGAATCTTCCTCCCACACGCCGCGATTGCCCGGTATCCCGTCGGTGCGGTAGTAATCACCCGCCGAGTGAATCACGTTGCGTCGGTCAAACAGGCGCATCTTGGTGGCGGCCATGCCGGCTTCGGGATGGGCGTCCAGCGCGGCCACCAGTTCCCGCAGCCAGTTCGGGTCGGCCTCGGTGTCGTTGTTGAACAGCACGATGATCTCGCCGCGCGCCTCGCGGATGCCCGCGTTCACCCCTCCGGTCAGGCCGCGATTCTCGCCGAGCCGAATGAGCCGCACCTCCGGATACTCGCGCTGCATCAATTCCACCGACTCGTCCGTGGAGGCGTTGTCCACGACGATGGTCTCAAAATCGGTGTAGGTCTGCCGCCGCAGGCTATCCAGGCAGGTTACCAGGTAGCGCGCCCCGTTCCAGTTTGGGATGATGACAGACACCCTCGGCTCCGACAAGTGCTCCCTCACCCGCAATTTCACCACAGAGACATCGCGAGAACGGGGTCTTGGCCCGCCGTTCTTCGCGCGCTCCGCGCCCAGTAGGTCGGGTTTCCATACCCGACCGTCGGGTTCGCACACCCGACGCGGCCCAACCGTCGGCGGCTAGAGATAGCCGCCCCCCCGCGCCCAGTAGGTCGGGTTTCCATACCCGACGCGGCCCAACCGTTGGCGGCTAGAGATAGCCACCCTACGCGCTCGCTATCCCGTGAAATAGTCCGCGAGCGCCTGCTCCCACGGGCGCAGCGTGATGCCCAGCGCCGCCCCGCAGAAGTTGCGCAGCGGGGCGTAGCGCGGCGGGTTAGAGGCCCGCTTCCACTCCGACGCATGGATGGGCTTCACCGGCACGTGGCCGCGCCCCGCCAACTCCAGAATGCGCACCGCCCACTCGTAGCGCGAGCAGACGCCCTCGTTCACGAAATGATACACCCCGTAGTGGTGCGTGCGGATGAGTTTCACGATGGCCTCCGCCAGGTCGGGCGCGTAGGTGGGCGACCCGAACTCGTCGCTCACCACGTTCAGCCCGCCGCGCTCATCCGCCGCCCGGATGATCTTCGCGACGAAGTTGTTGCCGCCCCGCGCGTACAGCCACGCCGTGCGCACGATGTAGTAGCGGTGCAGGAACCGCTGCACGCACTGCTCGCCCGCCCATTTCGTCCGCCCGTAGGTGTTGATGGGGTTGGGCGCGTCAAACTCCAGGTAGGGGGCGTCCTTCGTCCCGTCAAACACCTCGTTGGTGCTGATGTACACCATCTCCGCGCCGCATTCCAGGCACGCCAGCGCCACGTTGTGCGTGCCCAGGGCGTTCACGCGGTAGGCCGTGTCGGGGTCGGTCTCGCAGGCGTCCACGTTCGTAAACGCCCCGGCGTGGATCACCACATCCGGCGCGAAATCCACGATGGCCCGACGAATCGCGGCCGCGTCGGTGATGTCGTAGTCGGGCAAATCCGCGCCGCACAGCCCCTCGCCCTCCAGGAGCGGCACCAGACTGCGCCCCAGTTGTCCGTTACACCCCGTGATGAAAACCCGCATCGTCTCGCTCCGCGAATGCCCTGTTCCGTATGCCTACCCTTGAGCGCGCCGGCCCAGCCACGAACGCACCTTCGGCTCCGCCTTCCAGATGAGGCGAGGCAGCGCGCCGTTGAGCACCAGCGTTACCACCGGCAGCACCAGCCCGATAGCCGCCACCAGCACCCACTGGATCATGGCCACAAACTGCAAGAACCCCACGGCGAAGTCGGGCAGGTGCCAGGTGATGGTCAGCCCGTTGTACAGATACGCCACCGCCAACTGGATGCCGATGAGGTACAGGGTCAGGAACACAAACCCGTAGGTCGCGCCCGCGATGTTCAGCCAGGAGCGCTCCTTTTCCACCCACAGGCGCGCCGCAACGATGAGCGTGCCGACCGCCAGCCCCAAGGCCGTGCCCTTGAGCGTGTCCATCAGAAACGGATCCAGGCCGATGATCGTGCTGAGCGAATACACGTTGCCCGAACGGATGAAGTTGGCGTGATAGACCGCCAGCGCCGCCAGCGCCGCGAACGCCAGAAAGACCACCCGCACGCTCCGCTTGCGGTACACCAGGTACAGCGGCAGCATCACGGCGATGACCGCGAACACGCGACGGTAGGCGCGTTCGGCCAGCAGGCGGTGCTCGGTGGCGATCTCCATCTCCGAGTCCACCTGGTCAATGGCATAGAGCGCCAGTCGGGCGGCGCTGTCGTAGTTGCGCACCTCAATGGAACTTTGGGCCACGGCCGCATCGCCCGGAGCCACGTCGCTGAGCGCCCCTTGCCCGATGCTGGCCAGGTACAGGTTGCCCAGGGCGATGCGCTGATGGGCCATGGAGACCAGTTTTTCGGTCCTCTGCTCCACGGTGAGGTCCAGGGCGTCCAGCAGGATGTGCCCCTGGCTGGCCGACGGCGGAGCCGCGCCGAGCAGCGCCGCAATCGTCGGCGCCACGTCGGTCTGCTCTATGTCCCCCAGGTCGCCCGGCACGACGCCCTTGCCCACCATCACGAAAGGCTCCTGGAGCACGACGGCATCGTGCCCCCCGTGGCCGCCCCGCTTGATGTGCCCGTGGTCCGAGACGACGACGAGCACGCTTTCCTCAAGGTCCAGGGCCGCCGCAATCTGCTGGATCATCCCGTCCACGGCATAGGCCGCCTGGCGGTACTCGGCGCTCTCGCCGCCGTACAAGTGGCCCGTGTGGTCCACCTGATCCAGGTGCACCAGCAGCAAGTTGGGCCGAACGGTTGTCAGGAACTCCAGCGCCTTGGCCAGGACGGCGCGGTCGGCGGCGTCATCCTCGCCCTCCACGTAGAAGCCATCTTGCAGCAGGTCTTGGGGAACCAACTTCTGCCACCAGATGAAGCCGGCGATGGCGCTGGTCATGCCGGCGCGGCGCACGGCTGCGAAGAGGTGGTCCACCGCGATGGGCTTCATGTCCTCGTAGTCCGCGTTGAGGGGCGGGGAGCCGTTGATGTCGGGCCACGCGCCGGTAACCAGCGTCGTCCACGAGGGCTGCGAATACGAGGGCGGCTTGCTGTGCATCACCGCATACGCGCCCTTCTGCCGCAGGCCGTTCAGGAACGGCATCCCCAGCGAGGTGTCGTACCGCAGGCCGTCCACGATGATGTACACCACTTGCTGCACCACAGGGCTTGTGGGCGCCGCCTCCGGAAGCGCGCCCTTTAGCGGCGAGCGGAACCCCTCAAACGAACCCTGGAAGCGCATCATCACGAAATAGCCCAGGAGCACCAGGAGCGGCAACAGAACCACGCTCAGGATGACCCCGCTTCGTCGTCGCATCACAATACCCCCTCGCGGCTTTCGGCTATTATACCCGTTTTTCGCTTTCAGCGCACCTTCTCCAGTTTCGCGAGGCGCGCCAGAAGTTTCTTGGTGCCATTAGAGGGAAAAGCCACGGTAACCTGCTCGTCGTCGGAGACGATCCGAGATTCAACCACAGTCCCCACGCCGAACTTGGGGTGCACGACCCTGTCGCCCGGGGCGAAGGTCGGCGCGGACGGCGGCGCAGGGCGCGCATCCTCGCGCGGCTTCGGCGCGGCTACCGGCTCCACCCGTAGCGCCGCCGACGGGCGCGTGGGCCACGTCCTGCGCTCGCCACCCGTCAGGTGGTGCGGAATGTCGCGAAGGAAGCGCGACTTCTGCGAAGGCGCGCTCCGCCCATACGACGCGCGGCGAAACGCATGCACCAGGTACAGGTGGTCTTTGGCCCGCGTCATGCCCACGTAGAACAGCCGCCGCTCCTCCTCCAACTCCTCGGGCGACCCCGAAGAGCGCGAATGCGGCAGGATGCCCTCTTCCAGGCCGATGATGAACACCACCGGAAACTCCAGCCCTTTGGCCATGTGGAGCGTGAGCAGGACGGGCGTGTCGGGCTGGTCGCCCAGTTCGTCCACGTCGGCCACCAGCGACACCTCCTGCAGGAACACGCCCAGCGAGTTCTCCATGCTGGCGTACTGGCTGGCAACGTTCAGCAGTTCCATCACGTTGTCCCAGCGGTCGCGCCCCTCCTCCGTGCCGTCATTCAGATAGGCCTGGTAGTCGGTTCGCTCCAGCACAAGTTGAAGGATGGATGCGACATCCAGCGACTTGCTTTCCTCCACCAGGCTCTCCCACTGGGCCAGGAAGGCCAGAAGCGGCTTCACGGCGCGCGCCGACAGGGGATGCGCCATCGGTTCGTCCCCCTGTTCCGCCTGGCGCAGGCGGTGGAGCGCCTCCCAGGCGGAGATGCCCTGCTCGCCTGCCCAGGCGAACAGCGCCTCCGCCGTCTGCGGGCCTAGGCCGCGCGGCGGGACGTTGATCACGCGGCTCAGGCTCGCCGAGTCCGCCGGGTTGTACACGATGCGCAGGTAGGCCAGGACGTCCTTGATCTCGCGCCTCTGGTAGAATCGCGTCGCCCCCACCAGTTTGTAGCGCATCCCCGCCCGCACGAACGCCTCTTCCACTGCGCGGGATTGGGCATTCGTGCGGTACATCACGGCGCAGTCGCCGGGCCGGAAGCCCTCTTCCCCCACCAGCCGCTGAATCTCCCGCACCACGTACTGGCCTTCTTCCTGCTCGTCGTAAGCCTCGTGCACAACGAGCGGCGTCCCCCTGTCCCGCTCCGTAACCAGGCGCTTGGGCGTGCGGCGGGTGTTCCGGGAAATCACGGCGTTGGCGGCATCCAGAATCGTCTGCGTGGAGCGGTAGTTCTGCTCCAGGAGGATGGTGGGGGCTTCGGGGAAGTCCTCTCGGAACCGCTGGATGTTGCGAAAGTCGGCGCCGCGCCACGAGTAGATGGACTGATCCTCGTCGGCGACCACGAACAGATTGCGGTGCTGTGCCGCCAGTTGCTTCAGCAGCACGTACTGCGCCGCGTTGGTGTCCTGGAACTCGTCCACCAGGACATACCGGTATCGGCTGCGGTACCGCTCCAGCACGTCCGGAAACTCCTGCCACAGGGCCACCGTGTTCGTCAGCAGGTCGTCAAAATCCATGGCGTTGCTTTCCTTGAGGGCCTGCTGGTAGCGCAGATAGATGCGCGCGATCACTCCTTCCCTGTAGGACTTGGGCACGAACTCATCCGGGCCGATGAGGTCGTTCTTGGCCTTGGAGATGACGGACAGGACGGCGCCGGGCCTGTAAGCCTTGTCGTCCAGGTTCATCTCCTTGAGGATGCGCTTGATGACCGCCTGCTGGTCGTCATCGTCGTAGATGGTGTAGGAGGGCGCGAAGCCGAGGAGCGTGCCTTCCCGCCGCAGGATGCGGGCGCAGGTGGCGTGGAACGTGCCGATGGTGAGCGCCTCGCACTCGGCGCCGAGAAGGTGCGACAGGCGCGCCTTCATCTCGCGCGCGGCCTTGTTTGTGAACGTAACGGCCAGGATGTTCCCCGCCCGCACGCCAACCTCCCGCACCAGGTAGGCCACCCGATGGGTGAGAACGCGGGTTTTGCCGCTGCCTGGCCCTGCCAGCACCAGCGCCGGCCCCTCGGCGCAAGTTACCGCTTGCCTCTGTTGTGGGTTCAAGCCCTCCAGCAAGTCCATGCCTTCTCCATGGTGTGCGCGGTGCTCTCATTGTAGCACCCAGGCCCAGATTTTCCAAAGCACCGCTCTTGGGACAGAAAAACATCCGCGCGAGGCAGTATCCCACACAGAGACACAGAGACACAAAGAAAACCTCTTTGTGTCTCCGTGTCTTTGTGCGAGAAAAATATCCCTCACAGAGACACAGAGACACAAAGAAAACCCTTTGTGTCTTCGTGTCTTTGTGTGAGAAAAATATCCCACACAGGGACACAGAGGCACAAAAAAACCCTTTGTGTCTTCGTGTCTTTGTGTGAGAAAAATATCCCACACGGAGGCACCAAGGACACAAAGAAAACCCTTTGTGTCTTCGTGTCTTTGTGTGAGAAAAATATCCCACACAGAGACACCAATGACACAAAGAAAAACCCTTTGTGTCTTCGTGCCTTTGTGTGAGAAAAACATCCCTCACAGAGACACAACGAAAAACCTCTTTGTGTCTTCGTGTCTTTGTGTGAGAAAAATATCCCTCACAGAGACACAGAGGCACAAAGAAAACCTCTTTGTGTCTTCGTGTCTTTGTGTGAGAAAAATATCTCCCACAGAGACACAGAGGGTCTCTCCGTGCCTTTACCCCTTCGTGTCTTTGTGCCTCCGTGTGCGAAGAGCGTCGCGGCGGTCGGCGAGGAACCGCATGACGTAGCCCCGCTCGTCGGCGGTAGGGAAGCGCGCCAGCCACAGCAGGGCCGGGAACGCCGCGAGCAGCGCCAGCCGCGCCGCCACCCGCAACCCCAGCGGCGCCGGCCCCAGCACGAGCGCCGACGCCGCCCAGACCGCCGCGCCCAGCCCCACCATCAGGGCCACCCGCCGCCCCTCCCACGGGATGGGATACACCCGCTGGCCCGCCACGAACGTGATCACGGCCAGCAGGACGTAGGCGGCCACCTTGCTCCACGCGGCGGCGTCTATCCCCCAACGCGGGATGAGCGCCACGTTCAGCGCAATGTTGAGCGCGGCCGCCGAGCCGGTGAGGATGGGCAGGTACAGCGTCTTGCGCCGGTAGAACAGGGCGAAGACGGCCGGGTAGTAGAACCCCTGCGCGAGATGGGCCAGGGTGATCGCGGGCACCCGCCGCGCGGCCTCGTGATACGCCGGATCGGCCACGACGAGGATGATGTCGCCGCCCAGCATCGCCAGGCCCAGCGCCGCGAAAACCGCGATCCCCAGGTAGTAGGTGAAGAAGCGCGCCAGTTTTCGCTCCGCGTCCGACTCCGAAGCCAGGCGGTAGAAGAACGGCATCCAGGCCGTGTTGAGCGCCTGCGTGATGAGGCTCAAGGCGATGCTCACCTGGTACGCGAGCGTGTACACGCCCACCTGCTCCAGCGGTACCATGTGGTTCAGGATGCTGCGGTCCGACAGCGTGAGCGCCCAATGGGCCAGCAGGTGGGGGACAACGGGAAGGCCGTACACCAGGCCGTCGGCAAACCAGCGCCACTTGAAGACGAAATCGGCATGGCGAAACGTCGCGAGCACGTACACGGCCGCCATCACGGCCGAGGCGAGCATCATGCCCCGCAGGTTCCCGAGCGCCCCCGCGCGCCGCCCCACCACGAAGTACAGGATGCCCGCAGTGGTCAGCAGGAACCCGCCGACCGTGTAGGCCACGTAGCGGCGCGGCCGTTCCTGCACGCGGAAGACGACCAGCGGGATCACCGAAGCGTTGGCGAAGCACGCCGTCCAGAGCAGCGTCGTGATGTATGGAGAAAACGGGATGTCGCGCACCGCCAGGCCGAAGAGCGCGGGGCCGAACGGCGTGGCCGCCAGGATCAGCGTCAGCGCCAACCCGAAGAGGAGCACCGCCACCGCCAGCGTGCCCAGCAGTTCGCGCCGGGCCTTGTCGTCGGGGGCGTCGTAGTAGAAGCGCATGGCCGCCGCGTTCAGGCCCAGCGGGTACAGAATGCCCAGCACCGTGGTCAGGCTGCTCGCCACGCCCACGATGCCGTAGTCGGCGGGCGAAAGGTAGCGGGTATAGACGGGGATGAGCAGAAACGCGACGGCCTTCGTCAGCAGGTCGCCCAGACCGTAGGTGGCCGATTGCGCGATGAGGCTCTTGAGTTGGCGGAACAAGGCCATCCCCTCTACAGGCTGCTATCGGGCGCGTGGGGCGTGCGTAGCAGGACCTTGTCAAACGTCAGAATCTCGTCCGGCTCTATGTCGGCCAGGGCCGTAGCGCCCACGACGAAGTCGTACAGGGTCGGGGGGATGCCGGTGCCGGGCCGCTTGCATACCAGGTCGTCGGCGGTGAGGGTCTGTCCCTTCTGGATGCGGCGGGCGGCCACCAGGCTTCGCCGGGCGTGGGCGCGGGCCGGCTCTTCGGAGGGCAGGGCGCGCTTCTCGTCGCTGCCGAAGAGCGTCTCGGCGAAGCGCACCTCCGCCACGAATCGCGCCAGGTCGTCGGCGTCCATGGCGTGGTAGTGGTCGTTCCCCGGGAGCGTCTTATCGTGCGTGTAGTGCTTCTCCAGAATCTGCGCGCCCAGCAGCCAGGCCAGCATCAGGACCTGGCCCATCCGGTCGGCGGGCGTGTGGTCCGAGTAGCCGATGAGGTGATCGGGAAAGATGCGGCGCATGTGGGCGATCATCCCCAGGTTTGCGTCCGCGTAGGCCGTCGGGTAGTTCAGCACGCAGTGCAGGAGCGCCACCTGCTCGTTGCCCTCGGCGCGGATCACTTCCAGCGCGCGGTGGATTTCCGACACGGTGGACGCGCCGGTGGACAGCAGAATCGGCTTGCCCTTCTGGGCCACGCGGCGCAGGAGGGGCACGTTCGTGATGTCGGCGGAGGCCACCTTGTACGCGGGGACCAGCGGCTCCAGCATGTCCACCGCCCGCAGGTCAAACGGCGTGGACAGGAAATCTATGCCGCATTCCCGCGCCACTTCGGCCAGTTGCTCGTATTCCCTATCGCCGAATCGGTCGTATTTCTTGAACAGTTCGTACTGGCTGCGGGTAGGCTCCTTGCTCGTGTCCCAGTACGAAGGGGAGTGGCGGGAGGCCAGGGTCTCGGCCTTGTACGTCTGGAACTTGATGGCGTCGGCGCCCGCCTGGGCCGCGCGGCGCACCATCTCCACGGCGACCTCCAGGCTGCCCTCGTGGTTCACGCCTGCCTCGGCGATGATGTAGGGCCGCTGGAAACGGTCGCGCGTCAGAGTCCGCCTGCCGATGGTCATCTCACTGGGCATTCTTCCATCTCCAATACGCATCGTGGATTTCGCCGATGACGCGGTTCAGCCCGCCGCGCAGGTCGGCGGCGAGCAGGGCCTCGCGCATGGCGCGTCGCGCTTCGGGCTGGGTCAAGATCTCCACGAGGGCCGCCTGCACCTGCTGGGGCGTCCGCGGCGAGGCCATGCCCAGATAGCGCACGCCTCGGTTGTACCGCGCGAACAGGTGCAGCGTCTCGCGGTCGTTTTGCGAGATGCTGATGGTGGGCACGCCCATGGCGGCCAACTCGTACACCGTGCGCCCGTTGGAGGTAACCGCCGCGTCGGCCTGCCGCATGACCTGAGCCATGTTCCGCACGCTCCGCTGCACCTGCACCTTGTCGGCTACGGGCTGGGGCAGCCGCGACAGTGCCTGCGCCAGGTCGGCGTCGTGCGCGTAGCCAGGCCCCACCACGACGAGCACCGAGGCGAGGGGCGCGCGCTCCAACACGGCAGGCAACACGTCCAGCGTCTGGCACGTGAGGTTGTTCTGATCCACGCCGCCAAAGGTGATGAGCAGGGTCTGCGGCGGGTCGCGGAACTCGGCGGGCGGCACGTAGGCGAAGTGCTCCGGCAGGCAGAAGTAGGCGTGCCCGAAGCGGTGCGTCTCCCTGGGACGGCTGTTCTCATAGAGAGCGTTGAACACCAGGTGCGCCTCGTCGGCTCCGCTGCCGAGATCCTCAAAGTTGACCACGAACGCGCCCAGGTCGCGCTGCCGACGCACGTAGTCGGCGGTCGTGTCCAGCACGTCGTTGATGACCACGTGGGGCTGCAGGGCGGCCAGGCGGTCCAGAATCTCGTGCGGCGCTGCCTCCACCACCGCGTAGCCGTGCTCCCGCGCCAGCGCCAGGGCCTGCGGGTCGGTGTCCACCGCGACGAATGCGATGTCGTGCCCCAGGAGCGCGTCGGCGATGGTCAGCGTGCGGTACAGGTGGCCCATGCCCACCGCCGCGTTCGCCGAGGTTACGATGGCGATGCGCAGTCGGCGCAGAAGGGCCTCGGCGACAAGCCAGTCGGTCTTGGTGTCAATGTCCAGCCCCTCGTCTTCGGGCAACTCCATGATGGACACGCGCGGGCCGATCCCGTCGCCGGCGAGAACCCACTGCGGGCGGATGATGAGGAAGGCCCCGGACTCGCGGTAGCGGCGCGGCAGTTGCTGGCGGTTCACGCGGGCCGCGTAGTCGGGCACGGGATGCCCGTCCTGCTCACGCCACATCAGGTGGGTGGCGTCGGTGGCGGCCAGGAGCGTGTCCACATCCTGGGCCAAGAACGACGCAATGGCGCGGTCCAGCGTCTCGGGCCGGAGCAGCGGGCAGGTGGGCTGAAGCCGCACCACCACCGAGTAGGGGCCGCGTTGCTGTGTGGCCCAGTCCAGCGCGTCGCGCACCACCGGCGCCAGGGGAACGTCGTCCTCGGCCAACGCGGGCGGGCGTTGGCGCAGCAGGACGCCGAACTGCGCGCCGTAGGACAGGATGTCGTCGTCCTCGGATGTCAGGACGATGTCGTCAATCCGCCTGGACTGCAGGGCGGTTTGCAGGATGTAGTACAGGAGCGGGCGCCCGTGGAGCAGGCGCAGATTCTTGCGGCGCACGCCTTTGGAGCCGCCCCGCGCGGGGACGATGGCGAGGATACGTTCGGACACACGGCCTCCACACATTGGTTGTTGCCCGATATTATACGACGCCGGGGCCAACCGTCAACGCGCGGGCAAACGAAAAAGCCGCCCCGACCGGAGCGGCATCTGGTACAAGTCGGCGCGGAACGTCAGGGGGCCTTTTCTCACTGTTCTTCCAACAGAACCGCCCGGAAGAACTCCTCATCCATGAGCACTCTCTCGTCAGCCACGTTCCATAGGTCGCGGTGAAGATGGCTCTGGGGGCCGTGAAACAACCACACGGCTACACCGTTGTTCTTTGCGACTTTGATGGCGGGTATGAAGTCCGAGTCTCCGGCCACAATCGCCGCATGGGTGATCTGCCTGGTTGCACTCAGGAGAACCAGGTCTATGCTGAGAAGGACATCAACGAGTTTCTGCTCAAAGCGCTCGGAACCATCTTCCGCGATGCGCTTGGCCAGCCGTCCCATTCGGACCTCAAAACGGGGAAGTCGCAGCAACGCATCGTAGAACGCTTGCTTCTTGCTCATGCGCTGCTTCTCTTCCTCCGTCGGCGGGGAGGACAGATAGGGAGGACAATTGTAGTAGTACGTTCGCAGGAGGTCTATCCCTGGATACACGGTTCCGGCAATGCGCCGTGCGAGTCGGTCGTAGGACACCCTGGAGGAATTGAGATCTCTGAGCAGCCTGTCCAAGTACCCGCCGTCAATGAATATCGCCAGTCGCACGTGTACGCCTCCTGAAAGTTCCCAATAGAAGGAAAGGCCACCTCGCGGGCGGCCTCTCCGACTCATATACCCTCCTGACATCCCTGGACCAAAAAATGCCAGGAATGTCAGGGCGGATTACAATTATAATTATACTAATTGTTTTGCGTTTTGTCAAGGGGAATGAGCGCTTTTGAGCGCATATCTGTTGAGGGAGGTGCCCCGCGCCGAACGGATGTCTGCGCGGGTACATCCCCCACGAGCCAGGGTTGTGCAAGAACCGCGCCAATCCGCAACGGGCCCAGATGCGCGAAAAGGCCACCTATGCGGCGGCCTTTCCTGCCAGGAGCGGGTGATGGGATTCGAACCCACGACACTCTGCTTGGGAAGCAGATGCGCTACCCCTGCGCTACACCCGCTTTTGTGATATAATCATACACCAACCGAATCCCTTTGTCAAGTGAGGAAGCATGAGTCTCATCATCCTTGGACTGGGGCCGGGAGACCCCAGGCTGCTCACGCTGGAGGCGCAGGACGTCCTGGCCGGCGCGCCCGCCGTTTACGTGCGCACCCGCAAGCACCCCACGGTGGAGGCGCTGCCCACATCGGCGGCGGTCCACTCCTTTGACCATTTCTACGAGGAGCACGACGACTTCGCCCAGGTTTACGAGGCCATCGCCCGCGAGGTCATCCGCCTGGCCCAGGGCGAGGCGGGCGTCGTGTACGCCGTCCCCGGCCACCCGCTGGTGGGCGAGCGGAGCGTGCTGCTGGTGCTCCAGATGGCGCGCGAGGCCGGCATCCCCGTGCGCATCGTGCACGGCCTCAGTTTCATTGAGCCGACCCTCGCGGCCCTGGGGATTGACGCCCTGGATGGGCTGCAGATCGCCGACGCCACCGAACTCGCCCTGCTGCACCATCCGCGGCTTGACCCCGACCGGCCCGCGCTCGTGGCCCAACTCTACAGCCGCGACCTGGCCGCCGAGGTCAAACTCACCCTGATGAATCAGTATCCCGACGAGCACCCGGTGGTCCTGGTGGGCGCGGCGGGGACGCCCCGCCAGCGCGTGGAGGCCCTGCCGCTGTACGAGATAGACCGCCAGGCTGGGGTGGATCATCTCACGTCGCTGTACGTGCCGCCCTTGCCCGCGCCCGGCGGCATGGAGTCGTTCCAGGAGACCATCGCCCACCTGCGCGCCCCCGACGGCTGCCCCTGGGACCGCGAGCAGACCCACCAGACCCTGCGCACCAACCTGCTGGAGGAGACCTACGAGGCGCTGGACGCCATAGACCGCGACGACCCGCACGCCCTCATGGAGGAACTGGGCGACCTGCTCCTGCAGATCGTGCTCCACGCGCAGATCGCCACCGACGAGGGCGAGTTCCGCATGCCCGACGTGATCGCCCACATTGACGCCAAACTGAAGCGTCGCCACCCGCACGTGTTCGGCGACGTCAAGGTATCCGGGGCCGCCGAGGTTACGGCGAACTGGGAGGAGATCAAGCGCGAAGAGCGCAACCACGCCGACCACCGCTCCATGCTGGACGGCATCCCCAAAACGCTCCCCGCGCTGTCGCAGGCCCAGGACTACCAGAACCGCGTGGCGCGTGTGGGGTTTGACTGGCCCGACATTGAGGGCGTCCGCCGCAAGGTCGCCGAGGAACTCCAGGAACTGGCGGAGGCCCAAACCGCCGAGGAGCGGGAAGGCGAGATGGGCGACCTGCTGTTCTCGGTGGTGAACCTGGCCCGCTGGCTGGGCGTGGACGCCGAAAGCGCCCTGCGGCGCGCCAATGCCCGCTTCGCCAGGCGCTTCGCCGCGATGGAGCGCCGCTGCGCCGAGAACGGTCGCGCCCTCGCCGACCTGACGCCGGAGGAGCAAGACGCCCTTTGGGAAGCGGCAAAGGCCGACGAGACACCTTGATTCGGGAGGAAAGACGCCATGGCCCGCAATTCGCGCCCATTCTTGGAGAAGTTGGAGGATGCGGTGGCCCGCACGGGGTCGCTGCTATGCGTGGGGCTGGACCCCGACCCGTCGCGGATCCCCGCGCGGTTCCAGTCCGCCGATGACCCCATCGCGGCGTTCAACCGCTATGTGATAGAGCAGACGGCGCCCTTCGCGGCGGCGTTCAAGCCCAACGTCGCCTTCTACGAGGCGATGGGGCAAGGGGGTCTGCGGGCGCTGGCGGCGACCATCGCCGCCGTGCCGCCGGAGATTCCCGTCGTCCTGGACGCCAAGCGCGGCGACATCGGCAACACCGCCGCGGCCTACGCCCGCGCTGCCTTTGAGGTGTGGGAGGCCGACGCGCTGACGGTGAACCCCTACCTGGGCCTGGAATCCCTCGCGCCGTTCCTGAAGCACGGCGACCGGGGGTTGTTCGTCCTGTGCCTCACGTCCAACCCAGGGGCCGAGGAGTTCCAGACCCATGCGACGCTGGGCGAGCCGCTGTGCCTGCAAGTGGCGCGGCGGGTAGCCGCCGAGATGCCGCCATCCGTGGGGCTGGTGGTCGGGGCGACGCAGGCCGAGCGCCTGGCGAGGATTCGTGCCGCGGCTCCCGACCGGTGGTTCCTGGTGCCGGGCGTGGGCGCCCAGGGCGGCGACTTGCCGATGACGCTGGCCAACGGCCTGGACGCGCGGGGTTCGGGGCTGCTCATCGCCGCCGCCCGCAGCATCCTGTACGCCGACGACCCGGCCCAGGCCGCGCGGGCGCTCCACACCGCCATCGCCGATGGGCGCAGGCCCGGCGCGGGGTGGAGCCTGGAGGAACACCTGGCCCTGGCGCTGTTTGAATGCGGGGCGGTGCGGTTCGGCGAGTTTCGGCTCAAGTCGGGCAAACTGTCGCCCATCTACATTGACCTGCGCGTGCTGGCCTCGTACCCCGAGGTGTTGAGCCAGGTGGCCAGCGTGTACGCGCAGTTGCTGCGGGGACTGACCTACGACCGCCTGGCGGCCATCCCCTACGCGGCCATGCCCATCGGCACGGCCGTGTCGCTGCTGACGGGCAAGCCGATGATCTACCCCCGGCGCGAGGTGAAGGAATACGGCACGCGCCGCTCCATTGAGGGGCTTTACGAGCCGGGCGAGACCGTCGTTGTGCTGGACGACCTCGCGACGACGGGCGCGAGCAAGATTGAGGTGTCCCAGGCGCTGGAGGCGGAGGGCCTGCACATCACCGACATGGTGGTCCTCATAGACCGCGAGCAGGGGGCCGCCGCCGACCTGGCGCGGGCGGGCTACACCTTGCACAGCGCGTTCACGCTGTCGGGCCTGCTAGGCGCGCTGGCCAAGCATGGGCGCATCCCCGCCGCGCAGCACGCGCAGGTGCTGGCCTATCTGGAGGCAGATCGGCAATGACCACGCCCGACCTCTCCGTGTCCCTGTGCGGGATTTCCCTGCGCAACCCGCTGGTGCTGGCGTCGGGGATTCTGGGCACGAGCGCCGAGTTGTTGGAGCGGGTGGCGCGGTGCGGCGCGGGGGCGGTTACATCCAAATCGTGCGGCCCGACGCTCCGCGCTGGCCATCCCAACCCCACGGTGCTGGCCTGGGGGCACGGGCTGATCAACGCCGTGGGGCTGAGCAACCCGGGCGCGGACAAGGAGGCTCGTATCCTGCACGACGCCAAGGCCAGGTTGGCCCCGCTGGGCGTGCCGCTCATCGCCAGCATCTTCGCCGAGACGGTCGCGGGGTTCGGCGAGGTGGCGCGCAAGGTGGCCGAGGCGGCGCCGGACTTCATTGAGGTCAACATCTCGTGCCCGAACGTGGAGGCGGAGTTCGGACGCCCGTTCGCCGCCGACGCGCGGGATGCCGCCGCGGTTACGGCTGCCGTGCGGCGCGCCGTGTCGCTCCCCATCATCGTGAAACTGTCGCCCAACGTGTCCGACATCGCCGCCATCGCCCGCGCCGTGGAGGCCGAAGGCGCCGACGCCGTTTCGGCCATCAACACCCTTGGCCCGGGGATGGTCATAGACACCGACAGCGGCAAGCCCATCCTTGCCAACCGCACCGGTGGCGTGTCGGGGCCGGCCATTCGCCCCATCGCCGTGCGCTGCGTGTACGACGTGTCGCGGGCGGTGCGCGTGCCGGTCATCGGCATCGGCGGCGTTGCCTGCGGGCGCGATGCCGCCGAGATGATCATGGCGGGCGCGACGGCGGTGGGAATCGGGACGGCGGTGTACGATCGCGGGCCCGGGGTGTTCGCCGCCATCGGCGAGGAACTGCGGGCGTTCATGGCATCGCACGGCTATACGGCCGTATCCCAGATGCGAGGTCTGGCCCATGACGATTGACCTGCCCACGGCCTTCCGCATTCGGCACCTGCGCGACGAATCGCCGACGGTGCGCACCTTCATCCTGGACGGGGCGCTCCACGCCGAACCCGGCCAGTTCGTCATGGCCTGGATTCCCAGAGTCAACGAGAAGCCTTTCAGCCTGGTGGACGACGCGCCGATCACGCTGACCATCGCGCGCGTGGGGCCGTTCACCGAAGCCGCGCATCGGCTCCGCGAGGGCGACCGCCTGTGGGTGCGCGGGCCTTACGGGCGGGGGTTCGCCCCCCTGCCGCGCCCGGCGGTGCTGGTGGGCGGAGGCTATGGGGCCGCGCCGCTGGCGTTTCTGGCCCGCCGCCTGCGCGCCCAGGGCGTGGAGGTCAGCGTGGCGCTGGGCGCCAGGAGCGCGCGCGACCTGGTGCTGGTGGAGCGGTTCCAGGCGGCGGGGTGCAGCGTGCACCCGGCCACCGAGGACGGGTCGCTGGGGCATCGGGGGCTGGCCACCGAGGTGGCGGAGCGCCTGCTGGACGAGCGCCCCGACGCCGCGCTGTACGCCTGCGGGCCAGAGGCCATGCTGGAGCGCCTGGCGCGCCTGTGCCGCGCGCGGGGCACGCCCGGTCAATTCAGCATGGAGCGGCTGATGAAGTGCGGGTTGGGCGTGTGCGGCTCATGCGACCGTGGCGGGCTGCTCGTCTGCCGCGACGGGCCGGTCTTCTCTGCCGAGCAGGTGCTGGGCGCGTAGGCGCACCTCACCCCCGGCCTTCGGCCTCCCCCTCGCCGCTGGCGGAGAGGGGGAATGAGGGGGTGAGGTCGGCATGCCGCGCTGGGCTAAACCCCCGCGTTTGGGGCATTTGGATCGCGAAGGACACGAAAGCACGCGAAAGCCACGAAAAGCACGTCCGCACGCGGGGCGTTTCCTCTTCCGCGGCGGAAGAAATGGTAGGGGCGACCTGCGGGTCGCCCGACACGTGGGTCGCCCCTACGAGCGAACCGGCGCCCGCAGGGCTTCGCCCCTTCAGCCCGACGGCTTCAGCCTCGGGCGCAATACCCTTCGCGTGGATTCGTGTTATTCGTGGATGACGCCAGCCCGCAGGGCGTAGCCGCGCTCAGTGCTCGTGATGCTCGTGTCCGGGCGGCGCCAGGCGCGCGAACGCCGTGATGACCGCCTCGCTGATCGCGGGGTGGATGACCTGGGAATCGGCCAGCGGCGTGTACGACTGATCGCCCGCGTTCATGATGTACACAATTTGCTGCACCAGGATGGCCGCGTCGGTG
>Ga0078972_1006013_pt1 | contig 29657 bp, 28 predicted proteins | sample YelNatPaOPGAMG01_FD_67568 | JGI IMG/M metagenome (GOLD analysis project Ga0078972, IMG submission 67568) | Hot spring thermophilic microbial communities from Obsidian Pool, Yellowstone National Park, USA - OP-RAMG-01 (SPADES assembly) (version 2) | ecosystem: Environmental > Aquatic > Thermal... | reverse complement strand
CCTCTCCCGGTGTTTACAGTCAGGCCCCTGTCGGTGAGCTGAGGGAGTCTCCTCCTGGCGCATGGCGGGGTCCTCTCCAGGGTCTACCACCGCAGGTTCGCGGAGGATCGGCTCAGCCGCTGATTCTGATTGACTTGGCCATTTTGTGGTATTAACACCCGTAGAAAATTACTTGCGTGTCCAAAAGCCTGGCACTGCGAAGAGGCTTATCATCTCTTCGATGATTCGAAGCGGTACGAGGATGAGCTGGGGTCCGACGGCCAGCGGAGGTTCGGGCAGGGAGGCCTTCTAGCCCATCCTCCTTTCAACCGGGAGGTTGAACCGCTGGCCGGAGCCTGGCGTGATCCGGCCCGAGGCCCCAGCTCTCCCTTCCTTTGAGGCCCTCTATTTAAAGATTACTTTTATCGAAAATAGTAATACCTAAATATGGGGCTGAAGAATAAAGTTAGGATTCCCATGGCGCCGGTGGTGGACTGGAACGAGCTGTGGAGGGTGGTGAGATTGGCTTCCCCCCTGAGGGGGGCGCTGGATGAGTTCGGGTACTGGGAGAGGAGGGCAAGCCGGTTCGACGGGTCCACCATGTGGGGGGAACTCACCGAGAGACAGATGGCGAGGATCGAGCTAAAACCCGAGTATACGGTGCTGGATGTGGGCGCGGGCACCGGCAGGCTCACGGTCCCCATCGCGAAGCGCGTGAGAAGCGTCACCGCGGTGGAGCCCTCCGGGGGTATGCTGGCGCACCTGAGGGAGAAGATGGAGAGGGAGGGCGTGAAGAACGTCGTGTGTGTGAACAAAAGGTGGGAAGAGGTAGAGCTGGGCTCGGACGTGGGGCCGCACGATTTGGTCATAGCCTCCCACTCACTCGTCATGCTCGACCTGTGGGGGGCCCTGGAGAAGATGAACGCCGCGGCGAAGAGGCGTGTTTATCTCTTCACTTTCGCGGGCCGGATGGGTGGGGAGGGGCTTCGGCGATCTACGGCGAGAAGTACAAGGGGTGGGAAACGCCCGACTACCTCTACGCCTACAACATCCTGCATGACATGGGGATCTACGCCAACGTGGAGATCTTCGATTTCGAGTACGAGGAGAGGTACACCAGCCTGGAGGAGGCGGTGGCCAGATTCAAGGAGGTGCACAGCGTTCCACCTGAAAGGGAGGAAGCCCTGAGGGAGTACCTGTCCGGAATCCTGGTGAGTGAAGGCGGGGCGCTGAGGCAGAAGAGGAGGCGGAAGGTCGCCATGGTATGGTGGAGAAAGGAGGGGTGACGGAGGCCGCGCCCGTCATTCGACGAAGACGAAGCTGAAGCCGTCGAACCTGCCCATCTTCACCTTCATCCCGTAGGCGGCCTCAATCGTTTCCTCGTTTATGACCTCCTCGGGGGCTCCGCACGCGAGGATCTTTCCCGAGTTCAGAACGAGGACCGTGTCCGCGTACCTCAGGGCCAGATTGGGATCGTGCAGCGAGAGGAAGGCCGAAATCCCCTTCTTCTTCACGAGCCCCCTCAGCATCCCTAGGACCAAGTGCGTGTTTTTGAAGTCCAGGTGGGCGGTGGGCTCATCCAGAAGCAGGATCTGGGGTTCTGCGGCAAGGGCTCTGGCGATCAGGATCAGCCTCCTCTCCCCTCCACTCGTTTCCGTGTACGGTCTTTCCGCCAGGTGCTTCATCCCCACCAGCCTGAGGGCCTCCAGGGCCATCTCGACGTCCTTTCTGCCGGGGGAGGAGAAGGGACCCAAGTGGGGGGCCCTTCCGAGCAGGACAAACTCCAGGACCGTGTAGGGGAAGGGGGGCTGATGCTCCTGAGGGACGTAACCCATCCTCTTGGCCACCTCCCTCTCCTCCAGGGTCTGCAGGTCCTCCCTCCCGAGGTAGACCGTGCCGGCGAAAGGCTTCAGGATCCTGTTCAGGCACTTCAGGAGCGTTGACTTCCCCACCCCGTTGGGGCCGAGCAGGACCACCACCTCCTTCCCCTTCAGCTCGAAGCTCACACCCTCCACCACCACCCTCCGCCCGTAACCCGCCCTCAGGTCCCTGACCACTACCTCCATACCCTGCTCGCCCCCCTCCTCATCAGCGCTATGAAAAGGGGTGCGCCCATGACCGTCGTTATGACGGAGATGGGCAGCTCAAACGAGAGGATCGACCTAGCGATGTCATCGGCCGCGATCATGAAGCTCGCCCCCAGGAAGGCGGAGAGGGGAACCAGGAGCTTGGTGTCGGAGCTGAAGGCCAGCCTGACCAGGTGAGGAACCAGCAGCCCCACCCAACCTATTATCCCGCAAAGGCTCACGCTCAGTGAGGTGAGGAGGGTGGCCAGGGTAAGAAACAGCAGCCTCTCCCTCGCCACCTTCACCCCCAGGGCCCTAGCCTCCTCCTCGCTTAAGGAAAGGACGTTAAGCCTCCAGCTCATCAGGAAGAGGAGGGCGAGGCAGAAGATGAGGGGTGGGGCCACCTGTCCGATCCCCTTCCAGCTGGCCCCGGAGAAGCTTCCCATCATCCAGTAGACTATTCCCGCGAGCACATGCGGATCCACCAGATACTTCACCAGACTGGTCAGGGCCATGAAGAGGGCGGAGAGGATGACGCCCGCCAAGACGAGGTTGATGATGGGTACCTCCCCCCTGACCCTGGCCAGGGTGTAGGCCAGGTAGACGGAGAGGAGGCCGAAAAGGAAGGCCAGGGGCTGGAGCAAGAAGCCCCCGGCGAAGGCAAGGGCGAGGGAGGCCCCGAAGGCCGCGGCCGAGGAGATACCCAACAGATAGGGCTCGACCAGGGGGTTCCTGAACATCGCTTGGAGAACGGCCCCGGCCGTGGCCAGGGCCGCCCCCACCATCCCCGCGAGCACTATCCTGGGCATCCTGATCTGGAAGATAACGGCCTCCAGGCTGCGGTCGGTGGGCTGACCCGTGAGCTTCGCCAGAAAGACGGAGAAAATCTCCCCGGGGGAAATCCTGAGGTAACCGATCCCCACGGAGAGGAAGGCGAGGAGAAAGGGGGAGAGGAGGAGGAAGAAGAGGGCGGAGCCTTTTAGGGCCCGCTTACCCGCGAGGGAGGGGAATGCCATAGAACCGCTGGCACACCTCGTTGGCTATCTTCTCGAAATCGAGGGGGAGGGAGGGATAGTAGGTCTTCGCGTGCCACAGCAGGAAGAGGTGCGCCCTCACGGGGTGCCAGTTGCTTCCGAGCTCGGGCTCCTCGTAGACCCTGTTGTCCCTGACGGCGCTCACGCTCTGGAACCTCGGGTCCTTCAGGATGTCCGACACGGAGTACTTCCTGGTCTTGGAGTGCCAGCACACCCACACGTTCGGGTTTTTGCTCACTATGAACTCGGCATCCACGGTGGGGTAGGGCTGGGGGAGCTCCCCACCTATGTTGATCCCCCCCGCGAGTTGTATGAAGGCGTGCATGGTGGTGGCGTTCCCGGCTATTTGGGTCATGTTGCCCCAGCTGTAGACGACCTTGATCCTGTTTTCCTCCGGTATCTTGGAGGTCTCCCTGACCACCCTGTCCCGGATCCCCCGGAGGTAGTCGTTGATTTCCCTGGCCCTCTTTTCCTTTCCCAGTAGCTTTCCGAAGTTATCGACCATCTCATAGTACTGGTTGAAGTCCGCGGGCTTGGTCACGGCAAGGATGATTCCGAAGACCGGGATTCCCGCCTGTTCCAGCTTATCCACGATTTCCTTCGGTGTCTCATAGCCGTACCTCCCCGCCGCGTAGTAGGTGATCACAAGATCCGGCTTCAGGGAGATGATGGCCTCCACGTTCGGGTTGGAGGCCGTTCCCACGTCCGGGAGGTTCTCCAGCTTCATTATCTTGGGGAGGATGGGATCAAGCTTCGACCAGGAACCTACCCCCACCACCTTCTCGGCTTCCCCGAAGAGGTAAAACATCTCGAGAGCTTCGGAGTTCAGGGTCACCACCCTTTCCAGCTTCGCCGGTATCCTTATCTCCCTCCCGGCCATGTCCGTTACTATTCTTTCCCCCGCCGGTTGCTCGGAGGATTTGATCAGTGCCAAGCTCACCGCTCCGAGCAGGAGGGCGAGGAGAACCGCTACCGCTATTCCCACCCTCGGGTTCATCGGTATTACTAAAACCACCAATATTAATACCTTGCGAAAGTAATAAAAAAAGAGGTACAAGTATGACTAGAATGAGGCTTTCTTTCATCCTGGGATACGGGGCTTCCATGCTTCCCCTCCTCTCAAGAGTGGCGAAGGAGGAAGCCGAGGAGCACGGGTTCGACCATCTGGTGGTGAACGGCGATCTCTCCGGGAGGTACGCGAGGGAGATCGCGGAGTCGGACGCCATTGTCCTGTATGCGCACGAACTGCCCGGGGACACCGAAGAGGCCCTGGGGGGGAGCAAGGCCCGAATCATAGCGCCCGTATCCGGCTACTACCTGCACCTATCCAGGGGCTCCCCCCCTCTCCTCTCCGAGGTGGAGAGATACTTCAAAACGGGGGGGGAGAAGAACTTCAGGAGCCTGATCCACCTCCTCCTCCGGGGGCTCGGGCTCCCCGTGAAGGTGGAGCCCGTTGAGGAGGTTCCGTGGAGCGGCATATACCACCCCAGGCTCGGGACCTTCAGGGAGCTGGAGGGTTACCTCCGGGAGTACGAGCTGAGGGGCCCTACCGTCGGAATCCTCTTCTACAGGAGCCACTGGCTCTACGGCAACGCTAGGTTTGTGGATGACCTCATAAGCTGTCTGGAGGGGGAGGGAATGGGCGTGATTCCCGTGTTCACCTACGGCTTTAGGGATGCGGCCCTCGGGATCCCGGGAAAGGAAGACTCTATAAGGAGGTTCTTCATGAGGAACGGAGAGCCCCTCATAGAGGCGCTGGTGAACACGACCTTCTTCTTCCTGCTGGAGCACGGGGAGTGGGGGAAGAGGAGGTATGCGGAGGTGGAGGGAGTCGAGCTCCTCAAAAGGATGAACGTCCCCGTGATGAACCTGATCCTCTCCCACTACAAGAGCGTGGAGGAGTGGCTGGCGGATCCCCAGGGAGTCGACTACCTCATGCAGGTCTTCAGCGTGGTCATGCCGGAGGTGGACGGGGCGATAGAGCCCGTCTTCCTCGCGGGGGGAAGAGCGGACGAGAATGGCGTGGTCACGTATGAGACCTACGGGCCCCACGCGAGGTACGTCGCCAGAAGGGTGAAAAAGTGGATAGAGCTGAGGAGGAAGCCTCCGAGGGAGAGGAAGATAGCGGTGGTCCTCATAAACCCCCCGTGCAAGGGGCTGGAGGCCAGCGTGGCGGTGGGAATGGGGCTGGACGTTCCGGAGTCGGTGGCCAGGCTGCTCCACAGGCTGGGCGAACTGGGCTACGACGTGGGGGATGCGTCGAAGCTTCCAAGGAACGGGGAGGAACTGATGAGGACGATCATGGAGAGGAAGGCGATAAGCGAGTTCAGGTGGACCTCGGTGGAGGACATCGTGAGGTGCGGGGGTGCGGCGGCTTTCGTCGACGAGCAGACATATCTGAAGTGGTTCAACGAGCTCCCGGAGGAGGTCAGGGAAAGGATGGTGAGGGACTGGGAGCATCCCTCCGAGGTGCTGAATGGGAAGGTGGACAAGGTCTTCGTCGGGATGGTGCACAACCGCAGGTTCGTCGTCCCCGGCATAAGGTTCGGAAACGTTTTCATAACGCCCCAGCCAAAGTTCGGCTGTGCGGGTCCAGCCTGCGACGGCCAGGTGTGCAGGGTTCTTCATGACCCCACGATATCCCCCCCGCATCAGTGGCTGGCCGTCTACAGGTGGATCACGAGGGTCTTCAAGGCCGACGTGATCATACACTTCGGAACCCACGGGTACCTGGAGTTCAGGCCCGGAAAAGGAGTGGGGTTATCCCCCTCCTGCTGGCCCGAGATCTCGGTGGATGATGTTCCCCACCTGTACGTTTACGTGGTGTCGAACCCCATGGAAGGGGTGATAGCGAAGAGGAGGTCGTACGCCGAGATAGTGGATCACATGTATCCCCCCCTGGCCATGGCGGAGGTCCTCGAGGACCTTGAGCTCCAGCTCAACCAGTACTCGAAGGCAAAGCGGAGCGGCGATTTCGTCAGGGCCGAGGTGGCATACAGGGAGATACTGGAGAAGGCGAGAAAGAGCAACATTCCGGTTAGAGGGGACAGTCCGGAGAAGGTGGCGGAGGAGGTGCACAGATACCTCGACATGGTTAGGGGGACCCAGGTAAACCTGGGACTCCATGTCTTCGGCAGTTCGCCCGATGAGGTCTCGAGGCTCGCGAACTACGCGGTCACCGCGATGGCTTACGATTCCCACAACTTCCCGTCGATAATAAGGACGGTGGCCGATTACCTGGGGCTGGACTACGAGGAGATGAGGGCCAACCCCTCCGGGGTGAACGAGCTGGGCCTGACGAACTCCGAGACCCTTGAGGCTATAAGGAAGGCGGCCGTGAGGGTGGTCGAGGGCCTCCTGAGGAGCCCCGAGCCGAGGGAAGGGCTTCTGGAGGTGGTGAACAAAGAATTGAGGATGGCCTTTGGAGGAGGTGAGGTGGGTGCAGAGGTATGAGCCGAGGTTCAGGCGGGAGGTGGCGAGGAAGGTGGAGGAGGCCTTCCTGAGGGCCCTGGACATCGTCGGGAGGATAAGGGAGAGCGGAGAGGCGGAGTATGAGGGCTTCTTCCGGGGGATGGGCGGGGGATACGTGGAGCCGGGGGCGAGCGGAGCCCTGACCAGGGGGAAAGTGGAGGTGCTACCCACCGGGAGGAACTTCTACGCGGTGGACCCCACCACCCTGCCCACCCCCGCGGCTTGGAGGGTGGGCACGGAAACGGCGGAGAAGCTGCTGAGGTATTACCTGGAGAGGCACGGGAGGTACCCGGAGAGCGCCGGACAGGTCCTGTGGAGCATCGACGGCTACAAGGCGGATGGGGAGCAGCTCGCCCAGATACTCTACCTGCTGGGCGTCAGGCCCGTCTGGCGGCCGGACGGGTCCGTGAAGGGGCTGGAGGTGATTCCCCTGGAGGAGCTGAAGAGGCCGAGGGTGGACTGCGTGATAAACATGAGTGGCATAGTGAGAGACACCCTCCCGAACTACATCCACCTGATAGATGAGGCCGTGACGGAGGTGGCTTCCCTGGACGAGCCACCCGAGCTGAACTACGTGAGGAAGCACTACCTGGAGCATCTTTCGAAGCTCTTGGGGATGGGGAAAGGCGAGGCGGAAGCCCGGGACGCGGCCCTCAGCAGGATCTTCTGCGCCCCCCCGGGAGCCTACGGAACCGGTGTGAACCTGGCCGTGGAGACATCGGCCTGGAAGAACGATGAGGATCTGGCTAAGACTTGGATACAGTGGACCAGCTACGCCTACTCCAGGAAGCACTTCGGGAAGCCGTCCCCCGAGGGTCTCGTTTTGAGCCTCAGTACCGTTGACCTGGTGAACAGGAACCACATGAGCGACGAGCACGACATCTTCAACTGCTGCTGCTATTTCTCCTACCACGGGGGGTTCTTCAACGCGGTCAAGGTGCTGACCGGGAGAAGCGACGTGGAGATAGTGACGGTGGACACGAGGGACCTCTCCTCGACCCAGGTCAGGGGAATGAAGGAGGAGATAGAGAGGGTGGTGAGGGCGAAGCTCCTCAACCCGGTGTGGGTGGACGAGATGAAGAAGCACGGGTACAGGGGGGCTAGCGAGTTCTCCAGGAAGATACTGCACCTGTACGGGTGGTCCGCGACGACCAAGCTCGTGGACAAGTGGGTGTTCGATGAGGTCGCCCGAACCTACGTTCTGGACGAGGAGATGAGGAGGTGGTTCGAGGAGCACAACGTTTGGGCCCTGGAGGAGATAGCCAGGAGGCTGGTGGAGGCGGCCGAGAGGGGGCTGTGGAGGCCCTCCGAGGAGATGCTGCAGAGGCTGAGGGAGGTTTACGGCGAGGTGGAGGGGATCCTTGAGGAGTCCATCGGGGAGGGAGAAGTGCAGGGCGGTGCCATCCGGATCTACACCTCCGAGGACGATCGGCACTGGAGGGAGAGGGCGGAGGAGGTGGAGAGGGTCCTCAGCACGCTGAAGAAGGGGGGTTGAATGGAGAGAAGGAACGTCCTCCCCTTCACCGCCGTGGTGGGCCAGGAGAAGGCCAAGCTGGCCCTTCTGGTGGCCGCGGTGAATCCAGCCGTCGGGGGAGTCCTCCTGAGCGGGGACAAGGGGACGGGGAAGACCACCCTGGTGAGGGCCCTGGCGGATCTCCTCCCCGAGATAGAGGTGGTCGCGGACTGCCCCTTCGGCTGCAACCCGGGGAACCCGCTGGAGATGTGCGACTCCTGCCACCGGAGGATGGAGAACGGCGGGAAGCTGGAGGTGAGGAGGAGGAAGATGAGGGTGGTCGACCTGCCCCTCAGCATAACGGTGGACAGGCTCGTCGGGACCCTCGACATAAAGAGGGCTCTGAGGGAGGGGATAAGGGCCCTCCAGCCCGGGCTCCTGGCGGAGGCCAACAGGAACATCCTCTACATAGACGAGGTGAACCTCCTGGAGGACTACGTGGCGGATGTCCTGCTGGACTGCGCCGCCACGGGGTGGAACGTGGTGGAGAGGGAGGGAGCATCCGTCAGGCATCCCGCGAGGTTCATACTGGTGGGGAGCATGAACCCGGAGGAGGGGGAGCTGCGTCCGCAGATCCTCGACAGGTTCGGCCTCTCCGTCGGAATAGAGGCCCCCCTGGACCCCGAAACGAGGATGGAGGTGGTGAGGAGGGTGGAGAAGTTCCAGTCGGACCCGCTCTCCTTCGCCGAGAGGTACAGGCCCCAGCAGGAGGAGCTGAGGAGGAGAATCGCCGAGGCGAGGGAGACGGTGAGGGAGGTAGCCGTTCCGGAGGATCTTCTCCAGCTGCTGGCGAAGTCGGTGGTGGAGATGGGGATAAGGACCCACAGGGCCGAGATAGTCACGGTGAGGGCGGCGAAGGCCATAGCCGCTTTGGACGGGAGAAGAACCGTGAACCTGGAGGACCTGAAGAAGGCCATGGAGCTGGCCCTGCCGCACAGGATCAGGTCGAGGCCCTTCGAGCCTCCCCAGCCGCCCAGGCTCCGGAATCAAAGCCCCCAGGAGGAAGGCAGAGGGGAAGACAGCCAAAGGCGAGGGGGAGAGCGGGAGGGGGGGAGGGCCATGAGCAGCAGCGCGGTCCCCCCCTCGCCGGGAGACGGGGAGGAGAAGTTCGAGGCCGAGGAAGTGGGGATGGAGAGGGAGAAAGCGCTCAGGCTCAGGGAGGAGTTTCGGCAGGGGAGGGGATCCAGGGGCGTGAGGACGACGGTGGTGGACCACCCGCACGGGGTCCCCATCTCCTACCTCCCGCCCAGGCGTGACCCCCGGGACATAGACCCCACGGCGACCATAGTCAGCGCGGCCCTGAGGGGGAGTCAGGCCGTGGAGGAGGAGGACTTGAGGGTGAGGGTGAGGAGGGCCAGGGCCAAGAGGCTCTGCGCCATACTGCTGGATTCCAGCGGGAGCATGGCCGCGATGAGGAGGATAGGGGTGGCCAAGGGAGTAGCCATGAACTTCGTGAAGAACGCCTACGTGAAGAGGGACGAGCTGGCGCTGATCTGTTTCAGGGGGGCCAGAAGCGAGGTGCTCTCCCCCCCGACCAGGAGGTACCAGGAGGTCCTGGGGATGCTGGACGGGGTGAAGACGGGGGGGAGGACGCCGCTCCCCTCTGCCCTGCACGACCTGGCCGCCATGGCGAAGATCTTCAGGGGAAAGCACAGGAACGCGGTGGTGACCGGGATCCTGGTGACGGACGGAAAGGCGAACGTTTCGATGGGAGGAAACGTGAGGGAGGAGGTGGAGAGGCTGTGCAGGGTGCTGAGGAGGATGGGGGTCAGGCTTGAGGTGTACGACACGAGAGTTCCGGAGGTGATAGACCCGGCTCCCTCCTTCATAGACCTGATAGCGGAGCTGGCGGAGGCCGAGGTGCGCAGGGTCTAGGGTCCTCCGACCATGGCGATCCCACCGATCCTCGCGCACCTGCTGCTCCGCTACTCCCGCTCCCTTCTCCTCCTGCTGGCGACGACCTTCATTGGGGTTTTCTTGGCTGACGTTCTCTTCTCCAAGGGCCTGCACAGGAAAATCGGGAGGCCCCTCAGCCCTCTGCTGAAGGCTGCCAGGTTGCCCGAAAAGCTCTCCGTTCCGATGATAACCGGAATGATAGACTTTCGGGCGGAGCACGCCATGGTCTCCTCCCTCGCCAGCAACAAGGCCTTAAGCCACGGGGAGGTGGTTTGCTACAGTCTCGTGTCGCTACCCTTCGGGGGATCGAGGGCGATGATCCAGTACGTGCTGCCGGTGGCCGTGGCGGGGTTGGGCCTCACCGTCGGCGCGATATACGTTTCCCTGCTGGTTCTGGGCCTCTTCGTTGGGATGGTCATGGGCGTGGTGGGCGGGAGGATTTTTCTCAAGGGGGGGAGGGACATAGCCCTAGGGAACGGAGCGAGGGGCAGGAGGGCCGGCGGAAAGGTAGACCTCCGGAAGTCCCTGGCGAGGGCGGCATCCATGACGAAGGGTGTGGGAATAAGGTACGTGATGGTGGTGATGGTGCTTAGCCTCCTCCTTTACTTCGGAGTGTTTGAGCACCTGAAAAGCCTGTCCGCACCCCTGGCGAGGGCCTTTCTGGTGAGCCCAGCCTCCCTGCCGATCACCATCACCTACGCGATCAATCCCACGGCCGCCATCCTGATGGCGGGCGAGTCCATAAAGGAAGGAATAGTGGTGTGGAAGGAGGCACTGATCGCCCTCCTGGTGGGGAGGATAATTTTTGCCATGATATCCGAGTTCCCCCGGCACAGCTTCCCCTTCTACGTTTCCATGTACAGACCAAGGCTGGCCCTGAAGCTGACGCTTGCCCTGATCCTTCAAGTCTTCGTTTCCACCCCCCTTTTGGTGTTGGCGGTTAGGCTTCTGCCGGTGGCCTGAAAGGGCCCTCGGCCATTGCCGGTTTGCCCAGGCAGCGCCGGTCTTGAGGTAGCAGATGTGATCTCCCGACCGGATCTCGGTTGCCACGTTCCAGAATCACGAAAAGGAGGGGCTACTCCACGAGGATCAGGTGGTTCTCCAGGTCTATCTTCCTGATCTTCCCCCTCACCCTTTCCCTCTCCCCCAGCAGGGTGGTGACCACGTACCCGTCCCCCTCCTCCTCCATCAGGACCACGTCCCTGATCTCCCTCTTCCCCGACCTGACCGTTCCTATGCACATCCTCCCTCCCCCAGCAGGAAGTCCAGCAGGCGCCCGGCCTCCCCCCACACCTTCCCCCCTCCCAGCCTCCCCAGCATGCCGGCCTCGAAGAGCTCCGGGTCCTCGTGCAGGACCCCCGCCACCCTCAGCCCCCTCCTCTCCACCTCCGCCCTCAGCCTCTCCTCCATTCCCCCCTCCCTGACCCTGTTCAGCACGCCGTAAACCTTTTTTCCCATCTCCCCCGCCATCTGGGCCGCCCTCCCCGCCAGCACCAAAGAGTCGAAGGAGGGATCCACCACCACCAGCACCAGGTCCACCCCCTCCTCCACCCCCCTTCCCAGGTGCTCCACCCCCGCCTCCAGGTCGGCGAGCAGGAGCTCACCCTCCCCCAGCCTCAGCCTTTTCAGAACCTCCCTGCTCAGGGCCCCCAGCGGGCAGGCGCACCCCTCCCCAGCCAGCGTGATCTTCCCCACGGAGAGGAGGGAGAGGCCGTCCCTCCTCTTCACGTAGGCCTCCGGGAGCTCCTCCAGCCCGAACTCCTTCCTGGCCAGCACCCCCTCCCCCTCCAGGCTCTCCCGGACCTTCTTCCTCCCTCCCGCCAGCTCCAGCAGGGGAGAGGGGGGCCTCTCGAAGCCCAGGAGTCTGAAGAGGCCGGGGTTGGACTCGTCGGCGTCCACCACCACCACCCGGCGGTTCCTGGAGAGGGCCTCGTGGGCTAGGAGGGCCACCAGGGTGCTCTTCCCGCTCCCCCCCTTCCCGCAGACCGCCAGCTTCATCTCAAGGGCTCTCCAGGCGTGCGGATTAAAAAGGTTGGGGGAGGGGAGGGAGCAGGGATAAAAGGTGAGGGGAGGAAGGAAGAAGAGAGCTTGAGGTCCTCGCGGATCTCCGGTTTTCACGAGATGAGCCTGGAGGAGAGGCTCCGGGTGGTCAAGGAGTTCGCCGGCCTCACCGACGAGGAGGTGGGGATCCTCAGGAACACGGGGTCCCTCGGTCTGGAGCTGGCGGACAGGATGATCGAGAACGTGATAGGGGCCACCCACCTCCCGCTGGGGGTGGCCACCAACTTCCTCATCAACGGGAAGGACTACCTGATCCCCATGGCGCTGGAGGAGCCCAGCGTGGTGGCGGCGGCCTCCAACGCGGCCAGGATGGCCAGGATGAGGTACGGCTTCAGGGCCAGCGCCGACGAGCCCGTGATGATAGGGCAGGTGCAGGTCTGCAAGCTGAGGGACCCGCAGGCCGCGAGGGAGAGGATCCTGGAGGAGAAGGGCAGGATCCTGGAGAGGGCCAACGAGCAGGATCCCGTGCTGGTCAAGGCCGGGGGTGGGGCCAGGGACCTGGAGGTGAGGGTGCTGAGCACCCGCCTGGGTCCCATGGTGGTGGTTCACCTCCTGGTGGATGTGAGGGACGCCATGGGGGCCAACGCCGTGAACACCATGTGCGAGGCCGTGGCCCCCCTGATCGAGGAGCTCACGGGTGGGAAGGTCTACCTCCGCATCATCTCCAACCTGGCCACCCACCGGATGGCCAGGGCGGAGGCCTCCTTCCCGAAGGAGGCGCTGGGAGGGGAGGAGGTGGTGGAGGGCATCCTGCACGCCCACGCCCTGGCGGAGGCGGACCCCTACAGGTGCGCCACCCACAACAAGGGGATCATGAACGGCATCATAGCCGTGGCCCTGGCCCTCTCCAACGACACCAGGGCGCTGGAGGCGGGGGCCCACGCCTACGCGGCGCTGGAGGGCTACGGCCCCCTCACCTCCTGGGAGAGGGAGGAGAACGGGGACCTCAGGGGGAGGATAGAGCTGCCCATCGCGGCGGGCATCCTGGGAGGGGCCGTGAGCGTGCATCCGGTGGCCAGGGTCTGCCGCAAGATCCTGGGGGTGAGCTCGGCCAGGGAGCTGGCCGAGGTGATGGCGGCGGTGGGGCTGGCCCAGAACCTGGCCGCCCTCAGGGCCCTGGTGGCGGAGGGCATCCAGAGGGGGCACATGAGGCTGCACGCCAGGAACGTGGCCATAGCCGCGGGGGCCAGGGGGGACCAGGTGGAGAAGGTGGTGAGGAGGATGGTGGAGGAGAGGTGCATCAGGATAGACAGGGCCAGGGAGATCCTGGCGGAGCTGGAGGGGGGCTAGCCCCCCAGCCCCGCGTCCGGTTCCCCGGGGGGCCGGGTTCAGGCGCTGCGCGGCGGCTTCCCGCGCTCCCTCTTTATAAAGCCCCTCCGAAGAAGTAGGGGGAGCGGCATGGCGGTGGACTTCGACCGGGTGGTCTCCGAGATAACCAGGCAGACGGGGATGAGGAGGGAGGAGGTGCTGGCCAGGATAAGGGAGAAGGAGAGGGAGTTCGGCTCCTGCGTCACCCCGGAGGGTCTGGCCAAGATGGTGGCGACCGAGCTGGGGGTGAGGCTTCCCGGGGAGAAGCTGAAGCCCAGGGAGATGACCTTAAAGGATCTGGTCCCGGGCATGTCCAACGTGAACCTGCTGGCCAGGGTGGTCAGGGTCTACGAGCCCCGCAGCTTCTCCAGGTGGGATGGTTCGGTGGGGAAGGTGGCCTCCCTCCTCCTCCAGGACGCCACCGGGGTCCTGCGGGCCTCCCTCTGGGACGAGAAGGCCTCGCTGGTGGAGAAGGGCGCCATCCAGAAGGGCGACCTGCTCCGGATAGGGGCGGCCTACGTGCAGGAGGATCAGAGGGGTGAGCCCGAGCTCAGGATAAGCGCCAGGAGCTCCGTGGAGGTGGTGAGGGACCCCGAGCTGGAGAGGAGGTTCCCCGCCCCGCCGGACTCCCCGGTGAGGATCTCCGACCTCAGGGAGGGGCAGAGGGAGGTGGACCTGGTGGCCAGGGTGGCGGCGGTGGGGGAGGTGCGCACCTTCGAGCGCCCCGACGGCACGACGGATAAGTTCTCCTCCCTCATCCTCCTGGACGAGACGGGGAAGATCAAGGTCTCCCTCTGGGGTGAGAAGGCGGAGCTGGTCAGGAACCTCAGGAGGGGGGAGGTGGTGAAGCTCGAGAACGCGCAGGTCAGGATGGATCCCTCCGGCAAGCCCTACCTGAGGGTGGGCAGCGGGGGGAGGATCCTCCCGGCCCCCGACTCGCCCAGGGCCTCCCAGCTCCCCGAGGTGGACGGGAAGCTCCTCAGGCTGGAGGAGGTGGAGGCGGGCATGCCCTGGGTGGAGGTGGCGGCCAGGGTGAGGAGGAAGTTCCCTGAGAGGGAGTTCAGGCGCCCGGACGGGAGCGTGGGGAGGGTGGCGAGCGTGCTGCTGGAGGACGGGACGGCGCTGGTCAGGGCCTCCTTCTGGAACGGGGCGGTGGAGATGGCGGGCAGGATGAAGGTGGGGGATGTGGTGCTGCTGAGGGGGGCCTACACCAAGGAGGGCCCCGCCGGTAAACCCGAGCTGCACCTGGGGAGGTCGGCCTCCGTGGAGTTGAATCCCCCGGGGGTGGAGGTGGAGGAGTTCAGGCCCAGGAGGCTCAGGGTGGGGGAGCTGGAGCCCGGAATGGACGGGGTGGAGGTGGTGGGGAGGGTGGTGGAGGTGGGGGAGGTCAAGGAGTTCGTGAGGGAGGGGAAGAGGGGGAAGTTCGCCAGCCTCATCCTGGGGGACAGGACGGGGAAGGTGAGGGTCCTGCTCTGGCAGGAGCACGCCGAGAGGGTCCCCAGGGTGGGGGAGGTGGTCCTCCTGCGCAACGCCTACACGCCCCTCGGCACCCCGCTCGAGCTGCACCTGGGGAGGATGGGGCAGCTGGAGGTGAACCCCGAGGTGGAGGAGGAGCTTCCCCCCGCGGAGGTCCTGGCCCGCCTCTCCTGGTCCCCAGAGACGAGGGAGATAGGGGAGATCCAGGAGCCCAACCTGCAGGTCAGGGTGAGGGGAACCATCGTGAGGGTGATCAGGCGCCGGCCCATCTTCGACCTCTGCCCCCTGTGCGGGAGGACGCTGGGCACGGTCGACACCAGCCTCCTGTGCGAGGAGTGCGGGAAGGTGGTCTCCCCGGAGCACCGGGCCGTGCTCAACCTGATCCTGGACGACGGCACGGGAACCATCAGGGCCGTGCTCTTCGGCAGGGCGGCCGAGGAGCTGGCGGGGATGAGCTCCGCCCGCCTCTTCGAGGAGTACCGGAGGACCCAGAACCTGGGGGAGTTCTACCGCCTGCTTGGGCTGGAGGGAAGGGAGGTGATCCTCTCCGGCACCACCAGGAGGGACGAGTACCTGGACCAGCTGGAGCTCAGGGTCACCTCCGTGGAGTTCCCGGATGCCAGGGAGGAGGCGGAGCGGCTTCTGGAAAAGGTTAAAGTGAGGGGAAAACAAGGAGGGTGAGAGCTTGGAGGACACCAACCTGGAGGAGCTCCCGGGGGTGGGCCCCGCCATCGCCGAGAGGCTGAGGGAGGCGGGATACAGGACCATCTCCTCCCTGGCCGTGGCGACGGTGGAGGAGCTGAAGGAGATAGCGGAGGTGGGGGAGGCCCAGGCCAGGAAGATCATAGAGGCGGCCAAGCAGAGGGCGGACATAGGCAAGTTCCTCACGGGGGAGGAGGCCCTCAGGCTGAGGAAGGAGCTGGGCTGGATCACCACGGGAAGCAAGCAGCTCGACAACCTGCTGGGTGGAGGGATACCCACCAGGGCCGTGACGGAGGTTTTCGGGGAGTTCGGTACGGGCAAGTGCGTGTCCGGGGACACGCCCGTCTACTACCTCAACGACGAGAGGCCGCACCTCACCTCGATCGAGGAGGCCTACGAGCACTACAGGAGCCTCTTCGGCGAGCGGAGGTTTGACGCCGGGACGGTGGTCCCCACCCCGAACGTGAAGGTGCTCTCCTTCTTCGGGGGAAGGCTGCAGCCCACCCGGGCCTCCTGCCTCTACAGGGAGAGGGTGAGGTGGCTCCTGGAGATAAGGACGAGGAGGGGCAGGGTCCTCAGGCTCACGCCCAAGCACAGGTTGCTGACCCTGACCGGGAGGGGGCTGGAGTGGGTTCCGGCGGGGGAGCTGAGGGCCGGTTCGCCGGTGGCGGTGCCCTCCTCCCTTCCCCAGGCCCCCGCCTCCGGAGGCCTGAGCCCAGACGACGGCTACTTCCTTGGGCTCTACGTGGCGAGGGGAAGCGGGCCGGAGATCTCCACCTCCAACGAGAGGCTTGCGGAGTGGGTGAGGTCCTACCTGGAGAGGAGGTTCGGCCTCTCCCCCGCCCTCCATCGGGAGGGGCGGGCCGTCAACCGCCTGGTGCTGGGGAAGCCCGTTCTGGAGTTCCTGGGCGAGCTGGCGGAGTGCGATGCGGCGGAGAAGTTCGTGCCCCCGGAGGTGCTGGGCTCCCCGGAGGAGGTGGTGAGGCACTTCCTGGCGGGCTACCTGGAGGGTGAGGGATCGCTCGGGCGGACCATCGAGCTCTCCACCGAGAGCGGGAGGCTGTTCACCGAGCTCTCCTACCTCCTGCTCAGGATAGGGGTCCACGCCACCGCGGTGCGCGGGGAAGGGGGGTACAGGCTCCTCATAGGCGGGGAGGACGGGGCCAGGATGGGGGAGCTCCCCTTCAGATCCTCCCCTCCCCCCAGCCTCCCCTCCCCCCGGTCCGTTGACTTCGGCTACCCGGCCGAGCTGGCGGAGCTCCTGAGGAGAACCTGCAGGGAAACCTTCGGGGAAGCCTTCCCTCACCCGCTGACCGGGGAGAGGGATCAGGCCTTCCTCGACCGGGAGACCCTCCTGAGGATCAGGGACCTTTTCCTGGAGCAGCTGAAGCGGTTCGGGGAGTGGAAGGAGAGGGCCAGGAGGGCGGGCTCCCGGGCCGAGCTGAGGGAGCTGGCGGGTGAGCTGCCCTTCCCCCTCCGCTCCATCGTGCTTGGGCCCGGCGTCGAAAGCCGGTCGGCGGGCAACCACCTCGGCGGGGAGGGCCCCGGGGGGCTTCAGGCCGTGCGGGAGGCGCTGGTGGCCGAGATAGAGGGGAGGGAGAAGAAGCTCGAGGAGGCGGTCTCCACCCTCCAGGCCGCCCTGGAGCTGGGCTGGGACGTGATCGAGGAGGTGAGGGAGGTCGAGCACAACGATTACGTTTACGACTTCGTGGTCCCCCAGGGGCACTGCTTCGTGGGAGGGCACCAGCCCACGCTCCTGCACAACACCCAGCTGGCCCACCAGCTCTGCGTCAACGTGCAGCTCCCGGAGGAGAGGGGCGGCCTGGAGGGAAAGGCCGTCTTCATAGACACCGAGAACACCTTCAGGCCCGAGCGCATCCAGGACATGGCCAGGGCGCTGGACATGGACGAGATGGAGGCGGTGAGGAACATCTACTTCGCCAGGGCCTACAACACGGACCAGCAGCTCCTCCTGGCCGAGAAGGTGGAGGAGCTGTCGGAGAAGGAGCCCATCAAGCTGGTGGTGGTGGACTCCCTCACCTCCCTCTTCAGGGGGGAGTTCGTGGGGAGGGAGGCGCTGGCTGCCAGGCAGCAGAAGCTGGCCAGGCACCTCCTCACCCTCCACAGGCTCTCCGAGCTGAGGAACCTGGCGGTCTTCGTCACCAACCAGGTGCAGGCCAGGCCCGACATGTTCTTCGGGGACCCCACCAGGCCCATAGGGGGGCACGTGCTGGCCCACTCCGTGACCACCAGGGTCTACCTGAGGAGGAGCAAGGCCAACAAGCGCATAGCCAGGGTGGTGGACAGCCCCTGCCTTCCCGAGGGGGAGGCCATCTTCTCGGTCTCGGAAGAGGGGATAAGGGACTGAGCGGTGGGGGGATGGAGCTAAGGGCCAGGGTGCGCTGCCTCTACCGTGAGGAGAGGGTGGCGGAGGCCCTGGTCAGGGCCCTCTCCCCGGACAACGTGGGGGGGAAGGGGGTGGAGCTGAGGACGGTGAGGAGGGGGAGGGAGGTGATCACCACCGTCAGGATGGAGGGGAGGATAGAGACCCTCCTGGCCACCCTGGACGACCTGCTCGCCTGCACGGAGGCGGCGGAGGGCCTGCTGGAAGAAGTTTGAAATACTTTATTTCGCGGGAGGGGCAAGGAGGAGGACCGGCTTGAGGTTCTTCCTGAGGGCGAGGCTGAGGTTCAGCGGCGGGCTGGAGGAGCTCAGGGGAGAGATAGGGAGGCTGCTGGAGGGGTCCGCCGAGCTCCTGCGCAGGGGGGCCCCGCCCGGGAGGGAGGGGGCCAGGGTGGAGGGCTGGGAGGTGAGGGGGGAGGAGCTGGAGCTGAGGATAGTCTCCGATCGGTACGTGAGGGCCCACAGCGCCCTCCTCCGCCTGGCCAAGGAGCTCAGGGACCTGCTGGGGAGGCACAGGCTGGGCCTCAGGGGAATGGAGGGTGAGGAGTACCGGATAGAGCTCCCCTCCCTGCCGGGGGAGGCGGAGGACCTCCTGAGGGGGCTGCGCCACGAGGTGCGGAGGGGGGAGGAGGGGGTGGTCCTGACCCTGAGGGGGCTCTCGGAGTCCGACCTGAGGAGGGGGACGGTGGACAGGCTGGTCTCCCTGGCGGAGAGGGCCCCGGCGGCGCCCCAGGGGGTGCAGGCGCCCAGGGTGGTGAGGGAGGAGGAGGGGGTCCCTCCCCTCTTCTCCGGGAACCCCACGGAGGAGATGGAGAGGAGGGGGTGGATCCAGGAGTTCCCGGGGAGGGGCCAGTGGCTCTACGGCCCCCCCTTCGCGGAGCTGCTGTGGGCCGTGGAGGGGCTGATCCTGGAGGAGGTGGTGAGGCCCCTGGGCTTCAGGGAGGCCCTCTTCCCCAAGCTCATCCCCCTGGAGGTGATGAGGAAGATGCCCGGTTACCTGGACGGCATACCGGAGGGCATGTACTACGTCTGCTCCCCTCCCAGGGATCCCCAGGCCTTCTCCGAGTTCAAGGCTGAGGTCAGGCTCAGGAGGAGGGTGGTCCCGGAGCTGCTCAGGGAGGCGGTGGAGCCCCCCTCCTACGTGCTCGCCCCCGCCCAGTGCGAGCCCTTCTACCAGATGTTCAGCGGAGGGAGGGTGAGGCTGGAGGACCTTCCCGTCAAGCTCTTCGACAGGAGCGGCTGGACCTACCGCTGGGAGGGAGGGGGGGCGGAGGGGCTGATCCGGACCCACGAGTTCAGGAGGATAGAGCTGGTCTTCCTGGGCTCACCCGAGCAGGTGGTGGAGATAAGGGAGGGGGTGAGGGAGAGGGGCGAGAACCTCCTGAGGAAGCTGGGCCTCAGGTGGAGGCTCACCGTGGCCACCCCCTTCTACCTCAGGGAGGGGGAGAGGGAGGAGGGGGGTCCGGAGGCGGCCACCTACGACCTGGAGGTGAGGCTGCCCTACAAGGACGACTGGCTGGAGGTGGCCTCCCTGAACGTGCACGGGGAGAAGTTCGTGAAGTCCTTCGGGATAAAGGAGGCCAGGGGGAGGAGGATCTGGACGGGCTGCTGCGGCTTCGGCACCACCCGCTGGGTGGTGGGCTTCCTGGCCCACTACGGGCTGGAGGAGGGCTCCTGGCCGGAGGCCGTGAGGGCGCGCGTGAGGGTTTTATCCACCGGGGAGAAAGGGGAAGGGTGAGGCTTTGCCCGAGAAGACGAGCTCGGCCAAGGAGTGGAAGAGGAAGGTCTGGTACGAGCTTTACGCCCCCCCCATGTTCGGGGGCACCAGGATAGGGGAGACCCTGGCCTCCGACCCCCAGAAGCTGCTGGGGAGGAAGGTGGAGGTCTCGCTGGGCGACCTGGTCCAGGACGTCTCCAAGGCCTACCTGAAGCTCTTCTTCCAGGTGGTGAGGGTGGACGGGGAGAAGGCCTACACCGACTTCGTGGGGCACGACCTGGCCCAGCACTTCCTCCGCAGCCAGGTGAGGAGGAGGGCCACCAAGATCACCCACATCCTGACCGTGAGGACGAAGGACGGCAGGGAGATCCAGATCACCGTGGTGGTGATGACGGTGAGGAAGATCTCCAGGTCCCAGGTGAGGGCCATCCGCTCCGAGATCGTCAACCTCCTCACCACCAGGGCCTCCGAGCGCACCTTCGACCAGTTCGTGCAGGAGGCCGTGCTGGGGAAGCTCTCCGCGGACGTCTACAAGGTGGCCAAGAAGTACTGCCCCATCCGGAGGGTGGAGATCCAGAAGACGGAGGTCCTGAAGAGGCCCGCGGAGGCCCAGACCGCCGGGACCCCAGCCGCCCCCGCCGCGGCCCCCGCCGCCTAGCGCCGGGGGGAGGATTTGCCCCGCCTCTTCGGTACCTCGGGCGTGAGGGGGCTGGCCAACGAGCAGGTGGATCCCCCCCTGGCCCTGAGGCTGGGCCTGGGCCTGGCCTCCCTCCTGGGGAACTCGGGAAGGGTGGTGGTGGGGAGGGATCCCCGGACCTCGAGCGAGATGCTGGAGAGCGCCCTGCTGGCCGGCCTCCTCTCGGGGGGGTGCACGGCGGTTAGGGCGGGGATGGTCCCCACCCCCGTGCTGGCCTTCTCCGTCAGGGCCTGGAGGGCGGGGGCGGGGGTGATGGTCACCGCCTCCCACAACCCCCCGGAGTACAACGGCCTGAAGTGCTGGGACGGGGAGGGGGCGGCCTTCACGCCCGAGAGGGAGGAGGAGCTGGAGGGGGAGATGGGTAGGGCCCGGGGGGTGGAGTGGAGGAGGGTGGGAAGGCTGGAGGAGAGGGACCCCGTGGGGGAGTACCTGCGCTGGGTCCTTGACCGCTTCCCCCTGAGGGAGGGGCACAGGGTGGCGGTGGACTGCGGCAACGGGGCGGCCTGCCGGGTCACCCCCCCGCTCCTGAGGGAGGGGGGATGCGAGGTCCTCTCCCTCCACGGCTTCCCCAGCGGCCTCTTCCCCGGGAGGGGATCGGAGCCCTCCGCCGAGAGCCTCTCCGACCTCTCCAGGGTGGTGGTCTCCAGCGGGGCCGAGGTGGGGTTCGCCCACGACGGGGATGCGGACAGGATAGCGGTGGTGGACGACCGGGGCAGGTTCGCCCCCCCGGACAAGCTGCTGGCCCTGGTGGCCTCCCACGTGGTGGGGAGGGGGGAGAAGGTGGTGACCACGGTGGACGCCTCCAGGGTGGTGGAGGAGTGGGTGGAGAGGAAGGGGGGGAGGGTGGTGAGGACGAAGGTGGGGGACGTGAGCGTGGCCTCCGCCCTCAGGAGAGAGGGGGGGAGGTTCGGGGGGGAGCCCAGCGGGGCCTGGATCCTGCCCGAGGCCCACCTGGCCCCGGATGGTCCCCTGGCCGCCCTGCTGGTGCTCAGGGTGCTGGAGGAGGAGGGGAGGAGGCTCTCGGAGCTCCTGGACGAGATCCCCTCCTACCCCCTGCTGAGGGAGAAGGTGCCCTGCGGGCCCGGGGAGAGGGAGGAGAGGATGGGGAGGCTGAGGGAGAGGATGGGGGAGCTGAGGGGGATCTCGGCGGTGGAGGAGGTGGACGGCCTGAGGATCTCCTTCGAGGGGGGGAGCTGGGTGCTGGTGAGGCCCTCGGGCACCGAGCCCTGCCTGAGGGTGACCTGCGAGGCCGGGACGGAGGAGGAGGCCAGGAGGAGGATGAGGGAGGTCCTCTCCCTCCTGGGCTGAGGGATTCAGCCCACCCTCCTTCCCTCCCTCGCCGCCTCCCTCACCACCCCGAGCTCTTTCTTCTTCCTCTTGAACTCCTCCGGGGTGTAGGCCAGCAGGTCCGCACCGGCCGGAAGATTCCATAACCCGTACAGCCTCGAGAGCCTCTCCAGGAAGGGCATCCCCTCGAACTTAGGGCTCACCACCACCAGATCGTAGTCGCTGTGCTTCAGCCCCTCACCCCTCGCCCTGCTCCCGAAGAGGATGATGACGGCGGGCCGGAACTTCTCCTTCACCTTCTTCACGAATCCCCTTATTTCTTCAGGGCCTTTTCCACCCATCGGAGGACCTCCTTGCTCAGCCTCAGCCTCTCTTCAGCGGTTTTCCTGTCGTACAGTTCCGAGGGCAAACCCTGCGCCGCATCCGGGTATCTGGCGATGACGAAATCCGGTCCCAGTTTCCTCAGGTTTCCCAGAAGTCTTGCCGGGAGTTTGAGCTTTTTCAAGATCAGGGAGTGGATCCGGGGGACTCCCTTCTTTTTTCGAGGTAGAGCGCTTTCAGAGCTTTTTCGACCGCCTGCTGGCAAAGGAAGGCCACCACGTAGTACCTCTTTATCCTCAGGCTGCCTTCCGCGCTCTTCAGGTCTTACGGCCTCCACCGGAGTTCAGCCTCTCTCCGCATCCGTTTCATCCAACTTCTTTCCCCCTCCTAAATTCTTTTTCACGGCTTTCGGAGGCAAACGGATAAATCGGGGGGGAAAGAGGGAAATGGATGAAGGCTCTGGTCCTGGCGGCGGGTCTGGGGAAGAGGATGCGCCCCCTGACCTTCACCAGACCCAAGTTCCTCCTCCCGGTGGCGGGGAAGCCCGCCCTGGACAGGGTGCTGGAGCTGCTGGCGGGTACCTTCGACGAGGTGGGCATGGTGGTGGGGTACGGGAGGGAGCAGATCATGGAGAGGTACGGGAGCGGGTCGGGCCTGGGGTTGAGGATCACCTACTTCCACCAGAAGGAGCTGCTGGGAACGGCCCAGGCGGTCTCGCTGGCCAGGGACTGGGTGGGGGGGGAGGACTTCCTGGTCATCAACGGGGACACCCTCACGGACGAGGGCTCCCTCCGCTCCCTGCTGGAGCTCCACCGGGAGAAGAGGGGGGAGCAGGGCTTCGCCGGCTGCCTGGCCACCTACGAGGTGGAGGAGGCCAGCCAGTACGGCGTGGTCTTCCTGGAGGGTAACAGGGTGGTGGGGGTGAAGGAGAAGCCCAGGGCCCCGGAGGTCAGGACGGTGAACGCGGGGGTCTACACCTTCACCCCGGAGATCTTCTGGGCCATAGAGAGGACCGAGAGGTCGGAGAGGGGGGAGTACGAGATCACCACCTCCCTCCAGCTCCTCCTCCAGGAGGGCAGGAGGCTCTACGCCTCCCCCCTGAGCTTCTGGGCGGACCTGGGGAGGCCCTGGGACCTGCTGGTGGCCAACGAGCACTTCCTGAGGAGGCAGAAGGGGGAGGTGCGCGGGAAGATAGAGTTCGGGGTGCACATAGAGGAGAACGTCTACGTGGGGGAGGGGACCAGGATAAGGTCGGGCTCCTACATCGAGGGGCCCACCTACATAGGCAGGAACTGCGACATAGGGCCCAACTGCTACATCAGGCCCTGCACCTACATCGGTGACCACGTCAGGATAGGTCACGGGGTGGAGATCAAGAACAGCATCGTGATGGACGGCACCCACATCGCCCACCTCTCCTACGTGGGGGACTCGGTGATAGGGAGCGGGTGCAACCTGGGGGCGGGGACCACCATAGCCAACCTCCGCCTGGACGAGGCGGAGGTGGAGATGGAGGTGGAGGGGAACAGGGTAGGGACCGGCAGGAGGAAGCTGGGGACCATCATAGCGGACAACGTGAAGACGGGGGTGAACTGCATGATCAACCCCGGCGTGAAGATAGGCCCCAACTCCGCCATAGGGCCGGGGGCGGTGGTGTACGAGGACGTCCCCCCCGGCCAGATCCTCCTGACCAGACCCGCCGTGGAGAGGAGGAGCTGGGGGGGAGGGGCCGCGGCGGGGACCTCGGAGGAGTAGCGTGGAGTTCACCCCCGAGAAGTTCAGGAAGCTCTTCCCCCACCTGGCGGAGGAGCTGGGGGGAGAGGGGACGGTGAGGATCTCGGGGGTGAGGAGCGAGAGGGAGGAGGCGGAGAGGGCGGCGGACTTCCAGCCCTCGGCGGTGGACTTCCTGCGCAGGTGCGACACGGAGGAGGAGGCGGAGGAGATCCTCTCCTACCTGGAGAGGAGGGGGGAGATCACCCACGAGTACGCCGAGAGGCTGAGGAGGCAGCTGAAGGAGAGGGGGCTCAGGAGCTTCGGGAGCAAGAAGGAGCCGGGCTACTACTTCCGGAACCGGGGGCCATGATAGAGCTGGGGCTGGTGGGGAAGCCCAACACGGGCAAGAGCACCTTCTTCAACGCGGCCACCCTGGCCAGCGTCCCGGTGGCCAACTACCCCTTCACCACCATAGAGCCCAACGTGGGGGTGGCCTACGTGAGGGCCAGGTGCCCCTGCCAGGACTTCGGGGTGAGGTGCAACCCCAGGAACTCCCTCTGCCTGGGGGGAACCCGGTACATCCCGGTGAAGATCATAGACGTGGCGGGGCTGGTGAGGGGGGCCCACCAGGGGAAGGGGCTGGGGAACAGGTTCCTGGACAGCCTGCGCCAGGCCTCCGCCCTCCTGCACGTGGTGGACGCCGCGGGCTCCACGGACGAGAACGGGAGGCCCTGCCCGCCCGGCACCCACGATCCCCTGGAGGACCTCCAGTTCCTGGAGGAGGAGATAGACCTCTGGCTCTGCGGGATCCTGGAGAGGGGGTGGAAGAAGCTCACCAGGGCGGCGGAGCTCAGGGGGGAGGACCTGGCGGCGGAGCTGGCCAGGAGGCTCAGCGGCCTGGGCATCACGGAGGAGCAGGTGAGGCTGGCCCTCCAGCGCGCCCCCTTCGACCCCTCCCACCCGGTGGAGCTGGCCAGGGAGCTGAGGAGGCTGAGCAAGCCCATCATGGTGGTGGCCAACAAGGCCGACCTGGAGCCCTCGGACAGGAACGTGGAGAGGATCAGGGAGAGGGGGTACACGGTGGTTCCCGTGAGCTCGGAGGCGGAGCTCCTCCTGCGCAGGGCGGCGGAGAGGGGGCTGATCTCCTACCGCCCGGGGGATCCCTCCTTCCGGATCCTGAAGCCCGAGGCCCTCACCCAGGAGCAGCTCAGGGCCCTGGAGAAGGTGAGGAGGTACCTGGAGAGGAGGGGGAGCACGGGGGTGCAGGAGTGCCTGGACACCGCCGTCTACAGGTTCCTGGGGCTGATAGCCGTCTACCCGGTGGAGGACGAGAACAAGCTCACGGACAGGGAGGGGAACGTCCTGCCCGACGCCTTCCTGGTTCCCAAGGGGACCACGGCCAGGGAGCTGGCCTACCGGATCCACACGGAGCTGGGGGAGTCCTTCCTCTACGCCATAGACGCCAGGACCAAGAGGAGGGTGGGGGAGGACCACCCGCTGAAGGACGGGGACGTGATAAGCGTGGTGGCCGCTAAGGGGAGGGGCTAGCCCTCCTCAGGCGGCGGAGGAGCAGGTAGAGCAGCAGGAGGAGGAGGGCCAGGCCCAGGTAGAGGATCCCCTTCCTCACCATCTTCCCAGCCCCTCCAGCAGGCGCCTGCTCCTCTCCTTCCCCAGGATCCTCTCCAGCTCCTCCTCCCATCCCCCCTCCCTCCTCTCCAGCAGCTCCTCCACCCTCCTGGCGGCCTCGGGGGTGAGGTCCCTCAGGGCCTCCCTCACCCACCTCCTCCTCCTCACGTCCTCAGGCCTGAAGACCGCTCCCATCCTTCACCCTCCTCCCGGCGGGGTAATTAGGGTTCCCTGGGCAGCCTCCCCACCCTCCCCAGGTAGGTGCCGTCCAGGAGGAAGGCCTCCATCTCCTCCTTTTTCACCGCGCCGCAGCGGAAGAGGGGCCCCAGCAGCTCCTCGCAGGAGGGCCCGTTCACCGCGCACCCCCCCACCAGCTCCCCGAAGGCGGGGAGGACCATCACCCTCCTCCTCCCCTCCACCCCCCTCCTCCTCTCGGCGGGAAGGAGGGAGGTGTCCAGCTCCCCCCTCAGCCAGACCGGGGCCACCACCCTCCCCCCCAGGGGGTCCCGGAGCTCCACCGCGGGGTGGCTGTGGGCCAGGATCAGGGTTTCCGCCTCCCAGAGCTCCCGGGAGGGCCAGGTGTGGCCGTGGAGGAGGGCCGCCTCCCCCACCCTTATCCCCCCCGGCCCGTGCACCCTCACCCCCTCCACCACCATCCCCTCCAGGTCCCCGTCGTGGTTCCCCTTCACCACCTCCACCCCCACCAGCCTCAGCAGGGACTGGAAGAAGGGGGGGAGCTCCGCCCACTCCTGCCAGGTGCTGGCGGGGACGTGGTGCTTGACGTCACCCAGGAAGATCAGCCTGTCCGGCCTCTCCCTCCGGATCAGCCCCTCCAGCCTCCTCCTGGCGGAGGGGATCTGGCTGGGCAGGGAGATCCCCCTCTCCGCCAGCTCCCCCTCCATCCCCAGGTGGAGGTCGGCCACCAGCAGGAGCCTCTCCCCCTCCACCTCCAGCAGGAGGGCGGGTTCTCCCACCACGGGTCGGAGCCTCAAGTTCCCTCACAGCTTCCAGAGCCCCAGGAGGAGGCCCAGGAGGAAGCTGAGGGAGGTGTAGGGCAGGACGTCCTTGGCCGCGCTCCCCGTCTTCAGGAGGTTGGGCAGGTACTCCATGGCCCTCCCCAGCAGGTCCTCCACCGAGAAGGCTATGGCGCCCGTCACGGCCAGCAGGGCGAGCAGCAGCAGGAGGAGGAAGAGGAACTTGGCCGCGGCCTTGGCCATGGCACCCAGCACCAGCCCTATGAGGAAGGGGGCCACCAGGGGGACGAGCCAGGCCAGCTCGGCCATCTATCTCCCTGGCGGCGGGGGGATAAAAGGGCTCAGTAGGAGAGGACCAGGGGGGCCAGCCTCACCTCCCCTCCCCCTCCCCTCAGCAGCTCCCTGGCCGTTCTAAAGGCGTAGTCCAGGTCGTAGACCCCCCTCCCCTCCAGCCTGGCCCTGCGGAGGATCTCCCTCTCCACCCTGTTCTTGAGCTTCCCCACCGCCAGGGCCCCTATCCCGAAGATCCCGGGGCGGAACTCCTCCAGGTCATGGTCAGGTCTCAGACCGGCGATCCCGGTGGGCGGGACGGCGTTGAGGTCGGCCATGATCACGGGTTCCCCTCCCTCCAGCTCCCTGAGGGTCTCCTCCGAGACCAGCTCCACGCCCGGGGCCCCGCTGGCCACCACCACCGAGCTTCCCCGCAGGGCCTCCAGGGCCTCCCGCTGGTCCGCCACCTTGATGCCCTCCACCTCGGTCCCCCACCTCTCCCTGATCTCCCTGGCGCTCTCCCTGGCCCTCTCCTCCTTCCGGGAGGTCAGGCGGACCCTGAAGCCAAGCCTGGCCAGGAGGTGTGCCGAGGCCTTTCCCACGGGCCCGGTTCCCGCCAGGACCACCGCCTCCCTCCCCTCTACCCCCAGCCTCCTCGCCCCCTCCTCCACCTTGGCCACCAGGGCCGCGGAGGTGGTGTAGGCGCCGTGGGGATCTATCACCACCGAGGTTTCAAAGGGGGGGAACATGCTCTCCCTCACCACCTTCAGGATCTCCTCCGCCTCCTCCAGGGACTTGCCCCCTATCAGGAAGGAAGAGCGCTTCACCCCCTTGGGCCCGCGGCAGAAGAGGGCGTCCTGGACGATTCCCCTCGCCGTCTCCCTGTTGACCCCTCCGTAGGGGATCACGGCGTTGAAGCCCACGTCGTACGCCAGGGAGATGTCAAAGGGGCTCACGTGCGGCTCCGTGTCGAGAAAGAAGAGCAGGAAGGGCATCTCCTCCTCCCCCAGGGTCCTCACCTGGGGGACCACCTCGAAGCCGGGAAGCTCGAGGTCCCTCCCCAACCTGGTGGGGGGAAATTTCAGGTTCAGGTTGGGGAGGGCCCTCTTCTCCAGTTTCACGTGGGTGATGGTGGCTCCCATGGCCCTCAGCAGCTTCGCCACGCCCTCCACGTGCCTGGGGCTGGTCAGGTGCATCGCCAGCACTCCGTCCTTCCCCGTCTTCCTGGCCCTCTCCAGGATGCCCATGGTGATCCAGGCCTCCCTCACCTCGAACTCCACCTTCCTCACCTCCTCCTCCAGCTCCTGGTGGAGGTACTGGGCGTAGGTCTTGAGGTACTCCAGCTGCTGGGGGGAGAGCCCCTTCCTCTTCTTGGCCAGAACCCTCAGGACCTCGTCCCTCTTCTCCCTGAGCTCGTTCACCCTTCCCTCCAGGTAGTACCTGGCGTTCTCGTCCACGTCGGCCGGGTAGAGGGGTATCCCCTTCTCCGCACAGATCTGGGCCACCGGGTTTTCCTCGTAGAACTCCCTGTCGGTTCTCTTCCCCCTCTCCTCCGTCACGAAGTCCGGCCTCTCCCTCGTGAGGAGCTCCCAGAGGAACTCCCTGAAGGCCACCGTGGGAGTCCGGATCACCCGCAGGGAGGGAGGAAGACGGGGGAAGAGCACCTCATCGTAGTCCCAGAGGGGCTCGTCGTACTCCTTCTCCACCATCACCACCGTCCACCTCTTCGCCAGGGGTTCCAATTCGAGGGTTTTCATTTTCTCACCTCCAATCATTATACATCTGGCCTTTCTTATATACTTTTGGCTTAAGTGTTTTAACGATTTTCCAATTTTATATACAAAATATTAAGAATATGAATTAAGTTCCTCCTGAGGAGGAGCAGGGGAGGGGGATCGCCCCCGTTCCGCCGTTGGAAAGGAGGGCGGGAGCCCTAGAAGAGGGCAGGTAAACCACCAGTCGCAGCCTCCCGTATCGCTTCTCCACCGAAATTTTCATCTTTTTTAAGGCGCTGGGCATAAATAAATACTTTTTCCATATAATACATAACACAAACTCAATTTATATGCTTTGGGAAGGTTTCGGGGGGCTCTGGGAGGGGGAAGATATATATGTAAGGAGAAATACATAAGCAAAGATGCAGGCGCGCAAGCTGGTTCAGCTGGGCAAATCCACCCTCGTGGTCTCCCTCCCCAAGCCCTGGGTGGACCTGCACGGGCTCCAGCCCGGGAAGACGGTTCAGGTGAGCATGAGGGGGGACGGATCGCTGGTGATATACCCCAAGGAGATGAAGGAGACGGAGAGGGAGCTCACCATCACCTTCGAGGAGAGCAAGCCCAGGGAGGTCTTCGTGAGGGAGGTGGTGTCGGGGTACCTGAACGGCGCCTCCCGGTTCAGGATCGTTTCCCCCAAGGTCTTCACCTCCGAGCAGCAGCAGACGGTCAGGGACATAGCGGGGAAGCTCTACCTGAGGATCATGAAGGCCGAGTCTCAGGAGTTCCTCATAGAGAGCCTCCTGGACATGTCGAAGCTCTCCCTGCAGGCCGGCATGAGGAGGATGCACACCATCGTCTCCTCCATGTGCGCGGACATGCTCAAGGCCCTCCAGGAGGAGGACGTGGAGCTGGCCAAAACGGTGGCCTCCCTGGACGAGGACGTGGACCGGTTCTCCCTCCTCCTCCTCAGGATGCTCCGCAACGCCGCCTTCGATCCCGTGGTCGCGGGCAAGGTGGGGATCAACCTGCTGGACTGCCTGGACTACCAGAACTTCGTCCAGCAGATGGAGAGGGCCGCCGACCTGGCGGTCAACATCTCCAACCTGCTGGTCCATCTGGAGGAGAAGCTGCACCCCTCCGTCCTGGAGAAGCTGGTGAACATGGGCCAGGCCGCCTACATCCACTTCGAGGAGGCGGTGGAGGCCTTCGACGAGAAGGACCTGGGGAAGGCGAACAGGGTGCTGGATGCGGTGACGGAGATGGAGGATCTGAACATGCAGGTGCTGGGGGAGATGGCCAAGAAGGAGAAGAGGCCCTTCGCGGTCTGCTCCACCTGCCTGGTGAGGGCCAGCCTCATGGACATCTACACCGCGGGGACCGAGATAGCCAAGACGGTGATCAACCACACCTTCGGCTATCCCCTGCCGG
>Ga0078972_1006012_pt1 | contig 29664 bp, 18 predicted proteins | sample YelNatPaOPGAMG01_FD_67568 | JGI IMG/M metagenome (GOLD analysis project Ga0078972, IMG submission 67568) | Hot spring thermophilic microbial communities from Obsidian Pool, Yellowstone National Park, USA - OP-RAMG-01 (SPADES assembly) (version 2) | ecosystem: Environmental > Aquatic > Thermal... | reverse complement strand
TGATGATGATTTCGTCGTCGCTCAGGAGGTGCACGAAGACGGAATAGTTCTCGTTCATAGGCCACCTGGCCCGCCAGTAGAGGGTCACTGGCAGCTCCTGGCCCGGCCGCACCTCGCTCGCACCGATATCGTAGCCCAGGAGCTCCATCTGGTCACCCAAGACCAGGTCGAGGCGGTGAGGGATCGCCGCAATCTGCTCGGCGCTCAACAGCGGCGGCCGGGCGTAGGCAGGAGCGATGACGCCAAAGGGGGTCCAGATGGCAAGGGAGGCCATGAGCGCCAGCGGGGCCAGGCGTATTGCGTACTGCGTACTGCGTACTGCGTAATGCGTGATGCGCGGTGTATGTGCTTGCTCGATGCCACAGGCGCGACCCGAGACGAGCTTACGCAGTACCCAATACGCAGCGCGCAGTATGGCCCACAGCTCCGCCCAGCCCACCACCAGCAGGTACGATAGCGATGCGATGGCTGGAAAGAGCAGGCGGCCCTGGCTCGCCGGGGTCAGCAGCGTCCAGCGTACGAGGCTCACCGTGACAAGACAGGGCCAGGCGGCGATCACGCCAAGACGGAAGAGGGCGTCGACGTCGGGTACAGAGCGCCTCCACAGGCGCCGTGCCGCTCCGATAAGCATGCCGGCCATGCCGAGGAGGACCAGGCCTGCACACAGAGCGTAGAACCAGGCCGGCGCCGTGACGTTGAACCAACCAAACACGCCCCAGTAGCTCTTGAACAGACCCGGGCACTCGCCCAAGAGTGCCCCGAGGGTCGGGCGGCTGCCGCGCGGGCCAATCACCGCTATGAAGGCATTCCAGCCCAGGGGGTCACGGTAGAGCAGCCAGTTGCGGGCGTACCACCACCCGGCTACGAGCACGGCTGCGCCGGCCACACACACCCCACATCGGAAGGCAACCCGCCAGCCTCCCCCTCGCCAGGCAACCCAGGCCAGAACCAAGACCGCCATGCCTAACAAGCCAAGGCCGCTCACTTTGCTCAGGGCTGCCAGGCCAATCAGAGCGCCCAGCAGCAGCCAACGCGCGGGCAAGAGGGGCAAGCGCAGGAGACCGAGCATCAACCAGAGCGAGACCGTAGCCAGCGTGATGACCAAGTTGTCGTTGTTCACGGATCCGGAGATGAACACGAACATCGGAGTGAAGGCAACCACTGCCGCACCGGCCAGGGCCAGCCCGGGACGGGTTGGCAGGGCCTCCAGACCGAGCCGATAGGTGAACATGACAGTCACCGCGCCCAGTGCCACCGATAGCAGCCGAGCCAGATGCACAGCCAACGCGGCGCCACGGTAGGGAAAGGCCTCGCCCCCTATGTGAAGGACGATGTTGGCGTTGCCATCGCGCTGGACGAAGCCAATGCTAGCATGGGGGTTGCGCTGGGTGATTTCGGCGAGATTGTCGCTGGGCACCCAACGGCTGACCAGCGCTGCCAGCGCATAGTACAGCGGCGGCTGCCCACCCTCCTGATTCCAGAGCCCCGGCACCGATGGATCCAGGACGGGCAGCCCGTGCCCATCCGCCAGGTGCTTCACATAGGGGTAGTGAAACAGCTCGTCGGGGGCCTCGAAGAGAGGGGTCACGACGCTGTACATGCCCGCCAACACCACAAAGGCCGCCACCACAGCCCATATCGCCCGGTCGGTGAAGCGGCGCTGGGGCACGTCCTTGCCCTCCGGCGGGTCAAACCAGCGCATCGTAGACCTCCAGGGTGCGCCGGGCGATGGCATCCCACTCGAAACGGCGTGCGAGCTCGCGTGCGCCCTCGCCCAGCCGCACACGCGCGGCCGGGTCGGCGATGAGGGCAGCGATGCGACCGGCCAGGGCCTCGGCGTCGCCAGGGGGAACCAGGGCCATGTTCTGCCCATCCTTGATCTCTGCCGGCAGGAGGCGCGGCACGGTGCTCACCACGGGCAGGCCGTGCGCCAAGGCGGCCATCAGGCTGCCCCGGCGGAAGGAGACGCCGTCGCGGTAGGGCAGCACGCAGAGGTCGGCGGACAGCAGATGGGCCGAGACCTCCGCCGGCCCGACGAAACCGGTCCAGCGCACCCAGGGCTCTACGCCCAACTCGCCGATCAGTTGCCGCACGCGGGCCAGGTAGGCCTGGTTCGTCGGGTCGCTGGTGCCGATCTGCCCGCCGATCATCCACAGGGAGACGGCCAGGCCCCGTTGGCGCAGCGCGGCCAGTGCCCGCACCAGCTCCTCGCCCCCCTTGCTCTCGTTCAAGAACCCGAAGTAGGCCAGCACCGCCTCCCCCGCAGCCACTCTGGCCTGCGAACGCCAGGCCGCACGGTCGAAGCCCGGCGGCGGGGCGGGGTGGATGTTCGAGCCGATGGGGATGAGCGCTGGCGGCTGGGCCAAAAGGGGCGAGAGCACGGCCTGGTCCTCGATGTTGGTGACGATGGCGCGGCGTGCGCTCTGCGCCATCTCGACCACGGCACGGAAGCGCAGGCGCCCCGCCTTGGGAAAGAGATAGGGCACGCGCAGGTCGTGGAAGGTGACGACGATGGGCCAATCCCGCCACGCCCGGCGCGGCCACAGGTTGATGGCCGGGTGCAGGCCGTAGGCCGCCGCCTGGTACTGCACGTTGACGACCTGGGGCGCCAGGCGGCGCAGGGCATGGTCGAGGTCCCACCAGGCGCGCCAGCCCCAGCCACGGATGCAACGCTCCACCGGCACCGGCCCCGCTGCGTCACCGGCGACGGGCGCGCCCCCGGTGAGCACGAACGCATCGGCCCCCTGGTGGCCCAGCGCGGAAGCAAGCTCGCGGGTGTAATCGCCCACCCCGCCCTGCTGTGGGGGATACTCGGCACTCACCAGGCACACTCTCATGGCCGTGCCGTCCCCCTCCCCGCCGGAGGCAGGCCTGAGCGCAGCACCTGCCCGTAGGCCGCCAGGCGCGACGCACGCAGGGGGCGTTTGTGGCCTACCAGCCACTTGGCGCCCTCCACGGCCCACTGGTAGGCATAGGTAGCAAGCAAGAACGCTCGCAGGGCCGCTGCCCAGGCCGGGCCATACACCTGGCGATAGTAGCGCAGCTTGCTCGTCTGAAAGTAGATGTGGCGCGCTGCCACCACCTGCTCGCTCGAGCGCCCCTCGTGGTGCACCACCGTCGCCGCCGGCACGTAGACCACCCGCCACCCCTGCGCCTTGATGCGGCGGCACCACTCCATCTCTTCGGAGTACATGAAGTAGCCTTCGTCCAGCGGGCCTGCCTGCTCAATGGCCTCGCGCCGCACCACCATCGCCGCCCCCACCACCCAGTCCACATCCGACTCGGCATCATCGGGCCGGTCGAGGACGTAGTAGCGCGAGAGCCACGGGTTGCGAGGGAACCACTGCTGCAGGAGGGTGGACTCGAAAAAGCCGGTGAGAGGGGTGGGGAAGCGGCGGCGGGAGGACTGCGGGCGGCCATCCCCATAGACGAGGCGCGGGCCTACCACGCCCACATCCGCGTGGGCATCCATATAGTCAAGCAGAATGGCCAGCGCGGCGTCAACAACTTGCGTGTCGGGGTTGAGCAGCATCACGTAGCGGCCGCGGCTGCGGGCGATGCCGACGTTGTTGCCGACGGCGAAGCCACGGTTGTCGCACTCGATGACCTGCACCTGCGGGTAGGCCTGGCGCACCATCTCGGCCGAGCCGTCGGTCGAGGCGTTGTCGACCACCAGCACTTCAATGGTGCGCCCATCCGCAAGCGCGAAGCAGCCTCCGGCAAGGGGCGCCTGGCCCTGCACCAAAGAGGCCAGGCAGCGCCCCAGCAGCTCCCGCACGTTCCAGTTGACGATTACGATCGATAGATCGATCATGGCCATTCAGGTTCGCAGCCGCAGCGGTCATGCAGCCAAGCCTGTGCTGTGCCCCACGTGGCCCCAGCCAGGGCCTTTCAAGTCGGCGTTACGTGCAGCCGGGACCCTTTGCAGGCCAGCATTCGCCGCGTTGGAGAGCCCGCAGAATCTGCCCAGAGCTTGCCCTGAGCAACGCGAAGGGGTGACATAGACGGGACTTGGAAAAAGCCCTGCCTCAGCCATGGCTCAGCGCAGGGCCACGCAGCGCGTGGTGGGCTGCCCGGCCGGGGCTAGGCATCGCGCGAGACGACAAAGGCCGCCAGGTCGCGCAGCGTGCGCTGGTAGGGCCCGTCGCCCAGGCCGGCCAGCGAGCCCGCAGCCCGCTGCACCAGCTCGACGGCCTCGCGGCGGCACTCGTCGATAGCCCCCGACGACGCGATCGCCGCCACCAGGTCGGCAACGGCTCGGTCTCGACCGTCGCGGCCGGCCACATCGCGGTCGAGGGCCGTCTCCACCAACAGCACATCGCCGCCGCTGTGCAGGTAGTGGTACACGGGCAGGGTGGCGATGCCCTGGCGCAGGTCCGAGCCTACGGGCTTGCCCAGGCGGCCCTCATCGCCGGTAAAGTCGAGGATGTCATCGACGATCTGGAAGGCCATGCCCAGGGAGCGGCCGTAGTCGCGGAGGGTATCAACCCCGGCCTCCGGCGCGCCGGCCAGCACAGCACCTCCCTCGCAGGCCGCCGCAAAGAGAGAGGCCGTCTTGGCATAGATGCGCTCATAGTAATCGTCGCGGCTGCCACGCCAATCGAAGAGAGAGAGCATCTGCCGCAACTCCCCCTGGCAGATGGTCATGAGCGTATGGGCAAAAATCGAAGCCACCCGCGTGCTGCTGGTATCCGCCGCCAGAGCGGCCGCCCGCGCGAACAGGTAGTCTCCGGCCAGGATGGTAGCCGAGCGGCTCCAGGTAGCATTCAGGGTCCGCTGGCCCCGGCGGACCGTTGCCCCATCGATGGTGTCATCGTGGATGAGCGTAGCGGTGTGGAGCATCTCGACCGCCGCAGCCAGGTTGGTGACCGGCTCCGGATCCCACCGGAAAAGGCGAGCCGAGAGGATGACCAGGGCCGGGCGCAAGCGCTTGCCCCCGCTCTTGAGCAGGCCCGCCAGAGCTGAGGAGAGGGGCTCGTAGGTCTCGCCGACGGCAGCCAGCATCCGCGCCTCCACCGCCGCCAGGTCATTGCGGATGGGCTCAAATATGGGCAGACAATTCACCGGGCACCCCTCAGCTCATCTTCACACCGAACAGAGCGCACGCATTGGCGCTGGTCGCACGGCCAACCTCCGCAGCGGCGAGGCCGCGCAGCTCGGCCACCCGCTCGGCCACGAAACGCACAAAAGCGGGCTCGTTGCGCTGGCCGCGCCGAGGCTGCGGCGTCAGGTAGGGCGAGTCAGTCTCCAGGAGCAGGCGCTCCAGAGGCACCTGCCGCACCACTTCGCCCAGCATCGTCGCCCGAGGGTACGTGACGGGCCCGTCAATCCCGATGTGGAGGCCCAGCCCCACGGCCTCGCGGGCGAACTCGACATCGCCGGAGAAGCAGTGCATGACCCCCCGCAAGGCGCCGCCGTTCCTGCGGGCCGTTGCGCGCAGCACCTCGAGCGTGTCGTCGCGCGCCTCGCGGCTGTGCACGATCACCGGCAGTCGCAACTCCAAGGCCAGGGCGAGTTGCGCCTCGAAGGCACGGCGCTGCTCATCGCGCGGTGCCAGGTTACGGAAGTAGTCGAGGCCAATCTCACCGATGCCCACCACCCGCGCCCCTGCCGCCAGCGAACGCAGCTCCGCCAACGCGCCCGCCGTCAGCGCGCCTGCCTCGTGCGGGTGCACCCCGACCGCAGCATAGACGGCAGGCTCGCGCTCACTCAGGGCCACCGCCTTCCGGCTCGAAGGCATGTCGGCGCCCACGTCGATCAGCCACGACACCCCAGCCTCCGCCGCCCGCTGCAGAACCTCACGACGGTCGGCATCGTACGCTTCCATGTCCAGATGCACGTGGGTGTCGACCAGCGTCAAGCGCCATCCCCTCACGCAGAGTGGGCCTCAACAGGCCGCGGTGAGTTTATCATAATCCCCGGCTTTTGGCAAGATGCGCCCACGCCGGGGTGCATCCCAGAATCGTCGGCGCAGACTCTGGCCGTCAGAGCGGGTGCAGCCGTTCGGCGCGGCACCACACCGGCTTGTCACTCTGAGCGGCTCTTGCGGCCGGCTCTCAGCCGGGCGCCAAGCGAGCGAAGAGTCCTGGCTGGCCATGGCAGCACGCTCAGGGTGGCTTGGCGCCACGGCAAGCAAGGACTCTTCGCTGGAATTGGCGCCCCTGTGCTGCCTGGCCCTCGCTGCCGCTGCTCATGAACTTGTGGCCGCCGGGCCACGGACCGGGCTACACGCTCCGCACCCAACCCGGTGCGAAACCATTTGCTGCCCCTGGTCGCGGCAAGTTCCTTTACCTGGCCCAGGGCTGTACCAGCCTTGGGATACTGAGTGACAAGCCGATCTGGTGCCGCGCGCCCGGCCGGGCGAGGCGCAGCACGGCGCCCTTTTGGCAGCTTGGGCATTTCATGTTAGGATTGGTTGGCGGCCCCATTGGCCCCTGGCCACGGTGTACCCCAGGAGGCAGCTTTGGAACTCACAACGCTCACCCTACATTCCCGCTTTGCCATCGGCCCGGTGGATCCCCGCATCTTTGGCGGCTTTGTGGAGCATTTGGGCCGCGCCATCTACGGCGGCCTCTACGACCCACAGTCGGCCCACGCCGATGGCGACGGCTGCCGCCGCGACGTCCTGCAGGCACTGGCAGGCCTGCACTTCACCGCCATGCGCTACCCAGGCGGCAACTTTGCGTCGGGGTACCACTGGCTCGATGGCATCGGCCCACGCGACCGGCGGCCCACGATGCGCGAGCTGGCGTGGCAGAGCATCGAGCCGAACCGGTTCGGCACCGACGAGTACCTCCGCCTCTGCCGGAGGATGGGCTGGATGCCGATGCTCACTGTGAACCTGGGCACCGGTACCCCCGAGGAAGCGCGCAACTGGGTGGAGTACTGCAACTGCCCCGCCGGCACCCATTATGCGGACCTGCGCGCCGCCAACGGCAGCCAGGAACCCTACAACGTCGGGCTCTGGTGCCTGGGCAACGAGATGGACGGGCCCTGGCAGTTGGGCCACGTCCCGGCCGAGCAGTACGCCATCCGCGCCCACCAGGCCGCCAAGATGATGCGGGATGTGGACCCCTCCATCGAGCTGATCGCCTGCGGGTCGTGCAGCATCGGCATGCCCACCTACGCCGAGTGGGACCGGCAGGTGCTCGAGTACATGGGCGACCTGGCCGACTATCTGAGCCTGCACCGCTACGTGGGCAACCGCTCCGGCGACACCGCTGACTACCTGGCCGTCACCCGCAGCATCGACCGCCAGATCGAAGAGATGGATGCCGTCTGCCGCTACGTGCAGGCCAGGCGGCGCAGTAAGAAGCGGGTATACCTCTGCTTCGACGAGTGGAACGTCTGGTACCGCACGGCGTCGAAAGAGTTCGAGGATGGGCGCGGCCAGTTCGCCCCCCATCTCATCGAAGAGATGTACAACCTGGAGGATGCCCTGGTGGTGGCAGGGTTCCTGAACAGCTTTATCCGCCACGCCGACGTGCTCAAGATTGCCAACCTGGCCCAGATCGTCAACGCCATTGCGCCCCTCCTTACGCGCGGCGACGACCTGCTCGTGCAGTCGATCTACTACCCCTTCGCCATGTTCTCTTCGCGCCGGGAGGGCACTTCGCTGCGCGTGGCGCAGCATGGGCCGGGCTATGAGTCACGAAGCTACGGCTACGTGCCCTATGTGGATGCGAGCGCGATCCTGAGCGGCGACCGGCTGAGCGTGTTTGCCGTGAACCGCAGCCTCCACGAGCCGGCGCCGCTGGCCATCGCCCTTGCCGACCGGCCCATTGTGGCCGTCGACAGCGCCGAGGTGCTCACCGGGCCATGCGCCAACGCCACCAACTCGTTCGAGGCGCCCCATGTGGTCCTTTCAGGCCCGTTCGACGGTGTGGCCGTCGCAGGCGGGCAGGGCACGGCGCTGTTGCCGCCGCTTTCGGTGGCGGCGCTCACGTTCCAGCTCGGCCGATCACGGGACCGGTAGCCCGGAACGACAATTGTATCCGACAGGCACGAGGTGTGCTGGGGTGAGACTTTAGATCTCTCCCGACGGGCTCTTGGCGAAAGGGGGCCATGCGATGCTGGAGGAACTCAAGGTCCAAGTGTGCCAGGCCAACCTGGAGCTGCCGCACAATCATCTGGTCACCTGGACTTCGGGCAACGTGAGCGGGCGCGACGCTGCGAGCGGCCTGGTGGTGATCAAGCCCAGCGGTGTGCGCTTTGAGGCGCTGCGCGCTGAGGACATGGTGGTGCTGAATGCGGAAGGCAAGATCGTCGAAGGCACCCTCAAGCCCTCGTCGGATGTGTGGACTCACCTCTACATCTACCGCCATCGCCCGGATGTGCATGGCGTGGTCCACACCCACTCGCCCTACGCCACCGCGTTTGCTGCCATCGGCAAGCCCATCCCGCCGGTGCTGACCGCCATGTGCGACGAGTTTGGCGGGCCGATCCCGGTGGGCGGCTTCGCCCCCATCGGCGACGAGGAGATTGGCCGCGAGGTGGTGCGCTGCATCGGCGACTCGCCCGCGATCCTGATGCAGAACCACGGCGTGTTCACCATCGGCAAGACGGTGGAGGCCGCCATCAAGGCCGCCGTCATGGTCGAGGATGTGGCGCGGACGGTGTGGCTGGCGCTGCAGATCGGCACGCCCGTGCCCATCCCCGACGAGATGGTGGCGCGCCTGCGCCGCCGCTACTTGAACGAATACGGGCAGGGATAAGGCCCTGCCGGCAGGGCGGCGGGGCACAGGCGCCCTGCCCTGTGCTGCAGCGGCCTACAGCCTCGCTCGGGTGCGCCCGCCTGCGGCCAGAGATCTTGAGCGATAAGGAGTTTGCCATGGGCCTTCTGGACCAAGTTCGCGAGCGCTGCGCCCAGGTGGCCGACCGTGCTCGCTATGTGCGGATCGAAGAGAGCCGCATCCCATCCTACGCTGCGTCGCTGCCGCTTGAGCAGGCCGTCTGCCCGGCCATCGACCCCCGCACCCACTATCTGGGCCACGGCGACGACACCGCGGCTTTTCTGCTCACCCTCGACGCCATCAACTTTGGCTCCGGCTACTTCCCGCGCCTCAAGAAGCGGCCAGGCCTTTCAGGCTACTTTACGGTGGCGGCGTCGCTCAACGACGATTACCGGGCGCACGGCCCCCTCTCGGCCGCGCAACTCACCGCCCTGACCCCTGAAGATTGCGCGAGCATCTTTGGCCAGGACCTGGCCGACCCCGCCATGCGCGAGCTGATGGGGCACTTTGCCACCGCCCTCAACGACCTGGGCCACTTCCTCCTCGAACGCTTCGGCGGCAGCTTCCGGGCGCTCATCGAGGCGGCGGGCAGCTCGGCCGAGCGGTTGGCCGAGCTGCTGAGCGCCATGCCCTACTTCAACGACATCGAGGCCTACGATGGGCTGGAGGTGCCCTTCTTCAAGCGCGCCCAGCTCTCTGCCGCCGACCTCTCCGTCGCCTTTGGCGGGCAGGGCCTCGGCCGCTTCACCGACCTGGAGCGCCTGACCATCTTTGCCGACAACCTCGTGCCCCATGTGCTGCGGGTCGACGGCGTGCTGGCCTACGAGCCCGGCCTGGCCGCTCGCATCGACCGCGAAGAGCTGATCCCTGCAGGCTCGCCCGAGGAGGTGGAGATCCGCGCCTGCGCCGTGCACGCGGTAGAGCGGATCGTGGCCGCATTGCGCCGGGCGGGGCACCAGGTTACCTCGCACCAGCTCGACTACCTCCTTTGGAACCGCGGCCACGAACCCCAGTACAAGGCCCGGCCCCGCCACCGCACGCGGACGGTGTACTACTAGAAGGAACTGAGGGAACTAGAGGAACTGGGGAACTGAGGGGCACGAGGGGCTGGCCCGCGCCGGCTTGCTCCCACCTGTCAGCCCCCAGTTCCTCCAAGTTCCCTCAGTTCCCGCCGCTGCGTCGCCCTTCGCTTGTGGCCCAAGAGTTGCTGGCTGTGCAGCGGCGGATCACACGACAGGAGGAGGCTGGGATGACGAGGGAAGGCGAGATCATCGCCGGAGAGCGCACCGTGCAGATCCCGTCGGGAACGGTGCGCCTGGAGGGCAACCTGCACGTGCCGCCGCAGGCACGGGGCACGGTCCTCTTTGCCCACGGCTCCGGGTCCAGCCGCCTGAGCCCACGCAACCGCTATGTGGCTCAGGTGCTCCAAGAGGCCGGCATCGGCACCCTGCTCTTCGACCTTCTGACGGAGGATGAAGCCCAGGACCGCGCCAAAGTCTTCGACATCGACCTGCTCGCCCAGCGCCTCATGGTGGCGACCGATTGGCTGCGCGAGCAGGCTCTGCCGGAGGGCATGCGGATGGGCTACTTCGGTGCGTCTACCGGTGCAGCAGCGGCGCTGCAGGCGGCGGCATCCCTGGGGCCGGCCATCTCAGCGATCGTCTCGCGCGGCGGCCGGCCCGACCTGGCAGAGCCCTATCTCTCACGCGTCATCGCGCCCACCCTGCTCATCGTGGGCGAACTCGACCCGATGGTCATCGAGCTCAACCAGGCAGCCTATGCGGCGCTCAACACGGAGAAGGAGCTGGTGATCGTGCCGGGCGCCACGCATCTCTTCGAGGAGCCCGGCGCCCTCGAGCAGGTGGCAGAGCTGGCCACCAACTGGTTCCAGCGCTACTTCGTCTGACACCGAGTTGCCCGCAATGTGGGCGTGGGCGATGGGGGCACGGCGGCGTGCGACGCGCGGCCGGCGCAAGGCTCCCCTCGCCGCGCTCCCCTGCCCCGTCAACTAGGAAAAACGCGCCAGTTGATGTAGAATAGCGCCTGGCAGCAACTAGCCCCTTTGGCGCGTTTTGCTGGATTCCCACCACTCCCATGCGCCGGTCTGGGGCCGCACGTTTCCCGTTCCCCTGTAGCTGAAGGAGCAGACCATGGTCTCGTCTACCGTCATCCGCCGCAGGCACGAGCGGAGCAGCCGCAAAGGCAGCCCCTGGCTCCAACTGTTTGTGGCGGCAGTGGCGCTCCTCGGCGTCAGCGCCGCAGTGCTCGTGGCGGCTGGCGTGGCAGTCTTGTTGGGCGTGTACAGCTATTTTGCCAAGGACCTGCCGGCCCCCGAGCAGATCGAGGAGATGACGCTCACCTCCTTCGAGACGACCAAGATCTACGACCGCACCGGCCAGCACCTGCTGTGGGAAGTGATCGACCCCCAGCAGGGCGACCGAACCATCGTGCCCCTCAGCGACATCCCCGTCTCCATGCGCAACGCGACCATTGCCCTGGAGGACAGGACTTTTTACACCAACCCGGGTGGCATCAACGTGGAGGGGCTCCTGCGCGCCCTCTGGAACAACCTGAGGGGCGAGCAGATCCAGGGCGGCAGCTCCATCACCGCGCAACTGGTGCGCAATGTGGCGATGGACCCCGAGGAGCGCTTTGCGATCAGCTACGAACGCAAGATCAAAGAGGCCATCCTTTCCATCGAGCTCACGCGCCGCTACCCGGGCCTGGAGGGGCGCGACCGCATCCTGGAGTGGTATCTCAACACCGTGCCCTATGGCAAGAACGCCGTCGGGGTCGAGGCGGCGGCCAAGCTCTATTTCGGCAAGCATGCCAAGGACCTCACCCTCGCCGAGGCGGCCATGCTGGCGGCCATCCCGCAATACCCGGCGATGAACCCTATCGACAACCCCGACGCCGCGAAACAGCGCCAGGCACTGGCGCTGCAGGCTATGGTCAACGAGAGGTACATCACGCAGGCCGAGGCCGAGGCCGCCAAGGCGGCGCCTCTGGGCCAGCCCAAGGCCCCGGAGAGCCTCAAGATCGAGGCGCCCCACTTTGTGATGTACCTCCTGCAGGTGCTCGAAGAGCGCTATGGGCACCGCGCCGTCTACGGTGGCGGGCTGCGGGTGATCTCCACCCTCGACTATGACTTGCAGAAAGAGGCGGAGGCCATCGTCAAGAAGAACATCAGTGGCTGGGGCCAGGAGTACCAGGCCCGGAACGCAGCCGCGGTGGTCATCCGCCCCAACACCGGCGAGATCCTGGCGATGGTGGGCTCGGTGGATTTTGAGGACAAATCCATCGACGGCCAGGTGAACATGGCCACCTCGCCGCGCCAGCCCGGTTCGTCGTTCAAGCCCTACACCTACGCCGCCGCTTTCGAGCAGGGCTACGCACCGGCCACAGTGGTCTATGACGTGCGCACCGCCTTCCCCATCGAGGGCGCCGCACCGTACGAACCCGAGAACTTTGACATGAAGTTCCACGGCCCCATGATGCTCCGCCAGGCGCTGGCCTGCTCCTACAACATCCCGGCAGTGTGGCTGCTCGACCGCATCGGCATCGACAGCGCCGTCGAGATGGCCCATCGCATGGGCATTACCACCCTGCGCGACGAACAGTTCGGCCTGGCCCTCACCCTCGGCGCCGGCAAGGTCACCTTGCTGGACCACACCTATGCCTACAGCGTCTTCGCCAACGGCGGCGTGATGGCCGGCACCCCCGTCCCCGACTCTCGCCGCCAGCCGGGCTTCCGTGAGTTGGATCCGGTGAGCATCCTCAAAGTGACCGACGGGCGGGGGCAGGTGCTCGACGAGTTCCTGGGCCCCACCTACCGCGAGGTCATCAGCCCGCAGGTCGCCTACCTGATCACCAACATCCTCTCCGATAACCGGGCACGCATCCCTGCGTATGGCTATGGCAACCCACTGGAGCTCACCCGCCCTGCTGCCGCCAAGACCGGCACGACCAACTCCTACGTCGATGCCTGGACCATGGGCTATAACCCGCAGCTCGCCGTGGGCGTGTGGATGGGGAACAGCGACTATACGCCCATGACCTCCATGTGGGGAGGCCGCGGCGCCGCACCGATCTGGCACGATATCATGGAGTACGGGTTGAAGGACCTGCCCAAGGTGGACTTTGCCGAGCCCCCCGGCATCAAGTGGGTGACGGTCGACGCCGATTCGGGACTCCTACCAGGGCCATCCACCCAGCGCACCGTCAGGGAGCCCTTCATCGAAGGCCGCGAGCCCAAGGCCCGGGACAACTTGCACAAGGAGTTTGCCATCTGCAAGGAATCGGGCAAGCTGGCAACCCCCTACTGCCCGGCCGACCAGGTGGAGACCAAGGTCTTCCCTGTCTATCCCACCGCGGTGACCGAGTGGCTGCGCTCGAACAACCAGCCCCAGCCTCCCACCGAGTATTGCGACGTGCACGGGCCCAACCTGCGCGCCTCCGATGCCTCGATCACCGCACCGCGCATCCTCCAGTCGGTCAAAGGTGTGGTGCAGATCACCGGCAACGCCCGCATCCCAGGCTTCCGAGAGTATCAGTTGGAGTACGGCGAGGGGCTCCAGCCGGCCCAGTGGTTCCCCATCGGCGGCACCCACGGCAATGCGGTGGACAATGGGGTGCTGGAGAATTGGGACACGTCTTCCCTCCAGCAAGGGCTCTACACCCTGCGCCTGACCGTGCGGGGCAGCGGCGACCGGCAGGTGAGCGTCCCGGTCACGGTGGATAGCGAAAAGCCGCGCATTACCATCGTCAACCCCGAGGACCGCCAGACCTACGTCAAGGAGCTCGACGACTATGCCCTGATCCAGGTCGAAGCGCAAGACAACATGGCCATGGACCGGGTCGAGTTCTTTGTCGACGGCCAGTCGGTGGGCGAGAGCCGCCTGGCGCCGTTCAGCCTGACCTGGACCTTGACGATGAGCGATTCCCAGCGCGCGCCCATCCCGCCGGTGCCGCAGTTCAGCGGCGAGCTCAGGGGCGAGGAGAACGGCCAGCCCTCGGTATGGAAGAGGACGGTGCAGGGCACCACCACCATCTACACCCATGAGGTCGGCCAACACACCGAGGGCTCCGACGACCCCGATGCGGGTATCAGCCGCACCACGATCATCTTCGACCAGAACGGCAAGACGGTGGTCACCCCAAGCGGCTGGGGTTCCTACTACGGCAAAGATGAGGACGGCCAGGACATCTACCGCGAGGTCCACAGCATCTATGCCGTGGCCTACGATGCCGCCGGCAACAAGACCAAGTCGGACCCGGTCATCATCTACGTGGAGCACCGCCGGCCCAAGAAGCCGGCCTCCACCGCGGGCCAATAGCCGACTGATGAGAGGTCCCCTGGGGCCAGCCCTGGGATACTCAGGGCGGCACAGGGCCCGCGGCGGCAAAGCGGCCCTTGACAGAGGCGCGCACTTGTGCTATTGTCTCGCGAACTGAAGCGATGCCCATGACGGGACCAAGTAGGCGCCGGCAGGGTGTGTGCAGAGAGCCGCGGGGCGGTGCGACGCGGCCACACGGCGGGCGCCAAAGCCTTCCCTGAGGCGCAGGAAGAACGCCGCTTGCGGCCAGTAAAGCCTGCCGGGTCCTCCCGTTACAGGGGCGGCCCTGGCGATCGGTGTCGCCTGAGGCCCGGAGGCGCCAGCCGGCAACGGCGGCGCAAAGCAAGGTGGTACCACCCCTCGTTTGGGTCCTTGCCAGGTGGCAGGGACCCTTTTGTTTGGCAAGCGATCAGACGAGGTACTCTACTACGTACTGCGTACTGCGTATTGCGTATTGCGTACTGCGTACTGAGTGTTGCGTGCTTCGTTGCCCGACCTTACGCAATACGCAATACGCAGTGCGTAGTACGCAAGGCGCAGTACGCCAGAAAGGAGTATGCACTCATGAAGCAACTGACGGGCCAGGAATTGCGCCGTGCCTACATCGAGTTCTTCAAGGCGCGTGGCCACGCCGAGATCGGTTCGGCGCCGCTGATCCCCGAACACGATCCGACGGTGCTCTTCACCACTGCCGGGATGCACCCGCTGGTGCCATTCCTGGCGGGGCAGCCCCATCCGCAGGGCAAGCGTCTGGTCGATGTGCAAAAGTGCCTGCGCACCGATGACATCGACGACGTGGGCGATACCACCCACCTGACCTTCTTTGAGATGCTGGGCAACTGGTCGCTGGGCGACTATTTCAAGAAGGAGGCCATCACCTGGAGCTTTGAGTTCCTGACTCAGGTGCTGGAGATACCGGTGGAGCGCCTCTACGTCTCCTGTTTTGCCGGAGACGCCGATGCGCCCCGCGATGAGGAGTCGGCGGCGATCTGGGAATCGCTGGGCATCCCCCGGGAGCGCATCTACTTCTTCGGCAAGAAGCAGAACTGGTGGGGGCCGGCCGGCCAGACGGGCCCCTGCGGCCCCGATACGGAGATGTTCTACTTCACCGGCAGGCCCTGCAGCCAGGGGCGCGGCGAGGCCTGTGACCCATCGTGCAACTGCGGCCGCTACGTCGAAGTGTGGAACGACGTCTTTATGCAGTACAACAAGACCGCTGCCGGCACCTTCGAGCCCCTGGCCCAGCGCAATGTGGATACCGGCATGGGCCTCGAGCGCACGGTAGCCGTCTTGCACGGCTACGACGACGTCTTCCGCACCGAGCTCTTCCAGCCGATCATCCGCCAGCTCGAGGCCCTTTCGGGCCACGCGTACGAGGGCCAGCACATGCGCGCCATGCGCATCGTGGCCGACCACATCCGCGCCTCTGCCTTCCTGATGGCCGATGGCGTGTTGCCCTCCAATGTGGAGCAGGGCTACATCCTGCGCCGGCTGCTGCGGCGCGCCATGCGCTTCGCGCGCATGCTGGGCATCGAGGGCTCGGTGTTGCCGCAGTTGGCCGTGTTGGTGGCCGACCAGTACAGCGTGGCTTACCCCGAGCTGGCCGAGAAGCGCGAGATGATCGCCCATGAGATCGCCCTGGAGGAGGGGCGTTTCCTACAGGCGCTGCAGCGGGGCGAGCGCGAGTTCGAGCGGCTGGTGGGCCACCTGCAGGATGGCCAGATCAGCGGCCGCGACGCCTTCTACCTCTATGAGACCTATGGCTTCCCCCTGGAGCTCACCGCCGAGATGGCCCGCGAGCGCGGCCTGCGGGTGGATGAGGCGGGCTTTGCGGAGGCCTACGCCCGGCACCAGGAGCTTTCCCGCACAGGCGCCGAAATGAAGTTCGCCGGCGGCCTGGCCGACCACAGCGAGGAGACGACCAAGCTGCACACCGCCACCCACCTGCTGCACGCTGCCCTGCGCCTGGTGCTGGGCGAGCACGTGCACCAGGCAGGCTCGAACATCACCGCCGAACGGCTGCGCTTTGACTTTACCCACCCGGAAAAGCTGACCGATGAGCAACTGCAGAGGGTGGAAGACCTGGTCAATGAGGCCATCGCCGCCGATTATGCGGTGTGTGTGGACCAGATGAGCCTGGAGGAGGCCCAGGCATCGGGCGCTCTGGCCTTCTTCGGCGAGCGCTATGGCGACCGGGTCAACGTCTACTCCATCGGCGAGTTCTCGAAAGAGGTCTGCGGCGGCCCCCACGTGCAGCACACCGGCCAGCTCGGCCACTTCAAGATCCAGAAGCAGGAGGCGGTCGGCCGCGGCGTGCGCCGCATCCGTGCGGTGCTGGAGGATGGGGCGAAGTAACTGCGCACGGGTTACGCAGTACGCAATACGCGACACGCAGTACGCAGGCACGTATCATGCTGAACGGCTCGATGACCCATGTGGAGGAGGTCGCAGATGCCTGTGGATATTCTTTCCCGGCTGTGCCCGCCCTACGTCCTGGTAGCCGATGGCGCCATCGGCACCTATCTGCAAGCGCAGGGGCTGCCGCCGGGCACGCCGCCCGAGCTGTGGAACGCCGAGCAGCCCGAGATGGTGCGCTCGATGCACGAGGCGTATCTGGCCGCCGGGGCGCAGGTGTTGACTACCAACACCTTCGGTGGCAACCGCCTGCGCCTGCCGGAGGAGCTGCACGGGCACCGAGTGGCCGAACTGGTCACTCGCGGCGTCCAGCTTGCCCGCGAGGCGGCCGGCGATGTGGCCTGGGTCGCAGGCTCGATGGGGCCGACGGGCCGGCTGATCGAGCCCCTGGGCGATGTGAAATGCGAGGAAGCAGAGGAGGCCTATGCCGAGCAGGCAGCGCTCATGGCCGAGGCCGGGGCCGATGTCATCCTGGTGGAGACCATGAGCGACGTCCTCGAAGCACGGGCGGCCCTGCGTGGCGCGCGCCGGGCCACCAACCTGCCGGTGTTTGTGACCTTTAGCTTTGACGACACGGGCCGCACCATGATGGGTGCCACGGCCGAGGAGGTGGCGCGCGAGATGCAGACGCTCGGCGCCGCTGCGACCGGCGCCAACTGCGGCCGGGGCACCAATGCCGTGGTCGTGGCCCTGCAGCAGATGCGGCGCGCCGTCACCATCCCGCTGATCGCCCAGCCCAACGCGGGCATGCCACGCCTGGAAGCCACAGGCGAGACCATTTGGGATGCGACGCCCGACGAGTTCGCCGAAGCGGCGCGCACGCTGATCGAGCTGGGAGCGCGTATGGTGGGCGCCTGTTGCGGCAGCACACCGGCCCACATCCTCGCCATCCGCGCGGCGGTGGATGCGGTGGGGGCGTGAGAAGGGGAACGTGACGCGTGATACGTGATGCGCGAAGCATGATACGTTGCTGCCTGGCCTCGCCAATCACGTATCACGCTGCTCCAGGCCGGCACTTGCCCTCCGTCACCCGCTCCACCTCCTGGACGAGCCTGCTCAGATCGAAGGGCTTGAGGAGCAGGCCCTGCACAGCGAGCTCTGCCTGCGCCGGCTCTTCGCGTGCGGCGGTCATGAGGACCACCGGAATGTCCGACGGGTATGCCCGCCGCAGTTGGGCCAGGAAAGCACTCCCACGCATGCCCGGGAGGGTCATGTCGAGCAACACGGCCGATGGTCGCTCCTTGGCTGCCTGCTGCAGGCCTTCCTCCCCACTGGGGGTCACCCGCACCTCGTACCCCTCATCGGTGAGAGCCGCCTCGACAAACTCGGCAATCGAGGGATCGTCCTCCACCACAAGCACCAGGCAGCGCCTGTTGTCACCCACTGCCCCTTCCCTCCTGTGCTGAGTATGGGCAGGCGCGCATCGGGTCAATCTAGCACCGGTAGCGACAACCTGTCAACCCACCTGGGCCGAGGGCCGGCACGCGTCTGCCGAACCGGTTGCCCGGCCCATTTCTCCAGCTCACGAGCGCTCGTGGCATGCAGATTGCTTGAGACGCGTGCGGGGCGAAGCGTTCCTTCGCCCTCAGTCGCGGCACGGCCGTAAGTTTGCCACCCGGCCAAACACCACCACAAGGGCCGCGACAGACCTGAATACGCGGGTTTGCTCGCCTCGAGGCGAGCAAACCCGCGTAGCGGCCACGTCTCCATCTGGCGCCCGGCGGCAACCCCGCCCCCGGCTTGCATCACATGGGAGAGGAAGCAGTGATCGCGATTCTCGGCGCCCTGCTCGCCTGCTGGTTGATCGTGTGGCTCGTGCGGCGGCGTACGCGCCCTGTGGCCGGGGAGCCCTATGCATTCACTCGAGCCGAGATCGCGAGCTACGACACTGCGCTCCCCAAGTATCTCCTGGCAGCAGCGACGAGCCTGCTTCTGGGCGGGGTTCACAGCCTGGCCGTGCAGTTGCCGGCCTCACGGCAGTGGCTAGCCGCGGCGGGCGAGCCAGCGCAACTCATCGTCGAGGGCGTCAATGAGCAACTGGTCACCATCGGCGGCAGCGTCATGCTGGCCATGGGCCTCACCTGCTATGCCCTGCCGCGCCTGATCGGCCGGCCCCTGCGCAACCACAACCTGGCCCGCTTGTCGTTCCTGCTGACCTTTGCGGGGGTGCTGCTCACTGCGCTGGTAATGGCAACCGTCGGCCTGCTCGAAGCCCTCTATGAGCGCAGCGGCGGCAGCTACGCCGAGGCGCAGGCGTGGTTGGGGCCCTGGGTGCCCCTGGCGCTATGGGTGTTCGAAGGCGCCCGCGACGCCGGCTACTGGACCTTTGCCCTGCTCGTGCTCCTGACTGTGCTCTCCAGCCGCAATGTCATTTGGCCCAAGCATCGCCGGCAGATCACGCGCTGGCTGGTCGTGGCCGCCGTTGCCCTCTTCCTGGCCGTGTGGCAGCGGGCGCTCGACGGCATCCCGTGGAACGCCCTTGGGCTGCAGAGCTCAGGCGAAGCGAGCATCCTGCTCGGGCTCCAGGGCTACACTCACCTGCACCTCTACGTGGGCACGCTCATCCCAGTGGCGGCGGCGACCTTCATCTACCTGCTGGAGCGCAAGGCCGAGCGCCGCACCGACTGGCGCACCGCCAGCCGGCTCCTGGCAGGCATCGCCGTGGCGGGGCTGGCCTTCTACCTGGCCCGGCTGGGCATCAGCCTTTCCGAAGGCTACGCCGCCGTCCGCGGCCGTTTGCCGCCGGGGGTCGCCGCAGCTCACCTGGAGCCCTGGCGCTCGCTGTTGCTGGGGCTCACGGGGGCGGGGATGCTCGTGGCCCTGGTGGGCTACCTCATCTATGCCATGCGGCTGAGCCGGGCAGCGCGCAGCTACCTGCCGCGCATCGTGGTGGGCACGCTCACCGTGAGCCTGGCCGTAACCCTGGTGGGGGGTGTGCATGGCATGGCGCTGGCGCTCCTTCCTGCCCAGGGCCCCACCGGCAGCTCGGCAGCCCACGGCACGTTGAGCACCGGCGCAGCCCTGCTCTTGCCCGCACTGACCCTGGCCGATAGCCTTCTGATCGATTCTGCGGGCGCCGGCCGCACCGCCAACCTGTCTCACGCTGGGCTGGGCTTCCTGGGCGCCGGCCTGATCCTGGCCTACCTGGCCCAGCTCGGCCTGGGTGGGCCCGCCGCCTCACTGGCGGCGGCCGGGCTGCAGATGGCAGGGTTTGTTGCCTTCGCCCTGCACACGTATGAGGCCACGCGGACCTACCGCAGCTACCTGCCCGCCCGCCTGCACGTGCTGCGCCCGGCCGGCGCCGGGCACTCACGCCTGGCCCTCCTGGAGCTCCCGCTCTCGCAGGTGCTGCTGATCGAGTTCCTGGCGGCGCTGGCGGGCTTCCCTGGGCTGGGCTGGCTATTTGCAGGCTATACGCTCGTCAGCGCCATCTTCCTGTACGTCGGGCCTTGCCTCGCCTGGGCGCTCCTCCCGAGCCTCTTCGCCCTCTCCGGCGGCTGGCTGCACAGGGCCGGCTGGAATCTGCTGCTCTTCCTGTACCTGCCCGCCAGCGCCCTCGCCTCGACTGCATCCTTGCACGCAGCCGTCAGGCGCCGCGCTCCCACCAAGGCCGAGAGCGAGCAGGCCCGCGAGGCGGAGGCTGAGCGCGCTCCCTTCTGAACTGGCCGCACGCCGGGCGCACTGAGGTGCGCCCCTGCGTTGGCGAGGCCTCGACCCAATGCGCACTCACGCTACGGCCACCATATGCGGACGAGCTGCACTGCCGGCGAGCGCCACGGGCTCATGAGGAGGCCGTTGAGCGCGGCGCCGTCGCCCTCGCGCACCAGGCGGGCTTGGCCTTCGGAGGCGACTTGGGCCACCGTGTAGCAAAAGCCCGCCGGAAAGCCGGCCAGGCTCAGCCGGTAGCCCTCGGAGCGTGAGCCGGCATCGGCGATCATGATCTGGGCCAGGCGGCCATCCTCACTGCGGCCGGCGAGCACGGCAAAGCCCAAGGCATCGCTGCCCTGCGTGGAGAGCCGCAGCGGCGTCTGGGCCCACTGCGCCAGCAGGGCCGTCGCCGGGCCCGGCGCGAGGGGGCTGTCGGTGCCGCCAGGCACAGCCGCGGCCGGGCACGCCGAGAGGCCGGCCACCCCTCGGGCCAGCGCCGCGGCCAGCTCAGCGGCGTCGCCCACGCTGTAGCCTTCCAGGCCAGGCAGTGGGCCGCCCTCCTCTCGCCAATCCACAATCAGTGCCCGCGTCAGGGGCGCGTCGTCGGGCGCAAAGCAGAGGTCGTCGAAGGCGGCCCGGCCAGCGCTGGCCCCCTCCACACCCACCGACACCAGAGCCTCCGCCGCGCCTTCGGGTGCGCGGCAACGCCAGGCACGGGCCGTCCAGTCGTGATCGCCCGAGAGGGGCAGGATGCCCATCTCCGCAAGCGGCTGGCCCGCCCGATCCCGGAAGGTGAGCGTCAGCCCGGCGCAGCCGACCAGGCCCTCCGTCCGCACACGGTAGGCCACATAGTAGGAGGCACCCGGCTCCACCGGCACAGCCTGGCTCAGAGCGGCCCGCACCGGCCGGACGTTGTCGACGGTGACCGACACCAGCCCGGCCGGGTCGAGGCTCAGCGCGGCCGCGCCAGAGGCCGGCTCCCACGCCGCCAGGCCGGCCTGAAAATCCGCGTTGCGCAGGAGGTTGGTCTGAGGGGTAGGTGCCAGCAGCCGCGGCATGGGCGTAGCCGGGGTGGCGCGGCCGCAGGCCAGGGGCAAGAGAAGGACAGAAACCAGGGCCACGAGGCGTCGCACACCGGAGAGAAGCCGTGTGTCCATGAGCACCCCGCCCTTTGCACACGCATAGGATCGAGCGTGTGTGGAGTATAGCTTCTCTCCGCAGATGCTGTCAAGTGAATCGTGTGTGCAGAGAGCGCTCGTGCCTGTGCTCCGGGCCAATCCGGCGTTGACATGGCCGCTTAAATCGGCTATCCCTCAGAGCCAGCGATCGATTCTGGGAGGTTGTCGTGAACGTACCGCGCCCCGAGTATCCCCGGCCTGACCTGCGCCGGCCCGTATGGCACAATCTGAACGGCCTCTGGGATTTCGCTTTCGACGACCGCGATGAGGGCTTGGAAGCAGGCTGGCACGAGCGAGGGCCTTTCTCGCGCAAGATCACAGTGCCTTTCCCGTTCGAGAGCGCACTGAGCGGCATCGGCGACCCGGCACCCCACCCCACCATCTGGTACCGCACCACCTTCAGCGCCGAGCGCCCGGCGAGCGGCAGCCGGCTGCTCTTGCACTTTGGCGCCGTGGACTATGCGGCCACCGTCTGGCTGAACGGCACCCACTTGGGCCAGCACCGCGGTGGCTATGTGCCCTTCTCTTTCGATGCGACCGGCGCTGTCCGTGACGGTGAGAACACGCTGGTGGTGCGCGCCGTCGATACCCTGAGCATGGACCAGCCCCGCGGCAAGCAGTACTGGCAAGAGGAGCCCACCGGCATCTGGTACAGCCGCACCAGCGGCATCTGGCAGACGGTGTGGCTGGAACCGGTGCCTGCAGCCTTCATCCGCCGGCTACGCCTGACGCCCAACCTGGACGCCGCAGAGCTACAGGTAGAGGCTGAGATAGATGGCGATATGGGCGGCCTGACTCTGCAGGCTGTGGCCTTGGACGTGGGCCAGGAGGTGGCCCGGGCCGAGGGTGCCCCGGGGCGGCCCTCGGTTGTGCTGCGCATCCCCCAACCCCGCCCCTGGTCGCCCGAGGCGCCCCACCTTTACGACCTGCGCCTCCGCCTGCTCGACAGCGCCGGCGTCGTCGACCAGGTGGAATCGTACTTTGGCATGCGCAAAGTGTCGCTCGACGGAAAGAATATCCTCCTGAACAACCGGCCCCTCTACCAGCGGCTGGTGCTCGACCAGGGCTACTGGCCCGACGGCCAGTACACCGCCCCTTCCGACGAGGCGCTGCGCTCCGACATCCTCTGGGCGCGCCGCTATGGCTACAACGGGGCGCGCAAGCACCAGAAGGTGGAGGACCCGCGCTGGTTGTACTGGTGTGACCGGCTGGGCTTCCTGGTGTGGGGCGAGATGGCCAATTGCGGCCTCTACCACTACTCGCCTGACGCAGTGGCCAACGTCGCCGACGAGTGGCGCCAGGCGGTGGCACGCGACTACAACCACCCCTGCATTGTCACGTGGGTGCCCTTCAACGAATCCTGGGGCATCTGGGGCGTGCGCGAGCGCAAGGACGTGCAGCAGGCAGTGCGCGGAGTGGTGCACTGGACGCACAGCCACGACCCCACGCGCCCGGTGATCGACAACAGTGGCTGGGAGCACGTCGACACCGATATCGCCGACCTGCACACCTACCTGGGCACCGGCGAACAGATCCGCATCTGGTGGCCCTGCTATCGCTCGGGTCAGACCTACGTATATGACTCCAGCCACCCCTTCTGGGCGAACGGGCACCGCTACGGGGGCCAGCCGGTAGTGGTCAGCGAGTATGGCGGCATGGCGCTCGAAGGGCACCCGCCGCCGCCGGGCAAGGCCCTCCAGGCCTGCAGCGTCGACTCTCCGCAGCGCTATCTCGAGCGCTACCATGATCTGACCCGTGCCATCCTCGACCTGGAGGACGTCTGCGGCTTTTGCTTCACCCAATTGACCGACGTCGAAGGCGAGGTCAACGGCGTCCTCACCTACGACCGGCAGCCCAAGGTAGACCCTGACCTCATCGCCGCCTACACCCGCGAAACGCCTGCCGCCTACCCGATCCTCGAGCAGGCGCCCGTGCGGGAGTGCGGCGCTGCGTGAGGCCGAGCTGGCCGGGCAGAGGCCGAGACCGGGGGAGAGCGCTGCCCAGCCGGCTTCTAAGTGTCTCAGGGTTCCCGGACCCTGTGACAGGCAGAGAACGTCCCTCCGTCATTGCGAGCGCCTCCCGCGCTCGCAATGACGGAGGGACAGGGGCAGATACCCTGGCAGCACACCTCTGGGCATCTTGCGCGATTCGCTCCCTTGTTGTATACTGAGGTAACAGAATTGTAACCCGCCGCCGGGCGGGTTACGGTCCACTGGCAGCGACGAAAGATACGGGCGCACCTTGATGATTGGGGGCGCCAGAGTTCATCCGAACTCTCCTTGCCGGGGGCTCCCATCTCAGCAGACCACCATCCTCTGCCCTCCGGCGCCCGGTTCCCCACGCCCGACTGTGGCTGGGCCGGGCTCATTGCAGCCTTCATCTGTGCGCGATTGGAGGGCACGCCTCATGTTCACCATACTACACTGCGCCGACCTCCACCTCGAAGCCAGCTTTGCTGCCGAGGGCGTGCCGCCAGCGGTAGGCAATTGGCGCCGTGCCGACCTCCAGGCGGCCCTGGGCCGCGTTCTAGGCCTGGCCCGCGAGCACCAGGTCGATGCCGTCACCATCGCCGGCGACCTCTATGAGCACGAGTGTGCGCTGCCTGACACCGTCGAACTGCTGCGGGAGCAACTGGGGGCACTGGCCCCTGTGCAGGTGTTCATCGCCCCCGGCGAGCATGACCCCTTCAGTGAGGATTCGCTCTACGCGCTCAGCTCGTGGCCGGCCAACGTCACGGTCATGCCGCCGGGCCGGCTCGATTGCTACGAGCTGGCGCCTGGGCTCTACCTGTGGGGGGCAGGCTATACGCCGAGCGCGGACCCCGACGTTCTCGCCGGCTTTAAGGTGGACCGCAAGGGCACCCACCTCCTCCTGCTGCACGCCGCCCTGGGTTCGGTGCCCGCCGGCGATGGGCCCTACCGCGTGGACGCACGCAGCCTGCGCAGCGCCGGCATCGATCTGGCCCTGCTGGGCCACCTGCACCGCGGCCAGGCCGAGCACAGCGACGGCTCCTACGTCTATCCGGGCAGCCCCGAACCGCTCTGTGAGCAGGAGGCCGACGGCGAGCACCTGGTGGTGTTGGTGCAGGTGGAGGATGGTGCCTGCACCACGCGCGCCCTGCCGGTGAGCCAGTGGCGCTTCCGTGCTCTACAGGTGGACCTGTCGGGCTCCAGTTCAATCGAAGAAGCAGCGGCGCTGGTTCGCGTGGCCCTGCGCGAGGCGGGGGCGGTCGACGAGAGGACGTCCTGTCGCGTGGCCCTGGTGGGCGTGCGCCGCTTCGAACTGGACCTGGAGGCCCTCGCCGCGATGGTCGAGTCGCCGGCCTACGTGCGGTTCGACGCCAAACAGTCGATCTCCTACAGTGTGGAGCAACTGGCCTACGAGGCAACGCTACGGGGCCAGTTGGTGCGTCGCTTCCGTGAGCGCCTGGCCAGCGCCCCCTCCAACGAGCATGCCAGGCTCCTGACTGCCTTAGGCCTGGGGCTGCGCGCCCTCGAAGGAAAGCAGGTGCGACCCAATGAGAGTGGCTGAGACGCGCATCGAGGGATTCGGCCGCCTGACGAACCTGTCACTCCGCTTCTCTCCGGGCCTGAACCTGGTGTTCGGGCCCAACGAGGCGGGCAAATCGACTCTGCAGCAGGCCCTGCTCGCCCTGCTCTACGGCTTCGATGCCGAAAGCGAGGCCGAGGCCTTCAGGCCCTGGGGCAAGGCGGCCGCTTTTGCGGGTTCCCTGACCTACGCTCTTGACGACGGCCACGCCTTTCGCCTTACGCGGCGTTTCCTGCCCAACGCCGATCTCTCGATCGCCACCTATCCAGAAGGCGATGACATCACCGCTCGCTGGCGGGGCGGCGAGGGGCGCATCTCCTTTGCCGAAGAGCAGTGGGGCCTGGACCGTCGGGCATTCGCGAGCATCTGCGTGGTGCGCCAGGGCGCCCTGGAGCCCGTAGCTGACCCCACCGCGGTGGTCGAGGCCCTGCGGCGACGCCTGGTCACCGCCCCGGCCGATGCCTCGGTGGCCCGGGCGACGGGCATCCTCGAGACGGCGCTCAAGGAGCGCGTGGGCGCGCCCCACAATCGCACCAAGCCGCTGGCCCAGGCCTTGGCGCGGCTGGCGCGGCTGCAGGACGAGCGGCAGCATGCTGTGGAGGTGCGGCGGAGCCTGGTGCCGCGGCTGGCCGAGCTGCGCCAGGCTGCGCAACGCCTGGCGCAGTTGGAGGCGCGGCGCGTAGAGCTACAGCGCCGCAAGATCGAGGCCGAGGAGATCGCTGCCCGCAGCGTGCGGCCCGCCGCGGCCGAGGTCAGCGCAGAGATCAAACGCTGCGAGGCAGAGCTGCTGCGCTGGCAGGCCTGGAGCACCTTCCCGGTGCATTTGCGCGATACCCTGTTGCGCCTTAGCGCCCAACACGCCCATCTGCGCGAGGATTGCGCCCTCGCCGAGCGGCGCGGCCGCCGCGCCCAGGAGAGCCTGGCCGTCCTCGAGGCCCAGGAGGCCTCGCTCAAGGAGCGCCTCGCGGCCCGTCAGAGTAGCACGGCCTCGTCGAGCAGCGATTTCGTGCGCCTCCAGACGCTGGTGAGCGAGTGGCGCATGGCTTGCGAGCTGGAATGGTCGGCCAACGAGCGCCAACGTGGCGCCCAGCCATCGCTCGATGCCATCGAGCAACGCCTGGCCGAGGAGCGCAAAGCGCTCGACCCGGTCTTGCCCGTGGGTCTGGCCGGCCTCACCTTGATGCAGGAGCGGCTGAAACAGGCCCGCCAACGCCTGGCTCAGGCCAAGGGAGCGCTGACCGATGCCACTGCTGCGTGGGCGCGCGTGGGCATGGAGGAGTCGGACTTTAGGCGCCTCGACCAGGCCGTGCAGCAGTTCCGTGCCGGCTCGGCACCCGAGGTCAAGGTGGAGCCGCGCCAGGGGCGCCGCTGGCTCTCGGGCCTGCTGGGGCGTGGCCAGCCGGAGGAGCAGGCGCCCGCCGGCCTGGCGACCTACGCCGAGATCCAGCCGATCTACGCAGAGATGGCCCGCTGCCGCGCCGAAGTCGACGAGGCGCAGCGAGCCCTGAGCGATATTGAGGCCACTACCCTGTGGCAGTTGGGCAAGCTGCTGGGAGGCACGCTCGACGACAGCGCCTTCGTCCAGTTGCGGGCACGCCTCGAGGAGCATTTGAAGGCGGAAGCCGCCCTGGAGCAGCACAAGCTCGCCGCTGCCGGCCTGCGCGCCGAGGTCGAACAGGCCCGCGAACGCCGCGAGAGGGCGCAGGCCGCCCTGCAGGCCGAGCTGGCCCGCCATGGGTTCACCTCCAGCGACCTGCACCAGGCCCTGGCCGACTATGCGCGGCAGGCCGAACACAGGGACCTGGCACCCCGTGAGGATGCCGACCAGGAACGCACTCGCCAGCGCATGGAGACCGAGCTCGAACTGCTCCATGCCCGGGCCGAGGCGCAGCGCATCGAGGTGGAGCGCTGGCACGAGAAACAGCAGGCGCTGGCCGACGTCGAGGCGCAGATCGGCGCACTCCTGACCCAGGCGGGCATTGCAGCCCGCATGGATGCCCTGGAGGCCGCCATCCGCACCTTTGACGAAGGCGTCGAGAACTACCGGCGCTGGGAGCGGGCCAGAGCCGCCCTCGACACGGCAACCCGCTACGAACAGGCCATCCGCGAGGCCAGCCTGCGCGACGCCTCAGGGCGGCCCCCCTCGCCCGAAGCCGCGGCTGCCCGCGAGGCGGCCGCGGAACTGGAGGCCCTCAACGCCGAGCGTTCTCTCGCCGCCGAGGAGCACCGCCGGCTGGAGGCCGAAGTGCAACAGATGATGGTGGGCGTGAGGCACCTGGCCGAGATCGACGAGGAGATCGCCCAGGAGCAGGCCAACATCCGCCGCCTCGAAGAGTTCCGCGACTCGCTCGAGCTCGCGCGCAGCGAGCTGGCCGAGGCCGCCCTCGAGTTCCATGCCCAGTTCGGGCCCAGGCTCGAAGCGCTGGTCAGAGAGGGTCTAAAGCAGGTGTCGCAGGGGCGTTTCGCCGACGCGGTGATTGACCCCGACAGTCTGGCCCTCTCGCTGCCGGCCCACGAGCCCGGCGCCCTACTATCCGTGCCCCGCCTCGGCGCCGGGCTGCGCGATCTGGTCTACCTGGTGTTGCGCACCAGCATCGCCCGCCTCATGTGTGGCTACGGCGAGAGGCTGCCGATCCTCCTCGATGAGCCGCTCGCCCAGTGCGACCAGGCCCGCCAGGCGGAGGCGCTGGAATACCTGGCGCAACTGGCCGAAGAGACCCAGGTCTTCCTCTTTACCCGCGATGAGCGGCTCCGCGCGCGCTTTGAGCAGCGCTGGGGCGACGTACCGCGCCACCAGTTGCACGTGCTTGCGGCGTAGTCGGCAAGGCCTGGCAGAGGCCCTGTGCCTTTGCCGGGCCTTGCCACCCCCCCCTTGCAGGCCCCGCGCCCCATCCCCCTTCCAGAAGCGGCGTCGTGCCGCGCGATTCCCTCGCGGCAACTACGGGGCGCCATGGCATCGTGCCGCGGGGGCTACGCGGCAACATGCCGCGCCGACGGGGGCGCCATGGCGTAGTGCCGCCTGCCCTCCGATTGTCATGGCCGTAGGCGCGGCATCGTGCCGCGCGACCCCCGATCGTCATTGCGAGCGAAGCGAAGCAATCTCCAACACGGATCGGAATTGCTTCGCTTCACTCACACGCCCAACGCAGGTCTCTTCTCTTTTGCAGACAGAGCGGAGATGGCCCCGCGGCACGATGCCCCGCCTACGGTTCTCCCTCCGTCAGCAGCCTCTCCCCCTGCCAGTGCGCCAGGCGACAAAGGCATCGGGGTTGATGGCATTCAGAGTGATGAGGAAGCCGAGGGCCGTCACAAAGGCCCCGCCGCGCGTACTCGGCATATAGGGCCTTCGTGGCGGCGGCTCCAGTCGCTGACCAGTGTGCACGGCGGAGGGCTCCCAGCCCTCACCAGAAGGCTGCCAGGGTCAGCGGCCTGCCTGAGCAAACAGGCTGAGCAATTGGACGACGGTGGAGGGCACCGTGATGGCCGACGGGTAGCTCACCTTCACCGGCCCAATCTTCACCTCCACCTGCTTCTCACTCATGTAGAGGGTATCGTTATCTCGCCATTGCAGATACTCCTCTGGGCTGCCCGAGGCGTAGGAGCGAGAGAGACTGTACACGTCGCGCTCGACGCACGGCAAGAGCCGCTCCCGCACACGCACGGAGATGCGGCCGTTGCCCCTGCCATAGGCCCCGACGCTCCTGAAGTACACCTCGGCCACGCGTCGGCCGTCGGGCGAGACGGCCTGCTGGATCGGCCTCTCGCTCAGCATCTCGCCGAGCGAAAAGAGGCCGCCCAGCGTGAACGGCGGCGCCAACAAGAACACCGCCAACGCCACCTGCATGCCACCTTCGACCAATGAGGTAAGGCATGCGATCCGGATGCACCACCGCCGCCACGAGGGGCGCCACCGGGCGCCGCACATCGACACGATCGCGACGATGGCGACCAGGGGGCCGAAGAGCGCGTCGGCAGCGTTATTCGCCCACGAATAGTCGGTGCAATCCATGAACAAGAGCAGAGCTCCGAGCAGAAGGTTGATTCCGGCCACCAGCCGCCAATCGAGGCCAGGCCGCCTTGCCGACGTCGCTCCGTCGTCCATCACGATCTCCCTGTCTATCCGGCGGATCGGGCCATCCCACCGGACAGCCTATTCTACAGCGGAGGCCACGCCCGCTTCCACCTCCTGCGTGCGCCGCCTCGCGCACTCGAGTGCTTGACCCACGGCCACTTCCGGGGTACGCTGAGCATGTACAATGGTGGCACACACAGAAGGAGGAGTCCGGCATGGAGTACCAGCAGGAAATCAGCGCCGCCCACAACGACCCGGTGCGGCTGGAGAACCTCTACCAGGCGGCGCGACGCGCCCGCCGTCTGCCCGAGTTCACGGCGGGCGTGCGGGCCTGCTACGCGCAGGCGCCCGACAACTTGCTCTACGCCGCCTGGCACTGCCGCTTGCAGCCCGAGGCCGAGGCCGAGCACGGTGCGCTGCTGAGCGGCGCCTGGCGCCTGGCCATCCCGCTCAGCCTGGCCACCGCCCTCGTCTTCGCGCCTCTCTCGCTGCGCCAGTTGGACCTCTCGCGGGGCGAGCCGCTCTTGAGCCTGTTGTGGGCACCCCTGGCGGGCCTCGCCATCATCGCCTTCCTGGCCCTGGCGGGCAAGCAGGACCGCCGCCGCTCACTCCTGGCCGCCGCCGGCCTGGCCCTGGTAGGGGCCTACGCCCTCTTCTGGGCCGTCCAGCCGGTGCGCGAGACATACCGCTACCCGACGCTGCTGCACCTGCCGCTCCAGATCGGAAGAGCACAC
>Ga0078972_1006011_pt1 | contig 29664 bp, 26 predicted proteins | sample YelNatPaOPGAMG01_FD_67568 | JGI IMG/M metagenome (GOLD analysis project Ga0078972, IMG submission 67568) | Hot spring thermophilic microbial communities from Obsidian Pool, Yellowstone National Park, USA - OP-RAMG-01 (SPADES assembly) (version 2) | ecosystem: Environmental > Aquatic > Thermal... | reverse complement strand
AACCGGTGCTACCGGACGCCGAACGGGCGGCCGTGTACGAAGACATCTACCGGCGCCTTTACCGGCCTCTGTACGGGCGGCTGAGGCCGTTGTACCGCGCCATGCGGGAGGGACCGTTCCGAAGGTGAGGAAGGATTTCCGGCCGTGTACCCGGGTGATCTCCGGACCGGCGGACCTGGAAGCCGGGAATATCCTTGCGTTTGTTTTCGGCGTACGATAAAATATGGGTGGGTGCCAAACCGGGTCATTTTTCACCGCGGGCCTGTTTTGGGGAAAGGAGGCGGATGTGTATAATGGATGGCGAAAACATGGGAGGAGACCGGGAAAACATCGTTAGGGAGTTGCTGTGCCGTCCCCAAAGTGGAAATCTGGCCGAAAGGATTCAGCGGGCCAAACAGGCCAGACAATTGGGTATAGAGTTGCGCAAAGCCAAGGGGCAACGGTTGGGTACGGGGGAGTTCTCTAAATGGCGGGCGAACCAATGATGTCAGAAAGTTGCGTCATGCCAAAGCCCTTTGTACCATGCAGAGAACTCTTTTCGTTATGAGCGTCAGGCATTGATTAGTCAGTACGAAAGCTTGTATAGGTGTCGTTTTGTGGTCGTATTGGACACTATCGGCCCATGGGGCATTACTTGCCTGGAAGAATTGATTTACGATGCCGATCCGAGCCAGGACATGCACGTAATGCTTGATTCTCCGGGGGGCGATGGCGAGAGTGCCATACGACTCGTACGTTCATTGCAGGCCAGATGCCGGGAACTGACAATAATCGTACCGGATCAGGCAAAGAGTGCCGCTACACTTCTTCTGTTAGGTGCGCATCAGATTATCCTCGGCCCCACCAGCGATCTTGGTCCTGTTGATCCCCAGATAGCCGTTCGCCCCAATTATGAAGAATTTATTCCCGCCAAGCATGTCATCAGTGCGGTGGAAGAAGCTGCAAAAAAGATCCAGGAGGCTCCGGAGACCCTACCATTGTATGCTACGTTACTGTCGGATGTATCGAGCATTATGTTGCAGCAGGCACGGGCCGCCTTGGCCCGAACCGATGATCTGCTCAGGGAAGCCCTCGAAAGCAACCCAAGTCGCACCGAAGTTGATGTAAAGATCCTGCAAGGGAGGCTACGTGAGAGGCTCGTTGACTTGCCACAAAGCCATTCGGCGATCTTCGGTGCGAAAGAGGCTTTGGCAGTGGGATTGCCCGTTAAGATACTGGCGTCTTCCGATCAGCAGTGGCAGATTATTTGGCGCTTATGGACCAAATATTTCGTTCTGCGCCAGCGTATCTACGAAGGAAACCGGAACTCGCGTCCCATAGGATCGTGGACCTGATTCAGTTATCCAATGACCATGGGCGACGAAAGCGAGTCCCTGGCTCTCTCCACAGCCAGGGACTCTTTGGCGCCTTGCGGCAACCGAATAATGCTGCTCACGCGTTCAAAAGACTGGCCGCATACTGGTTCAGTTGTTCGGTGACCGGCTCGATCTTCTGCATGGAGGCGTTGACGTCCTGGGTGGTGGCCGACTGTTCCTCGGCCACCGCGGAGACCTGCAGAATGTTTTCCAGCACCGCGTTGATCTTTCCCTTGATGCTGTAGAGCTTCTCCGATACGTCCTTGGCCGAGGTCTGGGTGCGGGAGGCCAGTTTCCTTATTTCCTCCGCCACCACGTTGAAACCCCGCCCCAGGTCGCCGGCCCGGGCCGCCTCGATGGCCGCGTTGAGACCGAGGAGGTGGGTCTGCGACGCGATATCCTTGATCAGGTCCATGATTTCGTCCATCTTCTTGACCTCATTGTCGATGCCGCCGGCGTTGGCGGCCAGTTCGGTGGCCGAGGCCGCCAGTTGCTGGGCCGAAGAGGCCAGGCTGGTGATGCCCGTTACGGCCGCCTTGATGGCCTCGTGCATTTCGGCGGAGATTTTGTTGAGGCTCTCCAGTTTTTCGGTGGGCGTGGTCGTAACGAAGGAGCCGACCAACTTGTCCCCGTCCCAGATGGGGACGCCCGTCCCGATGTAGGGGAGGCCGTAAACCTCCTTGGGTACGCGCAAGGTCACCCTTTTCCGCGCCTCCATGGTGGTCCGGGCCGTGCTGCCCGGTTTGACCGGGTCCAGAACATTGATCCGCAGTTTGACCGCCCCGTCCTGGGAAACCAGGTAACGCTCGAGGTCGCTGACGAACAGGCCTACCTCGTCGCCCAGGTAGGCGTGCAGCAGGGGAATCTGGTCGATGACCTTTTGGACCGCCTCCGGAATATCGGGCATGCCGGCACCTTCCTTTCGTTCTTTTATTCGGCTTGTCACCCTTTTTTCTTAACCCTTCCGGGTGGCAAAATGCGATGTGGTATAATAGCACGGGGAAAAAATTCGGGGGCGCGCGCAATGTCCAAAGTCGGCCTGACCACCACCGTTCCGGTGGAAATAATTTACGCCGCCGGGTTGGTACCGGTGGACCTGAACAACCTTTTCATCACGGCGGACAACCGTTCCCTCCTGGTGGAGGAGGCCGAGGTGGCCGGTTATCCCCGCAATACCTGCGCCTGGATCAAGGGTATCTACGGCACGGTCTGCCGGCACCCGGAGATAAGGACGGTCATCGCCGTCACCCAGGGGGATTGTTCCAACACCCACGCCCTGATGGAGACCCTGCAACTGAACGGGGTGGAGGTCATCCCCTTCGCCTATCCGTGGGACCGCGACTACGCCACCCTGGAACTGGCCATGGACCGACTGGCCCATCGTCTGGGCACCGGCCGGGCCGCGGTGGACGCCGCCGCCCGCCGCCTGGACGCCGTCCGGGAGAGGGTTTGGGAACTGGACCGCCTGTGCTGGGAGGAAAACCGGGGTACGGGTCTTTCGAACCACCTCTGGCAGGTGAACTGTTCCGACTTCCAGGGCGATCCGGAAGCCTTCGGAGCCGCCGCGGAGGCGGAGGTAGAAAGGCTGGCCGCAAGCCCGCCCGTGGTGCCGGAACTGCGGCTGGGCTACCTGGGCGTGCCCCCCATCGTGGACGATCTCTACGACTATCTGGAGGAGCGGGGGGCACGGGTGGTTTTCAACGAGGTGCAACGCCAGTTCACCCTGCCCTGGCGCGATCCGGACCTGGTGGAACGCTACCGGCGGTACACCTACCCGTACGGTATCTTCTTCCGCCTGGAGGACATCGGGCGGGAAGCCGCGCGCCGGGGCCTGGACGGGTTGATCCATTACGCGCAGAGCTTTTGCTACCGTCAGATCGAAGACATGATCATCCGCCGCAAAACACGGTTGCCCGTGCTGACCCTGGAAGGAGACCGGCCCGGGACCCTGGACGCCCGGACCAGGCTGCGGCTGGACGCCTTCCTCGACATGCTGCGGTTGTAGGGAAAGAGGGAAGGGAATTGTTTGCCGGTATCGACCTGGGCAGCCGCTTCGTCAAGGTGGCCCTCATGGACGGGGCGGGAGGGATACGGGACCTGAAACAAATCGACACGGCGGCCTTTTACCGCTCCCTGGGGCGCCGGCGCGGCGACCGCCTGGAGATCGACGCCCGCGCGCTGGGCCTGGCCGCGGTGCCCGAGGGCAACCTGGGTTGTACGGGCTACGGCCGCCAGGGGGTGGCCACGGCCGGGGGGCGGGCGGTGCCCGAAATCCGGGCCCACCTGCTGGGGGCGATGCACGGGACCGGGCTGGCCGACTTCACCCTGCTGGACATAGGGGGGCAGGACAGCAAGGTGGCCCTGGTCCGGGAGGGCCGGATCCAGGACTTCGAGACCAACGACCGTTGCGCGGCCTCGACCGGCCGCTATCTGGAACAGATGGCCGGTGTGCTCGGCCTGGACCTCGGGGAACTGTCCCGCCATTGGGAAGATCCGGTCGAACTCTCCGCCACCTGCGCCGTCTTCGGCGAGACGGAGGTGGTGGGGAAAATGGCCGAGGGCGTGCCGGTGCCGCGACTGGCCGCGGGAGTCAACCGGGCCATCTTTCGCCGGTTGAAGCCCATGCTGGCGCGCCTTTTTTCCCCGGTGGTGGTGTTCACCGGGGGCCTGGCGGGAAGTGAGGCGCTTTCCCGGATCATGGAGACGGAACTGGGCGTGGCGGTACGGGTGCCCGCGACGCCGGCGTTTGCCGGAGCCATCGGGTGCTGTCTGATCGTACGGGATGACGGAAAGGGGTTGTCGCGATGACCAGGGGAGACGGGCGTTCGGCTGCGGACCTGCGGCCGGTGCGCATAACCCGCGGCTGCAACGTGTACGCCGAGGGTTCGGCCCTGATCGAGGTGGGGCGCACCCGCGTGATGTGCACCGCCACGGTGGAAGACAGGGTGCCGCTGTTTCGCAGCGGCGGTGGCTGGGTGACCGCCGAATACGGCATGCTGCCCCGGGCCACCGGGACGCGCAATCCGCGGGGCAGGACCGGGGGGCGGGCCTACGAGATCCAGCGTCTGGTCGGACGTGCCCTGCGGGCGGTGGTCGACCTGGCCGCCCTGGGGGAGAGGACGGTTATCCTGGATTGCGACGTGCTGCAGGCCGACGGCGGCACGCGTACCGCCGCCATCACCGGGGCCTGGGTGGCCCTGCACGACGCCCTGGCCGGCCTGGTACAGGCCGGCACTTTGGCCGGGTTGCCCCTCACCGGCCAGGTGGCCGCGGTCAGCGTGGGACTGTTGGACGGCCGCCCGCTTCTGGATCTCCGTTACGAGGAGGATGCGCGGGCGGAAGTGGACCTGAACCTGGTCATGACCGGGCAGGGACGTCTGGTCGAGGTGCAGGGCACCGGGGAAAAAGCCACCTTTTCCCGCGCGGAGTTGGACGTCCTGCTGGACCTGGGCTGGAACGGGATCACCCGGCTGTTGCAACAGCAAAGGGAAGCGCTGGGTGAAAAGGTATGAGGCTCGTCCTGGCGACCACCAACGCCGGCAAAGTGCGCGAGTTGACCATGGCTTTGCAAGGCCGTCCGGTGGAAACGGTTTCCCTGGCCGCCTACCCGGCGCTGGCCCCGGTGGTGGAGGACGGAGCCACCTTTTTGGCCAACGCGGTCAAAAAGGCCGGCCACTTTGGCCGGGCCACCGGAGCGCCGGTGCTGGCCGACGATTCCGGGCTGCTGGTGGACGCACTACATGGCGCCCCCGGGGTTCGTTCGGCCCGCTTTGCCGGTCCCGGGGCCGGCGACGCCGCCAACAACGCCCTGCTTTTGGAGCGGTTAAGCGAGGTGCCGCCTGCCTTGCGGCGGGCCCGCTTCTATGCGGTGCTCGCTTTGGCCCTCCCCGACGGAAGGCTCTTTACGGTGGACGGGACCTGCGAGGGAGAGATTCTGACCTCCCCCCGCGGGGAGGGCGGTTTCGGCTACGACCCGCTCTTCTACCTGCCGGAATACGGGAAGACGATGGCCGAACTGCCCCCGGAGACGAAAAACCGGATCAGCCACCGGGGCCGGGCTTTGGCGTGCCTGGTCCGGATCCTGGACTGGCTGCCCGGCACCTGAAGCAATAAGCGCGTCCGTGAAACTGTTTACAATTTTCAGAAGGGGTGCAATATTGTCAATTGCACCCCTTCATTATTTGACCGCAAAGAGGCAAATGACCATAAAGAACAAATTATCTTGATGTTTGAATTGTGGGAAAAGATCTGATATAATGTCAAAAACGTTGCGGGAGGTGCGAGTAGTAGTTGACATTGGTACCATCAATAAGAAGAAGGAGGTAAAATAATGCAGAGATCGAACTATCGCTGGGTAGTTATTTTTCTGGCTTTCCTGGTTACCGCGATCAATTACATTGACCGCTCATCGATTTCCTTTGCCATTTTGCCATTGACCAAGCTGTTGAAACTTACTCCCGGCGAAGTGGGATTGGTTCTTGGAGCATTCGGTATCGGTTACGCCGTAATGGTCTTTTTTGGCGGCATCATCGTCGATTACAAGGGTGCCCGTGTCACCTGGTTCTGGGCCGCCCTCCTGTGGTCCCTTTCCATCGGGGCCACCGCTTTCGCCAGCGGTTTCGCCTTTCTCATGGCCGTCCGCTACGTTCTGGGGATGTCCGAGGGACCCAATTTCCCCTCCCTGCAACGGGCCGTGGGCGACTGGCTGCCTTCCCGGGAACGGGCGGTGGCCCTGGGCTGGGGGCTGGTGGCCGTACCCTTCGCCCTGACTATCGGGGCGCCGATCGTGTCCCAGCTGACCATCCACATCGGCTGGCAGGGCATGTTCATCGTACTGGGTGCTTTGGGTATTGTCTGGGCGCCGCTGTGGTATTTCTTCTTCCGCGATTTTCCCGAGCACGTTCCGGCGGTCAACGATGCCGAACTCGCCCATATCCGGGAGGGGGGCTTCGACCGGAAGCGGACGGCGGGGGATATTCGCCGCGAACAGCACGAAAAAGGCCGGGACATCTGGAAGGTTGTTTTCACCAGTCCCACCCTGCTGGCCAATGACTGGTCCTTCTTCGTCTTCGGCTACAACCTCTTCTTTTTCATGACCTGGCTGCCGTCCTACCTGGCCAAGACCTATCACATGAAGCTGGCCACGGTAGGCTATTTCTCCATGCTTCCCTGGGGTCTGGCCACCATCCTCCTCGCCGTCATGGGTTACGTGTCCGACGCCTTGCTGAAAAGCACGGGAAGCCTGCGGGCGGCGCGTTCCCATCCCATCTGGATCACCCAGTTGATCTCGGCGCTGTGCATCATTCCGGTCATGTACACGCGCGACCTGGCGACCGCGGTGGTCTTCATCTCGCTGGCCGTGGGCTTCGGGATGTCCGCCAACGCCAGTTTCTACGCCGTCAACGCCGACCTGGCCCGCGACCGTACCGGCACCGCCCTGGGCGTCATGGATCTGGCCTTTGCCATCGCCGGTTTCGTCGCCCCGTCGCTCACCGGCTACTTCGTCGGTACCACGGGCAATTTCTCGAACGCCTTCCTCCTGGTCTTCCTGCTGATGGCCTCGTCGGTGGTGGTGGTGTTCTTCTTCCACCAGCCCGACCGCGAACTGGAAAAGAGGGCTTCGACCCCCGCGGCGGGCAAGGCGCCCGCCGCGGTTTCGAACGCGGCGCGGCCCTAGAGCCGAACCCGGAGCGGGGAAGGAACCGGCACGAACCCGGTTCCTTCCTTTTTGACCCAACCTACTGGTTGTTCAGGCCGAGGTAATTGCAGAGGATGACCGCGGTCTCGGCCCGGTTGGCCGGCAGCAGCGGCCCGAAGGTGCCGTCGGGAAAGCCGGTCATCAGGTTCGCGCCGACCACCTTGGCCACCGCGTCCGCCGCCCAGGGATCGATGGCCGACGCGTCGGAGAACTGGCCCAGGTCGGCGGTGTTGGAAGTGGTTTGCGGGAGCCGGGCCAGGATGACCGCCATCTCTTCCCTGGTTACCGGGGTATCGGGAGAGAAGGTGGTCCTGCCGGTGCCGTCCATCAGGTCGGTGTCGAAGGCGGCCGCCACGTAGGGGGCGTACCAGGCGGTGGGCGGCACGTCGTCGAAGGGCGTGCGTCCGTCCGCCGCGGGGGCCGTTTTGGTGGCCCGGTCCAGCAGGACGGCGAACTGGGCGCGGGTAACGTCTTGCAAGGGAGCGAAGCGGCCCGGGGCCATGCCGCCGATCATGTCCGCCCCCAGAAGACTGTCCACGGCCGGCCGGGCCCAGGGGGCCTGGTCCAGGTCCGCGAACTCCCGGGTGTTGGCCTGCACGGCGAAGACACCCATGGAGAGGGTGCTGACCGTGAGCGTGTTGTCACCGTTGGACGTGCCGGGCAGCCAGGTCCAGGTACCGGTCGCCGGGTTATGCCGGTACACGCCCAGCCGCGATGGGCTTAGGTCGCCCAAAACCGCCGGATCGTACCGGATGGTGATGTCGACCGGTTTTACCGGCGTGGCCCCGCTGACGTTCCATGATGGGCCGGCCGGCGTGAAACCGTCGGGTGCGGGATAAGGTACAGTCAGCCTGGCGATGGATACCACGCTTTGACCCGTGAAGGCCCCGGCCGGAACACTCACGGACACCGAGCCGTCGGGCGTGGCCACCGTACCGCCCGCCGGGCCGACCAATCCGATGTTGGTGTCGGCCGCCGGGGTGGACGACGAAGCCTCGTCGGAGGAGGGATAACTCACGGTCAGATAGCGGTTGATGCCGGCGCCGTGACCGTCCTGGTCCTGCACCGACACGATCGGCGAAAACAGACCGTATTGGGAAGGCGTGCCATGAATGGTGGCCGAAGCGCCGTTGGGTGCGCACACCAGTCCGGGCGGCAGGCCGGACGTCCACCAGGTGTAGTTGCCGGTACCGCCGGCGGCGGAAAAGGTGACGGTGTACGGCGTTCCCACCGTCGCGGCCGGCCACGTGGTGGGGCTGATGCTCACCGCCGGTTGAACGGCGAGGCTGAAGGTGGTGGTGGTTTCGTCATTGGCGGAGTCGGCCAGCGTCATGGTTATCCTGAAGGTTCCCGACGCGAGGGGAGTGCCGCCGATGGTGGCTGTACCGTTTTGCGACGTGCACCCGATTCCCGGGGGCAGGCCGGCGGCCTGCCAGGTGTACCCACCGGTGCCTCCGCCGGCGCCGCTGAAGCTGTAGGTGTACGGGGAACCCACCGTTGCGTCGGGCAGGGTGACGGTGGGTACGGTCAGGGCCGGGTAGACAGTCAGATTAAAACCGGCGGTGCCCCAGTTATTGTTGCGGTCGTAAACGGTTAGGGTCACCGGGAACGTTCCGGATGTGGCGGGCTTTCCGGCGATGGTCGCCGAGCCGTTGGAGGAAGAGGTCAAACCGAGTCCGGTGGGTAGGCCCGTTGCGCGCCAGGTGAAGGGCAGGCTGCCGGTCGCGCTGACGATGGATTTGTACGCCTGGCCGGCGGTGCCCGCCGGAAGGCTGGCGGGGGATATGGGCACAGACGCGGCGATCGCCGGCACGGGTCCCAGGAGGACCGCCGTGAGCAGGAGGGCGCAGGCCGCGCCCAAATACAAGCGCGCCAACCTCCCGGGCCTCTTGTCTCCGGTCATTGGTGTCCACCTTCTTCGGGAACGCCGCGGTAGCGGCTTTCCGGTCTCCTTCTGATATCGGCAGCCAGCCCGGTTTCTTGACGGCGAAAATGTGGGGCGTCGGGCACCGGTTGGATCATTTTAAGCCGGAGGGACGGTGCGCCACTTGTGTCGCCTGTGGATCGGTGGTATAATGACGGTGTGCGGGTGTAGCTCAATGGTAGAGCACGGGCCTTCCAAGCCTGGTACGTGGGTTCGATTCCCATCACCCGCTCCAAATTGTCTCCCAGTAGCTCAGCCGGATAGAGCAACGGCCTTCTAAGCCGTGGGTCGGGGGTTCGAATCCCTCCTGGGAGGCCAGTAAAACAAAACGGCCGGCCGACCTTCGGGGTGGCTGGTCGCTGTCGTTTCGGGCGGTTCCGGCCAATGGCGCGGAGGGCGGCCGTGCCAGGTGCCCTGGATCAAAAATCGCAGCAGTATTCCTCTTCGGTATTGCAACTGCCACAGAAGGGGCAGTGTTTCGAACCCTGGAACTTGCGGTGGCAGTCCCGGCAATGGTACCACATGTCCGACCGTCTCCCCGTTCAGATTTCCTCGTCCCACGTCCGCCGAACCCAACCGGGGTCAGCGGGGCTTCAACCCGGAGGATCTCGGGCGCATGCGCATATTGTAACAAAGATTTAATCTTCATACAAAACATAATATGTCATACATGTATTATTGTTACATGTTGGCGCGGTGTCATTCCTTCCGGGGCCAGATCGCCAGAGACCACCGGTGGCGTCACCCCGGGGCCCCGGACACGCGGCAGGCTGCTTTTCGTCCGCACATCCGCACGCCATGGCAGAACGGATTGAACCCGGCCTAGCTTCGGGCCAGAACCTCTTTTAGTTTGCGATAGGTAGTTTCAAGGGATTCGGATATTACTTTGGTATCGCCCAGCACCGGCATGAAGTTGGTGTCGCCGTTCCAGCGGGGAACGATGTGGATGTGGAAATGGCCCGGGATGCCGGCGCCGGCCGTTCGGCCCAGATTGGCTCCAACGTTGAAGCCTTCCGGGTTGAAGGAGCGCAGGACCCGGATCATCTTCCTGGTGACCAGGAGCATTTCCAGCATTTCGTCCTCCTCCAGGGCGTCGAGATCCGGTGCGTGGCGGTTGGGGGCGACCAACAGGTGGCCGTTGTTGTAAGGATAGAGGTTCAGCATGACGAAACTTTTCCCGGCCCGGTAGAGAACGAGGTTGTTTTCGTCGGCGCCGGAGTTGACCTTGGCGCAGAAGACACATTCCCCACCGCTCGGCGCGTCTATGTAAACCGTGCGCCAGGGTGCCCAGATCTGTTGCAAGGAAAACCCTCCTGAAAAAAACCATTCTTGTCCGCGGCACCTTAATTATAGCTGGGGCGCCTCGGCGTGGCAAGCCTACGGCCGCCCGCGGCTTCTGGGTCGCTTGACAGACGGCGGGTAATTTGCTAACATGAAGTAGGCGGGAGCGCGGTAATCCCAAGGGACTTGCCGGAAAAAACGTGGTGGATGTAGCTCAGCTGGTTAGAGCACCAGATTGTGGCTCTGGGGGTCGTGGGTTCGAATCCCATCTTCCACCCCATTTTCTTCTTGGGGCGTAGCCAAGCGGTAAGGCAGCGGGCTTTGGACCCGCCATTCGTTGGTTCGAATCCAGCCGCCCCAGCCATTTCTTTGTGAGCCATTAGCTCAGTCGGTAGAGCACCTGACTTTTAATCAGGGTGTCCGGGGTTCGAGTCCCCGATGGCTCACCAGTAAAATCAAGGGCTCCCGGGATCGGGGGCCTTCTTCGTGGCTCCAATACTGCAAAAGTACAGCAAAACTATTTTCCGGCCGTACGCCTGGGGCCGCTTTGGGCGGGGATCTCTTCTAGAACGGCCGTCTTCAGGGCGCCGTTGATTTTGTCGGCCGCGTCACGGTCAAACTCCTCGCCGACATGCGCATAAATGCTCCCCGTGTTGTAATAGTCCGCATGCCCCAGCCGCTTTTGAATGGTCTTCATACTGGCCCCCATCCTGAGCATTGCCCCTCCCTTCGTGTTTCGGGCATCGGATTACCTGTCCTCTCCTCTACGTTACAGAGGGAACCGGGTTCCCTGGCAGGGTGACTTGTCCTGAGTGCTTGAGCCACATCTTTTTTGGGGGCCTCAATTTGCGGCTTTCGTCGCGGGAATTTTTTTTCGGCGGGTTGCCGGAAAATAATTTGAAACCTGCCCTGATTGGGGGCGAGTCACGGGTTCCGTATTCCTTCGGCCATTGTACCATCGCGTCCTTATTAGCCATTGTCGCGCCCCTTTTGCAATTGTGTTAGCAGATGCGGCAAAATGTCGCCGACGTGCTCAAGACCGCGTTTTTCTGTCGCTCTCGCCCGCTTTTCCCACTTGCCTCGCTCTATTGCCCGTTTCCATAGGTCCGGGTCGCGGGCCAACAAGGAGATCAATTCTGCCTCTGTCAGGAAAAGCTCGCACTTGGTCATTTTGAGCGGGCTAGGGGGGCGCCGTAACATATCCCCCTTCGGACGTTCCCCGTATGCAGGGGGGTGTACCATCCGGGCCACTCCTCGAGCAGTACGGGACTGATTGTCCGCCGCCGGGGTTGTCAGCAGGAGAAGGCGGCAGCACTCGCCACCGGCCCCCTGCTACATAAAGAACTCGTGACCATTGCGCCACCTGGCGAACAACGCCTGGGCCTCATCCAGGCACGGGCGGGCCTCCTCCGGGTCTTTTCCCGGCGTTGGAATAAAAAGCCACTCGATGAGATCCTTGGTGGCGGGTTCCAAGTGTGCCACCCAGCATAGATGAGCTTAGATAAAATTAGATGACGCCAGGCGATACAGGAAGAGATTAAAAGATTCTAGATGATACTTTATGCACCGGGCGGAAAAATCGCTGAGAATACCTTCTGCCGCTGATTGACATTAGGCCGGAGCGGGGATAATATGATCCCAGAATGCGCCCTACCATTATCCCCTCGTGCAACGGCTTCCCGGGGCAGCGAAGGGGGCCATGATGGTAGGCGAAAGAATTTCTGAAAAGGCTGCAAATAGCAGCCTTTTGCTTTGGGAAGGTGAATTACTTGGATAGACGGGTAGCCTGTTTTATTGACGGCGGATATTTGGACAAGGTTCTGCAAGATGAGTTTAGTTACGCAAGAATAGACTATCATAAGCTGGTTAGCTGGATGGCTAACGGAATTGATTTACTAAGAACGTATTACTACCACTGTCTGCCTTACAAGAGCAGTTACCCTACCGAAGAAGAAAATAGGAGATTTTCCTAGAAAGAAAAGTTTTTTGCTGGCCTTAAAAAAATACCTCGTTTCGAGGTACGATTGGGTAAACTAGAAAAAAGAGGCACAAATAGTACAGGCTCGCCTATATTTATGCAAAAACGAGTCGATGTTTTGATGGCTTTGGATTTAACAAGACTTGCTTCAAAAGGTCAAATAACACATGCAGCAATTTTATCCGGTGATAGTGATTTCCTGCCCGCAGTTGTGCTTGCTAAAGATGAAGGTGTACAGATAAGTCTATTTCATGCCGTAAAGCATCCTCCCCACGATGACTTGTGGTCTGAATGTGATGATAGGACTAAAATTACATACGATGTCATTCAAAGTATATTGCGCCCGTAGTCTTTGTGCTTCTGCCACCCTCGGTTCCCAGTCGATGCCGGCGGTACGTTCCTGGTACGGGTTGCGGCCTGTTTTGGACCATTATTTTGCCGTTTGATTGCCAACGAGTCATGGTCGTAGTTGCGTGATCGTACATATACTGGTTCAAACGGAAATTAGCATCATCCATATTGCTGTATGTTTCGTCAAAGCCTCGCGACATTTCGTAAGGGGGAATATCCCATGTCTTTGCGGTATTATTAATACTTTCCTTTGAGTGCGCGTATTCTTTTCGATCATTATAACTCCATGACTGAACGAGGCGATAACCATCAAAGGCATAGACGAAGTGGGGAGTGCCACCTATATCTCCCCCCGCTCCCCGATGAATGACCAGCAACGAGGAATTGTATTTGACTAGGGGAATTCCACTCCTCAATTCCACATAAATCTAAAACGTCTGAATATATCGCGCTACCTGAAGTGATCACATCTTCTGCGCTAGTTAAGATAACTATTTTGGGCTCAATACCATCTGCGTCTGCCGGTGTGGCGGACAGAAAATGGTTGGCGCCACCGATATTAAAGGGGATCGTTGTGTTGTGTCTGGGCGGCTACTGGAGTCATTGTAAAGAATTGCTGGGATACTTGAAGGCACTTGAGTTGTTGTTTGTTGATCCGGGGGAGTCCCGAGGCGTTAAAGATGAACGGTATGTCCTCAATGGGCTTGCTCTTTGGGTACACAGGTTATTTCAAGCCTGGTGTCCAAAGCATTGGCCATCCTTTGTAAACTAGGCGATCACATGATGATGACCTAAAGCGGCGTCCGCACAGGCACTCTTCGGGCCCTGATCCGAACATCGGGAATGACCGTAGAAGAGTTCGTTCGTTTCATTCAGGATTGATGGCAATTTGACCGGAGTGCGGGCGGAGGTCGAGTCGGATCCCGGTACGAGCCGCGCGTGCAGCATCCCGGGAGAATCGGTGCAATCTCCATATCTCCATACTACCCGCTTGACTTATATCCTCCGGTCTGGTACGCTGGAAATGTCACCGCGACGGTGACGGCTGCCACAGATGCGGGCGTGGCGGAACGGCAGACGCGCCGGACTTAGGATCCGGTGGGTAACACCGTGTGGGTTCAAGTCCCACCGCCCGTACCAGTCATATCGAGGGTTCCATGTTTTTTCGATATCTGGCGCGACGAGAACGTGTGGTCAGGGGATTGGTGGCCGGCCACCTGGGTCAGGCAAGCGGGGAGCGGTCCCGGCTGACCCGGATGGCCGTGCCGGCACGGTAACAGTGCATCTGGCCGTCGTTGCTTAATTTGTAGGCCATTTGCCGGCTGATTGTGAGGCGCCTGGCCATGTCTGGTACCGTGAGAATCACGGGCAAATTCCGAACACCCACCGGCACTCCTCCTTCGGTCATGAAGTTGTGTCGGTGTGGCCCTAAAGCAAAGACCCCCGAATTAACGGGGGTCTTGCTCGTCCTTATGGGCGGGGGATCGGGGAGAGTCAGTGCTCAAGCTCCTTCTTCAGGAGTTCCACCTCGGCCGCGGTGAGGCCGCTGGCCCTGACGATGACATCGACCGCCACGCCCAGGGAGAGCAGGTTCTTGGCGACTTCCTTCTTTGCTCTGGCTTCGCCCCTGGCTTCGCCCCTGGCTTCGCCCCTGGCTTCGCCCCTGGTCTCGCCTTCCTCGATCCACTTCTCCCGAATCCCGTCGAACAACGGAGACGCTTCCATCTTACTCCCCCTCATTTTTTCCAGAATGGTTTCCTTCGGGAGCCTTCTCGAAGCCAGCACGGCCAGGATCAGTTCCATGGTCGGCAGCTTGTCCCCGGGTGCTTCCCTCACCCGCCGCAGGCATTCGTCGAACACCGCCTCCAGGGGCCTGTCGTGCATCATCAGTGGCACCAGGGGAACCAGCCCCAGGGGGCCCTTTTCAAGGATTTCCCCGCCCGGCGTGACCACCAGGTTGATCATCCGGTACCGGAACACCACGGCGGCCGGCTGGTCCAGGCAGCCGACGATGTAGGTGTCCTGTCGCTGCCGGCCGGTGAGGTTCAACACCACCGGGTAGACGGGAAGCCCGAATTCCCGGTGCTGCATGGCCGTGTACTCCAGGAACCGCTCCGGGATGTGTTTGTCCGGCTCGGTCTGAACCTCCAGGGGTATCAGATACTCGAACCCGTCCTCGACGACGCGGAACACGTTGTCCGAATCCCTCCGGGCAAACACCGCTTCTTTTTCCTCGCGGCGGACGAACGACACCGGAAAGCCCCAACGAACCAACTGCACCAGGTCGGCGGGGCACTCCTCCACCAGCTTCTTCATCGCCAAATCGAAATCCTGGGCCAAGGCGAGCATCAATCCTTTCTCACCATGGTATTATTCTACAGCAACCCATGAGCGGCGACAATACCGTTTTTGGGGCCCATCACTGAAACCTGCCTGTGGTCGTCTGGGACGGCCGTATGTACGTCGCGCCATCAACTTTTACAAAACCAACCACGGTTCCCGTGGAACCCCGCGGGTTTATCCGTGGGAGGATGTCAGTCATCCTAGTGGCGGGGGGACCGCGGAAAGTCAGTGTTCGAACCGTTTTTCGAGGTCTTTCCCACCTCCGCGGCCGTGAGACCGCCGGCCTTGACGATGGCGTCACCGCCACGCCCGGGGAGGGCAGATTCCCCGGGGCCTCCCTCCTCCCGTCGGCCCCTCCGTCCTCAAGCCACCTCTCCCGGATCACGACCCCTTGCTCCTGCCGTCTTTCACCATCCTCACCAGGTCCGGCCCTATGGCTGCAGCGTACTGTTGGTAGAGGGGATCCAGGGCCGCCTCCCATTCCTTTTTTTCGGCCGGGGTCTGGTAGTGGACCTTCATCAGGCGGGAGAGTTCGTCCAGGTCCTTCCGGTTCATGGCTGCGGCTTGCTGTCTCTCCCAGACCGTCACCTGGGCCATGGCCTGCTGGATGACCTGCTGCACGTCCGGGGGCAGGGAGCGCCAAAAGGAAGCGTTGATCAGGACCACGTAGCCCATGTAACCGTGGTTGGACACCGTCATGTACTTTTGGACCTGGTAGAACTTTTGTGAATAGATGTTGGAAGCGGTGTTTTCCTCGCCGTCCACCTGGAAGTTCTGCAGGGCGGCGTACAGACCGGAGAAGTCCCCGGGCACCGGCTCGGCCCCCAGGGCCTGGAACTGGGATTCCAAAAGGGGACTGTTGATCATGGTCCGCATGCGCAGGCCGGCAAAGTCGCCGGGATGGACCAGCGGCCGCTGGGAATCGGTCATTTCCTTGAAACCGTTGTCCCAAAAAGCCAGAGCCTGGAAATCGGGGGCGAAGACCGAGAACAGCTTCTTGCCCGCCGCCCCGTCCATGGCCTGGTTCACCTGCGCCTCGCTGGAAAAGGCATAGGGCAGGTCCAGCAGTTCCCAGGAAGGATAGAGCTGGGACAGCTTGGCGGTGGCGGGAGCGATCATCTGCACCTTGTCTTCCCGCAAGGCCTCTATCTCCTGGGAGTCGTCGTAGAGTGTGGCCTTGGGGAAAACCTCCACCTCCACCCGGCCGTGCGTCCGCTCGTTGACCAGGTCGGCGAAACGCTGGGCCGCCCTTCCCTTGGGCGTATCTTCGGCCACGACGTGGGAAAAGCGGATGATGATCTTCTGATGGGGATCGATTTGCTCCGAATCCCAGACGCGCTGTCCGCAGGCGGTGAGAAGCAGGCTGGCCAGGACCAGCAGCGCGGCCAGCCGGACGAGTTTGGTGGTCACAAAGAATTGCCCCCCGTCATTCCACAACACAATAACGATTGACCGGACGGCCCACCGATCCGTACTTCATTTCCAGCCGGACCTGTCCGGAGCGTTCCAGGTAGTCCAGGTAGCGGCGGGCCGTTACGCGGGCCAGGCCGGTGGCCTGGGCCACCTCTTCGGCCGAAAGGGGACTCCCGGCTTTGATCAGTTGGAGGACCACCTGTTTCAAGGTGACTTCGTTCAGTCCCTTGGGCAATTCATCGCCGGGCGGCCGGGCCTTGGTGAGGGCCAACTGGTCCAGGACGTCCTGGCTCAGGCTCGCGTGGCGGCTGAAGTTCTCCCGCAGCGAGGCATAGGCCGAAAGGGCCGTCTTCAAGCGGCTCAACTTGAAGGGCTTGATGATGTAGTCGATGGCTCCGTAGCGGAAGGCGTTCTGGATGGTCTCCACGTCCTGGGCGGCGGTGATCAGGATCACGTCGGCCGGCAGGCCGTTTTGGCGTATCTCCTGCAATACCGCCACGCCGCTTTGGTCCGGCAGGTACACGTCCAGGAGGACCAGGTCCGGTTTTTCGGCTTTCGCCAGCCGCAGGGCCTCCTGGCCGTTGGGTACCACCCCTATGGTGACGAAACCGGGCACCGTCTGAACAAACTGCCGGTTGATCTCCGCCACCATGGGGTCGTCTTCCACGATCAGCACCCTGGCGTCCGTCATGGCGCTTGCTCCTTTCCGTCGGGGCCGGGCAGCAGGGGAATGGTCACCGTCACCCTGGTGCCCCCGCCCGACTCGATGACGATGGTTCCTCCGGCGTTATCCACCAGGTTCTTGACCAGGAAAAGCCCCACGCCCCTGTTTTCGGCGTCCTTGGTGGAAAAGCCCAGGTCGAAGACGCGTTGCCGGTCGATGTCCGGTATGCCGGGGCCGTTGTCGCCCACCACCACGGTCAGACCCGGCGGGGCGTCGAAGAGGCCCAGGTAGACCCGGCCCCCCGGGTGGTCCAGGACGGCGTCCATGGCGTTTTCCAGCAGGTTGCCGACGAGTACCACGAGGGAACCCGTTCCCAGACGCTGGGGAACGGCGTCCAGGTGGCTGGCCCGGTCTATCTCCATCTCGATCTTGAGTTCCTTGGCCCGCGTGTACTTGCCCAGGATCAGACCGGCTATGGAGCCGTCCGCGATGTGGCGGGCCAAGAAGGCGGTCAGTTCCTGCTGCTCCTCGGTGAAGGAAAAGATGAAATCGATGGCCTCGTCCGTGTGGCCCAGTTGGACCATGCCCGCTATGGTGTGCAGCTTGTTCATGTATTCGTGGGTTTGCACCCGCAGGGCCTCCACGAATTTCTGCACGCCGGTCAGTTCCTCGGCCAGGCGGTTCAATTCGGTTTTTTCCCGGAAGGTGGAAACCGCGCCCATGATCTGGCCGCCGCTGACGATCGGAACGCGGTTGACCAGGACCGGCGTGGTGCCCAGCACCATCTCCCGGTTGTACTCCGGCCGCCGGGTCTGTAACACCCGGGGCAGGCGGGAGTTGGGGATGAAGGCGGTTATGGGCTGTCCGGCCGCGTTCTCCGGCATGCCGGTGATGCGGCGGGCCTGTTCGTTGGCATACGTGATCACGCCGTTTGAGTCGATGGCCACCAGGGCCTCGGAAATGGCGCCGAAAATGGCGGTCCGTTCTTTTAGCAGCCGGGCTATCTGCTCCGGTTCCAGGCTGAACGTGGCCCGTTTGATGTTACGGGCCAGAAGCAGGGAGCCGACCAGTCCGATGACCGCCCCGGCCGCCAGCGAAAGCAGCAGTTGCATCTGGATGTTGGCGAACAGGGCCAGTTTGGTGGGCGTGAGAACGCCGACGACGACCACTCCGATCTGGCTGGTGCCGTCATCGGTCATGACCGGAACGAAGGCCCGGATGGCCGGTCCCAGAACGCCGGTGGTCGGGGAAAGATACTCGTGGTCGGCCAGGGCCGGGGCCACGTCCGCGTCGGTAAAAGGGGTGCCGACCCGTGAAGCGACCGGATCGGCGTAACGCACCCCCTGCATGTTGAGAACCACCACGTAGGCCGCGTTGGTGGCCTGCCGGGAGCGCTCGGCCAGGTCCTCGACCTTCTGGTCCGGGCCCGGCCCGGCCAGGGCCCGCCTGATTTCTTCCGACTGGGCCAGGGTCCGGGCGATGGCCAGGGCCCGCAGTCCCATTTCGTGTTCCATCATGTCCGAGGTTCTTTGCAAAATGAAAGTACTACTTGTCAGGATGACAAGCAGCACGGTAGCGAAGGACAGCAGGGCCATTTTCCCGGCCAGGGTGAGATGAAGGCTTCTCATGCGTCACCGTTCCCTGATTAAGAATATTTGATCCAAAACAGCGATTTCCTCCTTTGCGGGCGGCCGTTGACCGGTCTGACAGCAATTGCCTGTCGCTTGACACCGCGGGCGGACCGTGCTATGATGGGCCTGCTTCCGATGGTTCTTCCGGCGGTCCCTCTTCCCGTTCCGGGGACAGGGGTTGGCCGGGTGACGGCTTTTTCGGGAAGGATTCCTCCGGCAGGTTGTAGCGTCAATTATCACCGGTGAGGTTGGGGTGGAACGATGAAGGCAACAGCGGAAAAAGCGGACGACGGTTTCGTCACGCTGGAAGTCGAGGTCGAAGCGGAACAGTTTGTCAAGGCGGTGAACAAGGTTTACCGGCAACTGGCCGGCAAGTATGCCGTTCCGGGGTTCCGGAGGGGCAAGACGCCCCGTCCGGTGCTGGAGCGGTTTATAGGGAAGGAAAGGGTTTACGAGGACGCCATCAACGAAGTGATCCCCCAGGCCTACCGGGAAGCGGTCGCCGATACCGGGATCAGGCCGATGGACCAGCCGGAGGTGGAGGTGTCCCAGGCCGAGGAGGGCAAACCGGTCATCTTCAAGGCCCGGGTCATGGTGGAGCCGGACGTGGAGTTGGGCGAGTACAGGGGGATCGAGGTCAGGCGGCCGCGCGTGGCGGTCACCCCGGCCGACGTCGACCGGGAGTTGGCCAGAATGCGGGACTATCACGCCAAGCTCCTGACTATCGAAGAGGGGACGGTCGAGGAAGGGGACTACCTGATCATCGACTTCCACGGCACCATCGACGGTCAACCCTTCGAGGGCGGCGACGCCGCCGATTACCCTCTGCATCTGGGGGAAGGCCAGATGCTCACCGACTTCGAGCGGCAGCTGATCGGGCACGCGCCGGGCGAAACGGTGCCCGCGGTCATCACTTTTCCCGAGTCCTACGCCAAGGAGGACCTGGCCGGTAAGGAAGCCTCCTTCACGGTTACCATCAAGGACGTGAAACGGAAGGAACTGGCGCCTTTGGACGACGAGTTCGCCCGGGACGTCAGCGAGCACGATACCCTGGAGGAATTGAGAGCGGAAATAGAGAATAGATTAAGGGAAAACGCCAACCGGGCGGCCGATTCCGCCGTAATCCGGGCCCTGCGCGAGGCCGTTCTGGAAAGGGCGGCCGTGGATGTGCCGGCGGCCCTGGTGGAGGGCCAATACGCCCTGATGAAAAACGATCTGGACGATCAGATCACCAGGATGGGCCTGACGGGGGAAAAATACCTGGAGTTGACCGGTACCACCGGGGACAAACTGGAAGCCGACATGAGGGAGGCCGCCGCCCGCGAAGTCAGGCTGGGTTTGATCCTGGCGGCCATCGCCCGGCGGGAGAATATCGTGGTCACGCCGGAGGAGGTCGCGGGCCGGATCACGGCCATGGCCGTGGCGGCCGGGAAGAAGCCCGAGGACATGTTGAAGCTCTTTGAGGAGAAGGGGGAAATTCCCTACGTGCGCGACAGCCTGCAACGGGACAAGGTTCTCGCCTTTTTGCGGGAGCACGCCGCAATGATCGACGAGGAACCCCCTGTAGAACAGCCGGCTTAATGGCGATATATTAGAGGAGGGGAGATTCCAGTGTCCAGTCTGGTACCGATCGTGGTGGAACAAAGCAACCGGGGCGAACGGGCCTACGATATCTACTCCCGTCTCCTGAAGGACCGCATCATCTTCATCGGCGGCGCGGTGGACGACTACGTGGCCAACCTGGTGATCGCCCAGCTCCTGTTTCTGGAAGCCGAGGACCCTGAGAAGGACATCCACCTGTATATCAATTCCCCGGGGGGGATGGTGACCGCGGGCATGGCCATCTACGACACCATGCAGTACGTCAAGCCGCCGGTGTCCACCATCTGCCTGGGGCAGGCGGCGAGCATGGGGGCGTTCATCCTGGCGGCGGGGGCCAAGGGCAAGCGTTACGCCCTGCCCTATTCCAGCATCATGATCCATCAGGTTCTGGGGGGCGTCCAGGGCCAGGCCACCGATATCGACATCCACGCCCGGGAGATTCTGCGCACGAAGGATACTCTCAACAAGCTGTTGGCCAAACACACCGGCCAGCCGCTGGAGCGCATCGAACAGGACACCGAAAGGGACTTCTTTATGTCCGCCGAACAGGCTGCCGAATACGGAATCATCGACAAGGTGATGATCAGGGAGAAGTCCTGACAAAAGAGGTGTAAGCAGTGTTTAACGACAAGGGTCAGCTCAAGTGTTCCTTCTGCGGCAAGGTACAGGACCAGGTCAAGAAGCTGGTGGCCGGACCGGGTGTCTACATCTGTGACGAGTGCATCGAGCTTTGCAACGAGATTATCGAGGAAGAACTCAACGAAGAAGCCGGTTTGGAACTCAGCGACATCCCCAAGCCCAAGGAGATCAAGGAAATACTGGACCAGTACGTGGTCGGCCAGGAAGAGGCCAAGCGGACGATGGCCGTGGCCGTGTACAACCACTACAAGCGTATCAACCTGGGCGGCAAGGTGGACGACGTGGAGTTGCAAAAGAGCAACATCGTCATGGTCGGCCCCACCGGTAGCGGCAAGACGCTTTTGGCCCAGACCCTGGCCCGGCTCTTGAACGTGCCCTTCGCCATCGCCGACGCCACCTCCCTGACCGAGGCCGGCTACGTGGGTGAGGACGTGGAGAACATCCTGCTCAAGCTCATCCAGGCCGCCGATTACGACGTGGAGAAGGCCGAAAAGGGTATCGTATACATCGACGAGGTCGACAAGATCGCCCGCAAGTCCGAGAATCCTTCCATCACCCGCGACGTTTCGGGCGAAGGAGTGCAGCAGGCGCTTCTCAAGATCCTGGAGGGGACGGTGGCCAGCGTGCCGCCCCAGGGCGGCCGCAAGCACCCGCACCAGGAGTTCATCCAACTCGATACCACCAACGTCCTCTTCCTGTGCGGCGGGGCCTTCGACGGCATCGAAAAGATCATCCAGAACCGCATCGGCAAGAAGACCATGGGTTTCGGGGCCGAGATCAAGGCGGCCAAGGAGCAGCGCATCGGCGAGGTATTGAAGCACATCCTGCCGGAGGACCTGCTGAAATTCGGGCTCATTCCCGAATTCGTGGGCCGCTTGCCGGTGATCGTGACCCTGGACTCCCTCGACGAGGAGGCCATGATCCGGATCCTGACCGAACCGCGCAACGCCCTGGTCAAGCAATACCAGAAGCTGTTCGAATTAGACGGGGTCACTCTCGAATTCCAGCCCGAGGCTCTGCGCGCCATCGCCCAGGAGGCGCTCAAGCGCAAGACGGGGGCCCGGGGACTCCGGGCCATCCTGGAGGAAATCATGCGCAACGTGATGTACGAAATACCGTCGCGCGACAACATCGCCAAGTGCACCATCGCCCGGGAGACGGTGGTGGACCGGCAGGAGCCCATCATCATGACCATGGACCGCAAGAAGAAAAAGGAAGTAACGGCGTAAACGGGAACTCAACCCGCCATGTGGAAGTTGGATGCGGGATACTTCTTGCAATTCGGCTCCGGCCGAATTGCTTCTTTTTTCCTGCCGGCCCCTCCTTCGCGATCAGGCCAGCGGTCCCAAGTTCCTGCCAGCGGTGTCTCGCCTGGACGGTCAGGGAGAGGGAGGCACCGGCGGGTTCGCCCGAGGGGCGATTTTGATCTTGCAATCCCCTATTGGATAGGGTATAATATCAGTGATGTCATTTCTTTTTTAGGAACGCTGGTGTCGGCGTGGTTGGCAGGTGTTCGGGTTGACAAGAGAGTTCATCATCTTACCGGAATTTGAGAAATGTTGGACTGGTCTGGGATTTACGGATGATAATTTGAAGGAGCTCGAAAGTTTCCTGTGTATGCATCCCGACAGTGGCGATGTTATTCCAGGTACCGGTGGTTTGAGAAAATTACGATGGGGGATAAGAAAAAAAGGGTAAACAAGGCGGAGCAAGGGTCGTATACGTTGATTTCGCCTACTATGAGAAGACTTATTTAATCGGTGCTTATCCAAAGAGCGAAAAAGAAAACCTAACCGAAATCGAAAAAGTGGAAATTAAGAAAGTAATCAAGGTTTTAGAGATTGAGTTAAAGAATAAATAAAAAAGGGAATGATCGCATGAGTATGTATGATAGTATTATGAGGGGGCTAAATGAGGCGGTTGAATACGAAAGAGGCAATTTAAAGGAAGCCAGGAAGCATATGGCAAGGGTGATGCCATTGCCATTTTATAGAGCACTAGATATAAAGAGAATACGGATGCGTTTAAATTTGACACAGCCAACATTTGCAAATATTATAGGAGTTTCCCCAAAAACGGTGGAAGCATGGGAGTGTGGAAGAAATATACCTAAAGGCCCATCCTTGCGAATGCTGGAAATGCTCGATAAGGATGGTCAGGCGATGGTTAAGAAATACTTGGAGGCTCGGTGAGGATCGACATGAATCAGGGGGGCCGGCATTGTGGCCGGCCCCCCTGGCCCCGACGCTACGCGGTTTTCCCCAGTCCCAACTGGAAGCCCTGCTCGATGGCCGACCGGTTGACCGGCACGATTTTCTTTTGCTTGTAAAAAACCTTCTCCAAGGCGGCCAGGACGGCTTCGATGGCCACCATGCCGGTGATGCCGATCAGCACACCCAGAAGCAGGTTTCCGGCCACCTGCACCTTGCCCAGTTTCTCGGCCAGGTCGTTCGCCGGCACCCGGACCACCCTCGTATCGTCGCGCCCGCGTCCTTCCGGTATCAGGGAGGCGTTGACCACCACCAGTCCGCCCGGCTCCACAGCGGGCTCGAACCGGGCCAGCGCCGGGCCGCTCATGGCCAGGAGGGCGGTGGGCTGGCTGACTACGGGTGAGGCGATGTCCTCGTCGGCGATGACCACGCCGCAACTGGCGGCCCCGCCCCGCATTTCCGGCCCGTAGGCCGGCATCCAGGACACGTGCCGGTCTTCCAGCATGGCCGCGTTGGCCAGGAGTTCCCCCGTGGAAAGCACTCCCTGCCCGCCGAAACCGGCTATCAGGATACGGTTTTCCATCCTTACACCGCCTCCCGCATCTTGAACTGTCCCACCGGGTAGACGGGCAGCATGTTTTCTTCCAGCCAGTGCAGGGCGTCCGCCGGAGCCAGGCCCCAGTTGGTGGGGCAGGCGGCCAGGACCTCCACCAGGGAGAAGCCGGCGCCGCGAAGCTGGGTCTCGAAAGCGGTCCGGATCGCCGCCTTGGCTTTGACCACCATGCCCGGCTTGTGCACGGTCACCCGGGAAAGATAGGCCACCCCCTCCAGGGGGGCCAGGAGTTCGCAGACCTTCAGCGGGTAACCGTTGGGCCCGGCCTGGCGCCCCTGGGGCGTGGTGGTGGTGACCTGTCCCAGTACGGTGGTGGGGGCCATCTGTCCCCCGGTCATGCCGAAGTTGGCGTTGTTGATAAAGATAACGGTGATGTTCTCGCCGCGGGCGGCGGCGTGGATCGTTTCCCCGGTCCCGATGGCGGCCAGGTCGCCGTCTCCCTGGTAGGTGAAGACCACCCGGCCGGGCAGGGCCCGCTTCAACCCGGTGGCCACGGCGGGCGCCCGGCCGTGGGCGGCCTGCACCATGTCCACCTCGAAATAGTTGTAGGCGAAGACGGAACAGCCCACCGAGGCCACGCCGACCGTACGCCCGGCGATGCCCAACTCGTCCAGCACCTCGGCCACCAGACGGTGCACGATGCCGTGCGAACACCCCGGGCAGTAGTGGAAGGGGTTACTGGTCAGAACTGGCGACCGGCCAAAGTCCTTGGGCATCGTTTGCCACCCCTTCCTGCAACAATATGAGACGGCGCACGATTTCCGCCGCTTCCGGGAGCATGCCCCCGGTCCGCCCGTAAAAGTGCACCGGCCGCACGCCGCACAGGGCGCCGCGCACATCCTCCACCATCTGTCCCATGCTCATTTCGACCACCAGGAAGGCCGCCGTCCGCCGCGCCGCTTTCTGCAGGGCCAGGGCGGGGAAGGGCCACAGGGTGATCGGGCGGATCAGGCCGGCCCGGATGCCCCGCCGGCGCGCCTCGTTGACTGCCGCCTTGCCGATGCGGGCCGAGGTGCCGTAGGCCACCACCACCAGGTCCGCGTCTTCGGTACGGTAGTTTTCCCACCGGGTTTCCTTCTGGGCTATGGCCGTGTACTTGTCGGCCAGTTTCAGGTTATGGGCCTCCAACTCCTGCGGAACGATGTACAGGGAGTTGATGACGTTGCGGGCCCGGCCCCGGTTCCCGTCGGTCGCCCACGGCTTGGGCGGACCGGACGCAGTGGGAAAGTCCCCTCCCAGGTCCACCGGTTCCATGATCTGTCCCAGCACGCCGTCGGCCAGCACCATGACCGGGTTGCGGTAACGGTCGGCCAGGTCGAAGGCCTCGCCCATGAGGGAAAGTATCTCCGGCACCGAGGCCGGGGCCAGGACGGTGACCCGGTAGTCGCCGTGGCCGCCGCCTTTCGTGGCTTGGAAGTAGTCGCTCTGGGCCGGCGCGATGTTGCCCAGCCCCGGTCCGCCGCGTCCCACGTTGACGATGACGGCCGGCAACTCCGCTCCCGCCAGGTAGGAGATGCCCTCCTGCATCAGGCTGATGCCGGGTCCGCTGGAGGAAGTCATCACCCTGACCCCGGCGGACGCCGCGCCGTAAACCATGTTGATGGCCGCCAACTCGCTTTCCGCCTGCAGGAAGACGCCGCCCACCTCCGGCAGGCGCCGCGCCAGGTAGTGGGGCAGTTCGCTCTGGGGCGTGATCGGATAACCGAAGAACAGGCGGCAGCCGGCGCGTACCGCGCCCTCCCCGACGGCCTCGTTGCCCTTCATCAGTTGCTTCATGCTCTTCCCTCCATGTCTGATACCTCCGCCTGCCGGCGGACAACCCGGTAGGTGATTCATCGACCCCGTTTGAAAACGGGGGCTTCGGATACGGAAGCATCCCTTTTCGACAACCCCGGACCGAAGTCCGGGGCCTGCCCGGTGCCTTGAGTCGGCCTTCGGGTTGCCCGTCAACCCACCCGCTCGAGGAGGTGCTGTTTTAACCCGCCAAGCTTTCGTTCTCGCCGTGGCTGATCGTTATCACCACGTCCGGACACATCAGCGCGCAGTTCCCGCAACCCGTGCAGCCGGGGCCGGCCTCGTAGGGCACGAAGCCCAGCGCGTTGAACCCGTGGGCGCGGCTGATGATTTTCTTGGGACAGAAGGCCGCGCACAAACCGCAGCCCTTGCACAGGTTGCGGTCAAAGGTGATCCTGGCCATGCTACCCTCTCCTCAATGCATCTTCAGCTTCTCTTCCGCCAGCACCATGGCGGCACGGGCCGTGGAGATGCGACGCTCCCGGGCGACAGCGATCACCTGGAGCACCGTATGGTAAATGTTAGCCACCTTGCGGCGGACGTTGGCCCGGTTGTACCCGTTGAGGCCCTCGGCCACGTTGATGATGCCGCCGGCGTTGATGACGAAGTCCGGGGCGTAGAGTATGCCCCTGTCGTGCAGCATCTCGCCGTGACGCTCCTCCGCCAGCACGTTGTTGGCGGCGCCGGCCACTATTTTCGCCCGCAACTGGCCGATGGTGCGGTCGTTGATCACCGCCCCCATGGCGCAGGGGGAAAAGATGTCGCAGTCCGTCCGGTAAACGGCCTCCGGCTCCACGGGCACGGCGCCGAACTCGGCCACCGCCTGCCGGACCCGGCCCGGATTGACGTCGGTCACCACCAGGTGCGCCCCCTCGAGGGCCAGAAGCATGCACAGGTTCATGCCGACGTGTCCCAGACCCTGGACGGCCACCGTCAGGTCTTTCAGGCCGTCCCGCCCGTACACGGTGCGCGCGGCGGCCCGCATGCCCTGCTGCACCCCGTAGGCGGTGTGGCCGGACGGATCGCCGCCGGTGACGCTGGTACCGGCGACGAAGGCGGTTTCCCGCCGGATGACGTCCATGTCCGCCACGCATGTGCCCACGTCCTCGGCCACGATGTACCGCCCGCCCAGAGCGTCGACACAACGGGAAAAGGCCAGCAGCACGGCCTCGGTCTTGCCGTTTTCGGGGTCGCCGATGATGACCGATTTGCCGCCCCCCAGCGGCAGGTCGGCCACCGCCGACTTGTATGTCATGCCTTTCGCCAGCCGCAGGACATCCGTCAAGGCGTCTTCCGGCTGGTGGTAGGGATACATGCGCAAGCCTCCCAGGGCCGGTCCGCGGGCCGTGTTGTGGATGGCGATGTAGGCTTGGAGTCCCGCGGTTTCGTCCCGGCAGGAAACCACCCGTTCGAAGTCCGGATGCGGGCATTCCTCGATGATCATTGGGCCTGGCCTCCTTGACGATCAAAAAGAGTGTTTGAAGGCCTTGGATCGCAAGATCCGTGCCTGCCCGTTGGGCCCGGCGGGCCCGGTACCGCCGGCGGGAACTCTGAACAGACCTTCATGGTCTGTAAATACTTGCAGGCAAAAATGGTAAGTAGCCCGGCTCCGGGTAATGGAAAGCCCCGGCCTGTCCAGCCGGGGCATGATCAGTCTAACACTCCGGTGCACCTACGTCAAGCGTTGGTACCAGGTTCTGGGTTCATCAGACCGTGCCGGACCATCTTGTAATATAGGTTGCGCACCGATATGCCCAGGTGCCGGGCCGTCAGGGTCTTGTTGTGGCCGCATTCGGCCAGGGTCTGGATGATGGCGTCGCGCTCCACCCGCCGCAGGATTTCGGCCAGGGGGGCCGGGGCGGCCTCCCGCCCGGGCGGCTCCGCGGGCCGGTGAATCAGAGGCAGGTGGCGGGCGTCGATACGGGTTTCCGCGTAGCGCATGTTGATGATGGCCCGGCCCAGGATGTTTTCCAACTCGCGCACGTTGCCGGGCCAGTTCTGGCTGGTCAGGATGGCCAGGGCGTCGGCGCTGACCTCCTGTACGTTGCGGCCATACTCCTGGTTGATCTTGGGCAAAAGGCGGGCCACCAGCAGGGGGATGTCCGTTTTGCGCTGGCGCAAGGGCGGGATGGTGATGGCGATGACGTTGAGACGGTAGTAGAGGTCCTCCCGGAAACGTCCGCCTGCCAGCAGTTCCTCCAGATTGGCGTTGGTGGCGGCGATGACGCGGACGTCCACCGGTACGGGGGTGGTTCCCCCCACCTTGAGGATCTCCTTCTCCTGGAGCACGCGCAGGAGCTTGGCCTGGGTGCCCGGGCCCAGTTCGCCGATCTCGTCCAGGAAGATGGTGCCGCCGTCCGCCTCCTGGAAGAGACCTTTGCGGCCGCCGCGCAGGGCTCCCGTGAAGGCGCCGGCTTCATAGCCGAACAGTTCGCTCTCCAAAATGGATTCGGCCAGGGCGGCGCAGTTGACCCGGATGAAAGGCCGCTTGGCCCGATCCGAGGCGTTGTGGATGGCGTGGGCGAAAATCTCCTTGCCGGTGCCGCTCTCCCCGCGCAGCAACACCGTGGCCCGGGTGGAGGCGGCCAGGCGGGCCATGTCCACGGCGGCGGCCATTTCCGGGGCCGACCCGATGATGTCGTCGAACGTATATCTGGCTTCCAGTTGCCGGATCAGGCGCCGCGCCTTTTCCAGTTCGTGGCTCAACTCGATGATCTGGGAAACGTCGTGGATGACTCCCACGCTGCCCTTGAGCACGCCGTCCACGAGAAGGGGCGCCACGTCCACCAGCACGTCCTTGCGCGAGGGCCCCACCTTCATGCGGGCGCCGGAGACCGGCTGTCCGGTGGCCAGTACTTTCAGGTGCACGCTGTCGCCCTCGGCTATGTCGACCGTGGGCGGTTTGCCCAGCACCTCGGAGGCCGGCAGGCCGGTGAGGCGGGTGTAAGCGGGGTTCACCAGGATGCCGAGGCCGTTTTCGTCCACCACCGAAATGGCGTCCTGGGTGGCGTTGATGACCGCCTCCAAAAGGGTCTTGATCTTCTTGACCTCGGTCAGTTCCTGGGCCACGGCCTCCAGTTCGGTGATGTCGCGGAAGACGGCTATGGCCCCGGTGATCCGGCCCTCCGGGTCCCGAACCGGCATGCGGTTGGTGATGATGGTGGTGTGGCCCAGGACCTGGGAGCGGTTCAACTCGGGTTCACCGGTGGCCAGGACCACGTGCAGCCTGGTGTTGGGGATGACCTCGACCGCCTTGCGGCCGAGGATCGAGGCGGCGGGAAGTCCGGTCAGTCTTTCGGCCGCGGCGTTGAAAACGGTGATCCGCCCCGCGGCATCGGTGGCGATGATGGCGTCGTGGGTGGAATCGAGCATGATCTGGAGTTCTTCCACCGGAAGGCTGTTCATGAGTCGTCCTCCACAGTTGTTCCTCGTCTGGCGCCAGTATTTCTCCTCCATTTTATCACCGTCGGCGCCGCGCGGAAACGGGTATTTTGTGGTTTGTCGCCGGCGGCCGGTGACTTTTCGGTCCGGCCCAAAAACAAAAAAATTTTGGGACCCCGGCAGGAGATCAAAAGTTGAAATAGAATTTCATTATGTGGGTGAAGTGGTATTTCATAATGTGAAATATACCGAATGAGGCTTGTTGACGGCCTGCGCCCGCGGGCTGATGGTCGCGGGGGCCGGCCGGTCCCGGCGCAGCCGTTTCCGCGCCAGACCCTCCGGCCATGGTGGAGACTGACCATAAATTTGTACCGGTGTTTTTGGGGGAAAGAGCATGGACCTGACACAGTGGCAGACTATCAAAACATGTGCGCGGATGGAGGAGCCCGGTAAAGTACCCGTTGCCCTCATCGTGGACAGCCCGTGGCTTCCCGGGTATCGGGGCGTCAGCACCATAGACTATTTGGCCGTTCCCGAGGTATGGCTGGAGGCAAACCTTGCCGTTATCCGGGAGTTCCCAGAAGTGATCTTTCTACCCGGTTTTTGGGCGGAGTACGGGATGGCTGCCGAACCGAGCGGTTTTGGCTGTAAAATAAACTTCTATGCCGATCAGCCGCCTACGATAAATCATGTTATCTCTTCCATTGACGAAATAGGAAGTATTACTACGCCAAACCCATGGACGGATGGGTTCATGCCCCTGGTCTTAAGTATTTACAAGAACATT
>Ga0078972_1004475_pt1 | contig 29671 bp, 31 predicted proteins | sample YelNatPaOPGAMG01_FD_67568 | JGI IMG/M metagenome (GOLD analysis project Ga0078972, IMG submission 67568) | Hot spring thermophilic microbial communities from Obsidian Pool, Yellowstone National Park, USA - OP-RAMG-01 (SPADES assembly) (version 2) | ecosystem: Environmental > Aquatic > Thermal... | reverse complement strand
GTTCCACCAGAATATGCTTGGATAGTTCCAGTGATAGTGCCATTTGTTATTGGATTAATTGTTGGAGTTATAATAAAAAAGACATTAAAGCTTGTACTAGCCCTTATAGTACTATTGATAATTTTAGCTGCAGTAGGATATACTCAATTACCTACCTTTGAAGAGATTGCAAGGGCAGCGTTAAAGTATCTTCCAATGCTTTGGACAGAGGCAAGCCCATTGATAAACATCCTACCATATTCTTCACTAACATTTTTGCTCGGACTCGCTTTAGGATTGTGGAAAGGATAGATGATAATGAGCTTAGAGGAAATAGTTAAGGTAACAAGGATATTGAAGAATATTCCGAGAACAGGGTGGCTTCAAAAGGGCATACCATTTTATGAGGCTGAATCGATTGCAGAACATTCTTTTGAGGTAGCAGCAATCGCCCTAGCATTATTGAATAATGTTAGGATAAAGGTTGATGCAGAAAAAGTTTTAGCGATGGCGTTAATCCACGACTTGAGCGAATCAGTCATAGGAGACATGCCAAAAGCTTTAACGGAAAAAATAGGCGAAAACCTTAAACATGAAATCGAGGGGGAGGCTGTTGAAAAGATTTTTGGCTCAGGGAGGCTAAAGCAATTTTTTGAAGAATATTTGGGAGGAGAAAGTTTGGAGGCCAAGATTGTTAAGTTAGCGGACAAGCTTTCCACATTCTATCAGGCAAAAAGCTACAAGAAGAGAGGATATGATGTGGACGAGATTATGGAGGGGACACTGGAGGAAATTAAAATCATGCTTAAACAGTTTGCTGAAAAGGAAGATTTTGAAAGGATACTTAACATTTAATAAACTAGTGACGGTAGAAGGTTCCTTTCTAAAGCAACCCTTACGTCTCTAGCAATCCTTCTACCCGTGGACATGGGCTCCCTGAAAAGATAGGGCGTGTACGGGGAGCCTTCGGGATACAGGTTTGTGCCAGCAACAATTCTAGCTGAAACTTCAAAAACTATGAAGCCTCTCCTAGGATTATAGACTGTTTCAATACAAAATGGCCCAATTAAACCTGGTGGAAAGAGTTCAATAGATGATTCGACAAGCTTTGCACCCATTTCTAAAATTTGTGGAAGGAGACTTTCTCTAACTACCACAGGCTGATTTCCTGTCACAGTATAGTCGAGATAGTCTGGCAAAAGATGTGGGAGACCCCTATAAACTTCATCTATAGGCTCAATTCTTTTATCGATACTCAAAAGTTCAAGCCCTCCAAACTTCAATTTTAGGCCCCTAGAATATATTTGGCTGTAAAAATAGTGTGGATAGTATCTGACACCTGCAACAAATTCCTGTACAACAACCCTATCATTTTCACCAATTAAGCCAGCCTTAACCCTTTCATCAAGCTTTTGATAAAAGTCATCTCTAGAGGTTACTGTAAAATAGCCTCTACCACCTCTAGCACCATAAACTTTCACGAACGCAAGAGTATCGATTTCATCTGGACTATTGAATATTTTTGGAAAAGTTAATCCAGCCTTCCTAAACCATGTAAACTGTTTTTCCCTATCACCCTCCCATTCTAAAACAAGCCTATTACCGTACATTGGAACATAAAAGGAGTCGAGAATATTTTTTGAGCCAACATATTCTACAAAAGAGCCGTGGGCGATTATAATAGAGTTTAAGTCGATAAGCTTTTCTTGGACGCTGGCATCAAGGATGTTCTTGTAGCTGTCAACAACTATAAGCTCGTCAGGGAAGGCTTCAGGAAAAGCCCTATAATATTTAACCCTATCACTCAAACATATTCCAACAGTCTTGAAACCTTCACATTTCGCGCCATAGAATATTTGAAGAGAAGAGTGAGAACATAGTGTGGCTATAGAAATTTTATTTAAATCGTACTTCGAAAGCGTGCTTAAAATTTCTGATCTATCAATCATCTTCCAGCCCAACATTAGAATCTATATAACGTAATTAAGCTTTAGTAGAAACTGCTTCCTATGTCAGGAGACTCTTACACAAAACCGCTTTAAATCTTTAAGCCCAGCATCTTAAGAATTCAAACCTATTTTTAAAGCTTAGACATTAGTATTTTAGAAGTACACCCAAACCTTTAGCTAAGGCTTTCTCATAAACCTTTTTTGCAACAACAATGTCTGTTATAGCGAGACCCAAGTTTAGTGCTAAAATCTTTTCACTATCATTAACACGGCCATCCACCTTTCCAACAACAAGCTCACACAGTTCACCATCCACATTCTTTAGTAAAGGAAAATGGCCTATTGTCCGATAATATTTAAGCTGTTCAATATCATCTGTAAAAAGCTTGTCTACTTTATAAAAGGTTTCAGGGCTCCAGTAGCTGTCGAATTCTAACGGAGCCAACAGGGAACCATCCTTTACCCATTCTATCCTACCGACTGGGCTAGGATTCTTATAAATTGGTGTGGCTGTGACAATTAAATCAGAGTCCTGGACCGCTTCCCTAGGAGACTGGCTCTTAAAGACTTCAAGACCGAAATTTGTTTTCACAAAACGTTCATATTCTAAAACCTTTTCGGCAACGGTATCATATATTTTAACCCTTTTAAGGCCGGCCAAAACCAGTGAAATAAATTCTAGATGACTTTTACCTTGCACACCGCAGCCTATTATCGAAAGAGTTTCAGAATCCTTTCTCGCAAGATATTTTGCTGAAATCGCTGTAACTGCTGCCGTTCTTTTGGCAGTAATCCAGCTCGCATCCATTACAGAAATCGGTAAACCAGTTTCAGGATCATTTAATATTATTAGACCAGCCAAGTATGGTAGACCCTTTAACGGATTTAATGCTGAACCCGAAATCCATTTGATTCCCGCAGCATTAAACTTTTGAACATAAGCCGGCATAGCATGAATGAACGTAGTACTTGATGGGTGGATACCGGGTTTTGGAGGAATCTCAACCTTCCTAAAATATTTTTCTCGAAAAGCGTCTTCAACCCACTCCATTATTTCTGAAGGCCCTATATCCATCAACTCTATCTCATCTCTTGAAATGAAAAGAATACAATTTTGTTCCATCACTTAAATGCACCCCAACAAAGTGTTTCTAACCTACTTTAGGTTGAAACCGAACTTTTTTGAAGCCAACTCTATCGCCAACTTTATTGCTTCCAAGGTTGCGCCTTCGCTTGCAGTACCCTTACCAGCCTTACCCCATACAGTCCCATGGTCTGGTGAAACTCTGATTATTGGGAGGCCCAGACTAAGATTAACCCCCTCCATAAAACCCACCATTTTCACGGCAATATGCCCTTGGTCATGGTACATTGCGATAGTGGAATCAAATTGTCTATTATAGTATGCTCTATAAAATATTGTGTCAGGAGGATATGGTCCTGTAACCTTTATACCTTCGGAAGCGGCCTCTTGAATTGCTGGAACAATTTCCTTAATCTCCTCGTCACCGAACAACCCATTTTCGCCAGCATGAGGGTTCAAGCCTGAAACACCAATTTTTGGGTCATTTAAGCCGAAAAGTTCTATTAAACTTTTGTAAGTTAACCTTATAGTTTTGAGCACGTTCTCTTTTTTGATAAGCTCTATAGCATTTTTCAGAGAAACGTGGGTTGTCACATGCACGACTTTGAAGAAGTTTGCGACAAGCATCATTTTAACATCCTTAGAGCCTGTTAAGTCAGCTAAAAGTTCAGTATGCCCCGGATAGTTATATCCGGCCATGTTCAGACTTTCCTTGCTTATCGGAGCTGTAACGATCGCGTGCACCTTATTTGATAGAGCATATTTCACAGCCTCTACTATGGCTTCGTAAGATGCTCTTCCCCCCAACACAGAAGGTTTTCCGTAAACAATTTTAGAGACGTCAACATTGTTGAGGTCGAAGATGTTTACTGATAATGGTGAGTCAACATACTCTGAAACATCGTCTATTTTTATAAGCTTCAAGTCGGTTGCATTAACAATTTCCGCAGCCCTTCTAAAAACATTGTAGTCTCCGAAAACGACAAAGGAGGCGCTAGAGAAGAGGGAGCTGTCTCTTAAGGCTTTTAAGACAATCTCCGGACCTGAGCCAGCAGGGTCGCCCATTGTTATAGCAATCACTGGCTTCTTACCAGACATCTTTTATTCACACTTTTTAGTCTAGTTGATACTTTAATAAGCGTTTCCAAACCACCAAAACCGCCAGCCTTAGTAACTATAAGCAAATCTTTTGAACGGAGAAGGGGTAGTCCAGGCTCAATTTCACCCAAGATCTTGAATGATTCGAGCTTAAGATGCTTTATAATTGAGACTGCAATATCGCCTCCAGTCATGTAAATGCCGCAAAAGCGATCTCTTCCAAAAAAGCTTATAACATGGGATACTAGTAAACCAAATTTTTCTGCTAATAATGAACCAAAATCTGAAAGATTTAGCCCCAACTCCTTAGCCAAGCTAACACCTTCTTCAACCTGTTCCCTAGTGTATGAGGTTGCGATTATAATGTCGTTAGAAAATTTTAGGTTTTGAGAAACTTTTTCCATAATCCTTTTCTCTTCTTTTCCAAAATCCTTTACTAGCGCGTGAACGTTTACCTGTATTACGTTTGTTGGAAAAACTTTAGTAAACTCTGTAACCTGGTTTCTAGAAACTTCATTAACTGAACCAACAGCCATCAAAACAGGCTTACCCTCAACTGAACCAACGATAGAATTGTAGGCCAACTGCTCTGCAAGACCAGCTGAACCAACCCAAATAACACGCTTTTTTTCTGAAGAAAGAGTCCGCTGCACAATATTTTTAAGGTCAAGGTCATTTTCCACGTCAAACGATAAAATTTTGAATTCTCCAACGACTTTATCGAGATCCTCTTTCCTAAGCTCTTGAAGATTTATGTGACGATATCGTGCACCGAATATGGGTTCAAAGTATGATGGTAGATAAGAGGATTTCACAGGAGACCTTAAATCTTTTCCAAAATATGTTTTCTCAACAGGGACACCGTTAACCAAGTGGACACCATCCTTCGTTATACGCCCCTGCTTAGGAAATGCTGGCGCGAAAACAATCAGGTCAGGGTTAAGAGCATCCACTAGTCCAACAATTTCTGGAACAATATTGCCCCTAAGTGTTGAATCCACTTTTTTATAGAAGAGAATGTTGTCAAAAACGTCTTTAACATTTTCTCCTAAAGAATATAGTATTGAATAGGACCTTTCCTTATCTATTGACCTACTTTCAGTTGTGACACCGACAACATCATGTTCTTGTATAAGTTCATGAACCAAATCCAAGTTAAGTGTGGTAATTGAGTTTAATCCAAGCTTAGAAAATTGTACCACAGTATCATTAACTCCTGTGAAATCGTCTGCAACAATAAGAACTGAATCAAATATTCTTTTAGCCATCTACTATTATCACGTACAAGCTGTCTTAAGACATGCTCTTTAAAAAATTTCACCTATAGCCCTTCACGTATTAGTGATATGGCATAAGCGGCCATCAACATCGACATAACCTTATCTAAAACAGTTGTACCATTCTTTCCAAGCAACCTCAACATTTTTTCACCACTTAAAAGTATTGCCAAAGTTATACTAGAGCAAACAAGTATACTTAACAAGGACACTTCAAGACCCCAAGTATATTTTATGTATATTACAGCCGTGACGGCGCCAGGCCCGGCCAAGAGTGGTGTTGCCATAGGAACAATACTTATTTTGTCAGCTTCAGGCTTCGGCATCGTAGATATTTCAAGAAGGCCGAGTACAGAGTATATGAGTAGGACGAGGCCGCCGGCAACTTTAAAGTCTCCAACGCTCACACCCATTAAAGAAAAAAGTATGTCACCAGACACTGAAAATACAAATAATATTGTGGACGCAATAAGCACACTCTTTTTTATTATACTAGAACGCAATTTAGGATTAAAGTCTTTTGTTAAGATGTAAAAGTAGGGGGCGTTAGTGAAGGGGTCAAGTATGATCAATAGTAGGAGTATTGCTTGTAGTAGGTCAAGCATAAGGCTCCACATTATATGGTTTCCAAAAAGTTCTAAAATACTTTTGGGAAAGATGTGATAACATAAGTATTATAAAAGGTTTAGTGAAACTATGTGATATGAGTAGAGTCTGTTTGCTTGGACCCTTAGCTTTAATTATGGCTTGGGCAACTATAATTGTTTCTATTACAGTTAATCCATGGTTTAATTTGTATAAAAATGCATTAAGTGATCTTGGAGCAGTCGGTTTAGAGACAAACTATATTTTCAATACAGGATTGATTTTGACAGGAATAGTTTTTGCAATATACGCAGGCTTCCTTGAAAGAGTTTCAAGGAACAGGGTTAGTGCAATGGCATCGGGTATCGCTATCTTATCTGCAGCACATTTGATAATGATAGCAGTTTTCCCCTCTGGTACAGAACCGCACAAGTTTGTTTCTCTAGAATTTTTCCTACTAGCGGCTGCGACAATTTTCTTTATGAGCATATCATTTTATGTTGATGGTAAAAAATTTTATGGAACATCTTCCATGATAATATTCTTGGTTGGAATTTTAGGCAGTGCATTAATAGACTGGCCTTCAACCGCACTACTTGAAATATATGACATAATATTGTTGACAATATGGACTACACTAGTTTCATACTATTGCATAAGAAAAGAATGCTAACGTTTGAAGAAAGATGCTTAGAGTGGGAGCTTAGCTAAAGCTTTCTGGACACCACTACTGTATTGCATCGCCTTCTTTTGGGTACCGTAAACTTCCTGTGGAAGACCTAACTCTTTAGCCAGCCTACGCAAAACAATCTTTCTCTCATCATTTTCAACATTAATTTTATATTTTATGGGGATAGAGAAAGCTACGTCCGCCACCCTACGATTTATGTAAGGGAAAACCGGTTCACAGTACATTGAAGTTGAAGCATCGTCTCTAGAAATGTCGATAGACTGTAGTTTTTCAAAATCGTACCTTAAAATTTTATCGACGTCATGGCCTTGTTTAGCAAATGAAACATATCTTCTGTATCCTCCAAAAAGTTCGTCTGCACCCTGTCCTATAACCAAATATTGTAAACCTGCACGGAATGCTTCTTCAGCAACAGAATTTAATATTATTGCAATAGAAAGGTTCATCAGATTTTCTCTACCAATTATTTTGCTCAAAAGCCTTGCCTTTAAAGCCAAACGCTCTTCATCTAATTCTATTCTCTGATGCTCAAAAGATAGGAGTGATGAAACCTTCTCTGAATGAATGTAATCGTGTGAGTTCTTCAAGCATACTGTTATCAGGTGCAGCCTTATATTATTAAGATGAGCCAACTTTGCGATTATTGATGAATCTAGGCCTCCAGAAAATGCTAAAGCCACATTTTCCACTCCATCTAAATTTTTTTCTAAGGAATATCTTAGGGCTGAATGTAAAAAGCTGACTGCATCATCTATGCTGCCTATTTCTATAAAATTATGTTCATAATATCTTTTACATAAAAGGATGTTTTTCGAGAAATTTACGTACAAGTACGTGGATGGTGGTATGGGTTGATAGTCTAGGCTATTGGACCTTAATGAATAGGGGTCTGATGAGAGTATAAAATGTTTTTTGCCAGCGGAAAAATATAGTGGCTTAGAGGATGAGGGTGAACGTAATGCAAATATCTTGTCATCATCAAATATTGTGAGCGAAAAGTCGCCGTCAATTTCCCCTGGAAATTCTTTATCAAAACCATCCCTTATGCTTTCATAAAAGTTTAGAATTTTCTTAACATTGTTTTGGTGGTCAAATAATCTTCCGTGGACAAGAATATTTGATTCTGATTCTTGATCTAGGGAAAGGTATGCTAAAATGGTGTTCTTAACATAATCTAATGAGATGGGCTTTAAGTGTTTTCTGTAAAGTGTATGCTTGATTATTTTTTCTGCTAAATCTTTGACGCCATCTCCACCTTTTACAATAAGGTAGCCGTTTGTTTTAGCTGTATGTTGAACCAACTTCCTTCCTAATTCTTTCTAACGTCCTCTTAATTATTTCTTTAGATCCATCAATATGGTTTTCTGGCACAAAAATTTTATCAATCTCTTCTCTACTAATGAATTTTGAAACCAGATCGTCTGCTAAGAGTATTTCTTTAAACTCTTTACCTTCAACCCTACATCTTGTAGACAGTTCCCTCAAAATTTTATGCGCTTCAGACCTTGAGAAACCTTTTTTTAAGAGCACGTCTAGAACGAATTCTGAGTATATTAGTCCTTTCGTGCGTTCAATGTTTGCTCTGACAACGTTTTCCCTTATGTTCATTTTAGAAAGAACATTGCAAACTGTTTCAATCATTTCATCTAATATTATGGCTGAGATTGGAATTATGAATCTTTCATTTGCAGAATTTGTTAGATCCCTTTCATGCCATAATGCTATATTTTCAAGAGCTACTATAGGCATAGCGCGTAAGAGCTTTGAGAGACTAGAGACCTTTTCACATGATATTGGATTCCTTTTAGATGGTACAGCCGAGCTTCCTATCTGATCCTTAGAAAATTCTTCCTCAAACTCGTCTATTTCTGTCCTTGAAAGATTCCTAAATTCGGTAGCGATCTTGTCCAGTGTAGAACCAACAAGGGCACACCACCATACAAATTCAGCATAATTTTCTCTTGAAACAACTTGTGTTGCAGCTTTAACGGGATAGAGACCAAGCTCTTCTCCAACAAGCTGCATCACCTTTAATGCTTCTGGACCCAGAACAGAACCGCTGCCCACAACACCTAAAGTCTTACAAACTAGAACTCTTGGCTTAATTTCATTGAGCCTATTTAGATGGTCGAGGAGATCGTTAGCCCAGACTGCAAACTTTTGTCCAAAGGAAATTATTGAAGCATGCTGTCCATGTGTTCTTCCAACCGAAGGGAGGCTAGCGTATTTTTCAGCCAAAGAGCCTAAGACGCTTATCAAGTACCCAAGCTTCCTTTCTACTATTTTGAAGTAATCTTTTAGTTGGAGAGATTGGGCTGTGTCCAGTACATCGTTACTTGTTAGCCCATAATGCACCCAAGGCTTAGCCTTTTCTGAAACTACTGAGACTATAGCTTCAACTAGAGAGGCTGTTTCATGCTTTGTAACCTTTTCAATATCCTTCCACATACTATAGGATACATTCTCCATACTACACTTTGAGCAAATTTCTTTCGAAGCTTCTTCTGGAATAATTTTTAGCAGACCTTCGACTTTCGAGACAGCCGCTTCCACCATCAACATGTACCTTAACCTAGACTCGTCAGAAAAAATTTTTTTAACTTCAGCTGTGCCATATCTTCCTGAATCTATTGGCAGTATTGGAGAGTAGGACATGTGTTAACCATTGACAGCCTAAGTCTTTAAGTGTTATGGAAAGATGCTGAGCTGCTCCTTTATTTTTTTAGCCAAAGTTGGGCCCAGCTTCGGAATCTTTGCAATATCTTGTTCCCTTGCCTTTTTCAAATCATTAATTGTTTTGAAACCATGAGAGTAAAGTATGCGCGCTCTCACGCGACCGATTCCTTCAAGCCTTGTGAGTTCTAAAAGTTCATTTTTAACACCATAGCGTAAGCGTTCTTCAAGTAATGATGATGTAGTTTGGAGATTTTTAACTCCAAACATGTTGGAAAGTTTTGTGAAAGCGTGAACAAGCCATTGAGCGGATTCAACTTGACGATAAAGGTCTCCCGGTTCTATAGAGAATTTGTTATATATCTCATTTTCTGTCCGTTCGTTTATCCATTCCTTTAGAGATAGAAAACTTCTTCCAACTTCCTCGAAACCTTTAGAGCTTATGCTAGTGAAAATGCTAAAGATCGGACCTAATTTATTTTCGATAATGTGCCCGAATTCTGTGTAGTCAGAGTTTCTAAGATAAAATTTTGGTTGAAAATCTTCTGAAGTTACAGCAGATACAAGTATTAGGTCTTCCTCGTCTACTAAACTTTTGTTTCTAAGGTTTCTGTACTCCTCGAGAATTGTTTTATAATGTATTCCTGTGGAAGTTGAAATGTATAGAAATGAAATATTTTTACCAAATTCTGTGGAAATGTACCGGCCACCTTCTTCTTCAATTAGACCATTTAATTTGAGATATGAAAGAGCGGACCTAATTTTCGATACAACAAATTGCGGCCTTCTCTGATAGCCAAACAGGGTTCTGGAGAAAAAGGAATAAATTTCCTTTTCAGACAGGCCTGGAAAGCTAACAATTACTGCAAGAAGATGGTTTCTTAAAATTTCTGTATTAATTAGTTTTGAGTAGATTGGTTCAGGGGAGCCCTTAACATAACGTTCAAAGAAGGTTTCCGTATCTCCTGACCTTAGAATAGTTATAGCGTAGCCGATATCATCATATTTTGGTCGACCTGCTCTTCCACAAAGTTGTTTATATTCTAGTATACTTATTTCTTCACTTTGACCCCATTCACTGTGATAGCGTGATAAACTGTTGATTATCACAGTTCTTGCTGGAAGATTAACGCCAGCGGCTAATGTTGGTGTAGCACATAATATTTTGATAACACCTTCTCTGAAAGCGTCCTCAATTGTTGTTCGATGCGAGTGTGGGAGACCGGCATGATGGAAAGCTGAACCCTTCAAAACGCAGTTAGCAAGCTTTTTGCTTACTTCTGTAAATTCTTCAGAGAACATTATTTTCTCGTATACCTCTTTAAGTTTTTCAGTTTCTGATTCGGTTAAAAACTTTGATGAGACGACGGTCGCCTTTTCGGCAAGCGATACCGCATTCCTTCTATTATCAGAAAATATTAGCACTTGGCCACCATCCTTCAACATTGTATAGGCTACGTCGATAGCTGGACCATAGTCACTTCTTATTGTTTCAAACCTTTTACCATCATAGAAAATGATTTGGCCATTATGATACACTCCTTCAATTAGCTTCACTGGACGCCATGACATGTTAACTATTTCAGCATTAATCCATGACGCTATATCCCTATAGTTTGAGACGGTTGCGCTTAAGGCGATAATCTGAGGCCTATTGGGGGAGGAGAGAAAATGTGAGATTAGCATTTCGATAACTGGGCCTCTATCATCTTCGTTAAGAAGATGTATTTCATCGAATATTACGAGCCCTATTCTTTCGATCCAAGATGGATCTTGTCTGATCATTGAATCAAATTTTTCGTTCGTTAAAACAAGCACGTCTTTTTCCTTCAGATAATCGCTTCTTACATCATAGTCTCCGGTAGAAATAGCTATTGAAGGATTTAATCCATCATTCTTTGACAGTAGTGAAAGTGACTTAAATTCCTCATATTTTTCGTTTGCAAGAGCCTTTAGGGGGGTAAGATATACGACCTTCTTATTCTCAAGCACCGCCTTTGCAGCACACATTAGGGCGATAAGAGTTTTTCCGCTTGCTGTAGGAGTTGTTATAAGCATACTTTTCCCTTCAAGCACACCCTTCTTGACAGCTTCCTCCTGTGGAGGGTAGAGCTTATGATACCCTAAATTTTTTAACATAATTTTGACTTGTTCAGGTAATGGTAGTTCGTCAACATGCATGAGTATAACCTACTATACTCTCTTATAATATCCGGGCTTGACCATGTAGAAAACACCCTTACTTTCTAGCTGAGAAAAGTACATTTTGGCTTCAACTTCATTAAACTTTTTTGTTTCAACAAGTGCTTTTATAAGTGTGTTCAATTCTACAGGCTCATTTGATGGACCTGAAAGTTCCTTATACTTTTGGAACACTATTTCCAGCTTACTCCTTTCACTTGCAGGCATACCGGTTATTGTGCCCATATCGATTTTACCAGTCTTTTTGTCAACGGCAACTGTGTATAGCATGCTTTTGGTTAACGTTATTGCTTCAGCCGCATCTTCTTCGGTAACCTTATCTTTGAGCAGAAGCCTTGCCCTAGCCATTGCAAGACGAATCAGTGATTCAAGCTGTCTCGGAGTCACCGGTATACCTTGTGTATCCGACTGAGAACGCATTTCAAGATAGAAGTCTATCAACATTTTTTCAGCTTCAGGTGTAATTGTAGGATTAATATTTTTACAGTATACAAGATACTTTCTTAGGAAGTCTATGTCTAGAGGAGGTTTCTGTACAAATGTGCGTGAGCGGCGTAAAGCCATAATATGTGATGCAATCTGTTCGTCAACAGACCTTTCTGGAACATCCCTTATCACGAATATTAGGTCAAATCTTGTTAGAAGAGGCGAAGGTAAATTTATGTTTTCAGCCAAATTTTTGTATGGATCATATTTTCCAAGCAGCGGGTTAGCTGCTGACAAAATCGAGGTTCTAGCATTAAGAGTGACTACAATACCGCCCTTTGCGACAGAAACTGTCTGCTGCTCCATGGCTTCATGAAGAGCCTGTCTGTCAGTACCGCTCATTTTATCAAATTCGTCTATAGCACATACACCTTGATCTGCCAAAACTACTGCTCCAGCTTCTAGCATTAGCATACCACTCTTTTCTCTTACTACGGCGGCGGTTAAACCGGCTGCTGTTGTACCCTTACCTGAAGTGTATAGGCCTCTTGGTGCCAGACGGGCAGCATACTTTAAAAGCTCGCTTTTTGCTGTTCCTGGGTCACCGACAATTAGTATGTTTATGTCACCCCTCAATGTCGTTCCATCAGGTAAGGGTATTTGTGGTGCGCCAACTATAAGAAGTAAGATTGCTTCTTTTAAAAGGTCGTGGCCATATATTGATGGAGCAAAAGAGCTTATCAGTAACTTCATCCAGTCGGGACGTTTTGCTAGCTCCTTAAACTTTAATTCATCAGCCTTTTCGATTATAATATCCTGCGGGCTTTTCCCTAAAACTTCAACATAGTTTCCTTCAATAAATGCATTAAATGTTCTGGAACGTCCACCACGTCCACCATACTCTTCTTCAGCTCTTAAAATACCTGTTATGGTTACTCTGTCACCAGGCCTCGCCACATCAACTATGTCACCATATAATTTTATTTCAAGCTGTCTAGGAAGTTGTCCAGGAGGAAGTTCCTCAGGCAGCTCCTGTATCCTTAATAGCTGAAAGTTTACGTACACACTTTTTAGCTCATCAAGTTTGAATAGGTCTTTTTCATCACATTCTCTACACTTTAATGGCTTTTTTAGTGAACGCTCCCTTTGAGGCACAAAGGTTATGTGATTATTTGGACAAACCCATGCAGCTTCAATTATGTATGGCTTTATTTCTGAAACCCTTACAACTATTCCTGTTACAGCAACAAGATTGCCTAGAAGGCTTACATCTAATTTCCTTAGAGGATATTTTTCGGGAAGATTTCTTATCCTAACTATAAAAAATTTTTCCACCTTCTTCGCATATTCTGGATCCTCTTCTTTCAAAAAGTCTAGAGCGGCTTTAGAGAATATTTCTAAATATTTTGGATCCTTTGTCGCTAAAGCTGCAAGATCACTATTGTAGCGTGAAAGGTCTGAGTAGTCTATTATAAGTGAGTTACCTCCTCTTTGTATAATATTGTTTAATTGAACCCTATACTTTGGCTGCTTATACTCATCTAACCATCCTTTAATAAAGTCTAGGAAAAGATCCTTAATTTTCGAGTCTGAAACTGTTTCCAGCATTATTTTCCAACCTCCAATAGTTTGGAAACAAAATCTCTAACATTCTTTTGTAATATCTTCAAAAGTGTCTGTTCCTCAAGAGTTAGTTTTGGAAGAATTTCACTTACGTCCGTGAACGGGCGGGCGAAATGTAATAATTTTCTTATTCTAATACTAATTAGATCTTGAGCGTCATTATAAACTTTCGAATATTCACTCCTTGCTATAACATCTGTTGACGGACTCGACCTTTTCTTATCCAAAAAGTCCAAAAGTGCAAGGTAAAAATTTTCTGAAAGCTGTGAAAGGTTAAGCGAGTCTTTTAAAAGCTTTTCCTTTGCAACACTCTTATAGAATTCTTCTTCAAACCCTTCGTCCTGGATTTCTACAAAACCATTTTTTTCAAGAATTTTTGCAGCCCAAAGTGGTATAGACATTATAGAGCCTTCTGGAATAGATTCTGCCTGAAAGTCGCCGAACTTAAGATTTTGGATTGGAGATTTAAATTTATGCTTATATCCATTAAATTCGATTGGTAGAGTGTTAAAAGATGAGTCTAGAAGAACTAATGTGGGTTGAAAAGTATAGGCCAAAGGAATTGGATGAGGTAGTAGACCAACGTGAGGTTATAGAAAGGATAAAGCTGCTGATTCAGAAGCCTCATGAAATGCCGCATTTACTTTTCGCTGGACCGCCTGGAACTGGAAAGACGACAGTTGCGTTAATAATAGCGAGAAAACTGTTGGGTGAGGGATGGAGAAATTATACACTTGAACTTAACGCTTCAGATGAAAGGGGGATAAAGACTGTTAGAGAAAGGATAAAGACGTTTGCAGGCTACGTTGATAGAAGTGTGGATGTGCCTTTTAGGCTTATAATTTTAGATGAAGCGGATGAAATGACTCATGATGCGCAAACAGCTTTGAGGAGGATAATGGAGGAAAGTTCAAAGTACACTAGATTTATCCTAATATGCAACTACTCTTCACAGATAATTGAACCCATACAAAGTCGTTGCGCCATATTTAGATTTCAGAGTCTTAGTAGAGAGGATGTCGTCGGACATCTTAAGAAGATATGTTTAATGGAGAAGGTGGAATTCGAAGAAGAAGCGCTAGAACTATTGTACGATATAACTGGAGGAGATTTGAGGCATACCATAAACCTTCTACAGGCTTCAGCCATCGAAGGAAAAGTCACAAAAGAAAATGTTATGAGACAAGCGGGTTTGATGGGTGAGGCAAGGGTTAGGGAAATGGTTGAACATGCACTAAATGGAAACTTTAATGAAGCCAGAAAAATTTTGGTTGAAATGCTGAACATTAGGGGTGTATCAGAGAATGAAATACTAAGGATTTTGGGTACAATACTATTAAATGATGAGAGAGTCAACCATGGTAAGGCGGCTAAGATTTTAGCTGAATACGATTATAGGCTAGTACAGGGTGCGAATCCCGAAATACAGTTAACAGCCCTATTATCTGAAATTGAAGAGTTGAAAAAGTGATAGGATTTGAGGCTAGATGTTCCAAGGGGATTGCGTGATATAGAACCTGAAGAATTTGATAAAATGGAGTGGTTAAGAGAAAAGTTTATGGAGACACTGGACCTTTTCGGTTTCAAGAAAATGGAGCCTTCAACAATAGAACTTTTGGATATACTTGAGGCAAAAAGTGGCCCTTCTATTGTCGATGAAATATACTATTTGAAGGATAAGGCTGGCAGGGAGCTTGGACTAAGATTTGATTTAACTGTTGGAATAAGCAGGTACGTTTGCAGCCGTAGGGACCTCGAGTACCCTTTTAAGATAGGGGCCTTTTCAAGCGTTTGGAGATATGATGAACCACAACGCGGAAGATATAGATGGTTTTATCAATGGGATGCAGAAATATACGGGAGGCCATGCATAAGATCTGATGCAGAAATAATAGAATTGTCCAAAATATACTTTGAAAAGGTTGGGTTAAATGATGTTAGAGTGGAGTTAAATGATAGGAGGGTGATAGAAGAATATATTGTAGATGTTATAGGTGTGAAAGAAGAGGGAATGATAAACGAGCTATTAAGGCTTCTAGACAAGACAACAAAGAAGAAAGAGGAGGAGATAATAGTTGAGTATACTTCTAAAGGCTTTCCAAAAAAGGTTGTGGAAGAGGTTCTACAGTTGGCAAAAATTTCTGGGAAAGCAGACAGCGTTTTATCCGAAATTGAAGGGAAGGGTTTAAAGAATACTGGGGACTTGAGAAAAATTGTTGAGGAACTTGAAGTTAGAGGGATAAAAGATTTTTGCATAAACTTGGGTATAGTAAGGGGAATAGACTACTATAGTGGAATCGTTTACGAATTCTATGATCCAACAATTTCTAGACTAGCGATAGCCGGGGGAGGAAGATACGATCGACTAATGCAAGTTTTTGGAAGAAGTGACCTTTCTGCAACAGGTGCAGCTGGCGGTGTAGAAAGAATGCTTATGGTCCTTGATCAAAAAGGACTTATTAAGATAGACAAGAGAAAAAGGATTTTTGTGGCGTTTGTGACATCGGAATTACAGAATAGGGCGCAGACTATTGTCACAGAACTTAGGAAAAGAGGATATGCTGCGGAAATGGATATTTATTCAAGAGAATTAAAGAAACAGCTTGCCTATGCATCAAAGTATAGCAGCTATGCAATAATTTTAGCTCCAAGAGAGGACCAAGAAAACAAGTGTATTATAAAAGACTTGGAGACCGGGAATGAGGAAAGAGTGGAATATGCTAGAGTTTTCGAAAAACTTGAAACTCTAAAACAGCAGTAATAAAATGGGAAGGGCTAAAAAGTGGAAAATATTTTTTATTAAAAAATTTTAACATGCTAGCCTTTGTTGAATGTAAACGATAAGCTTACAAAAATATTTTAGCATATGTTTGAAAGATAGAGGCAAAATTGCAGTTTAATGGTAGCCCGGGAGAGATTCGAACTCTCGTCGGCGGGTTTCCTCAGCAAGTAGAATGCACTAGTCTACTTGCTTCCAAAGCCCGCTATGCTTGACCGCTACACCACCGGGCTATCTTTTCCCATAGAAATTAGATGGTTTAAACTTTTTCTTTAAAAAGCTCTATTTTTGAAATTATTTTTTCCTTAGGGTCTTCCATTATGGACCAAAGAATTTTAGCCTTCCTTTCAAACCGACTTCTACTTTCAACATTATAGAGAAAATGTCTGATTATCTTATTCACCTTTTTCGGATTTTTTGGCCTAATCACTAAACCCTTTCTAATTAAGAACGATTCTACTAATGTTGCCTTCCCAGGAAATAATGATATTGAAGGGACACTTAGAAGGGCGGCTTCATGAGTCATAGTGCCACCGAATCCTATAAATATGTCAGAATATTTTAACAGACTTGGCCCGTCAACAAAATTGGGTAAAATGATCTTATTATCCAGTTCTTGTTTAAGGTATGAGATTTGGTCAGGATAGCGGGCGAGAACGACAATATTGGCTTTATCATAATATTCTTTAACAACATTTTTTATTACATTAAGTACGTTCATTTTATTTTTTCCAAGAAGGTATGAAGCATGCTCCTCATGCATTCTAATAACAATTGTTGCCTTATTTGATAAATTCAGTTCACTTCTAACATCCTTATACGCCCAGTTTTTTATCCAAAAGGCGGCATCAATACACTTGTATTGAACTATTTTTCTTTCACTTATTCCATATTTTACCCAAACTTTTTTCGGAATCAGCCAAGGTGTAAAGAGTAGATTTGAAAGGGGTACTGCTAATCTTGACGCATGAACTGCGTGAGGGCTATCACTGAACATTATGTGAGGTACACCAAGTCCGTAAGATACACGGGCACATTCGGGTGAAGAAAATGAAATTGATAAATCAAAGTTTTTTTTCACTACAATATCCGCTAGGAGCTCTATTCTCCTCGAACTTTCGATAAGCTTCTCGTAAGGTGTTAGACCATGTTTGCCAACAGGAACAATGTCATAGTTTACAAGAGAGGACGCTTCAAACCCTCCATAGCCTGACCTTGTGGTAGAGAAGACTTCATGCCCTCTTTCCTTTAGCCACCCCCTTATCACGTTAAAGAAAAGGGCTTGCTTTGGTGTAAGTACATCTATCCAGATTCTCATACTTTTACACAAAACTATAATAGTTGAGGTTTTTAAATTTGTTGATGTCATGGAAAAGAATACGGTTACAGTATATGGCTTAAGTACAGAAGGGTATGAGGTTGCACAAAGGGCCCTAGAAAAGGAGTATATAGTACACATAGTGGACGAAAAATTAAACTCTCCAATTAAAGCCAGTAAAAGAATTTTAGACTATAAAACTGTCGACGAATTTTTTGAAGAAGAAAACCTTGCTGAGATAAAAGCTTTGGATGAAGTGGTTTCTAGAACAAAATATCTAATATTTTGCCCAAAAATTAGATGCGAGATAGAAGAAGTGCAGGGATATTATGAAAAAATGTTAAAGGAAATATGTCAGAAGATGATGAAAAATTGTGCAATAATTTTTTGGGTTCCTTTAGGTGAAGGTGGACAAAAAAGAATAGCTGAAAAAGTTTACGAATATTCGAGATTATCAGAAAATGATATTGGAATCATATTTTTGCCCCCATTCCTTGAACAGGAGACTAATTATGTCGGGGCAATTGGAAGGGTGGAAGATGCAATAAAATTTTTGCATGACCTTCTGAACGTTAAAATAGTTCCCCTAACTTTAGAGCAGGCTGAAAGGAAATTTATTTTAAAAATATTAGAAAAAATTTCAAAGTACACATCAAAGATGATAACACTTTCAGAAAAAGATCTGCCGGAAGAGCAACACTATTTTAACGATATTTTCTCATACTATACTGATCTGAAACTAATATATTTTACGGCAAAAAGGGGGGTGCCTTTAAAAAGCTTTTCGGGAACACTTTTAAGAAATGTTGAAGCTTACCCTAAAAGCCTTGTCAATTATGTAAAAGATATAGTTAAAGAAAAGAAACTTAAGCCTAGTAGGGTCAGGGTGGTAGTTTTATGGAGTAAGAGTGACTATCACGTTAGACCTGATTTCGAGGAGGCTGCAAACAAATTTGTTTTAATGCTACAAGATCTTTTTGCAGAAGTACAATTATTGTCCTCAAAAGAGCCAATTCAGAAAAAGATTTTCACAACATTTACTAGGCCAACTTGTATAATTATAGCCTGTTCAGAAAAGGATTTTAGAGCATTAGAAGAGCAATCGATTCTAGGAAGAGATAAGGTTATAGTTATTAAAGCCACTTTACCACCATCAAGGATAGAGTGAGCTTGTCTGATATAAAGATCGGTGTTGTAGGAGTAGGGGGATGGGGTAAAAATCATGTTAGAGTTTTAAATGAGCTTAGAGTTTTAGAGGCGATATGTGATGTGAATGAAGAAAGAGTTAAAGAGTTTTCTAGAAAGTATGAGGTTGACGGTTATACAGATTTGGAAAAATTTCTTGAACATGATTTGGATGGAGTAATTGTAAGTACGCCCACGAAAACACATTATGAGATTGCATTAAAATCTATTGAGAAGGGACGTCATGTCCTTGTAGAGAAACCCTTCACATACAATGTTGATGAAGGGGAAAGGTTGGTGAGAAGGGCTAAGGAGAAAAATGTGATATTAACTGTTGGATTTATCGAAAGATTCAACCCAGCAATAAGGGAGGCGAAAAGGCTTGTTTCCAATGGAGTTATTGGTGAACCCCTCTATCTTTTGTTTGCAAGAGAAAACCGGTGGCCAGTACATATAATTGATGTAGGAGTAATCTTGGATACGTCAATACATGATATAGATCTGTCAAGATGGCTTTTTGGAGAAGAACCTATGATGGTTTTCGCCAGAATGGGCGCCTTTGGAACAGAGCATGAGAGGGTTTCAGCATTAGTTTTAGGATTTTCGAAAGAAAAGACTTCATTGATCATATCCAATTGGATAACACCGAGAAAGGTTAGAGAGCTGGAGATTGTAGGTGAAAATGGGACAATATCACTAGATTTTATTACTCAGCAGATTAAAATAGATTTAGAGGATAGGACGGATATACCTCGAACAAGGTATGAGGAGCCACTATTACTCGAGTTAAAGCATTTTATAGAATGCATAAATGGGGGGAGAGAGCCTGAAGTTGTCGGCGAGGATGGAGTTAAGGCAACTAAGATAGCGCATGCTGCATTAGCTTCAAACAGGCTTGGTTCAGCAATATTTATACACTTAGAAAAATAGTGTTTATGCAAATGTCGCTAGATAAGCCTATTAATTATATTGGGAAAAACGTGAAAATTGGCAAGAACGTTAAAATTTGGCATTTCACGTATATTGGAGATAATACTGTAATAGGAGATAATGTTATGATAGGATCACTCTGCCATATAGACTATAATGTGAAAATTGGAAACAATGTTAGGATAGAAGGTTCATGCTATATACCGCCGTTGACTGTGATAGGGAATAATGTCTTTATCGGGCCTGCGACAGTGTTCACAAACGACCCCTATCCGCCAAGTAAGCGTCTAACTGGTGTGATAGTAGAAGATGACGTTATAATAGGTGCACGCTCAGTTATTAAGGCAGGGATAAGATTGGGAAGATCATGTGTAATTGGAATGGGTTCTGTTGTAACAAAAGATGTTCCACCCAATACCGTTGTCTTAGGAAATCCTGCGAAACCAGTCTATGACAGGAGAGAGTATGAGAGAAAAAGAAATTGTTGGGAGAATCAAACAACTATTTAAAGATACTTTTATTGGCAATATAATTTCTTAAAAGAAGTAGGGATAGAAGCCATAGAATAAAAAGGATTGCTGAAAGTAGAACCTTAAGTACACCAACTATAAATCGGTCAAAGAACGTATTAGATAGTGCAGGAAAGGGTACAATAACTATGAAAATCACATAAGATAATAGAATAAGTGTTACCCAAGCGAATGTAACTAGAAAAATTAGGCGTGTGAAGTTATTCAATTTTCACCATCTCATTAGCATGGCGGTGATAATTGAAAGAAAGGCGCTATACAAGAAGAGTAAAATTATGCGTTTTGATGCAACCCATTCTGGCATAGGCCCATCAGCGACAATAAGCCTTGCTAATGTTACAGGAGCAGCTTTACTTTTAGAGACTTCAAGTAAACCTGCATCGTTTAACATGATAGGCCTCTCCTTTATACGCCTATGTTCAACAAACCCTTTTATACTTGCAAGAATGTAGAAACCATTCAGTATTGCTGGAACAAAGGCAAAAAGCGAGGGGATTTCAGTTCTCGTTATTATAGTACTAGCACCAAAGAAGGAGCCTAGAACAAGACTTCCTGAATCACCGGCAAAAATTTTTGACGGGTACCTGTTAAATATGTAAAATGCAAATGAGGCCATAAAAAGTGTTAAGGGAAATACAGCTTGGTCAGGTCTTCCAAATATAAATGCTATTATAATGAACTGTGAAAGAGACAAGATCATGCATGCACCACCGAGAGTGCCATTGTACACATCAATCATGTTTATAGCATTAGAGACAACAGGAATTGTCAGAAGCACTATCATAGGATATACGATGGTTAATCTCGTAGGCCCAAAAAATGGAAATACTATTGATGGAGTATACACTCTAAAGATGAGTAGTGGAAGTGAACCTAGAACAGTTAATATCATTTTTAATGAGCCACTTAACACTTTTAAGTCATCAACTAAACCGATAACAAAAACGATTAAAGTCGTTAAAAATGTTGCAAGAAACTTCACTTCTGAAGTTAGAAAATAAAGAATTATCATAGGGAACGCGAGACCTAAGAAGATTGCCGGCCCAGCTGGCTTAGGAACCATTCTATGATCCTTTTTATGGAAGTCGATAACGACCATGCTACGTTTGACTAGAAATGGAGTAAGCAATATTATAGTTAAGAAGGTTATCGTGAACGATATTATGGGTAAAAGAAAGTATATTATCGACTGCAACTTTCTTCCAGCTTTAGGTTTAAATTCTAGACTTAAAAAAGATGGTGCTAGAGAAGATGAGACATATAGAGTGGAAGGGGGATTCTTTAAAAATATTAGACCAGAGAAAGTTGCCTGGAAAAATAGAATATGCATACCTTAAAGATTTAGAAGAATTCCATCAAGCGATCGTTGAAATGAAAGTTAGAGGCGCTCCATTAATAGGGGTTGTAGGAGCCTTTGCTGTAGCAGCCTTAGCTCAGAAGATAGATGCAAAGAGTAAGGAAGAGTTTTTAAAAGAGATTGAAAAGGGTGCTGAATATATTTTGAGCACAAGACCGACAGCATACAATCTAAAATATTGTGTGAACACTGTCCTTAAAAGGATCAGTGAGTGTGAAAAAATAGAGGACATGAGAAAAGTAGCTGTAGAAGAGGCGCTGAAACTATTTGATATGGAGAAAGAAAATAGTAGGAAAATAGGAGAATATGGTGAAAAACTTTTAAATGATGGGGATACGGTTTTGACACACTGTAATGCTGGCGAGCTTGCTACAGTTGCATATGGTACTGCTCTAGCACCAATAAGGATAGCGTGTGAAAAGAAAAAGTGCATTTACGTAATAGTTACTGAGACGAGACCTGCACAGCAGGGTGCAAGATTAACTTCATGGGAACTTTTGAAGGCAAAGATACCTGTAACAGTCGTAGCCGATACAGCTGTAGGATACATAATGTCTAAGGGTATGGTGGACAAAGTTATTGTTGGAGCGGATAGGATAACCGGAGAAGGATATGTCTTTAACAAAATAGGAACATACCAGATTGCGGTACTTGCTAAAAAACATAATATACCATTTTATGTTGCAGCACCAACCTCAACCTTTGACACCAACATAGAGCATGAGAAAGTGGTTATAGAAGAGAGAAGTGTGGATGAAATAGTATTTGTTGGAAGGAAGAGGGTTGTTGCCAGAGGTGTTAAAGTATATAATCCAGTTTTTGATAAAACACCTCCAAACCTTATCGACGCAATAATAACTGAGAAGGGAACACTTTATCCTCCATTCGAAAAAAGTATAAGTACATTATTTTCTAATCAAAAACTATGATAGGAATGGGCTCGTGGCCAAGAATGGACTAAGGCATCGGCCTTCGGAGCCGAAGATCGTGGGTTCAAGTCCCACCGAGCCCGTACATACTCCAATCTCTCAAGTTCCTCTTGAAATTCAAATAGTAGTATACACGCTATTATGGTTAGAAACTGTTTAACTAGTTTTATTGGGATAAAAAAGTAGAAGAGTAAAGGGGCTTTATCACCTTTAAATGTTTGTTACTCATCTTCTTTCAACATTTATTCTGCCCCCTAAGTATTCGAAAAGCTCTTAGGAAAAACATGTGCCTTCCTTTGAGGTACTTTCTTAAAGCGGGATTTTTGATGTAAAGAGAGTATTCTACACCCTATTCTTGGATAATATTTTAAGCTGGCTGTCTAGTGCACTTCCTCTTTAAAGCTACCTTTATTATATCGTTTAGTACTGCCTGCGCAGTTTGACGAGGACTTTTGAATTTCGCTGACACAAATATTTCTTGAGAATTTTTAAAATAAAATTTTACGGCCATGTCACCGTAGTTTACTGTAGAAAGGGGGTCATCTAATGGAATCATTTTTGGAGAAACCTGCAAGGATATTTCACTATCCTTTTTAATTATTTCACACAATAGTTTAACCTTCTTACCTTGCCTTTTTGCTTCAACTATTAAAGGCTCAACATTTCTTATACCTTGAACCTTTACATCCTTCAGTTTAAAGTCGCTGTCGAATATAGTGTTAGCCAATATGACAACCTTTCTGGCAGCATCCACACCGTCTACGTCATCTGCGTAATTTGTTTCAGCCCAACCGGCTTTTATGGCATTATCTAAGGCATTTTTGAAAGAGTTACCTTTCTCCATTTCACATATTATGTAGTTTGTTGTAGCGTTAAAGATTCCTTCAACCTTTAAGATTTCGTCAGCCAAAAAGCATGAGGAAAGTAGGCAGAAGATGGGCACATGCGCTGCAACTGTAGCCTCGTATAGGAAATCAACATTGTTTTCTATAGCCATATTTTTAAGCTGCTTAAAGGCTACAACTAGAGGACCCTTGTTTGCGGTTACAACATGCTTTTTAAGGGTAAACGCTGTTTTAATATGTGAAAGTCCTGGCTCACCATCATTTGTAGATGGAGTGAGTTCAACAACGATATCACTGTCAATACATTTTATTGCATCAAGTGCAGAATACCCTTTCAGATAGTAATCGCAGCCATTCCATCCAACACTCTTATACTTGAGGACATTTGATAGGTCTAGACCTTCTTCATCAACCGCCGTACCCTTAGAATCTGATATTGATACAAACTTTAGGTTAAGTTTCATATCCTCAAGTTTTTTGCATTCGTCTAAAATCAGTTCTAGAAGGCTTTTTCCAACATTACCAAGGCCGATTAACTGAACTTTCATGTAATGTGCCTACACTTAAACCATTATTTAAACAATAGTTTAGGGTAGCTGATTCACTTGTGTGATTACGACGGATGCAAGTTGCTATTAAATTAGTGCGGGGGGTGGGATTTGAACCCACGAACCCCTACGGGACAGGAGCCTCAGTCCTGCGCCTTTGACCTGGCTTGGCAACCCCCGCGGTTGTTTTAGGTATTGTTTTTTGTGGTTCTTAATTTTTTTGTTTTTTAATATTTTTCCTCTCTTCAGCTTCCTTAAATAGTTGTTTTACTGTACTAATTAAGAGTTTCTGCTTACGCCTTATTTCCCTTTTTGTTACTGTTTCAGCCGATGGGCAAAGTTGGTCAACGGTTACTGTATGTTTCTGTAGATCATAAATTATTGGATATAGTTTGCAGCCTATAGGCCTGTCCTCGTATATGATACACTTCTTTTCAAAACTATTATAAAATATGCAATGCCCTTCTATGTTTTTTAATATGTTTCTGTAGATCATAAATTATTGGATATAGTTTGCAGCCTATAGGCCTGTCCTCGTATATGATACACTTCTTTTCAAAACTATTATAAAATATGCAATGCCCTTCTATGTTTTTTAACTTTGCAAAGCCATTTGAATCATATTTCACAAACTTTTCTTTTTTGAAACCAAGTTTTTCTATTCTTTTTATATCATCTTCAGTAAGTTGCATCTGTGTATGAGTACAGCATTTACCGCATCTGATACAGTCCATAGTCTAATATTGGGTTAAAATTTTTGATATAGTTTACGCCATTAATTTAAATGTACTACGATTTGAAGCCCCGGGCGGGGGTTGAACCCGCGGCCTATTGCTTACGAGGCAATCGCTCTACCGGCTGAGCTACCGGGGCACTTGGCCCGTAGAGTATTTGTTTATTATTGTTTAAAATTTTATTTAATTCATAATTTATAGTTTATGTTGGTGTCTGGTGTGGAAGTGTAATGGTTGATGAGTTAACTGTTATTAACATGTTTTTAGAAGTTTTAGGACAGCCGAGGAAGCTTTTTTCTTATATTGGTGATGATGTTGCATGGACAAGGAAGGCTGTTAAGAGGGATAAGTTTGTTATTAAGGTAGATATGCTTGTAGGTAAGACTGATGTGCCAAGAGGAATGAGCTTACGTCAGGCTGCAAGAAAAAGTGTGGTTGCCTGTGTAAGCGATTTCGCATGCAAGGGTGTGAAGCCGTGGGGTGCGCTTGTCTCATTAGGTTTTCCCAGAGGGTTTAACGAAGAGCAAGTTCTTGAGATAGTGAACGGGTTTAAAGATGCTAGAAATGAGTTCGATATAGAAATAGTCGGTGGAGATACTAATGAGGCATCAGATCTTATAATTGACTGTATCATGTTTGGTTGGGGAAAGAATGTGATTAGAAGAGATGGGGCGGACACTGATGAATATGTTTTGGTCACAGGAGATTTTGGACTTCCACCTCTGGGGCTAGATATTTTGAGTGGAAAGAAAAAAATTAAGAGTCCTAGATTAGTGGAGAAGGCGCTGGAGTCTGTTTTATATCCTAGGCCAAGATTAAACTTTGGCTTAGTTGCAGGAAATCGTAAGCTAGTTACAGCCTCAATAGATTCAAGTGACGGCTTAGCTCTTTCACTGTACGAGATAGCGCGATATAGTCATGTGGACATACTTTTATATGAACTGCCTATAAACGAGAACCTTAAAAATTATGGTGAACTTTCTGAAGAAGAAAAGAGGGAATATACTTTATATGGTGGGGAAGAGTATGAAATTGTTTTCACATGCAAGCCTAAGGATGCTCAAAAAATAATGAAAGTTGGTGAGGAAACGGGCACACCAGTTAAGGTTATTGGTAGAACTGTTGAGGGAAGCGGTAAAGTGTACTTTAAGGGGGAAGTGGTAGAGAGGAAAGGATGGATTCACTTCAAATAGTGTATATCTTGCCAAGAGAAAAGAGAAACATTTTTATTTCATCAAATGAGAGCTTATAGTGAGACGGTATGTCTTCTAAGACTTATACCACTGGCCAAACATGGGGCGCCTTAAAGAAGGCGTGGAAAGCTTACAAAATTGCTAAGGTACAAAATGATAGAGAGAAAATGCTGGAATACGCTAAAAGGATACGAACACTACAGGAAGAACTTGGTGTAGAAAAGGCAAAATTCCCAGACCTTGGACTAACATAGGGCGCCCACCCCACTTTTATTTTTTAAATGACTTTTGTAACACTCTAATTGAAGATAAAATATTTTAACAGAAAATTTTAAAGGTTTGAATTGAAGCTCTAAAGTGGGCTCGTAGCTCAGTATGGATAGAGCACAGGCCCTCTAAGCCTGGGGTCGGGGGTTCAAATCCCCTCGGGCCCGCTTCACTGCACCTTGTATTGGCTTGAAAATTTTTGCTGTTACAATTTTCTGTAGCATTATAGGTTTCTTTATTACAATTTTTTATAACATTTAAATGCTTTATAGCCCAAGATTTCGTTAAATCGTTTTCAAAAAGTATTGGGATAATTTTTTAAATTTATCCAGCTTCTTCATTATCCTATATTTCAAAACGCATGCATAGTTTTTATCGAAACTGCATTTCCCTTCTAAGAAAAATGCTCTACCTTACTAAACATTTAACCCACCTTCACATTACTATCTCTTAAATGGGTTTATAATCTCGTAGAATAATAGCGATAAGACGAACTGGAAAATATTGTAATTTTTATTGTTTTTGCGTGCTTGTTATAGAGTAGAACATTAACTATATGGGGATAGTTGAAATAGTATGGTACATGTCTCATATATTTTTGAGAGACTAAAATATTTTAAGATTATGATGGAACTATGCACCATCAATATTCTATAGGTAATACATAGATAAAAGGCAACGGAGATAAACTAATGTCCATTCCAGATGTTACGGGGAAAAACCGCACACCAGCACTCAACTCAATAGACGCTTATCGAAAGTATGCAAAAAAGTATTGATATTAACCTAAAAAATATTGATAAGTAAAAGAACAACTCATTGAAGTACATACAAATTAAATCAGTATTTCACCTAAAGCCTCTTAACGAAATATGGGTTTTAACGCCAATACACGACCGCCCTAATAACCTTAAAGTATTGTATGCAAAACGAAGCCAAATAATTTATTTTCTCTTTACTCTATACACCCTTCTATTTTTATCTTCACCCCTCCTCTATCATTGTCTCCATTCGACAATGTATGTGTCCTCACCTTCACAAGATTCCCGTATATTACCATCACCATCTTATACCACTTCCAAGATCCACTACCATAAGTTCATATGATATCTTATGCTCCAAAGCATACTTGAGGCCAGGCAAAACATCTTCCCACAAATGGTCCTCTCCACCGCAAACTCATTCTCTTAACTCCATCAAAAGAGGAACAACATGATAAGGGTGTAGCAGTCATTCCTTTAATCTACTTAAAAAAATATAGTAATGTATTTCATTAATGTTTCATATGAAGTTAATGTCCGTTACTCAAAAACACGTAATTGTGAACTCCAGATATAGTCATTACAAACACTACATAATTAATATAATTTTTTCTTTTAGTTTTTTTAATCTACACACATCATAAAATTTATAAAATAATTTTTTTAAAATAATAACAGTGAGGGTACAAGAATTGTTGTTAAGAAAGTCTCTCACTAGCATTTTTCTTATATTACTTTTGCTCTTAAAAGTACCTCTTGTTTTGGCTGATTCGATGCCAAATGAACTTTCTTTTGGGAACGAACAATATTATGTCGCAGATACTATAAGATATTTTGGGGATAACTATCAGATAATAGTTTATCAAAATGGTGATACTATAGTTCTGGACAGTTCAGGAAATCTTGTAACTAACCCTAGTATTCTAAATAATGTTTACCTAATTGAAGGCTATAAAAACGTCTTTTCAAAGTATAATGTTAAGAAAGACAAATATTCTACGATATCAGAGGCTTTAACCAACTACTACAATAGTCTTGGTGCACTAACAAATCCTGCTTTGAGAGTTGCGCTTACAGTGTTAGGTAGTGCAATTGGTACAGTCTCCCTGCCAATTATTGGCACGATTAGTGGTCCAGTTATTGTTAATATGCTAATTGACTTGGCGGAGCGACTTAGAGAAGGAAGTAAAGTTCCACAATCCACAGTTGACAAGATTCTAGAAAATTTTGCTCTAATCGAAAATGGTGAGGTGACATCTAAAACATATGAGGATATTCTTCAACTTTCGATTCTCTTGAAGAATCAATTAAATGATTGGAGTAGTCAGTTTATGGTTTTAGGTTATAATGTTTGGGGTTCACTTGGAGAAATTCTTTACAAAATTGGCGATGCAGGTAGTAATCTTCCACTGGTTGGAGATACGGCGAAAGAAATAAAGAAGGCGGGAAGTTCGATGATGGAAAGTCAAAGGATTTTATCATCTTCTATAGAGTGGCTGTCAACATTGCAGGTGGACCAAATAAAATATGAAGCAAATATGTTAGCTCAAACAATGATGAATTCACAGGAGCAAAGGATAAGGAAACTTCAAGAGGATTTCAATTCAGCTGTTAATGTTCTTAATAACGATTTGGCTCAAGCACGTTCTCAAACCGCTAATGCAGCCTCTCAGGGCGCTGATGTTACGTTAGCAAACTCATTAATTCAGCAAGCGTCTTTGAAATTGGATGAAGCAAAAATCCAAGCTGATAATTATCGGTTTAAAACAGCTAAAATAGCACTTAACGAATCATCTGTGAAGATATCTAATGCAAGGTTAGCGTCGACACTTTCTATTGACATTCATAAAGTTGAATTAAAATTTGCTGAAGTTCAAAATATTATTGACCAGAAAAGTTCAATTGGAGCAGATGTTTCAAGCGCTCAAAATAAGTTGAATGAGGCAAAGGCTGCTCTTTCAAATGCGAAATCATTTTTAAATTCACTTGACTTTAATAGTGCAAAAAACCAAATTTCATTAGCTTCATCATTAGCAGAAGAAGCATTAAGTATAGCAAATTCGATTACAAACGTGCCTAAATCGACCTCTATTTCAAGTGAAGGAAAGATATCCATTCAAATAGAATTAGAGCATATTTTACTAATTGTGATAATCATATTAACGAGTTTACTTGTTTATGTTGCACTTAAAAAGAAAAGGGTTTAGTATAGAAAAAGAGTTAAAATAAGGATCTGAAACAAAGGAGCAATTAGAATAAGATTAAAGAATAAGTGTTTATTTTCTATTTGCTTATTCCCAGGATTAGTTTTGGCATAAATAATTTTCAAAAGACTATAAATAAACAGGCATAATCCAAAACTTAAGATGACAGCAATATTGAAGTTTGTTATACTGTCTGATCTAATGAAATAATTTAATAAATAGATAGCGAGAGCGCCTTCAAACAATTCTCCAACCGTTCTAATAGTGCAAAGTATGAAAGCCAAAAAGGTTAGAATAACAATCACTTTATATTCCACCATTTTCAACTATTATTTTAGAGGCTTATAAAATTTTTTGCTTAAAACTTGATTTGAACGTTTTAAAGCAGTTGGTTTTCTAACGTTTTTATTGCTTCAAGAACCTGATTTTTTAGTTGTAGAATGTTTGGCTTATAGTAAAATCTTACAAAAACATCTCTCGGTATCCTACCCTGTATCAGGTCTA
>Ga0078972_1006009_pt1 | contig 29686 bp, 28 predicted proteins | sample YelNatPaOPGAMG01_FD_67568 | JGI IMG/M metagenome (GOLD analysis project Ga0078972, IMG submission 67568) | Hot spring thermophilic microbial communities from Obsidian Pool, Yellowstone National Park, USA - OP-RAMG-01 (SPADES assembly) (version 2) | ecosystem: Environmental > Aquatic > Thermal... | reverse complement strand
CTTCTATTTCGAAGGACCCCGCGTTTGTAAACACGGCCTATCTTCAAAAGCTCCCTTACCCCAACGTCGCTCCCTGGGTGTTTACGTACAGGGCGTATAGCGAGCGGCTCGCTGCCATGAAAAGCCGATTCCGGAACCTGCCCCCAAAACAGAGGTTGGCGCATCGTTCGGGCAGAGCGATGCGGCCAATGGGCTTTCCGTCCGGGGCGAACACCAGTACCCCGTCCAGTTCGTCCGAGCCCATCCCCCAACCACACCAGAGGTTCCCGTCCACGTCACAGCGAATCCCGTCCGGCGTTCCTGGCCCCGCGTCGATGAACACCCGCTTGTTGGTGAGTCGAGTACCCGAGGGGTCCACATCGTAGGCGAGGATCTTTCGGTTCGGTTTCCCTCGCGACTCCACTATGTAGAGAATCCGTTCATCCGGCGAAAAGCAAAGACCGTTGGGACCCGCCACATCGTCGGCCACTACCGTTGCCTTCCCCGTTTGTCCATCCACCCGATACACGTACTGGGGCAGTTCGGGTTCCGCTTTGTACCCCTCGTAGTAGCCCGCTATTCCGAAGACGGGATCGGTGAACCAGATGGAACCATCGCTTTTCACCACTACATCGTTGGGGGAGTTGAGCCGTTTACCTTCGTAGGAATCCAGAATCACCGTGAGGGAACCATCGTACTCGGTGCGGACCACCCTCCGCCCCCCATGCTCGCAGGTGACAAGGCGTCCCTGCCTGTCCCGGGTATTGCCATTGGCAAAGTTGGAAGGCTTACGAAACTCGGAAACAGCGCCTGTCACCTCGTCCCATCGAAGGATCCGGTTGTTGGGTATGTCACTCCAGAGGAGATACCGCCCATCTCCGAACCACACCGGCCCTTCCGCCCACCGGCACCCGGTATAGAGACGTTCCACCGCCGCATTCTGGATACGGTACTTGGCGAATCGTTCGTCCATCACGATCACCGCCGGGTCTGGATAACGGGAAGCTTCGTGCCACATTCCAGAGGAGGGATCTTTTAAATTGGTTTCGTGCGTCATAGAAACAGCTTAAGCAGGGTTACAAGGTGGAGTCAAGGGAAGGAAATACCTTCTTTGCGTAGGGTACCTAAAAGTCCGGCACTACTTGAGCCCACAGGGTCTTGGAAGAATATGTGTAAACGCCAACAGGAACAACCCACCAGATCTACCCCTGCGATTATCACCTATACCTCGTGGGGAATTTCTGTACGTTAACGCAGAGAATTGATTTTTCATCTTTCATGATTCATATTCAATCTAAAGCTTTTTGTGGGGAACGTGCTATGGGAATGGGACACAGATCGCTGTACGACCCACAAAAAGTTTTTTTTGTACAGGTTCAGGCCGCGGGATGATTCGGGCATTACATCCTTACCACATACCTACCAAGCCCCTGTAATACGGAACCCGATGCAGGTCGCCACCGCTCGTTCAAAGTCCAGATCCATCTCTTGAACCGGATGATTCAGGATCTTATAGGTACCATCAGTCTGTTGTATCACCAGGCTTGTGGATCCACCCCCATCGAGGAGGATGCCCTCCCAGGCCCCGAGGGTAGATAACAGTTGACCCGTTTCAAGTTCAGTAGTTCCAATGCTATCCAGGAGCCTGCCGTTGATGGCGAGGAGATAAAGGATTTTCCCGTCCTGGCTTACACCCACCGCGCTTCGGGGGTAGCGGGTTCCACGCCCCGCTAGGGGGATGCCATCCCGAAGCACCGGGAAAAATCCACCCACGGCGTATCGCACCGAATCGAGGAATTGGTAGTCTGGAGTCCTGTCAGGTAGAAGAAGGCTATTCTGGGGCACAATGCGGGCGGTTCCATCTTTAAAAATAAGCAAGGCCCAGTAACGGGGGATCGGGTTTGACAGAATCTGCCCTTCATGGATCGCAATGCCTATTACCCGTGTGGGCTCTCCTTCCCGGTTCGATACCCTGTCAAAGGGATTGGCATTGATGGCCGCGAAGCATCCGTATCGTTTTGCAAAGGTCGAAACCCGTATACTCGGCACGATGCCATACTCCAGCGGCTCGGGTCCTACCACAACCCGCAATCCAGGGCTATCCAGGTCAATCGCTACTGCCCAAAAGGAAAGCGGCGGGTTTTCTATGCGACCGGAGGTGTAACGCAGGGGCCCCCGTTCCTGCCAGTGAACAGGCTGGAGAGCAATCTCTCGATCCCGATCACGGCCAGAGAGGATTTCTGTTACGATGCTCAGGGTAGTACAGGATGAGAAAAGAGCTATAACCAGGCCCAGGAAGGCCCAGGGGCATATAAACTTGAAGGATTGGTAGATCCTTTTTCTATTCAAGGCTTTTTTATTCCCCCCCTGCTATCCCAGGAAATACCCCGCGTGCACCGCGGTAATCCCAGGTGCGATGTTTTGAGTGTCAGGGTCCAGAGACAGTATATAGCTATGGAGCAGGGGTTTGTCCAAAAATGCATCAAGGCCTTTCAGATGCCGAGCATCGGAATGGGAAATCCGCTGAGCCATTTTGATCTCGATAGCGAAATACCCTTCGGGAAGCTCCACAAGACAATCCACTTCCCGTCCATCCACGGTACGAAAATAATAAAACCGCACATCCTTTGGCATGCAGCGGGCCTGTTTATAGATTTCAGTCCAGCATGTGTACTTTGGGTGTTTTCACAAGCCGTTTATTTATGTTCTTCGACCAGGCTGGCAGGACAAGTGCCTGGTAGCTTAGCTCGAGGTATCGAATATATCTCTGCACCGTTTTTACCGATACCCCCACTTGATTTGCCGCGTGGGTGACATTGAGTTGGGCGCTGGTTTGCAACGCAAGGTACTGCTGTAGGTTGACAAAGGGTTCGAGATCCCTCAGTGCGGCGAGATCCCGGACATCCCGTTCCAGATAGGTTTTCACATACTGAGACAACCAGGAGAAGCGATCTTCATCACTGAGCTGAGGGTCGGTGAGGGCGGGGTAGCCGCCAAAACGGAGGTAATGCTTCCATGCCTTATCGATACTGCCATGCCGATCACTTAAAAGAAAGCTGGGTAGTAGCGAAGGCAATTCTTGGGGATACAGGAGGCAATTCTGAAAACAGGAGTTCGGTACCGTATCATCCCAGGAAGAAGTTTCAAGTTCCGGTAGGGTTAGAGGATACAGTTCGATGATCGTGGATCTACCCGCTAGGCTTTCCTTCACTTTTTCCAACAGCCGTATCTGGCTGGAACCTAAAAGGACATACCGAGGCTCTTCCCATTGGTCATACACCGCCTTGATACTTTCCACAAGTACCGGGGCTTTCTGCACTTCGTCCAAAATGGCGAAGGGATACAAATCCTTCCATTGGGCTGCCGTCAGGCGAGTATAACTGGGACGTAATACCGGATCTTCTATGGAGAGATAGGCATACTGAGGGAATAGTAGCCGGGCGAGTGTGGTTTTCCCTGTTTGTCGGGCGCCGGTAACAGTAAGGATTCTCCCCTGCTTCTTCCTCGCTACCTCAAGAATATATTTGGTTATCTTTCGGGCCTTCATACATACTCAGAGTATAAGATTATGGAATTAAAGACCAGATTTTGGCGTAAATTATGTAATAGCAGAACAGAAAAATCAGGCAATCCACAGTGCGGAATATCCAGTGGCGTGCGACGAACCTCCTTCGGAATATTTTTTTTTCGACTTTTGGATTTCGTTGAGTACCGTACAGATACACGAGGCAAAGGCAAAATTATCCGGGCTTATCGAAGCCGCCCTTTCGGGGGAGGAAATCATTATCGCCAAAAGACACAAGCCCCTAGTGCGCATCGTCCTCCTTACCGAAGAAGATAAGGCCAGAAAAATCGGGACTGCAAAAGGCCGGATCCGTATGGCTGAAGACTTTAACGAAATCCCCGAAGGATTCGAAGAGTACGCGCAGTGACAATTTTGCTTGATACAAATGTTTTTCTTTGGATTCTCGCCGATGACGAGAGGCTCACTCCCATGTGTAGGAGAATTTACACTGCTAGCGGTAACGAATTTCTCCTTAATAAGGCGAGCATCTGGGAGATCTTTATCAAACTGGGGACTGGTAAACTAGAGCTACCAACGCCGCCGGAGAGCTTCCTCCGTGACCAGCTCCGAGAAAACGGTATAAAACTGCTCCCCATTCGCTTCGCCCATACCGCGATGCTTCCCTACCTACCGAAGCTCCATAAAGATCCTTTCGACCGTCTCATTATTGCACAGGCCTTAACAGAAAAACTGCCGGTGCTGGCAGCAGACAGCGTGTTTGGCAGCTATGGTGTGGAGAATCTCTTTTAAATCAGGGGATCCCACAGACAAGACGGAGAGCGAGCATTCTTGGCCTCAGGGCAAATACTCGCGGTGCACCCGGGACAGGGAGTAGAACATCCTGAGCTTGGCATCCAGTTCTCCCCCTGTTAAGACTTCCAGCCGCCGCTGGAAATCCTTCCGCTCCCCCTCCGCACCATAGGAACAGGAGCAGGTAACGTTGAGCCAGCCCTGGGAGGCGGCGAACCGGCGGATACTCTCTTCGGGGACCAGGGCAAGGGGACGGATCACCGTCACGGGGAACTTCCGGTAGGTAAGCTTGGGGATCATGGTGGAGAGTTCTCCCTTGTTCACCATGTTCATGAGAAGGGTGGTGAGAATGTCATCCAGATGGTGCCCCAGGGCAATCTTGTTGTACCCATGGGCCAGGGCATAGTGCATCAGCTCGGTTCGCCTCTGGGTAGCGCACCAGTAGCAGTTCATTTCCTTCCCGGGTTTCAACCTTCCGATTACCGGTACATCCACCGTTTCCAGGGGCACTCCCCACTCTGCGTAGAGTCTTTCAAGGGCTTGTTCCGCTTCCTTCGGCATCGCTCCCCCGGGTACATCGGTACGGATCCGTAGAGCCTGTAACGTGAAACGCGGCCCTTCCCACCGGAGTCTCCGGGAAAGGGCCCAGCTCAAGGTGGTGGAGTCCTTTCCTCCTGAAGCGCCGATCAGGATGCGGTCACCCTCTTCGATAAGGTTGTATTCATAGATCGCTTTGGCGATGGCCTTTTCGATACCCTTCATGACGAGTTACGATGCATCATACGGAAAAAACCGTTCCTCCACCAGTGCACAGAGAGCGTGGTAGATCGGGAGGTGGAGTTCCTGTACTCTGTCCGTTTCCTCTTCGGGGACAGAGAGTAGCACATCGGAAAAGGTTTTGAGTCTACCCCCCCCTTTCCCTGTCAGAGCGATCACCCGTAGCCCGATACTTTTTGCGGTCATGGCTGCAAAGCATACGTTGGGCGAGTTCCCCGATGTGCTCAAGGCGAGAAGGGTATCTCCCGGCTTTCCCAAACAGCACACCTGTTGGGCAAAGACCAAATCCGGTTTCGCATCGTTGGCGAACGCGGTGAGAAGGGCCGTGTGGGCGCTCAAGGAAAGGGCAGGAAGCCCAGCCTGAAGGTTCTCCGCCAGATACGCTCCCTCCGCTCCATACCCTTCGAGAAACGACTGCCGCACACATTCCGGCAATGGCCGCTTCTTCTTGAACTCCTTCATCAGTTCACCGACGATGTGATCTGCATCGGCACTGCTCCCTCCGTTCCCGCAGACGAGGAGCTTCCCTCCCGAGGCAAAGGTTTCACTGAGAACCTCGAAGGCTCGAAGGATCTCATTCCCTAGGGGCTCCAGCTCCGGATGGCGGGTGAGCAGATGGCCTAAAATCTCGCTTCCTCCGTTCATGCCAAAACGGTAGGGGATTCCTCGGTCGGTGTCAATCGGGGTATACTTTTTAGGTTATGCAGAGACAGGCCCGGCCTCCCATCCCCATACCTTCCTTCATCCTGGATGTTCACCTAGGGAAACTGGCCCGCTACCTCCGGCTTCTGGGATTCGATGTGGCGTACGCGAACCATTGGGACGATCCAGAAATCGTACAAAAGGCCCTGGAAGAGCACCGCACGATCCTGACCCGGGACAGGGGCCTACTGGAACGCAAGGCGGTGGTTTCGGGCTATTTGGTCCAGAATCTGAAACCGGAAGATCAACTGCAGGAAGTACTGGATCGATTCGGTCTTCGCCCATTCCTCGATCCCTACAGCCGTTGCCCCCTCTGCGGGACACCCATCGAACCCATCTCGAAAGAGCAGGTGCTTTCACTCCTTCCCCCTAAAGTGGCGAAACGGTACCGCAAGTTCTACCACTGCCCCTCCTGTGGGAAAGTGTACTGGAAGGGCGACCATTTCCGGAATCTGGGAGAGCTTATCCAACGGGCACGGAAAGCCAGTTCCTGACAGAAGCCAGGTCCTGAACGGAGGCTCAGGCCCCAAGTCTATGCCCCCCACAGGTAGGTCAACCCTAATCCACACTCAGTCCCGCTTGTCTCTATAGGGCGGCCTTGTACTCTCCAGTTCCTATTGATATTATATTACTGTTTTAGTAAGATATTAACAGTGCATACTCAGGAGGCACGGGATGAAATACAGTAATGTTACAGACGGGATTTTCCGTCTTTCCGCCCATATACACGACCTTCTTTTCGAGGGAATGTGGCCCCTTCCCCATGGAATGTCGATGAACTCTTACATCGTGCAGGGGAAAGAGATAGCCATCATCGACGGGGTATGCGGCTGGGACGGGGTTCCGGAAACCCTGTTCCGCCAATTCGAAGAGAGGGGACTGTCGGTACAGAACATCCGGTATGTGGTACTGAACCACATGGAGCCGGACCACACGGGGTGGCTCGTTCCTTTGAAACAGATTACCCGAGGATTCGAACTGGTAGCTACCCCGAAAGCCCTGCGCCTAGCCAAATTCTTCTTCGGTTTGGATGAATCTTTCTGCACCCTGCACCCCGTGAAATCGGGAGACCGGATCGATCTGGGGAAGGGGAAAGTCCTCCGCTTCGAGGAGATTCCCAATGTCCACTGGCCCGAAACGATGGCCACTTACGAGGAGAGTAGCCGCACCCTCTTTCCCTGCGATGCCTTCGGCTCCTTCGGAGCCATCCGGGAAGAAGCTCCCTTCGACGATCAACTATCCGAATCGGAACTTGCGTTCTTCGAAGAGGAGGCGGTTCGCTACTTCGCCAATATTGTTGCCGCTTTTTCCGGGCCGGTAAAAAAGGCTCTCGAAAAGATCGATTCTCTGGATATTCGTGTACTGGCGCCAGGACACGGAATCGTGTGGAGGAAGAATCCCGCCCGGATCGTGGAGCTTTACCGACGCCTCGCCGAATGGAGTACCGCTCCCACAGAGCCAGAAATCACCCTCCTGTGGGCGGGCACGGAACCTTCGATGGGTCCCCTGGTAAAGGCTGCTGTAGACGGAGCCCACGGGGAAGGGGTACCGATCCATGTTCACAAAGTACCCGATACTCACATCTCCTACATCCTTCCCTCGGTTCTCCGTTCCTCGGGAGTCATCCTGGGGATACCCTATTCGAGCGATCCTCTTCCCTCGCCCCTTGCCCACGCGCTGGACGATCTGGGAAGGAAACGAATGACAGGAAGAAAGTTTTTCTGGTTCCTGCAAGGGAAGGGTTTGGAACCGGAGGGGGAGCAACGTTCAGAGACTCTTGAGGAAGAGATCGAACGGATCCTAGAGAAGTACCAAATGCGGTGGGAAGCTCTGGAATCGGCCCACATTCCGAGACACACGGAAGAGATCGTGTACCAGCAAACCCGGGCCCTGGCCATGGAACTCGTCGCTCGAGGGGTTATCAATGGGCATGTTCAGGAGCTGGTGCATACCACCTAAGCATTAGGTAGAGGAATCGTGACCATCGCACGGGTGCCAATTGTACGTTGAATCTTAAAAGTGGCTTGAAGCTGATTCACCAAGGTATCGATCAGTTCCAGCCCAAAACGGCCTCCAGCCCTTTCACCTATCGAAGGGTCGAAACCGACGCCATCGTCTTCGACCGTAAGGATCACCCTGTTTTCTTTCCTCCTAAGGGACACATGGATGGTTCCTTCCCGGTTTTCAGGGAACCCATGCTTATACGCATTGGTGACGAGTTCGTTCAGGATCAAGCCAAAGGCGGAGGCGCTCCGGGAATCCATCGAGACGGGTTCTATATCGTAGGAAAGGGTCTGTTTTCCTCGAAAGTCAAAGGCTTTCGATAGACCGGAACAGATACGTTGAATCAAGTCCTTGAGGGAAACCGTTGAGGATTCCTCGCCCTGAAGAGTTTCGTACAATCCAGCCAGTACAGAGATGCGATTCCTCATGTCCAGCAAGGCCTTATGCGCCCCCTCCTCCGTTTCCCGGTCAGCCTGGAGGGAGGCAAGGGAAAGAATCTGATGGAACGTGTTTTTCGTCCTGTGCCGGAGTTCCTTTAGAAGGAAGCGCTGTTCCCTCTCGGACAACTGCAGGGACAACTCGCCGGTTTTTCTTTCCACGATATCCCAGGCGAGGTCGGCAAATCTGGAAGCTATGTCTACGTTCTCTTCATTATAGAAGACGGCCTTGTTCCCCACTCCCAGGATCGCCACACAGCGATTGGCACGAATTACAGGCACCGTCAGTTCCCGAATCAGGGAAGGATGACCCTCGGGAAACCCTTTCCGATTTTCCACCGCTCCATAGTCGTTATGGATCACCGGCCGCATTTGTCGAGCGCAATCGGCCCACACTCCCGCCTTTTCCAGGGGATAGTGGGCTGTAAACTCTTTCACGGTGCAGTACTTTTCTATCGTATCGGTGGACCAGGCATGGAGGACTACCGATTCCGTTCCCTCCCCATAGGGTTTCACGAGATGGAAGAATCCCAGGGAGCTTTCCGTCAAGGCACACACGAGATCGATCACTTTCCGTAGGGTTTGGGATACATCGTGGGAGAAAGAATATTCCAGGAGTTCACTCCGGGAGGAATAGAGATAAGATTCCTTTTGCAACTTTTCTTCTACTTCAACAGTAGCGGAAATGTCTCTCCCGATTACCAATGTCGCGGGCCGTTTTTGATATTCTATGGGGACAGAAATCGATTCCATCCAGATACTCTTTCCGTCCTTGCGGTAGATTCGGAACCGCTGAGAAGGGTCTACAGGATCCGCCTGGAAAGGGTTTGCATGTTCAATCGTATCCTTGACACTCGTTCCCTGTACCTCTTCCGGTGATGGGTACCCCAGGAGGGATGCTCCATACTCGTTGGCAAACACATACTTCCCATCCCGCACAATATAGACAGAAATGGGGGCCTTGCGTATCACGGAATCATAGTACGCCTGCAGGCTCACAAGGGCCTGTTCCGTTTCCAGTTGTCGCTGATGTACCTCGTGCAGCTTGAAGGCCATACGGAGGGAGGCTAGAAGAACTGTCTCTCCCGCATTCTTCAAAATATACCCATAGGCTCCTATCTGATAGGTGCGGTCTACGATCTCGGCTTCACTATGGTTGCTGAGGAATAGAATAGGAATATTACGTTTGTTCAAGATGCATTGGGCCGCCTCCGTGCCATCCATTCCTTCCCCCAGATCGATGTCCATGAGAACCAGATCGAGGGAAGGATCCTTCTCTGTCATTTCTATGGCATCCAGGCCGCTCCTCGCCGTCACCACCTCATACCCATTCCGTTTCAGAGACGCTGCTTCGGCAAGGGCGACCAAGGCCTCGTCTTCAACCAGGAGTATTTTTTTTAAATCCATTCAAGTAGGGTAGCATGCCTTTCCCCCTTGGTATAGCCTTGGTACAGGGGAAATCTCTGCCATTCGTTGGATTTATTTAAATGTCTTCATCTCACCCGCACCCGAATCCTTCTCCTTCTTTCCGGATCCGTACCGTTTTCTTCCTCCCCACCCTCCACAGGACGTTCCTCACCGGGAGGCAGCAGGAACACGATCTCCCCATAAGGCAGGGGATACCCCTGGGTACGGGCATGGGCAGACAAGCGGATACGGTCCGGTTCGCTCGACACCTGTAACTCCACTTCGGTATACTTCCCTTGCCGGTAAGCTAAAGTTTCCCCATCGTCCTCGAACAGGAGGAATCGGGAGACATTCCCTGGCCGGGGAGGGAATACCCACACGGAGCGCTCCGTATCCTTCCATTCGCGTCCTGGATCGGGCACACTGCCCAGGGGAACCAGGGCACCTTCGCGTGCCAAAAGGGGAATCCGTTCCAAGGGCGCGTCCATCGGGATCTCCCGCCCTCCCTCGTGGTATACCCCTGTATCCACCTCGTACCACCCCACCCCTTCGGGCAGATACACTTTCCTCACCCGGCAGCCAGGCTCAAGCACGGAAGCCACCAGGAGAAAAGGGCCCAGGAGAAAATCGAAAGATTCCCGCCAACACGCAGGATCCTGGGGGAAGTGGTACACCATGGGCCGAATAATAGGCTCGCCCTTGCGCACTGCCTCGAAGAACAGGGAGTATAGATACGGAATCAACCGGTACCGCAGACGGATGGCCTCCCGGACATGGGGAAGCACCTCCGGATGCATCCAGGGTTCGTTGGAGGTGCCGTCCAGATGCCAGGAATGGATGGAGAACCGGGGATGGAAGATCCCGTTCTGTACCCAGCGGAGGAACAGCTCCGGGTCCGGTTCCTCGCCGTAGAACCCGCCCACATCGTGCCCCAGGTTGAAGAACCCCGAAAGACTCAAGCTCAGTCCCATGGGGATGTTGTACCGAAGGGTCTCCCAGGAAGTGGAGTTGTCCCCCGACCAGGTTTGCGCGTACCGCTGCACACCGGGGCAGGCGGAACGGCTGATGAGGAAGGGGCGGGTGTCCGGGGCCTGTTCCCTCTGGGCTTCCCAGGAGGCTCGAACCATCAGCAGGGTTTGAATCGGACGGCCTACTCCCACCCGGAAGGGCTTCCCAAAACCATGGCACAGAGCCCCATCGTTCCAGACTTCGTACTCGTTGTTGTCGTTCCAGGTTCCATCGATCCCTCTGGAAAGGAGGGTTTCCCGGACCTTCCGTTTCCACCACTTAAAGGTCGGGGGATTGGTGAAATCCAGGTACGAGCCCTCTCCGCCCCAGAACATGCTGATTTCGGGGTGTTTTCCATCGGCGTTTTGGAGGAATCCCCCTGCCGCTGAAACATCCTGATAGTAAGGATGATCCGTCAGCAGGCAGGGTTTGATGTTGGCCACCACCCGGATCCCCGCTTCGTGGAAAGATTCGAAAAGCCTCTCCGGATCGGGAAATCGCTTTCTGTTCCAGGTAAAGACGTACCTCTTTCCGTTTTCCCCCAGGGTATACCCGGAGGAAAGATGGAACCCATGGCAGGGAATACGATGCTCCTCGCACTGCTGGATGAAACGAAGGAGTTCCTTCTGGGCATCGATGGATTCCGCATAGGCCATACTGGAGCCCAAGTACCCCAAAGACCAGCGGGGAGGAAGACTCATCCCGCCGATGAGGAAGTGGAACCTCTTCACCACCGAGGGAAGGTCGGGGCCGTAGAGGAGGTACACATCCAGGTCTCCTTCATCCGCTTTCATGTACCTGTAGTCACCATGGTACGCGTCGATTTCCTTTCCGAAATCGAACTCACAGACAGCGGGAGTGTCGTAAAACAACCCATAGAACACATTCCTTTCGGGCAGAAAGGTGATGTAGAAAGGCCAGTGCTTATACAGAGGGTCCGTATCCCGGGCACTGTACCCCAGAGCGTCCAGGTTAAGCATTCGGAACCGCATCCCCCGCTTATCCAGCGGGCCGCACCGTTCTCCCAACCCATAGTACATCTCACCCGGAAACCGGCGGAGGTAGTGAAACACACTCCTTCCTTCCCGATCGTACCCATACGCTCGGGTGGGCAGATCTTCGGCAAACACCTTTCCTTCGGCATCCATCCATCTAAGGGAAAAAGGATCGAACCGTACTTCCACGGTTAGGAGAGCGGTGGAAAGGGTACAGCCTGAGGGGGTGCGCTCCACCTTTCCTTCGGGACAGGGGAACCCCGAGAGGTCTTCCCGGGATCTTCCTTCCAGAGGTGGGTCTTTTTCAGGAATGGGGGATACAAACCACGTACGGTCCATTCGCGGGGCGCCATCCGGGAGGAACCGAAACCTTAGCAGGTGGTGATCCAGCACCGTGAGTGAGAACTCCTCGCCCCCCTCCCCGCGAAACCGCAGGGTATTCGCCAGAGCCCCTTGGATAGCCAGTTCTGGTTTTGACCCCGTGTACTCTGGAATCGATATTGCCGCCTTTCTTAGAATCTTTAGGTTCATGGTGCCAGTTCCAATGTCAAGGTTTCATCCCCCTTCTGTAGGACCATGGTCCGGGAAGAAAGGGGAGTGGTGGTGTATTGATTCTTGTAATGCCAGGGAAACCGCAGGCTTTTCTCCTCGCCATGCACTCGAAAGGGACCCGCCCAGGAAAACTCTAGGGTCTGCCCTTCCAGGGTGTTCCAGAGAACCCGGTCGGCTTGGATGGAGGGCCGGGAAGCGAGGCATTTTTTCTGAAAGGTTACGAAGTCCCCATCTTCCTCCTCGCTTCCTGCCGCTGCCAGAAACACCCTTCCCCCGCCTTTACTCCGAAGTTCCTGGTAGGCGTGGGGTCCCGTCTGTATCCAATAGAGATCTCCATCCGAACGGAGAGCTCCGTACCCTTTTCCGTATCGGACAAATACCCAGCCTTCCCGTTCCGCTACCTCATCGAACACTTCCCTCGGGCAATAGGCATGACCGAACCCTAACCCAGCCTTCCCCTCGGGGTCATACAGGCAGAGGAGGGATCGGCCTTCCAAGGCCACCCGGGGTAATCTCGCAGAGCCTGCCCAGTAGTTGGGCCGGGCATTCCCATGTTCCTGGCTATTCCCCGGCCAGGTGGTGAACAGGACCGCCTCGGGGGAAAAGGTCAACTGCCAGAGGTGCTCCTGGATTCCTGGCTCCCCGGGTCTATGATCCAGAGCGGCAGAAAGGAGATAGTGGGGAGTGCGCCGGGTAAGAGTGTGCACTTCCCAGCTGCCCTGACGAAGATCTCGCTTTAGATAGTAGTTGCCGTGGGAACAACTCCGCGTCTCTAGAAGTGTAGGCATATCGGCCCCGATGGCCTGTACGAGGGGATGTACCCGGTACCTTTCCGCAAGGGCCAGCATCCCTGTAGCCCAGGTCTCACCGTTGAACCCTCCCATCCCCCAGGCAATCCTCTGCAGGCCCGAGGTGCTCTCCACCCGTGCCGTCTTCAATCCTTCGGTGTAGCACCTCCCGTGGCTGCAGCCATGGGCTCCCCGTAGGGATTGGCAGGCAATCATGAAGAAGGTTTTATCCAGCAAGGTCACCGCCAGCCTGCGGATCCTTTCGGAAGGGGCATACTCCGCCAGTGCCAAAAGAGCATAGATATCCATGGCGAGGTAGGTGTTGGAATCCCATTCCGAGTACCCCCCCTGGAGCCGAGGCAGAATCCAGGCTAAAAGCCGCCGGGCACACCGTTCCGCCAGCTTCCTTCCCGTAAGACCGGAACTTGTAAACGCCTCCCTGGGGAACAACGAACCCGCCAGGTACCCCGCGGTATGAAAAATGATCTGGTGATTCTCGGTGAACCAGCACATGGCATCCACACCGGGCTCATCGTGCCAGTACTTGAACCCCAAAAGCGCTTTCTGGATGGCCTTCACTTCTTCGGTAGGTAATCGTGCTACAAGCGAACGATCCGCCCCTTCACCACCACCCTTGCTACCCGTGCGTTGCCTCACGGCCCTCAACGCTTTAGTACCCCCACCACTTTCACCCCCGAAGGAATACAGTGCTGCGATCAGTGCCAGAGCGTAGAAATCGGCGCAATCCCGTCGTTGGGTAAGGAAATCGATACAGTTGCCCAATACCCGGGCACCCAACTTCTCCCTCCTGTGAAGGGCTAAGGCTGCCAGGGCTCCCAGGGGAGCTTCCTCGATCTCTGAAAGCACTTCGAGGGCTTGCCGCTTCCGAGAATCGTAGTCTCCCGAAGGGACTTCCGCATAGGGGTGCCGGGGCAGGTACACTCTCCCTAACCGCCTAACAGTGCAAACCGGACCGCTCCCGTAAGCTGCCCCTCCCCTGTAAGCCTGCCCTTCTATGTATGCCCCTTCCCCTTTAGCCCGCCCTTCTCTATATGCCCCTCCCCTGTAAGCCTGCCCGCCCCTATCTGCCTCCCCATCTATAGGCGGCCACTTTTCTACAGGGTCCCCCTCCTCGGTATACCTCCGCCCCTCTTTGTATGAAGCCGTAGAAGAGAAGGCAGGGACGGAGACCCTGACATCGAGAGGTAACTGGGGGGAAAACTTTCGTAAAGCATCAAGAAATCTTTTATCTGGTTCCAGGATCACCTTCCTGTCCTGGTCAGCCGGTTCTTTTCCTGAAGACTCTACTGCCATTCCCGTAGCCCCTAGATCTATCCGCACGGCCCAATCACGGGACCCGGGGTCCGACTCCTCCCATTCCACGGGACTTTCCTTCCAAGGCAGGGATAGCTTCACCTCCACTTCCTGCCTGTAGGAGCGAGGGCCAGCCCCTGAGAGACCTTTTCCGATGTATAGGGAAACCTTGCCGTCGGGGAAACAGAACTGCCGAAACCCCATCCGGTTACGAAGCTCCTCCGCTTGTTCCCATTCGGAAGAGCTGCCCTCCGGTAAGGGGATACCTGCACGGAGCCCCTGGACTCCTCCCCGGGAATTTACCCCTGAGCCCGGCCCAGGACCTGGACCGGAACCTCGCCCAGAGCCCTCCAGGATCCGCATCCCCAACACGATCCGGGCTTCCCGCCATCCGATCATTTGGCCGAATAAGACCAGTTGATTGACCCCCCTGCGGAGGGGGATCCGAACAGAAACCCATTCCGGTTCCACATACCCGAAGGGACTATTTCTATGGAGAATCCACTTCCCATTCACTGCGACACCGTACGGCCCCAGCACAGGAACCAGGCCTTCGATATCCCGCTCTTCCTCGGAGTCCAGCAGGCAACACGCAAAGGCATCGTAGTACTCGGGCACGAAGGAAAAGCGGGAAAAGTCCACACACCCGTCCTCGGGGGTTTCCTCGATCCGGGCGAGTGATGAGGGACTCGAGCCTTCAACCGCATGTCGAGGCGCCTGGGATATCTTCAAATGGATCGATTCGGCCCGGCTGGAATTCGTCCCTAAGCCGGCCGGAGGTTCATCCTGCGACACCCACAGCTTAATCGATTTAGCCCATAATAGGGATTCCCTCGTTATGTCCGGCCAGTCTGGCAAAAGGGACGGCAACGCGTCGAACACCCGCTGCTTCAAGGGTAGGGAAAGGGGCGCGTTGGCGATCCATCCCCTGCCATACCGGCCAAAAGCGGACCCTGAGGGGGTAATTACCGAACCTAAGTCGGGCAGCCGGAATACCCGCGGCCCCGTGCAACACCAATAGGGAATCGTGCCATCCTCCCGCAGGGGCACCCAGGCAACTGTATCACATGGAGTATGCGCGGGCTCTCCCTTCACTTCCTCAGAGTGCATATCCCTCCTCCCTTTCCTACTCGGTTCGCCAATCCAGAAGCACACCGAGGAAATCGGAAGGACGAGCCGCCATCTGGGGGTACATGCCAGGAGCTTCCATAGCGGGAATACGATGGGTAATGAGCCCCTCGGTCCGTATTTCCCCGCCCGCGAAGAGGTCCACCAGTAAGTCCTGATTCACTAGCCGATTACATCCGCCTAGCGCGGGAAGGGAAAGATCCTGCACCCGCTCATGGGCCCCGATCAGGGAGACCCCCTTTCGGTGCACAAGGCTGTAGGCGTCCAGGTGTACTATCCCCCGGGTGCTTCCTAAAAGGACCACCCTCCCCCCCTCCGCCACCAGTTCCAGCGCCAGGGGTAGCATGACAGGGCTCCCCGTGGCCTCTATCACGATGGAAGGCCCTTGTCCTCCCGTGAGGGACACGAGGGCTTTCCGATATTCTTCCTTTCCCTCCGGAAGGATACCCTTTAGGGGTGTAATCCGGAACCGTTCCGCCAGGTTTAACCGTTTGTCCAGGAGGTCTGTGCCTACCACAGGCCTCGACCCCGCGATCCGGTACAGTTGGGCGCATAGAAGACCCACCAGCCCCATCCCCAGGACTAAAACCGATTCCCCCAGGCGGGGAGGAGCCATTCGAAGGGCGGTGATCCCGATTTTCGCCATCCGGATGAAGGGGGCTACATCGTTGGGAATCTGGTCCTGAAGGATCACAGGCGGATTCTTCCGAACGTGCACGATCGCGAACGTACCGTGGGGAGCTTCCACCAGTACCCTCTGCCCCACCTGGATCCTCTCCGCGGTCCGATCCACTCCGACACTGGATCCGGTACGGACCACCTCTCCTACCAGGGCATACCCAGGATTACTGGGGATCAGGGGGAACGGCGGTTGGGGAAGACTGAACCCGATGTGACTGCCCGTGAAGATCGCCAGCTCCGTTCCCGGGCTGATCAGGCTGTGTTGTGCCTTCACGAGGATCTCATCCTCCTGCAGTACCTCCGGGATCTCGAAGCTTTCCCATTCCACCTTTCCGATTCCTGTGAATACCAGCCGTTTTCCTTGCATGGGTCCTCCCTTTACGATCTGTCGGTACTTATCCGCTCTTGCTTGGTTCAGCCTTTCAGCCCCGTGGATGCAATTCCCTGCACCAGGTACCGCTGGAGGAAGGCGAACACGAAGGTGATGGGCAGGATTGACATCACCGTCATAGCCAGCACATAGTGCCAATCCACCACCAGTTCTCCCCGGAACCGGGCCAGGGCCAGCTGGATGGTGAAGAACTTTTCCTGATTGATCACGATCAGAGGCCACAGAAAATCGTTCCACCTCCACATGATGGAGAACACGGTAAGCACAGCCAGCGCCGGGGCTGTGAGGGGCAGAACGATCTGCGCGTAGATCCGGAAATCCCGGGCTCCGTCGATTTTGGCTGCATCGATCAGTTCATCGGAAATGGTCAGCATGTACTGTCGGAGGATGAACACCCCCGTGGGAGTGGCCGCCGGCGGTATGATGATTCCCCACAGAGTGTTGGCCAACCCCAACCGGGCGATCACCAAATACACGGGAAGCATGATCACCTGGAGGGGAATCATTAGGGTACCCAGCATCACCAGGAAGATGCCGTTTCGGCCCGGAAAGTGATACTTGCTGAGCGCGAAGGCGGCCATGGAATTGATCAGGAGGGTGAGAGCCGTGGCCGTACAGGTGACAAACACGCTGTTCCACAGGTACAGCAGAAAGGGAAACTGCTTCAGAGCTCCCGTATAGTTGGTAAAGATCCAGCGTTTGGGGAAAAAGGTCGGGGGTATTCGGTAGATTTCCTCCAGGCCCTTGAAGGAAGAGAGAACCACCCACAGAACCGGGAGAAACATGAGGGTTGCCCCCATTCCGAGGAGCAGGTACACCCAAAATGTAATCGATCCGCTGCGTTTCATCCCTCACCTCCTAGATCGCTTCCCTGCGCTTGCCCAAAGCGTATTGCACCACGGTGAGAAGGAAAATGATCACGAAGAGGAGGAAGGAGGCCGAAGCGGCTAACCCGAACTGGTCCATCTGGAAAGCCGCCCGGTAAATGTACTGTACCATCATGAGGGTGGCTGTTCCCGGCCCTCCCCCTGTGAGGATGTACACGTGATCGAAAATCTCGAATCCCCGGATGGTACTCAGCACCAGCACCGTCATCAGGGTGGGAAGCAGGAGGGGAAAGGTGATGTAGAGAAACTGCTGCTTCCGATCCGCTCCGTCCACGAGGGCTGCCTCGTACAGCTCCGCCGGGATCGATTGGAGACCCGCCAGAACGATGAGGGAGTAGAATCCCAATGTCGCCCAGAGGTGCACGAAAATCGACCAGAATCGGCTCCAGTGGGGAACCAATAGCCAGGGAGTTCCCTTCATTCCCAGGGTAGTAAGAAGAGCATTCAGAGCACCGAACTGGTTATTCAGGATCCACTGCCACACTAGGGCCACCACCACCGGCGACAGGAGCACCGGATAGAAGAATGCGCTCCGGAAAAATCCCCGGAGTTTAACCTTCTGGTTGAGGAGAAGCCCGATGATCACAGATCCTACGAGCATCCCCCCTACATCTCCTGCCACAAAGATCACCAGGTTCTCCAGGGCGCGTCGAAACAGGTCATCCTTCTGGAGGAGATAGAGGAAGTTTCCCAGGCCGATGAACTCAGCCGGCCTGAAGGGGGAGGTGTCGAATAGACTGAGATAAAAATTGTACCCTGCCGGTACGATGATGAATACGGAAAATACCACCATATTGGGAAGTAGAAACAGGTAGGGGGCCAGAGGTATTTTGGTTCTTTTCACGTTGTCTCTCCATCGAAAGGGGGAAGAGGGGTGCCCCTCTTCCCCACACGCATGGCTCGCCTTGGGCAAAACAGTACGTCGAGCCCCTTACTTCAAGAGTTCCCGGGCCTTTGCCTCTGCCAGTTCAATGGCCTTATCCACCGTAATTTCCCCCGTGATGGCCTGGGTAATGCGGTCCCGCACTTCGTTGGCCACAGGGCCGAAGCGGAGATGGTAGTTGTCCACGAAGGCCGATTTCGGCAGGTTCGCCAGGCCCTTGATGAAAGTGTTCATGTCCTCGTTTCGCACTGGATACTGCACCCCTTTCTGGAGAAGATCCTTCCGGGTGGGGAGGAACATGGCTTTGCTGGCATATTCGGTCATGCTATCGGCACTTCCCAGGTACTCCATGAGCCGCACAACCTGTGTGGGAGCCTTCCCCTTGAAAGCAACGAGGAACTTACCCCCCGGCATACCTCCCCACTGCTTTATAAAAGCGTTGGGAACTGCCTTCCATTCGAACTTGTCCTTGATGGTTTCGTTGAATTGAGCCACCTGCCAGTTGCCGGAAATGTAGAACACCAACAGTCCATTGACGAACTGCTGGTTCGCCCCTACATACCCTGTACCACCCGCCCAGATGTCGAGGGGCATGATCCCTTCCTTATGGTAGCGGACGAAGTCTTCCAGCCCTTTCCGGGTTTCCGGGCTACTGATCCGGAGTCCCTTCCCATCCTCGGTAAAGAACCCCCCGCCATAGGATTGGAGGAACCCATCGAGGCGGTGACCGCTTCGATCCGCCGTTGCCGCAAAGGGTACCCCCGTTTTTTCCTTCACCTCTTTGGCCAGTTTCATCCACTCTTCCCAGGTGACCTTGTCCGAGGCAGGCAGCGCAACCCCTGCCTTCTTGAAGAGAGACACATTCACGAAGGGGCCGTTCATCGTCAGATCGTGGGGAATCCCGTAGATCTCTCCGTTGGCTCCCGTGACCAGCTTCATGGGTTCATCCATGAACTCCTTGGGGAAGTTCGCGTTTTTCAGATTCGGTCGTATATCCAGGAGGTACTGGAAGAACCGGTAGGGTTCGGTAACCCGGGCCATGTCGGGAGCCTGTCCAGCCGCTGCCTGGGTGGTAAGAAGCTGGTTCAGTTCCGCAAAAGGCACGATGGAAAACTCCACCTTGATGTCCGGGTTTCCCTGGTTGAACTTCGCCACCAGCCCTTCGATGGCGGGCTTGTCCGGACCGTCGGTAAACCACACGAAGCGGACTGTGGTGGGCGCTGTAGCCGGAGCCGGTTTTGCCTCCTGTTTGCCTGCCGCGAACACGGTAGCCATCGAAAGCCCCAGCAGCAGGACAGTGAGGATGCCTATTGTGCGTTTCATACACGCCTCCTTAAAATAATTGATTTCGAATCGAACATAGAACGTTCTATAAATAGTGTAAACCCTCTGAAAAAATCTGTCAATTTCTTATTTCAGGATAAATAGCATAATTCTATTTACAATTTTTACCTGTTGGTATAAAATACTTTCGAACGATAATCGTTCGAAGGAGAGAGTATGGGAAAGTTGGTTCGTCCTTCCGTTTCCGAAATTGCCAACCTGGCAGGGGTGTCGAAAAGCACGGTATCCCTCGTACTGAACAATCGGCCCCACGTTTCCGAATCCATGCGAAAACGGGTACTGGATGCTCTGGAAGCCCTCCAAACCCAATCTACAGGAACCCCGCGCATAAAAGGCCCCTTCAAGATCCTGCTTCTTCACCCTGCCCACATGGGCTCGATCCAGGTGTTCCGGGAACTGCTGCAGGGGATCCATAGGGGGATAGAGGAGGTGGGAGGCCGGTTAACCCTCGCTGTGCACCAGCCTCCCCTGCACCCAACCCATACCACCAACGTCCTGTTACTGGAACCTACACTTAGACCGCATGGGGTTCTCCTCATGGGAGCCCTGCGGGACGATCCCATCCTCGAACTCCTCAGAAAGGAAAACCTGCCAACGGTGTTGGTAGCCCGTGAAACCGCCTTCGACGGCTTCTCTGCCGTGGGAATGGACAACTACCGGGGGGCAAAGGAGGCTGTAGACTACTTGATACGGTTAGGGCATAGACGGATTGCCTTTCTGGGTGGAAGCGAACAGTACGAGTACACCCGCAACCGTTTGGCAGGGTATCGGGACGCCCTGGCGCAGGCGGGGATCACTCCTGAGGGGTGGGTGTTCCTGGGAAAAGGGGATGAGGCAGCTCAGGCCCTTCTTTCCGCATCTCCTTCGCTACCGGTAACCGCGATTTTTTTCGTGAACGACGAGCATGCTTCCCAGGCCCTGCCGACCTTGCAGAAAGAAGGTATCCGTATTCCGGAGGATCTTTCCGTCATTGCCTTCGACGATACCGAACTCATGGCTCAGTGGACACCACCTATTTCCTCGGTGGCGGTTCCTCGAATGGAGATTGGGGAACTGGCCGTAAAGAGCCTTGTGGAACAGATCACCCGGCCATCCATCGAATCCATCCGGATTATCCTCCATACCCAGCTCCGCATCCGGGAAACCTCCGTGCGGGCCCCAAAGGAATAACCCCATCCAAATAATACCTTTCCTTACCTCATTTGTTTTGTTATGTTTTATCAATGATGATCCAAGCCCACAGTATGCTGGAAAAACAAACAGTTGATTCTGCTCTACGGAACCCTCGTGGTACTCCCAGCTCTGGGACTTGCCGCCTTTCGTTTTTTACCTGCCCCGGGAGCCTTCGCTGTCCTGGCACTGTGCCTTCTATTGGCACGCGGATTGTACCGGCTGGCCCGGCCTTACATCCAGAGCACCATCGAAAGTTTAGAAGACCGATTGATCATTTCGGTGCCCGGTCACGATCCTATCCATGTTCTGTTCGATACGATAGACCTGGCGGGAGAGTTCCAGATCCAGGGGATCCCGGCCCTGTTCCTTTACGGCACGGAGCAGGATAGACTGTACACCTTTCCCAAAGAGTACACCGGTTTCGATGCCCTGCGAGAACTGTTGCGTTCCCGGCTCACCTTCGAGACACTTCCCGCCCGAAGCACGGAAGAATTGAAACAGATGTTACGGAAAAGATACTCTTAACCCCGAATCTCCTTCAGGAACGAACGCCCGGTATGGAGGATCATGGCTTGATCGGAACTAAGGCCGATCAGTTGGACACCTTTTTCCAGTAGGGTCCGGGTAGTTTTTGGATCTGAGGCAATGGTACCAACAGCTACGCCTGCCTCCTTGCATTTTGCAATGATCCAATCCATTGCTTCCAGAACCTTGGGATGTTTTGGATTGCCCGTTACCCCTAACGCCTGACTCAAATCCATCGGTCCCATCCAGACAACATCCACATGGGGGACCTTGAGAATTTCTTCCAGATTCTGTAATGCTTCCTGTGTTTCCACATACACAATAACCAGAATATTCTGATTAGCTTGCTGAGCATAGAAAGCCGGATCCATCGATCCGTACCCCGCAGCCCTGCTGGAAGCGGTATATCCACGTTTCCCTTCGGGAGCATAGAGGGCACTATCTACTACATGACGAACTTCCTTTGCAGTGCTGGTTTCAGGCACCATGATTCCCAAGCCTCCCGCATCAAGGGCCTGAAGGATCTGGGCACGGCTATTTTCACGCACTCGCACGATCGGAACGATGCCCGAAATATCGGAAGCCCGTAAGAGATTCACCATCGATTCTTTGCTCATTTGGCTATGCTCGTTGTCTATGATAAAGAAGTCAAAACCCGCAAATGCAAATATTTCTACCACAGAGGGATCTGGAATCTTTGCGAAAGTACCAATGTAGCTTTTCCCCTCCTTCAGGCCTCGTTTCATGGGATTCTGTCGAATCATACACGCTCCTTCAGGTATTTTCACCCTTCTTCTGCGTTAGTACAGATACTCGGATATGGTCCCTCATCGCTTTTTCTGCTCTATCCGGATCCTTTTCTATGATAGCATTGAGGATGTTCTGATGAAGGTCCCCCAGGACCTTCGCATGTAAATTAGGTTTCAATAACACGATTCGTTGAAGGAGATGGAACAGGTTCACGTTATGGAGGGCTCGGATTAGGGATTCACAACCCGTATACTCAGCCATTTGCATATGGAAATCGTAGTGGAGTTTCCAGAAAGGGCTGTTCCGCTCGTCAGTGCGGGGTGTAGCATCAAGTTCCGCAGCCATGAATCTCAATCTATGTTCCTGTTCTTTCGTGAGACCTGTTTCCGCTAACAATCTCACTACCTGACACTCAACGGCCTCCCTCAACATGTTTCGGTCTCGTACTGTCTCGGGAGTCAAAGATACCACCCGTGAACCCCAGCGGGGAAAGGACTCGACGAGTCCTTCGAACTCAAGCCGATGTAGGGCTTCGATTACCGGGATCATGGATACTCCTGTAAGTCGGGCCATGGTCCGGATGGAAAGTTTTTCCCCCGGTGCTATCTCTCCACTAAGAATTTTCTCGAAAATGATCTCATACGCTCTATCGGCCGAAGTGGGAATATCGTTCTTTTCTCTACCGCTGAGGGTTCTTACATTCATACCAAACCTTTACTTAAAAGCTACCCCGAGTCGTTTTCCTGCCTGTACCAAATCTGCATACACTTTTCCAGAGAGAGGCACTCCTTCGGTAAGATTCCTAGTCCGATTCCGATACTCTAGTTCTCCCGGTAGATATATTTCTTCCACTCCTTTTGCCCGCGGATTCGATTTGATATCCAGTATCATCCTATCCATCTTTTCTTTGAACTCATCCAGAGGAAGAAACTTCTTTACATCTACCACGGCAAAACAATGCCCCACATTCTGCGGATCTGTAAAATTGTTCCACATGTTGTTCAGGTATGCCCCGAAAGCCGCCCCGGACAACACTCCCGAAAGAATATCGATCAATAGGGCAATCCCATATCCTTTGGGGCCTCCGAAGGGGAGCACTGTACCTTCCAGAGCTTCCTTCGGATCCGTCGTGGGTTCTCCTGTTTTTGTGATTGCCCATCCTACAGGTATGCTCTTTCCCTCCTTCGCAGCAAGAATGATTTTCCCCTGAGCTACCACACTCGTCGCCATATCGAGAACGATGGGTAGCTCTTTTCCGGCAGGAATCGCCACCGAAAAAGGATTGGTCCCTAGATATGGTCGAATTCCACCCCAAGGAGCCATGGTGGAAGGCGCATTGGATGCGGCAAACCCAATCATTTCTTTTGACAGAGCCCTGCGAGTAAAATAGGCTGCTATACCGAAATGGTTCGAATTGCGCACCGTAGCAAACACGGCTCCTGCAGTATCTGCCTTCTCGAGAAGTACATCCATCACACGAATTCCTGTTACGATTCCCATGCTGTTGCACCCATCGAACACTACAGCTCCTGGATACTCCTGCACGACTTCAAGGCGCGCCACAGGATTCACTACCTTCGTTTCGATTCGTTTCAAATAGATCGGAACTCGACTCACCCCATGGGAATCCACCCCAGTCAAGTCAGCTTCTACGAGGCTCGTGGCTATGAGCCTTGCTTCATCGCCTGGAACACCCACTCGTTCGAATACTTCAGTTGTGAAATGAAGGAGGCTCTCGCTAGGTACACGAACCATATCGTTCATAGTATTTCACATCCTTTTTCTGTAAGTACCTTTACTACCCAACTTCTATCCAGGGTCCCGGCTTCGATAGACTGAAAGGTACGCCCCTCCATGGCATTGTGATCCTTGGCCCTGGATAAAACCCATTCGGCATCCTCCGGTCGAATTACCACGATTCCATCCCCATCCCCTACCAAAATGTCTCCCGGCAACACCGCCTGTCCCCCGCAAACTACAGGTACATTTATTTCTCCTGGGCCATTTTTATAGGGCCCCTTTGGTGTAACACCCCTGGCATACACGGGAAAATCCAATTCTCGCAATCCTTCCACATCCCGAATACACCCATCGATCACGAATCCCGCTATACCTTTCTTCTTTGCGTACCTCATCATAATTTCACCACAGAGGGAATGATTCATGTCTCCCTGTCCGTCAACCACGATCACATCGCCCGCTTCCGCCAGATCGATCGCCCGATGGAACATCAAATTATCTCCCACAGGGGCTTTTACCGTAATCGCCACGCCCAAAATCCGCGGCCGGCCGTACGGTTTTATCGCTGCAGACATCGAAGCAAGCCTTCCCATGTTGTCACTGATATTCGCTACCGGTATTCCTGCAAACGAGGCCACCAGCGAAGAGGATGGCCTTTGAACGTTTGTAAAAATTCTGAAACCCGGATTCGGCATAGTTACATTCCTCCTAGTTGTTCTTCATACAAAGTAGCGAGAACGGAATAATCCAAATCATCGTTTCCTTCGAACCTTCGATAGAGAGTATCTGCCAGTTTTAACAATGGCAATCGCAGTCCCCTAGCTTCCCGCACCGCAATTCCCAAATCTTTCTTCATTAAACGGAACTTGAACCCTCCATTGTAATCTCTCTTCACAATCTTTATGAATTTATTAGTAAACACATACGAACCACCGGAGCTTTCTTTTATGATCTGGTAGACCTGATCGAGATTTAAGCCCATTTTACGGGCAAGGATGTAGGCTTCTGCTACACCTATCATATTCACCGCGGCCAGCATCTGATTCACCGCCTTCACTGCCTTTCCATCCCCGATTTTTTCCAAGGGAATCGTTTTCCCCAATACAGTGACTACCGGCTCTACCTTACCAAGAATATCTTTGTTTCCTGCAGCAAAGATCGTCAATGTACCGTTTATAGCCCCTGTCACGCCTCCGCTCACCGGCGCATCTATGAAGTTCTTTGTTTTCTTCTGGTATCGTTTCACTATTTTCAGTAAAGTCTTGGGCGCACAGGAAGTCATTTCCAGAATGATTACATCCTTGGGGATAGCTCTATAGAATTCTTCATCCCCGTACACTTCTTCCAATGCAAGATCATCCGATACGATGGAGATTACCAGTTCTACTCCCCTCACTGCCTCGGGAATGCTATTGAAAAGCTGCCCCCCTGCCTCCTGAAACTTCTTCCCCGCATCCTGATTTCTGTGCACTGCGCTCCTAACCGCAAAACCTGCCTGGCTCAAGCGTTTCGCCATGGGAAGACCCATCGCCCCCAATCCAATGAATCCGATCGTTCGAATGGAGTTCATCGCTATTTCTCCTTTGTATACTTCGAAGCATCCTCTGTCACTCTTTTCTGCTTCTGGAAGGCTGGCAACAGGAATGTTAATATCACTAGTATGGTCAAAAGGACAGAAACCGGATTCTTCGTGTATGTGTCCCATAACACTGCTAGGTATTTGCCATGAGCCAAACCTATCCAGCGCCTGAAGTTTTCCTCCATTAGAGGTCCAAGAATCAAACCCAGAACGAGAGGAGCTCTAGGTATTTCCTGCTTGTTCATCAGGTACCCTAATACACCGAAGAAAAGCATCACTCCTACATCGAACATACTGCTCTGTACCGCATATGTCCCTATTACACAGAGAGAAAGGATTCCCGTATTGAGAGCTGGTCGAGGGATAAAGAGGAGGCGGGCAAAGTACTTTGCTCCGAACATCCCAAACAGGAAAAAAAGGATATTGATGAATACCATTCCAATGAAAATAGCGGAAACTAGATCAAAATGCTTTTCGAAAAGGAATGGCCCTGGCTGTAACCCATGCAGTACGAAGGCGCCGATCAGGATAGCCGTAACGGCATCCCCAGGTATCCCGAGAGAAAGCAGTGTAGTCATCGCTCCACCTGTACAGGCGTTGTTTGCCGATTCTGCGGCTGCAATGCCTTCAGGAGATCCCTTGCCCAGCTCCTCTGGATGCCTGGAAAACCGCTTCTGCTGAGCATAGGCTACTATGGAAGCTATTGTTCCCCCTGCACCTGGAATAGCCCCTATGATGACCCCCACTACGCTGGATCGAAGAATCGTTCCCCACAATCCTTTCATTTCTTTCAGACTTTCGAAACTATTTTCTACTCTGAAGATTTCTTGCTTGGCAGTTGCAGGATTCTTTTCGATATTGAGAAGAATTTCAGATACCCCGAACAAACCTATCATCACAGCGATGAATTGAACACCCGCAGAAAGATACACAGATCCAAAAGTGAAACGAGGGGCAGCCGTCAATGGATCGAACCCAACGGTGGCGATAAGAAGACCGAAGATTCCAGAAATAAGCCCTTTTAAAGTAGAACCCGGGGATACATACGCCATGATGCTGATCCCCCATAAAGCTACGAGGAACATCTCTAGAGACGTAAACTTCAGCGCAATACTTGCAATCATGGGAGAAAACAACACAAGGGTGAACACACTGAACAATCCGCCCAGGGCAGAACTCAGGGTAGCCAGTCCTATCGCTCTCCCAGCCTGACCTTTCTGCGCCATAGGATATGCATCCAATGTGGTCATCACCGCCGAAGGAGTGCCCGGTATGTTCACTAGAGTTGCCGAAATGGATCCCGCATAGTTCGCCGCACAGTAAATACCCAACAGCATCATCAGCGCCGCGGTCGGGGAAAGGTTATAGGTTAGGGGAACAAGAATAGAAACTCCCATCGTAGCTGTTAGGCCAGGGAGAGCCCCTATAATAATCCCTAGAAGAACACCGAGTACCATAAAGAGTATTACGGTACCATCGAACAGTCTAAATCCTACCAGGTATAAATCGAAACCCATATTAAAACCCTCTACCCAAATACAACACCATGCGGAATCGGTACCTTGAACAGGAGAAAAAACGTCACGTACAATGCTATCGTCAATGGAGCGCTCACCAGTAAGGCTGTCCTCTTGCTTGTACCCAACTGTAACGGCATTATATACATGAATAGTAGCGATGGAAGTATAAATCCGAATAAATAGATTCCTACCGAATATCCAACAAGGGAAATGACAACTTTCATCATTCTCCAGATGCCGCTGCTTTCCGAGTTAGCCTTTATGTGCTGTAATTCTTTCCCAGCTATAGCTTTTATAACCAGCGAGGCACTCAGTAAGCATAGAACGATTGAAAGCAACTGTGGGTATAACGCTGGATTCTCTGAGATAAAAGCTTCTCTTCTATCGAATCTGAAGGTTTCCCAATAGGCGAAGGCACCGACGGTTAACCCAACTATCCCATTTACGAGATCTTTTCTCATTGTAGATATCCTGTTCTTTCTAGGAAAGCCGGCGTTAGATAAAAACTTACCCTCCACCGGCCTTCATACTAGGGCTACTTTATACCGATCTCTTTCATTAACTGAGCCGTCAACTCTTTTTGCTCTTCGAAAAACTTGGTGAACTCTTTATGATCACGGTACTTAATCTCAAGCCCTGTGGTCTGAACCAACTTCTTGAACTCTTCCCCTTCTGTTCCTGCCTTCACAGCTTTGTCTAGAATACTGAGGATCTCCTCACTGGTACCTTTCGTAGTGAAAATACCCCGCCAGACCGGGAAAGTCACTGGTATTCCCGCTTCGATACAGGTAGGAACCTGAGTCAACATGGGGTGTTTCCCTTCACTCATCACTGCCAGAGGCTTGATTTTACCCGCATCGATCAAGGGTTTTGATTCTGCTGGATTCACGATCACCATATCGACCTCACCTGCAGCTGTTGCGGTCATCATGGGAGTCCCACCACCCGTATACACAACGTACTGAAAGTCGACTTTTGCCGCTTTCGCAAACATCACAGCAGCGAGATGCCACAACGATCCTGAGCCATTATGGGCTACTTTGAGTTTTGCCTTTTTTGCAGCATCCACAAACTCTTGGATTGTCTTATAAGGGGCATCGGCTTTTACCAGTACTACCCCCGTATCCTCCACTATTTGAGCTACGGGTTGAAATCCCTCTATCTTCACATCTATTCCCCCATAGGGCATGAGCAACAAAGTCTGCGAATTGATGTAAATTTTCTGACCATCCGGTTTTGCATTGGTAATTTCCATGGCCGCTACTGCTCCCCGTGAGGCTGGCTTGTTCTCAGGAATGATGTTTACACCCAAATATGCTTTCATGCCAGGAATCAGTGCCCGCATGAGAAGATCGTTCCCTCCACCCGGCGCATTGGGATTCACAAAGGTGATATCTCCATTGGGATACTTTACCTTGGTTTCCTTTGCTCCTGTAGCTGAAAGCAAGGTTAAAACCCCTGCCACAAACAAGCAGAACAATCCGAATCGCTTCATAGGTACCTCCTCATGTTAATACTGTTATAACAGTTATCATAGTATCCTATATCTTCACTGAATTTGCAAGCCCTTTTTTTCTGACCTCCTGCCTCCTCCCAGCGATTCTAATTTTACACAGTAATCATCCTCCCCTTCATCCCCCGGGGTCCTCGATTTGCAGTTGGGTAAGCCTGAACACCAATACCTCTGTCCAGGAGTCAAAATACCAGTAACACAGGAGCGTTCCCAGCTCCTGAAAGAACCGGCGGCTCCGTCCTTGGTCGGCCGTAGCACGCGGTACGGCGCATTGTACAAATCCAAGAGGGTATGTATCAAAAATTCAAGCATGTTAAACATAGCCAGCGTTCCACAGAGGTGTTGATATCCAACTCCAAAGATCGAAGCCCCAGTGTGCTTCCCTTTCACGCGCCCTTATCGATTCTCTTCCCTCAGGCCCGTCTCATTATTTGCTGAAATATTTTGCTCTCTTTTCTTTCCTGTCTAAAATGATTAGATTAAAGATCATATAAAGACTTCTTACTAAAAGGAGGCGTGCATGAAAAAGGTATTGACGGGGGCGTTGATCTTTTTTTTGCTCCTGGGTCAATCCTCCCTTTTCGCCGAGGATGATTTTCTCACTGCCATCGGGAGCCTGGGGGCATCCAACCTGTACATGACTTTTCTTACCATTGGACTTTTGGGAGACTCCTTTGAAAAAAACGTGTACCCCGCCGAAACAACGAAAGATCTAATCGATGCCATCATTTCCCTAACGAAAACAAGCCAGGAAAGTCTCAACGCTCTGGTTGCAGGCGGAGAGATTACAGGAGAAGATCGGGCCACAATCCTTGAGATGATGCAGGCCCATGGGCTACTGGAAAAACAGGCGGGGGAATTAGCCAAATATGTGAACAACAAGGCAACCCCCAACGATTTCCAATTTTTCCGCAAAAAGTCCTGGGAATTGATCGCCAAAATTCTAAACATTCCCCAATAGGATACTCCTCATGCTACATCGGATGACCCCCGCTTCCAACAAACGGTTGATTCTGCTCTACGGAACCCTCGTGGTACTCCCAGCTCTGGGACTTGCCGCCTTTCGTTTTTTACCTGCCCTGGGAGCCTTCGCTGTCCTGGCACTGTGCCTTCTATTGGCACGCGGATTGTACCGGCTGGCCCGGCCTTACATCCAAAGCACCATCGAAAGTCTAGAAGACCGATTGATCATTTCGGTGCCCGGTCACGATCCTATCCATGTTCTGTTCGATACGATAGACCTGGCGGGAGAGTTCCAGATCCAGGGGATCCCGGCCCTGTTCCTTTACGGCAC
>Ga0078972_1000899_pt2 | contig 29709 bp, 26 predicted proteins | sample YelNatPaOPGAMG01_FD_67568 | JGI IMG/M metagenome (GOLD analysis project Ga0078972, IMG submission 67568) | Hot spring thermophilic microbial communities from Obsidian Pool, Yellowstone National Park, USA - OP-RAMG-01 (SPADES assembly) (version 2) | ecosystem: Environmental > Aquatic > Thermal... | reverse complement strand
CTGACGGAAACGGCGTTGCCGGTGCGGCCCGACGTGCGCGGGGCGTGCGATTTGTTGGGGCTGGACCCGTTGACGATTGCCAACGAAGGAAAGGTCATTGTGTTCTGCCCCGGAAGTGATGCCGAGCGGGTATTGGCCGCGCTGAAGCGGGACCCGTTGGGCAAAGAGGCGTGTGTGATTGGCGCAGTGACCGAAACACCGAAAGGAATGGCGTTGTTGCGGACGAGAATCGGCGGGGAGCGGATCGTGGATCTGCCGACCGGCGAGGATTTGCCGCGTATTTGTTAGGAGATTATGACCATGACCAAACGTAAATTTGTAACGATGGACGGCAACGAAGCCGTCAGCCATGTGGCGTACCGGCTGAACGAGGTGATCGCCATCTACCCGATTACGCCCTCCTCGCCGATGGGCGAGTGGGCCGACCAATGGGCGTCGGAAGACCGTCCCAACCTCTGGGGCACAATCCCGTCGGTGACCGAGATGCAGAGCGAAGGCGGCGCCGCCGGCGCGGTGCACGGGGCGTTGCAGACGGGGGCGCTGACGACAACGTTCACGGCGTCGCAGGGCCTGTTGTTGATGATCCCCAACATGTACAAAATCGCCGGCGAACTCACGCCGACCGTGTTCCACATCTCGGCGCGGACGGTGGCCACGCACGCGCTCTCGATCTTCGGCGACCACAGCGACGTGATGGCTTGCCGGCAATGCGGCTGGGCCATGCTCGCCTCGGCCAACGTGCAGGAAGCCCACGATTTCGCCGCCATCGCGCAGATGGCCACGCTGGCGGCGCGGGTGCCGTTCGTGCATTTCTTCGACGGCTTCCGCACCTCGCACGAAGTCGCCAAGATCGAAATGATGACCGACGACGATCTGCGGGCGCTGATTGATTACGATCTCGTGCTCGCCCACCGGGCGCGGGCGCTGAGTCCCGACCGGCCGGTATTGCGCGGCACGGCGCAGAACCCGGACGTGTTTTTCCAGGCCCGCGAAGCCTGCAATCCGTTCTACGCGAAATGCGCCGATCACACGCAAGCAGCGATGGACAAGTTCGCCCAGATCGTCGGCCGGCAGTACCACCTGTTTGATTATCACGGCGCGCCGGACGCGGAGCGGGTCATCGTGCTCATGGCGTCGGCGTGCGACCCCGCGCATGAAACGGTGGATTATCTCAACCGGCAGGGCGAGAAGGTCGGCGTGCTGAAAGTCCGGTTGTTCCGGCCGTTCGACGTGAAACGGTTTGTCGCGGCGTTGCCGGCCTCGGTGAAGTCGGTGGCGGTGCTCGACCGGACCAAAGAACCCGGCAGCGCCGGTGAGCCGTTGTATCAGGATTGCGTGACGGCGCTGCACGAGACCGGGCGCAAACTCACCATGGTCGGCGGCCGGTACGGGTTGTCCTCGAAGGAGTTCACCCCCGGCATGATCAAGGCCGTGTTCGACAACCTCAAAGCCGCCCAGCCGAAGAATCATTTCACGGTCGGCATCCACGACGACGTGAGCCACACCAGCCTCGCCTACGATCCGCATTTTTCGACGGAATCGGACAAGGTGGTGCGGGCGGTGTTCTACGGGTTGGGCGCAGACGGCACCGTCGGCGCGAACAAAAACTCCATCAAGATCATCGGCGAAGAGACGGACAACTTCGCGCAGGGCTACTTCGTCTATGACTCGAAGAAGTCTGGTTCGATGACCGTGTCGCATTTGCGGTTCGGACCGGAGCCGATTCGCTCGACGTATTTGGTGACAAAAGCCAACTTCGTGGCGTGCCATCAGCCGGTGTTTCTCGAACGGTACGACATGTTGCAGGATTGCATCGAGGGCGGCACGTTCCTGCTGAACACGCCGTACCGCGCGGACCAAATCTGGAGTCATCTCCCGCGTCCGATGCAGATTCACATCCGCGAGAAGAAGCTGAAGTTCTACGTGATTGACGCGGTGAAAGTGGCCCGTGAATCCGGCATGGGCGGGCGGATCAACACCGTGATGCAGGTCTGCTTCTTCGCCATCAGCGGCGTGTTGCCGCGCGAGCGCGCGATCGAGGAAATCAAGAAATCCATCAAGAAAACCTACGGCAAGAAGGGCGACGAGATCGTCGCCATGAACATCAAGGCGGTGGACAACACGTTGGCCAACCTCCACGAAGTGCAAATTCCGCCAACCAACAATGGCGCAGGCGACCTGCTCGCCCCGGTGCCCGCGGAGGCGCCGCCGTTTGTGCGCGACGTGCTCGGCGAGATCATTGCCGGGCGCGGCGATCTGTTGCCGGTCAGCAAACTGCCGTGCGATGGCACGTTCCCGACCGGCACGACCCGCTGGGAGAAACGCAACATCGCGTTGGAAATTCCGGTGTGGGACCCGGGTACTTGCATCCAGTGCGGCAAGTGCGCGATGGTCTGTCCGCACGCGGCCATCCGCGCCAAAGTCTATGAGCCGGCCGCGTTGGCCGGCGCGCCGGCCACGTTCAAGAGCGTGGACAGCCGCGACCGGGACTTCAAGGCCGCCGGCCTGAAGTTCACCATCCAGGTCGCGCCCGAAGATTGCACCGGGTGCGGTTTGTGCGTGGACATCTGCCCGGCCAAGAACAAGACGCAAGTGAAATTGAAGGCGATCAACATGGCGCCGCAGGCGCCGCTGCGCGAGCCGGAACGCGCCAACTGGGACTTCTTCCTGAAGTTGCCGGAGTTGGATCGGCGCAAACTCAAGGTCGGCAGCATCCCGCAACAGCAGTTGCAGCAGCCGCTGTTCGAGTTCAGCGGCGCGTGCGCCGGCTGCGGCGAGACGCCGTATGTGAAACTGGTCAGCCAGTTGTTTGGCGACCGGATGATCGTGGCCAACGCCACCGGCTGTTCCTCGATCTACGGCGGCAATCTGCCGACGACGCCGTGGACCGTCAACGCCGAGGGGCGCGGCCCGGCGTGGTGCAATTCGTTGTTCGAGGACAACGCCGAGTTCGGTCTCGGCTACCGGCTCTCGATTGACAAACAGAACCAGTTCGCCCGCGAGTTGGTTCAACGACTCGCGCCGCAACTCGGTGATGATTTGGTGACCGGGATTCTCAACGCGGTGCAGACCGATGAAGCCGGCATTTATGAACAGCGGCAGCGGGTTGAAGCGTTGAAGCGGAAACTGGCCGGCATAGCGGCACCCGAAGCGAAGTTGCTGCTGCCCATTGCCGATCTGCTCGTGAAAAAGAGTGTCTGGATCATCGGCGGCGACGGCTGGGCGTACGACATCGGGTTCGGCGGACTGGATCACGTGTTGGCCAGCGGCCGCAACGTCAATGTGCTCGTGCTCGATACCGAGGTGTATTCCAACACCGGCGGGCAGATGTCAAAGTCCACGCCGCGCAGCGCGGTGGCGAAGTTCGCCGCGGGCGGCAAGCCCGCCGGCAAGAAAGACCTCGGTCTGATTGCGATGACCTACGGCAACGTCTATGTCGCCAGCGTGGCAATGGGCGCGCGCGACGAACACACGTTGCGGGCGTTTCTGGAGGCGGAATCGTATGACGGCCCGTCGTTGATCATTGCCTACAGCCATTGCATCGCGCATGGGATCAACATGACCACCGGGATGCAAAATCAGAAGGCGGCGGTCAATGCCGGCCAGTGGTTGCTCTACCGGTTCGACCCGCGCCGGGCGGCAAAGAATGAAAACCCGCTGCAACTCGATTCGCGCAAACCGTCGTTGCCGGTCTCGCAGTATCTGCTGATGGAAAACCGGTTCAAGATGCTCACCAAGAGCAAGCCGGACCGGGCCAAAGTGTTGTTCAAGATGGCCCAGGAAGATGTCGAGACGCGGTTCCGCTTCTACGAATACCTGGCGGCGCGCAAGTTTGCGCCCGAACCGGCCGCCGCGCCGGCGGGCGAAGCCACCACCGTCAACGCCTAAGCGAAAGGATTACCGATCATGGACCTCACCACTCAATACCTGGGAATGAAACTGCGGTCGCCGCTGGTCATGAGCGCCTGCCAGCCGCTGTCGGAGGACGTGGACAACCTCAAACGGGCCGAGGACGCCGGCGCGGGCGCGGTGGTGCTCTACTCGTTGTTCGAGGAGCAACTCCGGCAGGAGACCCACGAGTTGCATCACCACACCACGGCCGGCACGGAGAGTTTCGCGGAATCGTTGTCGTACTTCCCGGAGCCGGCCGAGTACCATCTCGGTCCCGACGGTTACCTCAAACACATTCAGGCCGCGAAGCAGGCGCTGAAGATTCCCGTGATCGCCAGCCTCAACGGCTCGTCGCTCGGCGGCTGGACGGATTTCGCCCGGCAGATCGAACAGGCCGGGGCCGACGCGTTGGAATTGAACATCTACTACATCCCGACCGATCTCCGCCTGCCCGGCGCGGCGGTCGAACAGACCTACCTCGACATCCTGCTGGCGGTGAAATCGGTGGTGAAAATACCGGTCGCGGTGAAATTGAGCGCCCGGTTCAGCAACATCGCCAACATGGTCCACCGGCTGGATCAGGCCGGCGCGAACGGGTTTGTGTTGTTCAACCGGTTCTACCAGCCGGATATTGACCTCGAGGAGTTGGAGGTCAAACCGAAGGTGCTGTTGAGCACGGCCCACGCGATGCGGTTGCCGTTGCGCTGGATCGCCATCCTGCACAACCGCGTCAAAGCCGATCTGGCCGGCACGAGCGGCATCCACACCGGGCAGGATGTGATCAAGATGCTGCTGGTTGGCGCGAACGTGACGATGCTCTGTTCGGTGCTGTTGAAATACGGGATCGACCGGATCGCGCTGATCGAACAGGAAATGCGCCAGTGGATGGACGAGCACGAGTATGAATCCGTCCGCCAGATGCGCGGGGCGCTGAGCCAATGCAACTGCCCGGATCCGAGCGCGTTCGAGCGCGCCCAATACATGCGCGCCATCACCACCTACCGGCCCGCCTGACCGGTTCGCCGCATGAATCAGCCGCCGGTCCGCTGGGGAATCTTGGGGACAGGGCCAATCGTGGCAAAGCTGGCCGGCGGGTTCCGGCTGGCCCGGGGCGTGGCGCTGGTTGCCATCGCCAGCCGGGATGGTGACCGGGCACGAGCGGCGGCGGCGCACTGGAACATCCCCCACCCGCACGGCAGCTACGAGGCGTTGTTGGCGGATTCCGGCGTGGACGCGGTGCTCGTCGCGTTGCATAACGGCTTGCACTGCGAATGGACAGTCCGCGCGCTCGAAGCCGGCAAGCATGTCCTCTGCGAAAAACCGCTGGCCCCGACCCGCGCGGAGGTGGACCGGATGTTCGCCACGGCGCACCGCTGCCGGCGATGGTTGATGGAAGGGTTCATGTACCGGTTTCACCCGCAAATCGCCGAGGCAACGCGGCGCGTTGCGGCCATCGGCAACGTGGTCCAGGTCCGCGCCTATTACCAGGGGGCATGCCCGGCGGCGGGCAATCCCCGGCTCTGGCCGGGCACGGGCGGCGCGTTGTTGGATTTGGGCTGTTACTGCGTGAACCTCGCGCGGCTGTTCGCCGGAGAACCCAATCATGTCGCAGCCGAAGCCCACTTCGTCCATGGCGTGGACATGACGTTGACCGGGAAGTTGACCGGCGCGCGCGCGACGGCGGAATTCACGTGCAGCTTCGAGTTGCCGGGCCGTTACGAGGCGGAAATTCTCGGCACGAAAGGCCGGTTGGTTCTCCCCCACCCGTGGCGGCCGCCAGCGTGGCCGGCGGAGTTCCTCGTCAACGACCGCGTGGTGCGCGTCGAACCGCCCGCGGCGCCGGCCGATCCGCTGGCGCCGTTTGCGCTGGAGATCGAGCATTTCAGCGACTGCATCCGCCACAACCGCCCGCCGCAATTTCCGCCGGGCGTGGATGCGGAACAGGATTCCAGGGGGAATGTCCGGGTGCTGGAGCAACTCGCGGCGGGGGCGCGCGTCACTCGTTGTGCGGAATCGGGATCGTCGAACCGCCGATGAATTCTCGCAGCACCGCGTCGCCCGGCACGAGACTCTCGTCCGTACCGGCCACGGATTCGAGCAGCCGGCGCACGCGCCCCAGCCGGATGCGCGCGTCAAGGAAACCGGGGTAGGCGTCGAGCGCCGCCGGGTCCGGCAGGTGTGGGGCGCGCGGGCCGCAGAAGAACGGCTTGAGCACCGGCAGATCGAACGGCAGGCCGCCGTTGACGACGTGATCGGCGGTGCCCATGAGCGGGATGATCGAGAAGAGTTCCCCGGCCCGGACATAGTGCCAGTGCAGCAATGTCGAGAGCGGGCTGTGGTTGCGGTGTTGGACGTCGCGCAACATCCGCCGCAGCAGCCGCACGTCGGTGAACTTCGTCAGCCGGCCCTGGTCGTCGTACAGGACATTCAACGTCTCGATGTAGAGCCGGAACTGCAGGCTGGAATCAATCCCCTCCGTGATCGGCGGGTACAACCCGTGGAGACAGTCGAGCAGCAGGATTTGGTCGTCGGCCAGTTTGACCGGCTTGGTGGCGATGCGCCGGCCTTCTTTGAAGGAATACACCGGCTTGTCAATCGTCTTCCCGGCCAACAAATCCCGCAGGTGCCGGTTGAGCAACTGGATGTCGAGCGCCTCCGGCGTCTCGAAATTGCGGTCGTTGATCCAGTCGGTCGGATGCTCGATCAACGCCCAGAAATAGTCGTCGAGGTTCATCATCAGGAACCGCAGCCCGTGCTTCTCCAGCCGCTGCGTCAACTTCACCGTCGTCGTGGTCTTGCCGGAGGAACTCGGGCCGCTGACCCACAACAGCCGGATCTTGTCGCCCGCATCCAACCGCGCCAACACTTTCCGCGCCGCCTCGTCAAGCGACGCCTCATAGACCGCCAGCGAATCCTCAATCAACGATTTGAGCTTGCCGGCGCGCACGATTTCGTTGAGGCCGGCCACGGTGTCGCAGCCGTGTTGCCGGTTCCAGTCGAGAATCTTGTCCATCCGTTTCCGGGGAAAACCGTTGCCGACGAACTGCGTGTCCGTAATCGCCCCCTCGCGCAACCAGTGCCGGCCCCAGCGGTAACACTCGTAGGCGTCCGCCGTGTTCTGAAACCCGTAGCTGCGCAGAACGTGGATGACTTCGTCCTGAATGTCCTCGATGGTTGGCGGGAAGTTGGCGATGAGATGGTGGGGATTGGAGTTGAGGCAGATGACGACGTTGTCGGCAAGGAACTCGGCCACTTTTTCGTCGAAGGCGTAGGCGTCGAACAGTTTGTCGTTCACGCCGGGCAGGTAGTCCTGTTGTAATCCGCCGATGGATTCCGCCGCCCGCATGATGGCGTGGTGGATGCGTCCCTCATCGAACGTCACCAACGCCCGGTTCCGCTTTTGCACCTTGATAATCCGGTTCTGAACAGGCATGGTCGGAGTGTAGCACAACGGAAACGGAGAATCGAATGCGCAAGATCTTGGGAGTTGCGTTGACCGTTCTGGCGCTGGCCGGCAACGGCGCGGCAGAAACACCCCGGCAGGTTCTGGCTTTTTATTACGGCTGGTACGGCAATCCCACCACCAGCCGGCGGTGGATCCACTGGGAAAACGTGGACCCGAAACAAAAACAGATCGGCAACTCGACGCACTGGCCGGAGTTGGGCGCATACGACAGCCACGATCCGCGCGTTGTGGACCAACATTGCCGGTGGGCCAACGAAGCCGGCATCACCGGGTTCATCGTGACCTGGTGGGGACAGAAAGATTTCCACGACAAGGGCCTGCCGGCGCTGCTCGCGGCGGCGCAAAAAACCGGGCTGAACATCACCGTCTATTTCGAGACCGCACACCCCGACCGCGGTGAGGCGCGCGCCAACGCCGTGCGCGACGTGCTCTATCTGTTGGAGAAATACGGCCAGCATCCCGCCTGGCTGAAGGTCAATGGGAAACCGGTGGTGTTCGTCTATGGCCGCGCCGTCAAAGAACTCGGGCTTAACGGTTGGCAATCGGTCATCGCCGAAGTGCATCGCCAGTATCCGCCCGGGGCGTTGTTCATCGGCGACAAAATTAGCCGGGAAGCGGCGGCGGTGTTTGACGGGGTCCACACGTACAACATTACCGGCGCCATCGCCGGCAAGTCCGCCGCCGAGATTCGCGCGTGGGCGCGAAAGAAATTCCCCCAGCAGGTTGCGACGGCGGGCGCTCACCGAATCGCTTGCGTCACGATCATTCCCGGCTACGACGACAGCAAACTGGGACGGCCTGCCCCGCGACCCATTACGGCCCGTCACAACGGCGACACCTACCGCGCCCTGTGGCCGGAAGCCGTTGCGGCCAATCCCGATTGGATTCTGATCACCAGTTGGAACGAGTGGCATGAAGGCAGTGAAATTGAGCCATCGGCTGAGAACGGCATGCGCGAGTTGCGAATCACGGCCGAGTTTGCTCCGCAGTTTCTCGCCCAGAAACCGCGCCCCGCCAAGCCCTGAACGGCCGGGCCCACTTGCGAAGGCGACGCGTTGTGCTACCTTCCCAGCCAAAACCGAAAGGAACTACATCATGAGCACACTCGTTCAGAAACCCGCGCCGGACTTCAAGGCGGATGCCGTCGTCAAGGGCGCGTTTGAAACCATCAGCCTCAGCGATTACCGGGGCAAGTACGTCGTGTTGTTCTTCTACCCGCTGGACTTCACGTTCGTCTGCCCGACCGAGATCATCGCGTTCAACGAACACGTCAAAGAGTTCGCCAAACGCAACGCCGTCGTCCTCGGCGTGTCGGTGGACAGCAAGTACACGCACCTCGCCTGGATCAACACGCCGCGCAAAGCCGGCGGCCTCGGCGGCCTCGACTACCCGCTCGTGTCCGACCTCACCAAGAAGATCGCGACCGATTACGGCGTGCTCACCGCCGACGGCGCGGTGGCGTTGCGCGGGCTGTTCATCATTGACCAGCAAGGCATCGTCCGCCATGAACTCGTGAACGACCTGCCCATCGGTCGCAGCGTCGAAGAAGCCATCCGCGTGCTCGACGCGCTGCAATTCCACGAGAAACACGGCGAGGTCTGCCCGGCCAACTGGAAGCCCGGCGAGAAGACCATGAAGGCGGACCCCAAAGGCTCGCTCAAATACTTCGAAGCGGTCAACAAGTAACCGGCATCACGACCGGCTGAGGGACCGGCGAACGATTGCTGGCGATTGAGCGCCCGGAGAAAACCCGTCACGGCGCAAACACCGAAAGTGTGCCAGTGCGTTGCTTCGCGCAACGATCGCGTGACGGCCTTGCGCAGGCAAGGCGTCTCCCGCATGGATGCGGCCATCCACACCGATGCCGTGCATCCAACCTGCTCGATCCATTTTGCGCGGTCCAAACTTTGTGACGTTGACACCCTGGTACGCCACCGGTAGCATGATTTTTTGTGGATTCTGCTTCCGACAATCTGAAACGCACGCCGCTCCACGCCGCGCACGTCGCGCTGGGCGCGAAGCTGGTGCCGTTTGGCGGCTGGGAAATGCCGGTCCAATACACCAGCATCCGCGAGGAACATCTCGCCGTCCGCAGCCGGGTCGGTCTGTTCGACGTGTCGCACATGGGCCAGTTCCTCGTCGCCGGCCCCCACGCGGAACGGGTGCTCAACCGGCTGCTCACCAACGATGTCCGCCGCCTCGCCGTCGGCCAGGCGCAATACACGTTGCTCTGCCACGAGCAGGGCGGCGTCGTGGACGATTTGATTGCCTACCGGCTTGAACCGAGCGTGTTCCTGCTCGTGGTCAACGCCTCCCGGATCGCGGCCGATTGGCATTGGATCGAAACGCACGCCGACGCGCCGGTGGTCCTCGAAAACCAGAGCGACGCCACCGGCATGATCGCCGTGCAGGGACCGGCGGCGGCACAACTGTTGCCGGCCTTTGCCGACTTGCCGGCCTTTCATTCCCGGCCGGGCCAAGTGGCCGGCGTGACCTGCCGGGTCGCCCGCACCGGTTACACCGGCGAGGACGGATTCGAGTTGCTGTGCGCGGCGGCGGATACCGAACAGCTCTGGCAACATTTTGTCGCGGCCGGCGCCGCGCCGTGCGGACTCGGCGCGCGCGACACGCTCCGGTTGGAGGCGTGCCTGCCCTTGTACGGCCACGAACTCACCGAGCAAACCACGCCCCTCGAAGCCGGGCTGGGCCGGTGGGTGGCATTCGATAAAGGCGAGTTTATGGGCCGGGCGGTGTTGGCGAAACAAAAAGAAAAAGGCGTGAATCGGCGGTTGATTGCGTTTAGGATGCCGCCCGGGTCGCCCCCGCCGCGGGCGCAGTACGCGATCTGGTCCGGTGGACAACGCGTCGGCGAAGTCACCAGCGGCGCGCCGTCGCCGTCGCTCGGTGTCGGCATCGGCCTCGGCTACGTGGCGGCCGGAGTGACGCAAATCGAAATCGAGATTCGCGGCAAGTTGCATACCGCCACGATGGAAAAGAAACCGTTGGTCAAACGAAAATCATGAACATTCCAAACAACCTGAAATACACGAAGTCGCATGAATGGGTCCGTGTCGAAGGCGACACGGCGGTTGTCGGCATCACCGACCACGCGCAACACGAGTTGACCGACATCGTCTATGTCGAGCCGCCGGCTCTGGACAGCGCCGTCGAGGCCGGCAAGGAATGCGCCGTTGTCGAAAGCGTCAAAGCCGCCAGCGACATCTACGCGCCGGTCTCGGGCGACGTGGTGGCGGTCAACGAGCAGCTCGGCAACGCCCCGGAATTGGTCAACAAAGACCCCTACGGCCAGGGCTGGCTGTTCAAGGTCAAGCTCCGCGACCCCGGTCAGGTGGACGAATTGCTCAGCGCGCAGGAGTACGCCGCCCACATCGGTGCGTAGCCATGTTTGCCGACCGGCACATCGGCCCCAGCGCCGACGAAATTCAACACATGCTCCGCGTCGTCGGCCACGAATCGCTCGATGCGCTCGTGGACGCCGCCATTCCGGCCGCCATTCGGTTGCGCCGGCCGCTGGCGTTACCGGCGCCGCGTCCCGAACCCGCGTTGCTCGCCGATCTCAAGGCGATGATGGCGCGCAATAAAATCACCAAGTCGTTCCTCGGCCGCGGGTACTACGGCTGTTTCCTGCCGCCGGTCCTCCAGCGCAACATCCTCGAAAACCCCGGCTGGTATACCGCGTACACGCCGTACCAACCGGAGATTTCCCAAGGCCGGCTTGAAGCGTTGCTCAATTTCCAGACGATGGTCACCGACCTGACCGGCCTCGAAATCGCCAACGCCAGCCTCCTCGACGAAGCCACCGCCGCCGCCGAGGCGATGATGATGTGTCACCGGCTCGACACCGGCCACCGCAACACGTTCGTCGTCGCCCCGGATTGTCATCCGCAGACGATTGCGGTTGTCCAAACCCGCGCCGAACCGCTGGGCATCAACATCGTTCTCGGCAAGGAACTCACCCCCGACACTTTCGGCATTCTCGTCCAATACCCGGCCACCGACGGCGCGATCTACGACTACTCGGCCTTCTGTACCGAGGCACACAAGCACTTGGCACTGGTTGTCGTCGCCACCGACCTGCTGGCGTTGACGCTGCTCAAACCGCCCGGCGAATTCGGCGCGGACATCGCCGTCGGCAGTACGCAACGATTCGGCTTGCCGATCGGCTACGGCGGGCCGCACGCGGCGTTCTTTGCGACGCGCGACGCCTACAAACGCCAGATGCCGGGCCGGTTGATTGGCGTGTCCAAAGACGCGCAAGGCCGTCCCGCGTTGCGGTTGGCGTTGCAGACGCGCGAGCAGCACATCCGCCGCGAAAAAGCCACCTCCAACATCTGCACCGCCCAGGTGCTGCCGGCCGTGATCGCCGCGATGTACGCCGTCTGGCACGGTCCCGACGGGTTGAAACGCATCGCGGAACGCATTCACCAGTTCGCGTGCCGGATCGGCAGCGACACCGGGCTGCCGTTTTTCGACACGGTGCGCGTCGGGGACCGGATCATCGCGCTGGACGAAACCACCACCGAAGAAGATTTGCGGGCGCTGGGCGTGAACATCTCGGATACCGATGTATCCTCGCCGATCCCGGCAACGTTGCGGCGGACGACGCCGTTTCTGACCGCGCCGGTCTTCCACCGGTATCACACGGAACACGAAATGTTGCGGTACCTGCGGCGGTTGGAGGCGAAGGATTTGTCGCTCACCACCTCGATGATTCCGCTCGGATCGTGCACGATGAAGTTGAATGCCACGGCGGAGATGATGCCGGTGACGTGGCCGGAAGTGGGCCAGTTGCATCCGTTCGTGCCGGTCCGGGACGCGGCTGGGTATCACGAGATGTTCCGGCAACTGGAAACGTGGCTGGCGGAGATCACCGGGTTTGCGGCCATTGCGTTGCAGCCGAACGCCGGGTCGCAGGGCGAATACACCGGCTTGCTCGTCATCCGGGCCTACCACCGCCGCCGCGGGCAAGGACACCGGAACATCTGCCTCATCCCGGTCAGCGCCCACGGCACCAACCCGGCCAGCGCCACGATGGCCGGGATGAAAGTTGTGCCCGTCGCCTGCGACGCGGCCGGTAACATTGATCTGACCGATCTGCGGGCGAAAGCCGGTCAGCACGCCCACGACCTCGCGGCGTTGATGGTCACCTACCCCAGCACGCACGGCGTGTTTGAAGAGACGATCACCGAAGTCTGCCGGATCGTGCACGACCACGGCGGCCAGGTATATCTCGACGGCGCGAACCTGAACGCGTTGGTGGGGTTGGCGCGGCCCGGCGATTTTGGCGCGGACGTGTGCCACCTGAATTTGCACAAGACATTTTGTATCCCGCACGGCGGCGGCGGCCCCGGCATGGGACCGATTGGCGTGGCGGAGCATCTGGTGGATTTTCTGCCCGGTCATCCCGTCGTCAACCTTGGCGGCGAGGACCCGATCGGCCCTGTTGCGGCGGCGCCGTACGGCAACGCGAGCGTGCTGCCGATTGCGTGGATGTACATTGCGTTGATGGGAGCCGCGGGGTTGAAACGGGCCAGCCAGGTGGCCATCCTCAACGCCAACTACATCGCGCGCCGGCTCGACCCGTATTTCCCGGTGCTGTACAAGGGGCCGGGCGGGCTGGTGGCGCACGAGTGCATTGTGGATTGCCGGCAGTTCAAAGACGTGCAGGTCGAGGACATCGCGAAACGGTTGATGGATTACGGGTTTCACGCGCCGACGATGAGTTGGCCCGTGCCGGGCACGCTGATGATCGAACCGACGGAGAGCGAGTCAAAGGCGGAACTGGACCGGTTCTGCGACGCGATGATTGCGATTCACACGGAAATCCAAACCACCCCGGCCATTCTGAAAAACGCGCCGCATACCGCCGCCGTGGTCGCTGCCGACCAGTGGGACCGCCCCTATTCCCGCGAACAAGCCGCCTACCCCGCCCCGTGGTTGCGCGACCACAAGTATTGGCCGCCGGTCAGTCGCGTGGACAATGTTTATGGCGACCGGCATCTGGTCTGCACCTGTGGCCCGGTGGCATAGAAAATCGCTTGTGATTGTGAGCGGACCGGGCTAGATTCCGCCCGTTTTCAACGAAAGGACATCATGAATCCACAACGGTATCTGTTTTCGTCGGAGTCGGTGACCGAGGGGCACCCGGACAAGGTTTGCGATACGATTTCGGACGCGGTGTTGGACGCCTGTTTGGCCCAGGACCCACGCAGCCGGGTGGCGTGCGAGACCTTGGCCAAGTCCAACCTCGTCGTCATCGCCGGCGAGATCACCACGAAGGCAAAGCTCGACTACTGCAAGATCGTCCGCGAGGCCATCCATGAGATCGGCTACACCAAGGCCATCGGCGACGTGTTCAACGACGAAGACTGCCAGATTCTCACCGCCATCATCAAACAAAGCCCCGACATCGCCCAGGGCGTGGATGCCAAAGCCGCCGAGGGGAAAGCGACCGCCGAACAGGGCGCCGGCGACCAAGGGTTGATGTTCGGCTTCGCCTGCAACGAGACCCCGGAGTTGATGCCGGCTCCGATCATGTACGCGCACAATCTCGGCAAAGCGTTGCGCCGGGCGCGCCGGTCGGGGCGGATTCCGTGGCTGCGGCCCGACGGCAAGACGCAGGTGACCGTTGAGTACGAAGGCTACAAGCCGGTGCGCATCCACACAGTGGTTGTGTCGAACATGCACGCCGACGGTGTGAAACACCGGGAAATCGAGCGGACCATCATCGAGGAGATCATCAAGAAAACCATTCCGAAGCGGCTGCTCGACCGCCAGACCCGGTATCTCGTCAACCCCACGGGCCGGTTCGTGGTGGGCGGGCCGCAGGGCGACAGCGGGTTGACCGGGCGCAAGATTATCGTGGACACCTACGGCGGCATGGGCCGGCACGGGGGTGGCGCGTTTTCCGGCAAAGATCCATCAAAAGTGGACCGCAGCGCGGCGTACATGGGCCGGTATGTGGCAAAGAACATCGTGGCGGCCGGCTTGGCAGCCCGCTGCGAAATCCAGTTTGCCTATGCCATTGGCTATCCCGAGCCGGTCAGTGTGTTGGTGGACACGTTTGGCACGGGCACGGTGCCACATGATGTCATCGAAAAAGCCGTGCTCAAGGTCTTCAGCTTCAAGCCGGCCGACATCATCCAGCAATTGGATCTGCTGCGCCCGATCTACTCGAAAACAACCAACTACGGTCACTTCGGGAAGATTGACGACCTCGGCACGTTCACGTGGGAGCGGACGGACAAAGCCGCCGCGTTGAAGAAGGCGGCCGGCAAGTAGCTCAGGCGTTCGCGGGCAACAGCTCCAGCGCGGCTCGTCTCCACCACCGGAGCCAGGACGGCATCAGCGACATCAGGGCGACGTAGAGGAAGCCGCACTGAAAGATCATCACGAACGGGATCATCATCCATTGGCCCCGTTCGATGGCGAGCACGATCAGCCACGTGAAATACAGCCCAAAGGCCAATTCCAGGTACGGCACCAGCCCCAACAAGGTCCGGTACCCGCCACCCACGCGGTTCTGGCCGGTCACGCCCCATTTCGGGGTGCGAACAAACTCGCTCCGGTAGTTGACGAGGCCTTCGATCACCGCCCGGGCGTTGTTCAGGGACAACCCGACGCCCATCGCCATCAACACCGGGATGTAGGCCAATCGTTTCCACCAGCACCGGTGCAGTTCCATCTGGGCGCAGAAGTAAAACGCCGAAATGGACAACGACGCCGCCAGAAACAGCGGCAGATCCACGAGCAACATCTTCGTCCACGGGTTACCGCCTGTCGCCTGGTTCGTTCCCGCCGCCGCGGCCGGGTAGAGCATGAAACACAAAATCAGCAACAGAATGTGGCCGAAATTGCTGGTCAGATGGATTGTCCCCTCCAGCTTGACCTTCAGCGGAGCCGTGCTGCGCCAGAGCATCGGCAACACCTTCTTGCAGGTTTGGATCGAGCCTTTCGCCCACCGGTGCTGCTGGATCTTGAACGCATTCATCTCCACCGGCAACTCCGCCGGCGTCACGATGTCCGGCAGGAACACAAACCGCCACCCCTTGATCTGCGCCCGGTAACTCAGGTCCAGGTCCTCGGCCAACGTGTCGTGCTGCCAGCCGCCGGAGTTTTCGATGCAACTCCGCCGCCACAGGCCGGCGGTGCCGTTGAAATTGAAGAACCGGCCCGACCGGGACCGCGCCGTCTGTTCGATCAACAAATGCCCGTCGAGGAACATGGACTGCAGCCGGGTCAGGAGCGAATACTGCTCGTTGAGATGCCCCCACCGGGTCTGGATCATGCCGACCGCTGGGTCGGTGAAGAAATGGATCGTCTTGTGGAGCATGTCCGGTTGCGGCACGAAATCGGCATCGAAAATGGCAATGAACTCGCCGCGGGCCGACGGCAAACCGTGCGCCAGCGCGCCCGCTTTGAAGCCGAGCCGGTTGCCGCGTCGGACATGAGTGATGTCGAATCCCGCCGCCCGCAACGCCGCTGTCTTGCGCGCCACAATCTCGGTGGTGGCGTCCGTCGAATCGTCGAGCACCTGAATCTGGAGTTTCCCCCGCGGATAATCCAACGCCGCCACGGCGTCGAGCAGTCGTTCGGCCACATACCGCTCGTTATAGAGCGGCAACTGCACCGTCACCGTCGGCAACTCCGCAAACCGTCCAACCGGCTCCATCTTCTGCCGCCGATGCCGGTAATACAGGAAAAGCATCACGTACCGGTGCAGGCCGTAGCACGCCAACAGCCCCAGCACCGTGAAATACACCGCTGTTCCAATCAGATGCACCGCGTTTTCCTCTGTCTTGGGGGACCACCGGCAATTCGGTCTTGACCCTGTGCCTCCCGTCCGGCATCGTCACCCGCGGCCATCTTGGACAAACAACATGCCGAATCAAGCCAAAAAACCGATCCGCAAACTCCTCACCCTCCGGCAAGCCGCCCGGTGGGCGGCGGCTGCCCGCTGCCGGGGCGAACGCATCGTCGCCACCAACGGCTGTTTCGACCTGCTGCACTACGGGCACGTGACCTACCTCCAACAAGCCCGCACCCTCGGCGACCGGCTCATCATCGGCCTCAATTCCGACCGGTCCGTCCGCTCCCTCAAAGACCCCGGTCGGCCGCTCGTGGGAGAACGCCAACGCGCCGCCGTGCTGGCCGCGTTGGAGTGCGTGGATGCCGTCGTGATTTTTCGCGAAAAACGCGCCCACAAGTTCTTCAAGGCCGTCCGCCCCGACCTCTACGTCAAAGGCGGCGACTACCGGATCGAGACTTTGGACAAAGGCGAGCGCGAGTTACTGCAAAAGCTCGGTGCCGAAATTCGCATCCTCCCCCTCGTCCCCGGCTTCTCCACGACCGCTCTCATTGCGAAGATTTGCGGCAACCGCTAACCTATCCACCGGCCAACTTCTTCAGGCTGACGACAAACACTTCGGGGGTTTGTGGTTTCAGACAATAGACGGCGCGTGAATCGCCCCCGCCACCGATCGGAACATCCGACTTTGCAACAAAGTCGGCTCCAAGCACCGCCAGGAGTTTCTCGCCGTCGCCGTAGAAGTACTCCTGCAACAGCGGCATCACTTTGTGCTCCCACGCAAACCGCAGGTCAGCGTGGGGCAACCATCTTGGTTGCCCATTGATCAACACGGGCAAGCTGGAAGCTTGCCCCACTCTTGGTCGCGGTCGAGATGCGCCTCCAACTTCCGATTCAACACCGTCAACAGTTTGTCCAGTGGCACACCGGTCGCCTTGCTGCTCTCGCTCAGTAGTTCCGGCTGCGGCATCAATTCCCTAAACGTGAACCGCCGCCGCAACGCCACGTCCAGCAGCGCAATGGAGCGGTCCGCCGTGTTCATCGTGCCGATGATGAGCAGATTCGCCGGCACGCCAAACTCCTCGCCCGAATACGGCAGCGTCACCTTGACCCCGAAAGCTTTCGGGGTTGATCTCGTCTATCACCAGCGCGTTAGTGCATATTGGTTCTGCGATTGTTGAACATTCGCCGGCACTTAGGTATGGTGTGCACATGAAAGCAACGACTGAGTACGACGAGACGCGCTTGAAACGCGTGATGAAGCTGACCGGCTTGAAAAGCCGGAAGGCCGCGCTGGACTACGCCTTGCGCGAAGCGGAACACGCGGCCAAGGTGCGACGCTTCCTCAAGTCGCTCCTGCCCGATGCGGAGTATGCCGGCGCAGTCGCCCCCGGTTATGACGTGCTGACGGTGCGCGAAAAGGAAACACCGTATCGCGCATGATCCTGATTGATTCCACGAAGTACATCACGTGGATGCGCCAAGGCCGAAATCCCGTGGCACTGCTGGTGCCATCGTTGACCACCGGGGAACTGTTGACCTGCGGTATTGTCCGCATCGAAGTTCTGCGCGGCGTGATCAAGCCCAAGGCCAAAGCGGAACTCACCCGCTTCTTCGACATCATACCAGAGATTCCGCTGACTTCGGTTTTGCTGCGTGAAGCGGCAGAATTGGCTTGGACACTCGACCGGCAAGGTCAGGTGTTACCGTTGAGCGACCTCATCATCGCTACCTGTGCCAAGCGTGCCGGAGCAACCGTCATCACCGAAGACCTGCATTTTCGTCAGATTCCCGGCCTCAAGCTGCGCGCCGACCTCTGAGCTACAGAACTGCGCCGGCTCTCAGTCGTCAGTTTGCCGCAACGACAGCGGCATTTGGCGAGGACGCCGTCTTCGCTTCGCTTCGGCTCCGTCCGACTCGGTTTTCGCCTTCTGTCTCTTGTCTCCTGACTCCTGACTTCTGTCTTCTGCCGTCATCCGTGGCCACGCCTTGCCGCGCCCGCCGGCACAGCCGCTCGAACGCGCCGCCCTTGATCTCGCTAACCGGTAGCCAATTCCGTCAGCGCTTGCGCGAACGCTGTGTCGTTGGTGATCGAACACACCCGGTAAACCGCCCGGTCATCCGCTGAATCTCCGCTCCCGACCTTGATTGTCTCGGTTTGGACGAACTTCGGTCCCAAAACGGCCAGCAGCTTCTCGCCGTCGCCGTAGAAGTACTCCTGCAAGAGCGGCATCACCTTGTGATCCCACGCAAACCGCAGGTCGGCGACGTTTTCCAGGTTCATCAGGTAGCTGTGCCCGATCTGGTGGTCGCGGTCGAGATACGCCTCCAGCTTCCGATTCAACGCGGTCAGGAGTTTACCGAGCGGCACGCCCGCCACCTCGCCTAGTAGTTCCGGCTGCGGCATCAACTCCACAAACGTGAACCGCCGCCGCAACGCCACATCCAGCAGCGCAATCGACCGGTCCGCCGTGTTCATCGTGCCGATGATGAGCAGATTCGCCGGCACGCCAAACTCCTCGCCTGAATACGGCAGCGTCACCTTGATCTCGTTGGCCGCGCCCAACCGCTTGTCCGGCTCGATCAACGTGATCAACTCGCCGAACACCTTCGAGATGTTCCCCCGGTTGATCTCGTCAATCACCAGCGCGTACGTGTGCGCCGGGTCTTGCTGCGCCCGCCGGCACAACCGCTTGAACACGCCGTCCTTGACCTCATACCGGACATTGCCGTCCGCATCGCTAACCGGCCGCAACCCCTCGACGAAATCCTCGTAGCTGTAGGATTGGTGGAAGGTGACGAACTCAAAGTAGCGCGGGCTGGCTTTGACGCTGAACTTCAAATCGTTGCCCTTCGCCCGCAACAACCGCTCCAGTTCCGCCGCCTCGGTTTCCTCCAACTTGAACAGCGTGCCTTGTGCGCGGAAGCGTACCGGCTCCGCCTGTTTGAGCGTCGGATGCTCTTTCAGTTCAGCCCAACCGATGGGAGTGTCAATGCGCTGTACCGGCTCCAACTCAAATGTTTGCTCCTTGCCCTCTGGCACAAGCCGCTTCACACGGGCCATCGCCGTCAGTTCCTTCTTCGGCCAAGAGGTGTACCCAAACACCAAATCGCCCTCAGCGACCTCCTCATAATTGCGCCGGATTCTGCCGCGACTGAAGACCTCTGCTTTCTTTCGGAACAACTCATCCCATGTCCACACAGACGGACTCGCAGTGACCCACCAGTACCGGGTTTCCTTCTGTTCGCCAGCGCCTTCAAGCAGCGCCGTCAGTCGCTGGCGTTCTGTCTTGCTGGCATCGTCGTTCTTGTCCCGCAACTCCGCATACCGGACGGACTCCTTCGTCCAGCCGTTTTGCACCAGCAAGAACTGCCTCACCTCGTGCAGAACCGACCACGTCTTGCCCGTCCCCGGTGGCCCGTAGTAAATCCAGTTGAGGCTTCGGTTTGGAGCGAGTCGAGACGAAGGTAAGGATGGCTCTGGCCTTGTCTTTGTCCCCGGGCTCAGAGACTCGATGGCTCGTATGAGGTCTGGATCGTTGGGATACCTCTCGCGATATGCCGCGCAGATTTTTTCGAGGTCTGAGTCCGACAATTCTTTGACAGTTGGCGGCTGCTGCCCAAAGTGGACCGGGCTGTCTACCGGCTTCTGTATGACCCACTCGACCTTCCGCAAATGCGGATACTCCATCTCCGTTTGGTCTGCCAAATCAGGATTGTACTCGTAGTCGCCGTCGTCCGCCACAACGCCGATACCAACAATCCCCTCTCGGCCTTTATTGGCAACAATAACGTCACCCGGCTTGAGTTCATGCACGAAAGAGTCAATCGAGCTCGCCGCACCCGGTCCGTGGTCGTTTTCGTTGAGCGCCTTTAGCAATGCCTCGTTGGTTTTGAATTTGCGCAGGTCATGCTTGCCCAGCCAGCCAATGCCGATGTATCCGTGCTCGCGGAATTGTTTCCAAAGGTATGCCCCTTCTCCCGGCGCGATTTTCCACACCCTACGGGCTTCATTAACATCCTGCCGTGGTTCTTCTTCGTGCTCCGATGAATCCTCATACGCCTTATGAGAAAGTTCGGGCCATGAGATGCCGGGAAATTGTTCCTTCACACGCGCGAGCAGTTCCAGATAGGCAGGCCAGTCCTCCACATCCACATTGATTCCGTGCTTTTTCAACAGGGCGCGATTCAAGCTATCGAGTGCCAAATACTGATCTGGTCGCATCCAGAACAATCCCATCGTCAAGTTCGGCAAGCCAACTTGCTTGATATTCCGGCAACGGCTGTACAATTCAGCAGGAATCGCGTCCGGTGACTGCTTCACAATGGCTTCTGCAAAATCCCACAGCGTCTCGATGGCGTCGGGCTCCCGGTTTTTCTCGTAGGAGAAGAACCAAGTTTTCAGCGGATTCATTACAGGTAGCCCCTCGAAATCTGCGGGGAGAGGCGATTCCAGACCAAGTTTGTCTTTGATGATGGAGAGCAACTTGAGGCGATGTTCTTCCTTGGTCTTCCGGTTGAAGAAGGCAAAGAAGGTGAAGGGGTCCATCACCTGAAGTGGAAACCGCTTGCCATTCTTGTCCTCATCTTGAAGCTCACTTACCGGTACCCCTTGGGTCTTTGCTACCTGAAGAATCGCAATTAGCTGACCCTGACGCGTCCGCCAAGCCGGTAGTTTGCGCGCCAACTCCATGTAGAGGGGCTTCCATGTGAACGAACTTGTCCGTGCAGTTATTGGTTGTGTCATAGTGATGTTTCCTATCTTGTGAGAATTGCTTCCAATTCGGTACATAAACCACGCTTTTCCTTCCTCAACTCCCGCCGCAAATCCACTGTCCGCACTTCCAGCCAGTGATCCGAGTCAGTCTTGAAGTCGCGGGCAATTGTCTCCGAAGACTGCGGATACAGCAAGATCACGCGCGGACATCGGTAACGCTCTTTGTAGGCGAACATCTGGTAGGCGTCGGCTTCGGCGATACCGGCTTTGGCGGCAGTCGGGTCGAGCAGTTTGTATTTCGTGTCCACGATCAGCGCGGTTTCACCGGTCGCGGTGTCGAAGCGGATGTCGGGGACGAGTCTGAAGCGGTTGTTGTCGATGAGATGCCGGGTGCCGCTTTGGGCGTGGAACGTCCAGCCGCGCGATTGCCACACGTTGCGCAGATCGCGGCGGATGAACTCGGCGATGAACTCCTCGAACAGTTGGTTCATGTCGAACAGAAACGCGAAGGTTTCGGTGCGGCCGGGACTGGGTTGCGGACCGGTGCCGGTCCAGAACATCTGGGCCAGTTTCAGCAGGGGACGATAGAGGTGGCCCTCGTTGGCGCGGCGACGATGGCGGAGCATCCATTGGGCGGCTTGGTCGAAATCGTGCGGCTGCGGGGTGACATCGGCCACGTCGGCAAACACGGCGCGGAGTTGCGTCAGGTGCCGGCGGGTGTCGGTCCGTTGCGACCAGCGGGAGAGGCGATGGACGGTGGCTTTGAAGAGCCGGTTGGGGAGGTTGTCCTCGGTGAATTCGTCGTAGGCGACATCGAACCGGTCGCGTCGCCAGCCGTCGGGGCGACCGGCTTGGGCGGCCACGAGCCAGCGGCCTTTGAGCACGTCGAGCCGGTCCTCGATGGTCACGTAGCCGCGCAGGATTTCGCTATGGACGGCGTCCCAGAGCCGGTGGGCAAAGACCCAAAAGAGGATTTCACTCAGGGGCGCGCGTTGTTCGGTCAGCCGACTGATTTCCGGCTCGGTCACGTCCAGCTTGCGGGTGTAACTCAACAGGAACAAGAGATTGGCGGTGGCCTCGCGTTCCTTGGCGTCCTCGTGACGGTACATCTTGGGGAGAACCTGCAAGGTGGTCTGTGGCAGTTGCACGACGCCGACGAATGAAGTCGCCCACGTTTCCCGCCAGCCGACCTCGAACAGGCGCTCGTTACGCGGCCCGCGCAATTCATCCAGCAGGTTCTTCTCCGTGCTGGTCAACGGTTGGACTTGGCCATACTCGAAGACGCTCAGCGTTCGCATCGGCGTGGCAGAGTATGCACCGCCCGTGTTATCACCGGCAAGCATCTTTCCTCTCCCAATGCAGCACTGAATTCCGTGCGCATCCTTGGGACTCGGGGAAGACGATTTCGAGACGGCTCACCGCGTCCGCTAAGATCGAACAGGAACGCGAAGGTTTTGATGTGGCCGGGACGGGGACAGGGAAAGTCAGAAGGATGAACCCGCCTTCGCCAAGCCTTCGGCGGACAGGTGCAGAATTATGAAGGGCGGAAGAAATGAAGAGCCTGCCCCTCGTTGGCGAAAACCCGGTTCAGAGACGCAGGTGTTGATTCCAAGCCAAGCGGACCGATTGCAGGTCAACCGACGACAATTCGCCAATCTTGAGTTTCAACAACATTTTCTCGGTGGTCACGAGGCGCGTTAGGCGGACGACGGACGGTTTCTCCAAACCGGCTTCGCGCCACTGAGTGAGTGGTACGTCCAGCAGGCCGGTGTGCGGGACGGACGTGATGCGGGCAATCAGGCAATCTTCCTCAAGGTCGAGCAGGACAAGAACGGGGCGGGGTTTGCTGAATTGGCCGGAGGTGAAGGGGAATGAGCAGATGTAAACGTCACCGAGCTTCAGTGTACTTGTCATAGACTGAATCCTCGGGGGCATCCTCGCGCACAAAACGCTCGTAAGCGGCTTGTCGCCACTCGGTGTCCTCGGCGTCGTCCTCCACTAGCAGAATTACTCGCGCTTTACCGCTGTCCGGCAGGCGCGAGGCGACCTGCGGCGGAATATGCAACTCTGTCTCGCCATGGAGTTCGGTTTCGAATTCGAGCGCTTTCATGCGAACAAGCTAGGGCTTTGCGCCGGGAAAGTCAAACCCAGTCGCGGTTGGAAACCGCTCCCACGATGACGGGAAAGGCAGACGCGACAGAGCGCGTCCCTCCGAGACTTTCGTGTGGTTCGTGTATTTCGTGGTTACAGCCGACTGATTTCCGGCGGGGTCACGTCCAGTTTGCGGGTGTAGCTCAACAGGAACAACAAATTGGCGGTGGCTTCGCGTTCCTTGGCGTCCTCGTGCCGGTACATCTTGGGGAGAACCTGCAAGGTGGTCTGCGGCAGTTGCACGACGCCGACGAATGAAGTCGCCCGCGTTTCCCGCCAACCGACCTCGAACAGGCGCTCGTGATGCGGTCCGCGCAGTTGATCGAGCAGATCCTTCTCCGCGCCGGTCAATCCTTCAATTCGACCGTATTCAAAAACGCTGAACAGCTTCATTCCTGACGGTGACTATGAACCGCCGGCGGGCAGAAGGCAATAATCGAACGAAGGAGGCCAACACCACTATTACTCACGAACCGGTCACCACTGTCACCCACAACTTCCGGGTGCGCGGACCGTCGAATTCGCACAGGTAAATCCCCTGCCAGGTGCCGAATTGCAGCCGGCCGTCCTTGACCGGCACCTGCACGCTGCTGCCCATCAGGCTGGCTTTGACGTGGGCCGCCGTGTTGCCCTCGTCGTGCCGGTAGTGCGGAGAACTCCACGGCACTGCCTTGTCCAACGCGAACAAGATGTCCGCCACCACATCCGGGTCGGCGTTCTCGTTGATCGTGATGCCGGCGGTGGTGTGCGGCACGAAACAGGTCACGACGCCGTCTTTGACGCCGGACTCGGTCACGGCCTGCTGGACTTGCCGGGTCACGTCCACGAATTCGTCGCGCCGGTGGGTTGGAATGGCAAACTCGGTCATGGTCAGTTCCGCAGCGATTGAATCGGGGCCGGAATGCGTCCGCCGTGGTTCACGAAGTCGGCGCTGGCGCCGGCATTGCGCACATCCATCACGGTCGCGCTGCCGAACAGGCCGCCGAACTCGACCCGGTCGCCGACTTTCGCGCCGGGCACGGGGATCAACCGCACGCCGGTGGTCTTGTTGTTGATGACGCCGATGGCCGCTTCGTCGGCAATGATCGCGGCAATCGTCTCGGCCGGCGTGTCGCCGGGGATGGCGATCATATCCAGCCCGACCGAACAGACGCTGGTCATCGCCTCCAGTTTCTCCAACGACAGGTGACCGGCCGTGACGGCCGCGTCGAGGGCGGCATCTTCGCTGACCGGGATAAACGCGCCGCTCATCCCGCCCACGCTCGAACTGGCAAAGGCACCGCCTTTCTTGACGGCATCCGTGAGCAACGCAACCGCCGCCGTGCTGCCCGGCGCGCCGATCTTGGCGATGCCGAGCGTTTGCAGAATCTCGCCCACGCTGTCGCCCTCTTTCGGCGTCGGCGCCAGCGACAGATCCACGATGCCAAACGCCACGCCGAGTTCCGCCGCCACTTCCCGGCCAACCAGTTCGCCGACGCGCGTCACCCGGAAACTGGTGATTTTGATTTCCTCGGCGAGGTCGCCCAACGTGAGCCGGTCGCCCAATTCCATCCGGCGTTTCAATGCGCTGACCACGACTTTTGGGCCGGAGACGCCGATGTTGACCGCCGCCTCCGGTTCGCCCTCGCCGACATACGCCCCGGCCATGAACGGGTTGTCCTCCGGGATGTTCGCAAACACGACCAGCTTGGCGCAGCCAAATCCTTTTTGCCCGGCCGTCGCGCCGGCAATCTCCCGGATGATCCGGCCCATCGCGGCGATGGCGTCCATGTTCACCCCGGCGCGGGTGGAGGCAACGTTGATGCTGGCGCAAACGCGTTTGGTCTGGCTGAGCACACGCGGCAATGACCGCATCACCCCGGCATCGGCTGGCGTAACACCTTTTTGCACCAACGCGCTGAACCCGCCCACCAAATCAATCCCGCACGCCGCCGTGGCGTCGTCGAGCGTTTGGGCAACTGCGAGCGCGGCGGTTTGACCGTGCCCGGCCAACAAATGCGAGACCGGCGAGATGGCCAGCCGTTTGTTGACAATCGGGATGCCGTACTTGCGGCCGATCCGGTTGCAGACTTCAACGAGCCGGCTGGCGCGGCCGATGATCTTCTCGCGGAGTTTCCGGCAAAGCGAATCCATGCTCGGCGCCGCGCAATCGTCCACATTGAGCGCGAGGGTGACCGTCCGCACGTCGAGGTCTTCGGCGTGGAGCATCTGGATCGTGGCAAGAATTTCGTCGGTGCGGAGCATGGTTACCTCCTCAGCCGGAGTTGGTTGGTGGCGACGAAGATGTTTTCGTGTTGGAGCTTGACCGTGAACGCCAGCTCGGCGGCGATCTGTTCCAGGTCGGCCTGCAACAACGCCAGATCGTGGGCGACCGGGATTTCCAACTGCCCGATCAACAGAAAGTCGTTGCCTTCCCGGTGCGCAAAGAAGTCGGTGATGTTGATGTCCTTGCCGGCCAGATACTCGCTGAATCGGCGCACGATCCCCGGCTTGTCCTTGCCGAACGCCGTCAACACGAACCGGTCGGTCTTCCCCACTGGCTTCGTCACCGGCTGGTACGGACGCGCCACGACCTGAAAACCGTTCGAAGTGCTGCCGCGGATTTCGGCCGCCAACGCCTCGGGATCGACCGGCTGGTCGAAGCTGATGACCATGATGAGCGTGAAGTAACCTTCGACAACAGTCTGGCTGCACGCATCAATGTTGCCGCCGCGTTGGCTGACGGCGCGGGTGATGGCCGCGACGATGCCGGGATGGTCGTCGGCCATCACGTTCAGGACGTAGGCATGCGCGAACTGCGGTTTCATTGAGCCGGCATCTTACCGTCACCGGCCAACACCCGCAACACTTCCTCTTCGGAAACCTGGGAGAAGTCCTCGTAGAACTGCCCCACCCCGCTGAACCACGCTGGCGTCTCCAGACAAACGACCTCGCACTGGCGCGACAACATTTCCACCGCTTCCGGCGACCCGACCGGCGCGGCGACGACCAGCTTTCTCGGTCGTGCCGCCCGGAGTGCGTGCACGGCGGCGACCATCGTCGCCCCGGTCGCCAACCCGTCGTCCACCACGAGGACCACCCGGCCTGCCGGCGGGATGCGCGGCCGGACGGCCCGGTATTGCTGGCGTTGCCGGTCAATCTCCGCCCGGCGCGCGGCAATTTCGGTTTCGACATACCGGCGGTCGCTGCCGGTCAAGCTCACGAGTTCGCGATTCAAAAAGGGTGCCGCTTCCTCGCTGACGGCGCCGATGGCGAGCTCGGGATTGCCGGGCGCGCGGAGTTTTTTCACGAGCAGGACGTCGAGGTCGCCGTCCAAGGCGCGCGCCACTGCGGCGGCCACGATCACGCCGCCGCGGGGCAAACCGAGCACCAGCGGCCGGTCGGCGCGATACGCTTTCAGCGCCGCGGCGAGCCGCTGGCCGGCTTCTTGTCGGTCTCGGAACATCCTTCCACGCTGCTCCGGTACGCCAAGATACCGTCGGCAATGGCCTTTGCCAAGCGGTCGCGATACGCCGGGTCGAGCACCCGTTTTTCCTCGGCCGGATTCGACAAGAAACCGGCTTCCACGAGAATCGCCGGGCAGGTTTCGTCGCGCAACACGAAGAACCGCGCCCGGCGCACGCCGCGATCGGCCGCGCCGGTCGCGGTGAGCAGCGCGCGCTGCACATTGTGCGCGAGCCAGACGTTGTGTTCGTCGTAACGGTTGCCGGCGAGATGGCCTTCGCCGCCGCGACTGCTGGGCGTGCCGGTCGAGGCGCTCCCTGCCGGCGGCAGACAGTACGTTTCAATGCCGGTCGCGCTGCCGCCGGAATTGAAATGCAGACTCACAAACAGGTCGGCGCCCTTCTTGCGGGCAAACGCGACCCGGTCCTCCAACGACAGCACGACGTCATCGGTCCGGGTCAACAGCACCCGCAAGCCGGCGGCGGCCAGCAACGGTTTCAACCGGTTGGCCAAATCAAGAGTCAGCGATTTTTCGGGGCGACCGGACGTGATGCCGTGGGTGCCGTGTTCGCTGCCGCCATGCCCCGGATCCAGCACAACGGTGCGGACCTTCCACGTGCCGCGCAACCGGGCTGAACACAGAACCGGGTCTATCGTTTTCAGCACATCGGTCTTGGAAATCCATAGCCGGCCGCGCGCGGCCACGACCGGCGTGGTGAGCCAGTGGTTGATGCCGTTCAACTCCATGTCGCGCCGCTCGGACTGCACGGCCAATGACGCGGCAGGAGTGCGGTACTCGGCGCGTTCGAACGCGGCGCTCTGGTCGCGGCCAAGGTTGTAGTAAGCGGCGAGATCGTTGACGGAAACAAAGAGTTCATCGCCGATCCGGTAGCCTTTGAGCGCGCCGGCGCGCGCGGCACCCAACGCCGGCAAGACAAAAAACGTCACGACGATCAGACTCCACACGCGGCAATACATTTCGACCTCCTCGACGCGCAAAATGCCACACCCCCACCACCGGCGCAAGGCAAATGCCGTCCGTCAGCGCCTTGTTTTCGCTGCCGGCCGTGCTACTGTCTGGACCGGCATGGGCAACCTCCACGACGCATTAGCGGACCGCATCCTCGTGCTCGACGGCGCGATGGGGACGATGATCCAGCAACGCAACCTCACTGCCGCCGACTTCGGTGGCCCGCAGTTCGAGGGGTGCAATGAGCACCTCGTCCTCACCCGGCCCGACGTGATCCGCGACATTCACCGGCAGTATTTCGCGGCCGGGGCCGATATTGTCGAGACGGACACGTTTGGCGCGACGCCGCTCGTGCTCGCCGAGTACGGTCTTGCCGACAAATGCCGGGAGATCAACATCGCCGCCGCCCGGCTGGCTCGCGAGGCCGGTAATGGTTTCGTGGCCGGCTCCATGGGGCCAACCACCAAAGCCATCACCGTGACCGGCGGCGTGACGTTTCAGCAACTCGTGGAGAATTTCCACGCGCAGGCGGCGGCGCTGATCGAAGGCGGCGTGGATTTGCTGCTCGTGGAGACCTGTCAGGACACCCGCAACGTCAAAGCCGCGCTGATTGGCATCGCGCAGGTCGGCGTAAAGATACCGGTCATCGTGTCCGGCACGATCGAGCCGATGGGCACAATGTTGGCCGGGCAGACGGCGGATGCGTTCGTTGCGTCGCTGCAACACGCGGATTTGCTGGCCATCGGTCTGAATTGCGCGACCGGGCCGGAGTTCATGACCGACCACATCCGCACGATTCACGAGATGGCGACAACCGCCGTGTCGTGTTACCCCAACGCGGGCTTGCCGGATGAGGAAGGCCGGTATGGCGAGACGCCGACTTCGCTGGCGGCGTCACTCGAACGTTTCGTCAAGAACGGCTGGGTCAACATCGTCGGCGGTTGCTGCGGCACGACACCGGCCCACATCAAGGCCATCGCCGAGATGGTGGACGGACGCGAGCCGCGACGGCACCGGGGACAACGGCGCAGCTACTACTCCGGTATCGAGCTGGTCGAAGCGAGCGAGGACACCCGGCCGCTCATTGTCGGCGAACGCACCAACGAAGTCGGCTCGCGCGCATTCAAGCGGCTGATCAGCGAGGAGAAATTCGAGGAAGCCAGCGAGATCGCCCGCGCCCAGGTCCGCAACGGCGCGCACATCATTGATATCAATCTGGAAAACACCGACCGGGATGAGCTGGCGGACATTGATCGGTTCTACGAGAAAGTCATCCACAAGGTCAAAGTGCCGTTGATGATTGACTCGACCAACCCGGCCGCGATCGAGCGGGCGCTCACGTATTGCCAGGGCAAGAGCATCATCAACTCGATCAATTTCGAGGACGGCGAGGAGAAATTTCACAAGGTGTTGCCGCTGGTGAAAAAGTACGGTGCGGCAATCATCATCGGCTCGATTGACGAGGACAAACAGCAGGCGCAGGCCATCACCCGCGAACGCAAACTCGCGATTGCGTTGCGCGCCCACCGGTATTGCACCGAACAGTGGGGCATCCCGGAAGAAGACCTTATCTTCGACCCGCTCACCTTCCCCTGCGCCACCGGCGACGCCAACTACATCGGCAGCGCCGTCGAAACCGTCGAAGCCATCCGGCTGATCAAAGAAAAACTGCCGCGCTGCAAAACCATTCTCGGCATCAGCAATGTCAGCTTCGGTCTGCCGCCGGCCGCCCGCGAGGTGGTCAACTCCGTGATGCTCTATCACGCAACGAAAGCCGGTCTCGATCTCGCCATCGTCAACGCCGAAAAACTCGAGCGGTACGCCAGCATCCCGGACGTGGAAAAGAAACTCGCGGAGAACCTGCTCTTCAATGTGGGACAAGCTTCCAGCTTGTCCACCGCCAACGATGGACAACCAGGATGGTTGTCCCACGATTACCGGCGACAAACCCGCGAAGAACGCATCGCCATCAACCAACGCGCCATCGCCGCCATCAACGACCATTTCCGGGATGCCACGAGCCGGGTGAAGCAGAAGACCTCTGACTTGCCGCTCGATGAACGGTTGGCCCGGTACATCATCGAAGGCACAAAAGACGGTTTGATTGCCGACCTCGACTTGAAACTGAAAGAGGCCGGCCCGTTGGAGATCATCAACGGCCCGCTCATGGCCGGCATGAACGAAGTCGGCCGGCTGTTCAACAACAACGAACTGATCGTCGCCGAAGTGCTCCAGTCCGCCGA
>Ga0078972_1006004_pt1 | contig 29718 bp, 18 predicted proteins | sample YelNatPaOPGAMG01_FD_67568 | JGI IMG/M metagenome (GOLD analysis project Ga0078972, IMG submission 67568) | Hot spring thermophilic microbial communities from Obsidian Pool, Yellowstone National Park, USA - OP-RAMG-01 (SPADES assembly) (version 2) | ecosystem: Environmental > Aquatic > Thermal... | reverse complement strand
CATCCAGGGGTGGTTGAGTTATCGTAAGACGTGTGGATCCAACCCGGCTCCTCACCTGTTCTGATGTAAGAGGTGAATAAGGGCCTGGAAGAAATGGTAACAGCGGGGACCTTAAGCCTTGTGTCGAGTGAAAACTGGATTCCAGGCCATTCAGCTTGAGCCAGTTGAAGCGCGGCTTCAGGATCTTGAAAGGACAGGTGGTCCGCACCGGTTTGATGGGTTTGAAAGCTAACTGCCCCATAGCTGAATAGTCGACATCCTCCTGTAAGCGGAGTCTTCAACTTCATCGCCGCCTCTTCAGCTAACTCGTCTAAGATGGAGGGAGATTTCACCACCATCAGCCTTAAGCTTCCAATGGAGTCCAAGTTCACGACGCCTACAACCTGGTTTAACTCCTCTTTATGCTTTGAAGCGTAGTTTAGGGATCCTAAAAGCCCCAGCTCCTCAGCTGTGAAGAAGGCGAACCTGAGGTTGAAGGGGGGTTTGAACCCTCGTTCACGGGCTTGGTTGAAGACTTCAGCCATAGCTAACACCCCCGCTACGCCGGCGGCGTTGTCTATGAACCCCGGCGTCATCACAGTATCATAGTGGGCGCTGACGATGAAGGTTTGATCCATGTTTACCCCATCTAGTTCGCCTAACACGTTGTAGTGGGCTCCGTAGCTGATTCTAGCCGGGACCTTGATCTCCGCTTCAACCCCTCCCTCAGCCTTCAGCAACTCCCTTACCTTCTCCCAGTCTTGGCGGGATATCCAGCCTGAAGGCGCCTTAATGTTCCAAAACAACTTCCCTTCACATGAATACGAGACATACGGGCATTCACAGCCGAAAGGTGTGAGGCAGGTGTAGATTACGGCGGCTGGCTTCCACTGCTTAACATGCTCCAACATGCTTCTCAGCTCGCCTTTAAGGATCAGCTCATCGACTCCGACGATCAATACGCGTCCTTCTACTCGACCACGATCTCCTTCCCCGTATACTGCGATTCCACGTCTTAACCCTTCATTAGGAGTTGGCCAGCTTAAGTGAAAGGGGGTGAAGCTTTCCAGTCGAATGGGTTGAGAACCCCCACACAATGTAAGAGATGGCTGGTCAAACAGCTCCCAGGTTAAAAAGTGGAATTCATCCATCTCAACCCTTACGCCGAGATCTTGAAGGGCGCCAGCTATCCATCTCGCGGCGGCTTGAGCCCCAGCTGACCCCGCTGAGCGATATGAGTACAAGGAAGCTTGATGATTCAAAGTTAAGGCCTCTAACCCTTTGGCGTAGCTGTAGACGCGTTCGCCCTGAATGCTTAAGGAAGGGTCAGGTGGAGTTAGCTGCATTCCATGGATGGGTAAAGTACACCATGGAAAAACCATGAGTGTGGCGATGAGCATTACCTGTTTGATCAATGCCAATTAATTCAACCACTTTCAGACTTTTAAACGATTCACCTATCTTACATGTATTCGCTTCCGCTCCGCAACCACCCTATGTGGTTGAACCAGATGGGCTACGAGTCCTAGCCTACAGGGGCTTTAAGAAAGAGAGGTTAGGTTTAGGTTTCCATCATCCGCCTGTAATGTTCGAGTTGGAGTTTCAGCCCAGTTTCGATGCTGCTCATCTCCCCTAGGAATTCTCCTGTAATCTCCTCGGCCGGAAGCCAAATCGTCTTGGATCCGGGTATGGGCGTGTCGGGCACGTTGACCAAACCGTACAGGGGCCTGTAATCGAACCTTAACTCAGCCGCGTCCTCGGTCAATGGGTAATGCATGCATGAATGCCCACCGTTAGGAAGCTGGTTTTCGATGAACGTGTGAACAGCCACCTTCTCAGCTACGCGGCTCGCCCTTTCAATCAGGTCAATGGATCCCCCATATTTCACCAACACCTTTATCAGCTCCCCCGCACCCCATCCAACTTTGCATTTCGAGGGCCAAAAATACGTGTATATGGGCATGGTTTCCTCAAACCTGAGTAGGGTTAACGAAGCCTCTAGGAAACGTTTACAATCAGCTTCACCATATCCCCAACTGCCTCTCATCGCGTCGTAGAGCGCGCATAGATACGCCATGCACGTTCCCACTTGCCAAAAATACTGCTTCGGATCTTTGTTATTCAACGTTTTAGAAGCTTTTTCACCGGGCTTCACATCCGTTATCAAACCACCTTTAGGTTTCATCTGAGTGTACATTAAACCTTTCTTCATGTGTTTTTCGTTTTCCCGTACAAATCGTTCAATCCACTCGCCCGCCTTGACCGCCTCCTTTCTTCTGTCTAAAGCGATCATCAAGTGGCCGAAGAAGCTTGTGTCCAGCGGCCCAATCCATTCCTGTTCCTCAACCCTGTCAGGATTATCCCCGATGTAGTTGAAAACGCCTCCGGAAGCGTGTTGATACTGTAGAATTCTATCTATGATGAGTTTATTCTCGGCAATTCCATGTTTTATCCAAGCGGCCACCTTTAGAATGTTGAGGGGACGGTAGGCTCTTTGCATAACCCTATACTCAGGAGGCTCCTCCGGGAAGTATAGGTCCCCGTTTGGCTGAAGAGCCTTATCCTCAACCCAATCCATTATCCTTGAAAGAACCGTTCGATCCGCGCCTGAAGCGTACAACCCCCAGCTGGCCTTATGCACGTAATCTAGATTTTTCTCCCGCATGATCGGCCCGTTAGGAGCGATCCTATTTAACAGGAAGCTCCCACCTTTACGCATGTAAGTTTTCACCGCTGAGAGAAGGTGGGTTAACTCCCCAATCCTATACTCCATCTCATCCTTATTCAACTCACCAGCCCCTCATGAAGTAGCGTTGACACATGATAAAAAGCTGACGCATCCTCAAAGGTAATTTTAGAGGGTGGTCCCGCGGGCCTGATTTGAACAGGCGACACTCCGGTTTCCAATGTACGCCTGATAGGCTGGACGACACGTCCCCCATGGCACGCATCTACAGCGTCTCCGCCGCCACCGCGGCTCGGAAGCTCTACCAGGCTGAGCTACCGCGGGACCCATCGATATTAAAGTTGAAAATCAAGATAAAAGTTTAGCGTTCCCAAGCCCGCAGTGACACCGGGTTATGGCGCCCCTCGGCGGGGGAGGGCGTCCCCCTTGGCCGGGATTTGAACCCGGGTCGTGCGGGCGACAGCCGCGCATACTAGACCGGATTACACGACGACGAACCGTCTCTATACTACCTACCCCCTTGGGGTCAGGGCTAAACCGGTCCGGTGAACCCTTCCAGGGCACCTGAAAACATTAGAAGACGGGGGTATATTTTAATTTTTATTTTACCCACCCTTCCATCGGCCACATGTTGATGATGTCGAACCAGTCGTGTAAGCTCCTACGAGGCAACTCATCAACTTCACAAACCTTCAGCTCGAGGGGAGTGAAACTGTTCCATGCAATCCTCTACGTTTCACCGAGCTTTAACCGTCAATAGGATGAGCCATGAGGGTGTAATGTTTAAACTGGTAGGGGGAAGTTTAACTGTCTGTTAGGATCCCCCTTGAGGAGTAAGGGTGACTCCCTATTAGTATTGGGTTGTTCCAATTTTTCCCAGGGTTGGAAGGAAAGAGGCTAACGTTGACAGCTGGGTGGAAACAGCGACACGTGCACATCAGCGTTTAAGGCTATGAGCATTGAACTCGCATCCTGTCGATTAACGGCTCCGTGGCAACGTTTATCTCCAACTAAGGGGATCTTTATTTTTTGAATGGGCTGGTGGACCGTATCGAAGAAGTGTAAGCTTTGCGGGGCGGTGGGCGCGGAGATATCTGAAACTCTACAGGTATGCTTAAGATGCCTCAGGGAAAATCCTGATGAAGCTTTGAGTCAGGCGAGGGAAGCTCATAAGGCGGTGAGGGTCGGCTACGGTTTGCCGCCTCAGCCGCCGAGGACCCCGGGTGGGATACGTTGCGCTTTATGCTCCAACGAATGTGTCATGGGTTTAGGTGAAAAGGGATATTGTGGACTAAGGGAGAATCGGGGTGGAAAACTGGAGTCAGTTGTCAGTCCGGATATTGGTCTTCTACACTCATATCTTGACCCCCATGCCACTAATTGCTGCGCCGCTTGGTTTTGCCCTGGTGGAACAGGGTTAGGATATCCCCGCTACGCCCGCACCCCCAGCTGTGAGAAAGGCTACTTCAACTACGCCGTCTTCTTTTACGGATGCAACTTCAACTGTCTTTTCTGTCAAAATCCTTCGCATAAAAAGCTCGACGAGGGAAAACGCGTCACCGCGGCAGAGTTTAAAGCCGAGTTAGAAGCCAACCTGATGTGCACTTGTATATGCTTTTTCGGAGGGTCGCCTGAACCTCAGCTACCCTTCGCCGTAAATGCTTCAAAAAAAATCTTGGAGGAATCGCCTAGTAGGGTTCTTAGGGTGTGCTTTGAATGGAACGGGTGCGGAAACGAGAAGCTGGTCCGCGAGGCGGCTGAGCTTTCTTTTAAAACCGGTGGAAACATAAAATTTGATTTAAAATGCTTCAACCCTGATTTAAGCGTAGCCCTCAGCGGTGTTCCAAACCACACCGCCTACCGAAACTTCGAGTTGATAGCGAGAGAATTCTACGGGGAGAGGCCTAAGCCACCGGTTCTAACAGCCACAACTCTCCTTGTTCCAGGATACGTCGACGCCCTTGAAGTCGAAAGCATAGCCCAGTTCATTTCAGAGCTCAACCCGAACATACCGTATTCACTGCTGCTGTTTCACCCCGACTATTATATGAGCGACTTACCCTACACCTCGAAGCGCCAGCTAGAGTTGTGCTTAAAAGCCGCTAAAAAACACCTCAAAAACGTTCACGTCGGAAACCTACAGCTACTTGGCATGTAAGACGGAGACATGTTATCGGGTTAAAAGCCTTCAACCTTGTAGGGATTTTTAAGGATGCTCTGATAGGCTTGAGATCAAAGTAAAGTTAATGGCTTCTAGGTTAATTATATGCTTTAGGTTAATTATATGCTTGTGGGCAATATGGTTATGGGGTAATAAAAGTCTTGTAAAATAAGAAGGGACGTGAAAGTTAGTTGAAGAAGCTAGCCGTGATGTTAACCCTGACGCTTATCACGCTTACCGCCCTTTCACCCGCGCTAATGGCGAAACGTTTAGAAAACATGGCTTGCTCCGAAAACTTGCCTTTCAAAGCGAAGAGTGGATTCAAAGCTGAGGAGGAATTGGACCGCTGTGAAGAGAGGGTGATCGTCGAGCTTTCGGATGAGGAATGCGCCTGGTCTGAGCGTTTATCATCGCTTGGAGTTGTGTTTGAGGCTCAGAGGGGTAAACTGGTTCAACTGAAGGCTTCGAGCAACGCTGTCGCCCAGATAACCCTCCTCGATAACGTTAAGCGTGTTAGAAAGCCCGGTATCCCCGTACCTCTTAGAGTTGAAAGTGAAGGTGTTCAAGCCATTAGAGCCAACCTTCTCCACAACCTTGGATTACATGGGAGAAATGTTAAAGTCGCGGTGCTCGACCTAGGATTCAACATATACGACCCGGAGATTTCTGAGAATGTTCAGGAATATAGGTCATTCAGGTTTGACGGAGACATCACAGGCGGGTCAGAGGAGAACGTGCGCCATGGAACGGCGTGCGCTGAAATCATCGTTGACATGGCCCCTGAATCCGAGCTTTACCTCTACAACTTTGAAACGGACGTAGAATACTTGATGGCTGTCGACTACGCTATTTCAAGAAACATTGACATCATATCCATGTCCGTTGGGTTTCTGAACGTAGGACCCTACGACGGCTCCAACCCCGTTGCCGAAGCAGCTGATGAGGCCCAGGCTCATGGAATATTCTTCGTCTCAGCCGCCGGCAATGAAGCCCGCGGCCACTGGAGTGGATTGTTCAGGGACGAGGACAACGACGGGCTCCATAACTTTACGCCCGACGATGAAGATAACGACGTCGTCGTGGAAAAAGAATCCCTGTTAACGGTCTTCCTCACCTGGGAAGACTGGCCATCTACGGCAAATGACTACGACCTATACCTCTACGGTGGGCCGTTCAACACGATTCTAGCGGTGTCCGACGATGTTCAAAACGGTTCGCAACCTCCTGTCGAATCTATAGTCTACCATGCTGTTAAGCCTGGAACGTATCGAATAGCTATTCGAAAGGCTGTTTCCGCCGCCCCGGTGAAAATGCATTTGTTTTCATTAAACTTCGAGCTGGAGCACCATGTCCAGGAGGGTAGCATAGTTCCCCCAGGGGATGCGTCAGGCGCCTTCACCGTAGGAGCCGTTAAGCTGGACGGTGAAATAGAGCCATACAGCTCCAAGGGTCCGACCGTTGACGGCCGGATAAAACCTGACATCACCGCGCCTGACGGGGTGGTCACATGGATCTATGGTGAAGAACGATTTTATGGAACATCAGCCTCCGCACCCCATGTGGCTGGCGCAGCGGCCCTGCTGCTGGAGGCAGAACCAAACTTAACCCCATGGGACCTTAAGCGGATACTGGAGGAAACCGCGGTAGACCAAGGGGCGAGTGGGAAAGACAACGAGTATGGTGCTGGAAGGCTGGATATTTACGCGGCGTACAGCCTTTTGAAAGGAGTTTATGAAAAGGCTACTTTGACGGTCCACGCCCACCCAGCACAGATCCATTATCCAACCGAGCCCCCCAGCGATTTAAACATCACTGTATCCGTGTCCTACGTTCACGACGGCGAAATCCTCGTAGAAGACCACTCTACGGCCTTTCAAATCACTGTGGATCAAGGCTCAACTGTGAACATAACTGTGAAGACCTATCCCGCGGATTATCGATGGCTCGAATGGGAGAACTACGGTTACTGGATAAACTCCTCGACGAACGTATCGTTAAAGATGGATGGGGACAGAGTTCTCATAGCATACCTTAAGCCATTAGAGGCTGAGGCCCATCGACTAATCATCATTCACGCCCATCCTGTCACGGCTCAATACCCAGAGGAGCCATCGGAGGAGTTAAACATCACCGTCCTAGCATTTTACACGTTGAATGAAACTGGCAGGAGCGTGGAGTTCACGGTGGGACCTGGCCCCACGCAAATACAAGTGGACGCGGATTCAAGCCTCAATTTAACGGTTTCACGTCCTCCAAGCGGTTACAAGTGGGTTAAATGGAAAATATACGGCGATGGTGAAGAGAGCTCGCAGACCCTAACCGTATCCGCTAACACCAACCAAACAATAATAGCGTATTTCGAGGAAGTAAAACCCTCAGAGGAGGACTTTACCGTCACTATCACACCTCAAGTCCAAGTTTACATCCCTGGGCAACCCGTCAACTACACCATCTTGACGAATCCCATCAACGACTTCAACGATACCATAACCCTAACTCTTGAACCCATTCCAGGTTTTGAAGCCCTCCTCCAACCAGCCACCCTTATGCCGGGACAGAAGTCGACTCTAACCATATTCACAGACAATAACTCTCCCCCGCAAATGGTTACAGTAACTGTGAGGGCCTCTGGAGGAGGAAGGGAGCACCTCATCCAAGCCACCCTTCAAAGATGGATTATACCCTGGTTAAGGGTTAAGGAGTTTACAGCCGGGTTGACGTTAGGAATCGTCCTGACATCGATCATGAGAAAAAGGAGGAAAGCTGTTTGATTTTTCGCAGATTCGGAGACCATTAGATGAACAGTTTGTTGCTGTTTTTCAAGAACCTTAATATGGCCCACGCCACCAGCTCGTCGAGGGTTAACGTTTGAAACTCCGAGCGTAGTCTTCGAAGCTGCTCTAAGTCGTCCAGTAATTCATCTGGAACCTCAATTGTTAAAAGGCCCCCACATTCTTGGCTTTCCTTCTCAACCATAGGCCTAAGCCCAGGGTTCGTTTTATAGGCTTTAACGTTCAGGGAATGGTGGCCTTTTCTGAGAGTTTCCTTCCCCTCAAGCTTTATAGGCGACGGGTCTGTCCTCCTTTCTCTGGGGGATTTGGTAGAACCCGTATTCAATCAATAAGTTTCTAATGGCCGCTGTAACGACGTCGGCTTTGCTGTCAAACCCCATTCTGGCGGCCTGCTCAGTTTTCAGGAAATCCTCCAAGGCCTCCACTATGCCCTTAGGAACCCTTACTGTGGCATGTCTTTTCAGGCTTACCTCCCTGTACCGTTGCTCGGCAACTTGCATCTTTTCCTCTCGAGTTATTTTCTTCCTAGTCATGGTTTAAGCCTTTTAGCACTTGTATCCTATGGATGAGTGGAACAAAAGATTTAAATACAAGTTTTTCATGAAGTTTCATGTGTCATATATGTTACATGTATGACACATAATATAAATGTTTCTAAAAAGCCTTTAAACGTTAAAAGGGTGAAAAGGGGAATTGAAGAAAAGTCTCCTGGAAACTCCCTCCATGGATCAGGAGGGTTTAAACCCACTGTACAAGTTTTCAGCCCTGGCTTTGCTTGCCTACGCCGATAAATACCCTTCTATGAAGGTTCAAAAAACGACTTCAACCTTAAAGCAGTCCATAAACCTGTTTGAAACACTAGCGTACAAAGCCATGTCCAAGACGGAATGTCTCCCCTTCGATGAGTTGATCGTGAAAAGAATGCTGAAGAGAAAGCATTATTACTACGGAGCCTACCTGGCCGTGGTAAGCTCCCTCCCCATTCTAAGCAAGGTCATGGATGATAAAGCCATCGTAGACCCCATCATCGCTAAGACTTCTGAGATCTCAAGCATAAAGGCGCTAGACAACCTTAACGACGAGTATCACGGCGTTGAACGGGCCTTGAAGACGATGGAAATCCAGCGTCAAGCCTTCTTAAACCGAAACTTCCAGCTTCCAAAAGCTGAAACTCCATTAAGTAAAGCAGAAAACTCCATATACGCGTTGGCCGCGCTTACGTGCCGAATCCTATCTTCCCATGTGGATTTTAATTCGACGATGTACAAGGTTTTCCAAGCAGACCTAGATCGATACTTTAAGGGTCAAATGGACTCCATGCTTCAGAAAGTGAATGGCAAGGCGAAGGTTGACATTAAAGAATTTCTAATGAACATAAACGAGAAAGGGGTTGGCAATGTTTGGATAGATGTGGATTTCTGCTTTTTAGAGGCTTTTCACATCCTTGAGGAAGGCGAGTACCGAGCCATGGCGAATATTAGGAAGGCCATCGACCTAATATTTAAGGGATGCAACGTGTACGATGACATAGCCGACTTTAAAGTGGACATGGCCCATAATATTTGGAACAGCGTCGTCTACCTTGCCCTTGATAAAGGCTACTGCGATGAAGACGACCTCATACAACCTGCCGGTAATTTGGCGAACACCCTGGAGCGGTTGGGAGCGTTCAATGAAGCGATGCAGCTGGGCGACCTCATTTTCTTGAAAGGAGTGGAAAAACTGGAGGAGGCAAAGGAATACACCAAGGTGATCGACGTAGACGCTTTGAAGTTCAACGCTTACCTGCTACGGCTGTTCGCTATAAGGAAATGGTTGATAGAGGCCAAAAGCCCTCTGAGGCTGCTCAAGATTTTAAGGCCAACAGTCTCTGATCAAATCCTATCCTATAATCGATACATCGTTTAACCATGAGTGGAGGACGGCTTTTCAGGGTCTTCGACGGTGAACTACGAGGTCGCTGTGGTTGGAGCTGGAGTAGCGGGATGCGTGGTTTCTCAGAAAGTCGCCTCTAAGGGCTTCAAGGTTTGCCTGTTGGAGCGAAAGCCCTCTAACAGAATAGGGGAGAAGGTGTGCGGGGATGGTGTGGGGAAACATGAATTTTCGGAGTCCAATGTGCCTCCACCTCAAAGTGTTGAAAGACAGTTAAGGGGCGTTGAATTCCACGTATTAAACGACATCGCCTTCACGGTGGAAGGTGAGGGATATTCTTTGAACCGGTCGACGTTCGGCCAAGAGCTTCTAGGAAGGGCCTTGGATTCAGGGGTACATTTACATGACAGCTTTCACGTGAGAAGACTGCTCAGCGATGAGGGGCATATCGTAGGCGTTGAGGGGAGAAGCTTGGCCCATGGAAAATGCAGGTTGAACTTTGAGGTTGTCGTCGACGCGAGCGGTGTGCAAGGCGTCGTAAGGAACATGGCATCCGAGGGTTGGCCTATCAGGGAAACGCCGCGGAGGTTTGAGCTAGGGGTTGGGTACAGGGAGATATGCCGTTTAAAGGAGGGGGGAGAATACTGTAAGCTGTTCTACGACTGGTCATTGACGCCTGGAGGCTACTGCTGGATCATCCCTAAGGAGGGAGCTAAGGCGAACATTGGAATACTGATGCCCGCTGGCCTCACAAACATCGTTGACCTCGCCCAGAGGTTTAAGGCGTTCAAGGCTAGGATGAGGATTAAAAGCAAGCCTCTAAACTCAGGGTTTGGCTTTGTTCCATTAAGGGCGCCGCTGAAATATCCATGCTGGGGTAACTTAATGGCTGTGGGGGACGCGGCGTTTCTAGCCAATCCGTTAAACGGCGGCGGGATCGGCCCAGCTTTGAAGTCCGCTTCCATGGCCGCGGACGCCCTGGTCGAAGCGCTCCGAGATCAAGAATCCATCATGAAAAGGTTGTGGCTCTACAATGTAGGGGTTGCGCGTAGCTTCGGTTTAAAACACACCGTGAACAACGCCTTAAAGGAGTTCCTTCTTAAATCCAACCCTAAGGAGGCTCATTCCTTCCTTCACGCATTGGGGTTTAAGAAAACGTATCATTCAACCAGCTTTCTAAGGGAAATCAGCAAACCGGATTACCTACGGTTACTTCTTAAACTGAGTCCAAAGATGGCTTACAGGCTGTTTAAGGTTTTAAGGGAGGCGAGGCCGTTAAAAGCCTTCTATTCACGTTATCCTCCGGCTCCTACGCTTTAGAAGGGATGGAATCAACGATTCGAGGCCTCCTTCAACCTTTGGAGGAGGTTTGGCCACTCTAAGCCTGAAGACGCATGCCTCTCCCCCCGACGCCTTGCATTCCACTTCGTTACAGGTGAATTGCTCCTTAAACACTATGGAGCATCCTCCCACTATCGTTCCAGCTAAAAGCTGGCAGGCTGGCCTCCCAGCAGCCTCCCCGCAAATAAAACAGTCTGCGAAGGATACTTCGTATTCATAGTCGGTTATCTTCGCCACCCTGGGTTTGAGGCCGTACCCATAGTACATGGTTAACGAGATGATTTTAGGCAGGTATTTTAGGTCGAGCTTGGTTCTCGGATCCTCGCCGATTTCTAGATAAACCTCGATGGCGGTAAGTCGGGCTGTAACCTCTTGAAAGCGTAATTCCATTTCCGCCAACTCGTCCTTTAGGTCCTTGCCGGGCAGCTGGGTGGACATAAACGCCTCCACAGACCTCCTGAGGGTGTGATACACCTTTATGGGTATTGTATGCGCCCTCCTCCTCAGGAAAAATAGGGCTATAGGCGTGGGAAAAGCAAGGGCCATTCTGGTGGTTAGCTTGATGCGATCCCTAGGCGGTGGAGGAGCTTGGTCTTGAGTAAACTCAAATTTAACGTAGCCCTTTACACTCCAGGCTGCCAGCTTCTCCAACACTTCATTAAACCTCTCGGGGAAAAGCATGTTGATCTCCATAAGCTTCATGCCTTTAACCTGGGAAAACAGCCATCGATCATAGGGGTTAGACGACTCGAACCTACCGCTCTCCACGATTTTTATCGAATTAACGTTTTCCTGTAAATACTTTAAACGGTTTCTAACCGCGTCTTCTCCCTCCAGTGGAAGTTGCTCAACGAACTCCTCCCCCCACTTTACCAGCAGACGCCCATCTTTGACTTGGAATGGAAATTCCCGCATGTGGTACTCTGGCTTACAGCAGCCCAACATTTTAAAGACGAACCCCACCTCCTTACCAGTTCGATCAACCTCGATGTTTATTGAGCCAGCTGTTAGGGAGTGCAGTTTTTTCTCGAAGGAGGGAAACGCGTTTCTGCGTAAAAGAAATATTTCCACTATTTTGCTGTTTACAGTCCTTTCCCTCCAGCTTTCGATCACCTTAAGGACCCGATCCTCCTCCTCACGAATAAGCACGTGAGGGAGGTAACCGTGGATGATTAAGCATCCATCCTTCAGGGCCCTCCTCACCTTCTCCACTTCAAAACTGAGGACCGTGATGTCAGGTATCTCCTCCAGCTTAATTCTCTCAACCTTAAGGCCTATGGATGTTGGTTCAACCGAAATAAAAACGGCTCCTTCTTTGTTGGGAAAGCTTCTTAACAGCGCGTTTAAAAACATCGTGGCCTCGAAGCCTGTTTCATCGGTTAGCAGGAGGGCCGATCCCTCCGGGATGGAGGATATAAAGTCGAATATTTGATGGCCCGTGAGGAGCCTACCCATGAGTAGAGTTAACGAAGCCGAGGTATTAAATCATTACTTTTCCGTCTTGTAGACTTAAAAGCCGTTTTCTCGCATTCTTTAAGCCTAAAATTTACATTATTAGGCTTTAAAAGTTAGCTTTATCCCGTTAATTCATCGCTTACTATGTTACACTATTAAAACATGGTCAACTTGAAAGTATCTTTTCGCCAGCATCCTGGTTTTATCGATGGTCCTACCGTTTTTACCTATGGCTAACGCCTTATCCTTAGGCTCAACCTCAACCACCATGATTTTCTTGTCGGGTCTAGCGGCCATCCTGATGTTCCTAACCTTCGCGGGTGAAAGCGAGTTTCTGATCAACTCTTCAGGGGTTTCACTGTACTCCACAACCTCAATGGGTCTACCGAACATTTTCCTCAGCATGTTTATGTTCCGTCCCCCTCTACCGATGGCTAACCCCATGTCCCCCTGCTTCGTCACGAATATCAACCGATTCGTCTTATCGTCTATCAGGCAATCCATCACCGTTGCCTTGGTAACGCTTTCAAACAGGGCGATGTAACGCATTTCCTCGCTGGTCAACTTGATCTTCGAGGACATCTATGATTCACCTGTCGTGGAGGCATTGGTCGCCAGCTCGAGGATCCTGGAGTCCCCGGGCTTCTTCACCGTTAGGGCTGAAACTGGAAAAGGTTTTCCAGCGGCGGCTCCAAGCTGCTTCCCATCCCCCTCAAAGACGTATACTGGAATGTTCAGGCGGTCGGCGGCGGTTCTCACCTCCTCCCAAAGCTTTTTAGGGCATTTGCTCGTTAATATGATGAGCTTCGCATTTCCAGACTTAACCGCTTTCAGGGTTTGGGAGCTGCCCATCAAAACCTCGCCGGTTGAAACCGCGATTCTCAGCTGAGTCTTCACGTCCAAGGTCTTTCACCTTACTTCTGAGGGGTGCTACGCATGGACATGTATACGTCTATGAGCCCTGTTCCCATCGGGATCTGCTGGCCGACTATGACGTTCTCCGCGACCCCCTTCAACTCATCCCATGCGCCTCTGACAGCCGCGTCCACCAACGTTGGAACCGTGATTTCGAAGGCGGCTTTAGCTAGAGTGCTGGCTTTCTCACCGCTCACCCCATGCCTGCCAACCTGCAGGATTTCACCAGTAGCCGTCATGGCGTCGGCGACCAGCATCACATGTCTTACATCCACGTCTAGGCCCTGCTCTTCCAACACATGTAAGGCCTCTTTGATGATGACGTTTCTAGCCGCCTCTATTCCCAGTACTTCAGCCACCTCGTAAACGTTGTTGGTGATGGTTCTGGTATGGTCAACTCCAGGTGTGGAGAGCACTTCTCCCAGGCTGGATCCCTCCGTTTTAATCAGCCACTCCCCGTTTTCCTCAACCACCAACGCCCTCTTTATGGATGGGATTCCCTTAACCGTTTGATGGGGAAGCTTTGTAAGCAGCCTCTTGAACTGGGACACATCCCTGTCTTTAACTTGAATCTCAACAGCATCCTCCGTGACCTTTAGCTCGCAGTTAGGAATCTTGAGGGCTTCTAACACGTTTTTCACCTTCACGTTCCTCGCCTTCATAGCTTCCTTGTTTAAGAGGACGGTGATCTTCATGCCGGTTATGTCGGATTCAAATCCTTCAGCTACGTCGCCGAGGGTTGTGTGCGTAATCTCTAAGGCCACCTTCTCCGCCTTAGTGTGGCTTTTCCTATGCTCCTCGTCTAGGTAAACGGTCATAATGGGCGTAGAGGGGTTTTTACGGGCGTCCACGATCTCTATGAGCCTTGGAAGGCCTAGGGTGACGTTTTGCTCCCTGACCCCAGCGAAGTGGAAGGTTCTCAGCGTCATCTGTGTTCCAGGCTCCCCTATGGATTGAGCTGAAACAATGCCCGCAGCCTCCCCCGCCTCTATTAAGGCGTTTTTATAGTTTTCCAACACCAGTTTAACCACTGTGTCCACCCCTTTCCTAGACAACGCCGCTTTAACCAGCTCTTTCCTAAGGGTTTTAACCAGCATGGGGGTTAACTCTTCCTTAACCGACTCAACCTTTGATTCCACATACTCCTTGGAGGCGGGCTCTGTTTCACGAATCTCCAGCTTCACCCTTTCGATGATCCTCTCCACGTTGACGGCTTTACCGTGATCGCTTTTAGCGGCGTCCACGCCGTCTTCACCATATTTAAACTGCACGATGTTGCCTTCAGAGTCCCTTACAGTTCCATCGTATTCGACGCGTATATGCTCCAGGGCGTTTATAAGACGCCTCTGCATGTAACCGCTTTGCTGGGTTCTTACAGCGGTGTCCACGAGACCCTCCCTGCCACCCATGGCGTGGAAAAAGAACTCTATGGGGTTTAACCCATCCCTATATGAGGCGTAGACGAATCCCCTCGCCTCGGCTCCAGCGTCCTTTGGCTTGAAGAAGGGCAGCGCCCTATCCCTGTAACCTCGTAGTATTCTCTTACCCCTTATGGATTGCTGCCCTACGCAGGCGGCCATCTGCGCTATGTTCAGCATCGACCCTCTAGCCCCTGATCTAGTCATCACCACGCCGGCGTTGTCCACGTTGAAGAAGCTTTCAGCGTATTCTCCAGCTAGGTCCCTAACCTTGGACAACTCGTTCATGATGTATAGCTCTAAGGAGTCCTCCAAGGTTTGGCCTGGCAGCCTCTGTAAGGTCCCGGCGTTATAGCTTTCTATGAGCTCATCAACCTTTTTCTCCGCGTGTTTAATCGCCCTGTTGATTTTTTCTTTAACCGACTCGGAGACGTCGAGCTCGTCTAAACCGTAGGAGAACCCCTTCAGGGTTAGGAACCTTTCAAGCAACCGAGACACGGAGTCAAGGAACCTTCTTCCTTCCTCATGTCCATAATCCTTTACGATTCTGTGGAATAGGCTTTCGGATTTTTCAGCTCCAATGGAGGTTTTATCTATCACACCCTTGACGAGGACGCCGTTCTTCACCACCACGTAGGCGTCGTGGGGGCATTCCTCTTTCAAGCATGTCTCACATTTATACGCGTTGCAGAGATTTGACTTAGAAACGAAGTTCATTCCCTTAGGAATGTACAGGCTGAAGAGTTGTTTCCCACTCCACATGGGGTTTGGCTTTTTGATTTCAGGTTCGGGTAGTGGGCCATCGTATCCCGTCGCCGCGATCAACCTGGAAACCTCTTCTCTAGTCAGATAGGTGCCCTTCCTCGTCAATAGGAACGCCGATGTGAGGAGGTCCCTAATCGCCCCTATGATCGGTCCACCGTATCTTGGGGAGAGGATTTGATCTTGAACCTGCATCAGTATTTGAGCTTCGGTTCTAGCCTCCTCGCTTTGGGGTACGTGGAGGTTCATTTCATCCCCGTCGAAGTCAGCGTTGTAGGGGGGGCATACGCATGGGTTTAACCTGAAGGTTTTATACGGTAGCACCTTCACCTTATGGGCCATGATGGACATTCGGTGCAGTGAGGGCTGCCTGTTAAAGAGCACTATGTCCCCGTCTTTGATGTGGCGTTCCACGATGAAGCCTGGTTGCAAGGCTTCAGCGAGCCCTTCCCTATCCAACACGAATTCAAGCCTTATCCTCCGGTGATCCGGCCTGATGATGTAAAGGGCTCCAGGATACTTGTCGGGCCCGTTGATCACCAGCTTCTTCATCTCCTCCAGGTTCCATTCATTCACCCTTTCAGGGACCGTAAGTCGGAGGGCAACGTGCATGGGCACGCCCACTTCGTTCAGCTCGAGGTTTGGATCCGGGGAGATCACCGTCCTGGCTGAGAAATCCACCCGTTTACCTGAAAGGTTTCCCCTAAACCTACCCTCCTTGCCTTTAAGCCTCTGGGATATGGTTTTTAAGGCTCGCCCAGACCTATGCCTCGCCGGGGGTAGACCTGAAACTTCATTGTCGAAGTAGGTGGTGACATGGTATTGTAGCAGGTCGTGGAGCTCCTGGATTATGTTAACGGGAACCCCTGAGTCCAAGGCTTCCTTTAACTTCTGGTTTATCCTAATGATGTCCACAAGTTTATGCGTTAGGTCATCCTCCGACCTGATTCCTGACTCCAAGGTGATGGATGGCCTCACGTTTACCGGCGGCACCGGTAAGACCTGCAGGATCATCCATTCGGGCCTAGCGGTTTTTGGGTTCAACCCGAAAACCGCCAGGTCTTCGTCTGGAATCCTCTCGAACCTTTCCCTAATGGCGCTTGGGGTAAGTCTAACAGCGCCTCCGTCGACAAGCTCGTGGAAGCTGGTTGGCTTGATGAACTCTATGGGGTATTGCTTCGCCCCGCAGTGGGGACATTCCTGGATTTTCTTCGCCTCCTTAAAGACGTTCTCGTATACTAAGCTTGGCACCACGCTCAGCATCTTCATTTTCTCCTCTACAACCGCCTTGTAATGTTGGATTCTTTCCTCTGAAAGCCTTACTCGACCGCAGTTCCTGCATATCGCGGAGAGAATCTTATAGATGATCTTCGCGAATGAGACGTGTATGACGGGTTCAGCGAGCTCTATATGTCCGAAATGTCCTGGACAGTTTGAAGCGGTGTTCCCACATGTTTTACATTTCTGCCTGGGTTCTAGGGTTCCAAGCCTTCCATCCATTAGGCCTGAAACGATGGGAACCCCATCTTCATCATATGTGTCGGCGGTTTGAACCTCCACCACTGATAGCTTCCTCAACTCGTTAGGCGACATGAGGGTGAACTGGATGCCTTCAATGGATTTCTGTCCTTCAACAACCATCATTTTACGCTTTCTCCTCTAACTTTAATTTAGGCGCGATTCCTAGAGCCATTAACTCTTGAACCAGCAACTTGAAAGCGTAGGATAAGGTTACAAGGGAGACGGTGGACCGCTCCCCGCAGACGCGGCATACATATCTGTTCTGTTTCGCGTCGTAGTAAGCCAACAATCCACATCTTTCACATACCATAACGGTGGTTTTATCGGATTCCTCCAGCAACCGATCCATCAGCAGCGCTGACGCGCCGTGCCCTATGAGGCAATCCCTCTCCATCTCCCCGAATCTTAAGCCTCCACCTCTAGCCCTCCCCTCTGTGGGCTGTCTTGTGAGCATTTGAACCTGCCCCCTCGCCCTCGCGTGCATCTTGTCGGAAACCATGTGGTGAAGCCTTTGATAATAAACTATTCCCACGTAAACGTCGGCCTCCATTTTCCTACCGTCAACCCCGTTGTAAAACACTTCGCGGCCGCTGTGTTGAAAGCCGAGTTTAAGAAGCGTTTTCCTGAGGTTTTCAGGGTTCGTGTTCGCGAAGGGTGTGCCATCCACTGGAACCCCTGTTATGGCGGCAACCTTTCCAGCCAGGGACTCCATGAACTGTCCTATCGTCATCCTTGAGGGAAAGGCGTGAGGGTTTATGATCATGTCAGGAACTAAGCCATCTTCAGTGAAGGGCATGTCCTCGCTGGGCACGAGGAGGCCTATGACACCTTTCTGGCCATGTCTCGACGCAAACTTATCTCCCAGCTCCGGGATTCTTAAGTCCCTTACCCGAACCTTCACCAGTCTGCTTCCCTCGATGGACTCTGTAAGGAACACGGCGTCGACAACTCCCTCCTCAGATGGCCTCAGGCAAACTGAGGAATCTCTCCGAGTTGGACCCTTCACCTCGAACTCCCTGTACTCCTCCAGAAACCTTGGAGGACTTGTCCTACCGATGAGAACCATGTTCCCAGCCACCTCAGCCTCGGCTGGAACAACCCCATCCTCCTCGAGGAGCCTGTAATATTTTTCTCCACGGTATCCTCTAATCCCAGGCTCAGGGATCTCGAATTTATCCCTTAGGCCTCCAAGGTATTGACGACACTCGGCTTCGTAGCTTCGGTAGAAGGTAGACCTGGCTAAGCCTCTCTCTACAGAGGACTTGTTAACTATTATGGCGTCTTCCATGTTGTATCCCTGGTAGGATAGGATGGCCACCACGCAGTTTTGCCCCGAAGGCCTGACATCGTATTGGGTGATTGCCATGGGCTTCGTTTTCACGAGGGGGGATTGAGGGTAATGGAGGAGGTGAGCCCTGGAGTCTACTCGGTTAAACAGGTTGCTGGCGTACATTCCCAGCGCTTGCTTCGCCATGGCGGATTCATAGGCGTTTCTAGGCGACTGGTTATGCTCGGCGTACGGTATGAGGGAGGCGCATATTCCCAGTATTGTGAAGGGAGCTATCTCTAAATGGGTTGTTTCCTGAGTGATCTTGCTTGGATCTAAAGCGATGAAGGAGTTTTCTTCTTCATCTGAATCCAAGTATTCGATGACACCGTTTTCCAGTAGGCTGTTCCAAGGAGCCTCGCCTGCGTTAACCTTCTTCAACAGCTCCAGGGATAGTTTTGGAGCTCCGTTTTCCACGATGATTAACGGCCTTCTCACCCTACCAGCGTCGCAGTTCACGTATAATTCATCGTTTCCACCGAGCTTAGACGGATGATACGCCACATTGATCTGGGGGCTTATCAAGCCTTGACGTCTAAGCCTCCTAACCTCCATGGATAATTTTAACCCATCTTGACAGTATCCGGCGATGATGCCGTCGAGGAAGACTTTAACCCCCCTCTCTCTGAGCTTCACGTCGGCCTTCTCAACCGGTATAACGCCAAGCTCCATTAATCGTTCTTTCACCTCGCTTGGAGGAACCCCTATCGATATCTCCGATGACAACGCTAGGTTTTTAACGAGGCCGCAGTTGGATCCCTCAGGGGTTTCGCTGGGACATAGCCTCCCCCAATGAGTTGGATGAAGATCCCTGGCCTCCAGGTTAGGCTGACTTCGACTGAGAGGGGATTGAAGCCTTCTAAGGTGACTTAACGTGGAGTAGAAGTTGGTTCGATCCAGCAGTTGGGTCACGCCTACCCGCCCCCTCACCCAGTTTCCCGTCGCCACGGCGTGTTGAATCCTCTCCGTTATGATGCCGGGCCTCACAGAGTTTGATATTACAAGCTCATGGCGTCTTCTAACAGTAATCCTCTCCAACTGATATTTTAGATCCCGCACAAGGTTTCGAAACGCGATTCTGAAAAGGTCAGCCAGCAAGGAGCCTGCGAGCCTAATCCTTTTATTACAGTAATGGTCTTTATCGTCTTCTCCCCTTAAACCCAGCTTAAGCTCTATCAGCCTCTTAGCGATTTCGGCTAGGAAGTGAACCTTGTCTTGACGGTTTTCTGGTTTCCTACCTAGATGGGGTAGGAAGTTCCTGTCCAGCACGCTTTCCGCCTTCTTTACCCTATACTCCTCCACTTGACCCGGCGCCAGTCTATTGCCCAGGTACAGTAAAGCTTCGAGAGTTGTGGTTACGCCCACAGCCTTCTCGAAGGATGGTTCAAGCTCGCTTTGAATATATTCAAGGGGAGATACTTCCTCAGCGATTTTAACGTCTTCCTCCAAGCCGAGGGCTTTCATGAGGATGATGAAGGGAATGTCCGCCGGTATTCCGGGCATGGAAACATATATGGCTCCATCGCTCTTCATCTTGGCTTCGATGCGCGCCCTAAACCCAACGGTGGTGGAGAAAACCTTGGCCTTGTAAGTGGCAGTGGCTCCGCCCCGCTCCACCTCGACCAGGATCTTGTTTGGAGCAAGGTCTTCAAGGGCCACTATCACCCTTTCAGCGCCGTTTATGATGAAGTATCCTCCCGGATCTAGGGGGTCTTCCCCGACGCTCATCAACTCGCTGGATGTAAGCTTTGAAAGCGGGCAAATCTTGGATTTAAGCATGATCGGTATGTCGCCTATGTAAACGTTTTCCGTTGAAACCTCCCTACCATCCAAGACGACTGTCATCTCAAGGTGTAGGGGAGCCGAGTACGTGAGGTTTCTAATCCTCGCCTCCATCGGGTATATCTGACGCTCCGCGCCGTCCACTTCCGTTACCCTGGGGAATCCCACCTCGATTCTTCCCAGCTTGATTTTTAACGGGTATTCTTCAACCTCTATGGGTATTTCCCCCGTTTCATCCACTATGGCTTGTAGGCCGTTTTCGATAAAGTCGTTGTAGGAGTCTATATGCTGTCGGACAAGGCCTTCATGTTTTAGAAAACGTTCCATCAACCCCCATAGGTCGCTGGCGTTCAGCTCCATGCGTTCATCCCTCTATTACCAAACGGTAGTACACGTACTCTCCAGCCGTTGGACTTTTCCTTATAATCTTCACTATCTGACCCGGCTTCGCCCCGATTTCCCTGACAGCTGGGTCAGAGACCTTAATGTATGGGAGTTGATGAGGCTTTATATGATGTTTGTTAAGTAGCTCTTCCGCCTCTTCTTGGTTTAAAACCACGTGTTTCGGCACCAATTCATGGTTGAATACGGAGAACCCCTTTGTTTCCGACTCTTCTATTTTCTTCACGAGGAAATGCACTCCCATCCGGCATGATAACCCTTAAAATGGATCCTAGGGCTTCAGGCGTATAGCTGAACAGGCGTATTTAATAAATTTTATGCCACATCTCGGTCCGACTGCTGGAAAGATACGTTCCTAACGATCATTAATGCCTAGGAATCCCTCAAACACGTTCAAAGCCTATCCAACCCTTTCTCATCACTCCCTCCTATATACCATGCTTTGAAAAACCGTAGCGGGGTTGATTAAAATAGGTTGATTAAAATATTATCTTAGGAGGCGAACACCGGTTAATAATCCCTCAACTGCCGCGTTTTACGTGAATTTCTAAATAAGTGAAAATTTTTAGGGTAAAGAGCCTTTCGAGCTGGATGTTAAAGGGGTCAGCTAGGGAGGGGTAATTTTAATGGCTTGGGTTGGACATTGAACTTCACACGCTAGGCATTGAATGCACTCGGACTCCCTCACGGGGTCTGACTTCTTACTCGATGTAGGATGCCCTGGAGTGTCGACCATTTCAAAAACGTTCACGGGGCAAACCCCTACACAAACCTCGTCTCCATCGCAAACATCCCAGTCAACGGCCACGGTGGTTCCATGGATTCCCAGCTTTGCGGGGGGGTTCACCTCACCCCACACCGCGTGTCCCCTATGCTCCCCGGTTTTTCCCAGCTTCTTCATGAATTCAGGGTCGATGGGCATATGGGTTTCACACCTCACCTCGTAAATATGTTAACGTTGTGAATTAAAGCTGACTCCGCTTAAAAATCTTACCCAAAACCCCTTAAGGTATTCCATTCAATGGAAAGTAAAGTTCGGGGAACGCTGGAAATCGGTTAAAGAGCGCTGGCCTTTGAAGCCTATACAGGAAGCGTTTAGAAGGTAAAAACGATGAAACTATGGGATGTAAGCTCTCCTTTAAAGCCATTAAATGTTGAAAAATGAAAACCTCTTTGTAAGGTTTCTCAACGGAGCTTGAAAGTAAAAATAAAATAGGCGGTTTCTTAAACCTTACTGAAACGGGCCCGTAGCTCAGCCTGGACGGAGCGCTGGCCCTCTAAGCCGGAGGTCCGGGGTTCAAATCCCCGCGGGCCCGCCATTTACGCGGGTTATGGCCACTTCTGACCGAATTGGACAGCCAACCACTCTAAGGGCGTTTGAAGATTATTTCCTCTCCTGTATAACGTTAGGTGGCGAGAAACTCTCCGCCCGTTTAATGCCCTAATCCTCTAGGAGGGTCATTCTATAAATATGGCTGGCCTGAGGGGTTGGGATAAAGGCGCTCGACTTTTAGGATCATATTTTTCAGGGTCTTCTTCACCGTAGACCTCCAGCGTCGCCTTCAACTCTTTTTCCAGGAAGCTTTTCGCGTTTAACAGCAGTTTTTTTTCATCCAAGTCTAAGGCCTTAATCTTTCTCTTCTTTAAATCCTCAGGCATGGTGGATGTTTCCTTTAAAATCAAGTTCACGCATCTACTGATTTGCTGATCGGCCCCCTTTAAATCAATATCCCGCCTCGCCTTGTTGATCAACTCCGCGATTCTCAGCTTTCCCGGAGGCGTTTGGAGGATCTCACGGTATATTCGAGTTTTCCATGGTGCGCAGGTGTAAACAATTATCCTCCTCGGGGAGATGCCTGTAGCTTTAACTATATTTGACACGTCTTCAACCAGTTTCCTAATCAGTTCAACGGCTTCCTCCGCCTCAGGATCCAAAGCCTTCTCATCGCACCTCGGCCATTCCGACGTAGACACGAATCCCTCTCCGCCCAGCATTTCCCATATCTCCTCGCATATGAAGGGTGCGAAGGGAGCGAGGAGCTTCACCCTCACCTCTAATACACGTCTTAAAACGGCCTCTATGATTGGGATTCGATCAGGACTCGCATCCGATAAGGCCTTCCTCATATACCATTGTACATCGTGGTCTAGGTTATACAGCGCCATTTGAACAGCGTCTCTAACCCTTAGCTCCTCCATGGCTTCCGTCACATTCTTAACGGCTCTGTTCAGTCGGCTGAAAAGCCACCTCTCTTCGAGTCCAAAGGCGGGTTCTTCCTTAGATTGAGGCCCTGGCTTTGCCGCGGTTTCCAAGGCTGTCCAGTAGAGCCGCTCCAGCCTTTCTCTGAGGCTTCGCGCCAAGTTGGGACTGAAGTCTACGTCTTGCAGTAAACCGGCTGTGGAGAGAATGGCGAGCCTTAAGGCGTCGGCCCCGTATTCTTTCACACCATCCTTTAAAGGGATGATGTTCCCGAAGGATTTTGACATCTTTTTCCCCTCCATCAACACACTACCGTTGACGACGATCTGCTTCGGCCATAGGTTCGGAGGAAAAATCGCCACATGGTTAAATATGAAGAAGGTTAAGTGGTTTGGAACCAAGTCTCGTCCAGAGTGCCTGCTGTCCAAAGGATAAAAGTACTGAAACTCATCTCTCATGGCCTTTAAGGCTTGGAGGCTGACGCCTGTTTCCTTCGATATTCGACGTGGATCACCTTGACCGAGAAAAATGTAGTCGAAGACGTGTTTGTTGAGCTTTTCTCCATCCACGTTATATCGCTGGATCAAGTGGGCTATTGTGTAATAGGCCATGTATATGACAGAGTCGGAGAGGCTTTCGATCACCCATCTTTTATCCCAGGGTAACTTGGTTCCCAGACCCCCCCTCCTAGCGCAGGCCTTCTCCCTTAACCACCCTACAGTGTACTCGAACTCTGCTCTAATCTCCTCCGGGAGAATCCTCATCTCGGAGAGGCATTCCATAGCCTTCGACTTCCATTCATGATCCCCATAATCGATGAACCATTGATCTTCAAAGACCTTAACGACGCATTGGGCACCGCACCTACAGGTCACGGGCTTGTTGATTATTTCGTACATCTTATCCGCTTTCCCGGATTTCAAGAAGTCTTCGATAAGCCTTCGCTTGGCTTCCTGGACAGGCAGGCCGGCGTAAGGCTCAGTTCCGGGAGCCATTACCCCCTTATGAAATTCTCGGCTGTAGACCTCCTCTGTGGCTTCTTCAAGCCTAGGATCGTTTTGATCCTTAATTTTCCTCCTTAAAACGGCTTCTTCAGCGGGCGTGGACGCGTAGCCTTCAACAAATATGATGGAGAGAGGCTTTAGGGCTTCCACAAGGGATGGACTTATCCCATATTTTTTTAATGTTTCCCTGCTTCGCTTTAGGTCCAGTAAAGCTTGGAAATCATAGGGGGCATGCGCTGGAACAGACATTACAACCCCGGTGGCGTTATCCGGGTCCACAAATCCGGCTGGTAATATGGGAATCCTAGAACCGTTGGCTGGGTTTACAGCCCACTGCCCCAGCAACTCGTGGCCTTTAAAGGATCTTTTCACCTTCACCGCCCTGTTTAACAGCTTAAGCTTCTCGGAGGCTTCTCGACTCACGATCCAGGTTTCACCGTCAACTTCAGCTTCCACATACTCGGACTCCGGGTTTACCCATATGTTAGTGACTCCGTACACCGTTTCAGGCCTAAGGGTGGCCGTTGGAGCTATGGATCCAGGCAACTGGAATTTAATCAAAGTGAACTCTTCGATTTCAGGCTCTACGTCTCCTACAGTGTCATGTTGCCCCACAGGGTTTCCGCAGATGGGACACCATCCAACAGGGTGGCTTCCCTTCTTTATCAACCCCTTTTCACGCAGAACCTCAAATTGCCATTCGATGAACTTGCTGTATGGTGGGTCGATAGTGGTGAACTCCCTACGCCAATCGATGGAGTATCCCATCGACTTCATCCCCTCTTTAATTTCCCTGTGGAAGTATTGGGCTATCTTCATCGGTTCATTGAACTCGGTTAGAGTTACCTCTGGAACCTTGTATACTCTCGTGAAGGTTTCAGCCAGCTCTCTATCCCCCATCCTGAGCCTTTTAGCCATGGCTAGGACCGGTGTTCCCGTGTAATGGAATCCCATGGGGAATAGGACGTTGTAGCCCTTCATCCTCAGGTATCGGGCGTAGGTGTCGGCTAAAGTGTAGGTTCTTCCATGTCCAATATGTTGAGGGGAATTGGGGTAAGGGTAGGCTACGGTGATGAAAAACTTCTTTTTTCCAGGCTTCGGATCCGCTTCGAAGACTCGACTCTCACCCCACCGGTTAAGCCATTTCGCTTCTATCGAGCTCCAGTCTACGTTAACCCTTTCCCGCATACTCTTTCAACCGCTTTCTGACGTGTTCTTCAACCCTTCTTAAGGCCTCTTCCAACGCCCTCACCTTTGGTCCTCCTCCTTGACCGAAGTAGCTTTTCCCCCCACCTCCTCCCCCTAAGGCCTCGGCGACTTCTGAAGCTATTTTCCCGGCGTGGACACCCATCTCCTCAGCTTTCTTACCAGCTGACACAAATATCCTCGCGGTCTTATCTTTTAAGGCGACAGCGGCCACCGTTGAGGGGTCAAGCTCTACTACTCTGCTGGCGAGCTTGATTAGGTTCTCTTCCTCACCATCCTCCTTCACCGCGGTTACCACCTTTAAACCATCAACCTTCACCGCGTTCCCCAGCAACCTTACCGCCTCAGACTCGACGACCTCCAGCATAAGTTTTACCAACTTTTTACGCTGAACCTTTTCCTTTTCAACCAGCTCCCTTACAGCCCTTTCCAAGCTGGCTAACGAAGTTTTCAAGTGTTCAGCCGCCTTTAACGCCACGCTCTCTGTTTCCTGGATGTGCCTCAACGCTTGAGGTCCCGTGGCGAAGATTAACCTCTCCACCCCATCTTGAGGCCTTTCAACCTTCAAGATTTTAATTAAACCCACCTCGCCGGTTCTTCGACAATGAGTCCCACCACACGCCTCCACATCCCACCCCTTAATGTCGACGATCCTTAACTCTTTTCCCGGAACGGCTCCACCTTGATATATACGGAACCCATACCGTTTCTCCGCCTCATGTCTAGGCGTCCAGGAAACCTCTATAGGCAGGTCTTTCACCACGACCTCGCAGGCCATTTCCTCCAGCCTCTTCACTTCTTCCCAAGTTAATGGTTTATAATGGGAGATGTCCAGTCGGCTTCTGTCAGCTTCTTTCCTAGCTCCGGCCTGCCATGCGTGTTCTCCGAGAATTCTTCTCGCCGCGCCTATGAGTATGTGCGTGGCGGTGTGATGCCTCATCAGGCTTCTCCTCCGATCTTCGTCGATCAATCCTTCAACGGTCATACCGGGCTTAGGTGGGGCTCCATCCAGCTTGTGTACCACTACTAAACCAACCTTTTGAGCCGATAGCACTCGACGTGTCTGCCCATTGAACTTTAAGTATCCTGTATCGGAAACCTGGCCTCCACCTTCAGGGTAGAAACATGTTTTATCCAAGACCACGTATTGGCCGTTCAAGACCGCAAGGGTTACGGCGGTAAACTTCATTAACTCAGCGTCTTCATAGTATAGAAGCTTGGTCGCTGGAAGAGCTTTCACCTTTTCCTGTAAGGCTTTCCACTCCTCAGGCTCCTCCTCCAATCTTGGCTTACAGTGTCTTTCAGCTACCAGGGCGAAGAAGTTTTCTGGGACCGCTACTTCCACCTCAAACTTTTCAGCCACTTCTTTTACGAACTCTGGAGTCAGACCGTGAGAGTCGTATAGCTGTATAAGGGATTCAGGTGGAACCGTTTTTAATCCCCTGTTCTTGGTTTCCTGGATTACCCGTTGGGCGGCTACCTCACCTTTCGCCAGTGTTCGCGCATACTTTTCCTCCTCAACGGACAATGCTTCTAAGATTTCATCCCGCATCTCCCCAAGCCTGGGAAAATCTCTACGCCACGTCTCAATCTGCTTCCACATAATGTCCTGCAACCTGCCTTCAATTCCCAGTAGGCGGAGGAGCCTTAGGCTTCTTCTGACTAGGAGTCGAGCTAGATATCCCTCCTCCACGTTGGACGGTATTACGCCTTCCGAGAGCATGAAGGCTATGGCCTTTGCATGGTCGACTAGGGCGTATATTGCTTCCATTTGGCTGAGAAGTTTATTCAACTCCGGCTTTGGAACGTTTAACCGCTCAGACAGCCTTTCTCGGGCTTCAAACCTGTCTTTAGGGGTTTCAAAGCTTAAGGAGCTGATGAGCTTGGTGTTCTCTACGATCAATGTCAAGTCTTCTTTAATTCCAGCCATTTCTTCGATTTCTCTGATAAGTCCGCCGTAAATGGCGTGAAATCCGGTGGGGGCGCCTTGGGAGAGCCAGGTCCACCGTTCTAAGCCATATCCCGTGTCCACGGTTTTTATGGGTGTTTCTAACAGGCTTCCGTCGATGGTTTTATAACTCATGAACACGAGGGTGGATATTTCTAGCCCTGACACGCATGCTTCTACGTCAGGTCCCGCGTTTCCTCCACCAGACCAGAAATGCTCCTTGTAGCTAACGGCCTCTGAGTTGACTCCCAACTCCTCGACGAGGAGCCGATGGTGGAGGCTTATGGTTTCATTTTTCCAGTAAACCTCTTTGTCAGGGTAATTGAAGGCATGGGCGCCTCCCATCTCAAATACGACCAAGTGTCTGCCCGCTGTGGGTCCCACGTTGTCTAGGTCTGTGAACCTTAAACAAGGTTGGCTTACGACCAAGGGGTTCGCGGGGGGAGGAGCGATGCCCTCTGTGACGTAAGGCTGAAAGTCGTATATGGAAGCGCCGACCAAGTATACGTCGTTTCTCCATCGAGCCACGACTGGATATGGGTCTATGGGGGTGTGTCCGTTTTTCTCAAAGTAGGTTATGAATAACCTCCTCATCTCAGGGAGGGTGAAGGCTCTTTTAGTAGGAGGGTTCTGGATGAAGGTGTAAGGTTGGCACGGCGAGTCCCCGCAACTCACGCTGTCAGGATTCTGTGTCCAATAGTGGCTTCCACAAAGGGGGCATTTCTTCCTTTTGAATCCGTTTTCAAGGAAGAAGGGGATGGAAAACTCTTTCTCTTCAATTTGCATTTACGCTGAACCCTTTCTACCCCGTTGGGCGGGGTGGGTTGGAAGGATTTCAGCCGAACAGGGCCCCTAGCCCCGCCAACGCCTCCTCCTCTTTCTCCTTTTCCTTCTCCTTTTTCTCCTCTTTCTTCACGGCTTCGGTGGGCTTAGCGGCCTCCGCGGGTTGAGGAGTCGCGGGCACAGTCACGGCTGTTTTCAAGGCTTCGTCAATGTTCACTTCTGAGAGCGACGCCACTAGGGATTTCACCCTCGCTTCATCCACTTCCACGCCGGCCGCCGAAAGCACCTTCTTAAGGTTCTCATCGTTTATTGTTTGCCCTGCCGAGTGTAGGAGGAGGGCTGCGTAAATGTATTTCAAGACTACACCTCCCATTCTTCCTTTACGCTGCTAAACCATTATTCTTCCCTAAACTTCTTTCTCTTAAAGTTTCCCTAAGCCGCCCTTTAAATGGGTTCAACCCCAAGCTTTGAGGCTAGGGCTTGGGCCTGAGCTTGAGCTTTTCCCAGTATGAGCGGGGCTGTTTCAGGCGTCAGATAGGAGGAGGATACGGCTAAGGATAAAGCTTCCCGAAACGCCTTAGCTAGGATGAGCGGCGTGGTCTCCTCTGTGGGGATGGCTGCGTTCACCGATAAGCTCACGGCTTGGGATGCGGCTTCCCGAAGAGTTTTCGCAACGGCCTCCAAGTCTATTGTTAGGGCGACCTTGTCGAGGAATAACCCTCTATCGTAGGCGGCTAGTAAACTCAACCCAGCTTCCATGGGCTTTATGCCTAACCGTGTGAGCAGTGACGCGAGCTTAGAGGATATCACCTCCCCTTTCCTCGCCACTACCGTGTCGCTGGCGATCCATATGCTCCCTCCTTCGATCCTAGTTGGAATTTTGGCTTCACCGAATTCGCTTATAACCGGTCCAGGCGGCAACCCTGTGTTTCCAGCTGGAACCACAATGTCCTCAGTGGCTACATCCCCGCCCTTCGCCTCCACCTTGACCTTACTTTTATTCAACGTCAAAACAAGCTGGAAGGGGTCCATGTCGGTGAAAAGGAGTATACACGGCCCCTTGATTTGGCCGAGGAAGTCGAGGAGACCCTTCCTCTCCCCTATCCTTTCAGCGGCTTTACAGGTTAGGGTTTTCTTAGCCACCAGCATTTCCACCCTTCCCCTCAGTTTTCTCCTCATCTCATGGATCTGCGATGATCTAACCTTGTTCAGGTCAGCGGCTGCTAGAACCGGGTACTTTCCCATCAACCCAACGAGTTTCTCGACAAGCTCAGCCTTTTGCTTCTGAAACATGCCTCCACGCATCTTACAATCTCCATCCTACTCTAATGGAACCTCAACTGGCTTACCCATCGTGGCCTTTAGCCTTATCCTAGACACGTTTTTATCTCCCTTCTCCAGTTTTGACTCAACGCTGGAGACTATGGCCTGAACGTTTTCAGCGATATGCTCCTCAGACATGTCTTCCGTCGCCACCCTGCATCTAACGGCCGGTTGATCCCTCACCCTGATCTTCACGGTGCGTTTATACCTTTTTATCAATTCTTCAATGGCCACGTTCGGTGGGACAGGTGTGGGCATCTTCCCCCTAGGTCCCAGCACAGCGCCCAGCGCTCTACCTACCAGGGGCATGAGAGAGGCTTCAGCTATGAAGTGGTCGTGTTCTTCAGCGATTTTCTTAGCCCTCTTCCTGTCTTTAGCCAGATCATCCAGCTCCCCTCTATCCAAGACAAGGTCTGCTCCACCGCCCTTAGCCTTCAGGGCTAAGTCGCCTGTAGCTATCACACATACCTTAACGGGTTTTCCAATGGGGTGAGGCATCTCAACGGAGAAATCCAGTCTGGATTCGGGTTTCTTTAAATCCAACCCCTTCAAGGTTAACAGTAGCTCTATGGATTGCTTGAAGTTTCTTTTCGGCGTGTTCTCCTTCAATTCAATTATCTTTTGGGTTAAAATGCTTTTTTGAAGCGGCATTTCCTTAAACCTTCCCTTGACGTTGAAGCTGGATGCGGCTCATTTTATAAAAACTTTTCAGGTTATGTCTAGTTTGAATTTCCCCGCTTCTAAACTATTGACGGCCTCCTTAGCCTCTAAGCCCTCCACCGTCACACCCATGCTTTGACACACTCCTAAGACCTCCTTAACGCATGCCTTCAGCGTTTTA
>Ga0078972_1006001_pt1 | contig 29725 bp, 27 predicted proteins | sample YelNatPaOPGAMG01_FD_67568 | JGI IMG/M metagenome (GOLD analysis project Ga0078972, IMG submission 67568) | Hot spring thermophilic microbial communities from Obsidian Pool, Yellowstone National Park, USA - OP-RAMG-01 (SPADES assembly) (version 2) | ecosystem: Environmental > Aquatic > Thermal... | reverse complement strand
AAATCATAAAATCGCGCAATTTATTTTTACAAAATAATTAAATAATTTTAAAAAATTAGAATTCCCATATGAATAAATTCAAAGGAAATATGGGGGGAGGAATTAAGAAAGAATTTAAATGGGCAAAAAAATGGTGGCGGTGCAGGGACTCGAACCCCGGACTCTGCGGATATGAGCCGCATGCTCTAACCCACTGAGCTACACCGCCACGCTGAAAGAAGAATATAGAAATATAATATTAAATTTTATATGATTGTCAATATTTTTATGGGCTACCCGTTGATCAGTCTTAATATCTCTCGCCCGCAGGAGACAGGCGGGAGGCGGAGAAGGGAAATTTAAGCTATTTATTCATTATGACTCAGTCTCTTAGGAAAAAAAGAAAAGGGGGGCCCGCTCTTTTCTAAAGCGATGTTAGGGGGTTTATTCGCCAACAAATAATCTGGTTTCACATGCTGCAGGGCTTTAAAAATATTCTCTTTTACTCCCCGATGGTCTTCTTCCAATTTTTTTAATAAATCTTTTATATATTGCCTTTTGGTCTTCCCAGCCGACGGACAGTTTACTTTCATCACCGGTAGTCCTTCTTCACGTGCAAATCGTTTGAGAAGTGTTTCCTCGATATAAGCCAGCGGCCGCATCAAGTAAAAATTTCCTTTAAAGAAAGACTGATAAGGCGGCATGGTGCTGATCTCTCGGGCAAAAAAAATATTGAGCAGCAGAGTCTCGATCAAATCATCCTTATGATGAGCCAAAGCTACTTTATTACACTTATAATCTCTGGCCAATTCAAAAAGTTTCTTCCGGCGCAGACGGGAACATAAAAAGCACGGGCTGGCTTTGCGGTTAAAATCGCTATGCGCCAGTTGGCCAATATTCGTTTTTTCAATCCGATAATTATATCCCTCGCCTTGGAAATATTTCTCCAAGACAGAAATGGAATCTCCCGCACTCCCATCAAACCCCAAATCCACGTGCACGGCTAAGACAAAATCTGGCTTGGGGACAAAAAGCATGGGGCCGGTTAGTAACTTAAGAAGAGTAAGACTGTCAGCCCCTCCAGAGACGCCTACTAATACCCGATCTCCGGCCGCAAGCATCTTATGCTTAAGAATTGCTTGTTCAAACCTTTTCCGAAGATGAAGATACAGTTTACTCATTTCTCTTTATTTCCCTCTTTCTTCAACTTTTTACCCTTTATAGTGCATTAACTTATTTACCAAAGCGAACATCTTCCAACCTTCCGGAAGATAAAAATAAAATAAATTTTTAACATTTAGGGGATAAAGCTCAGGATCTACATGAGCAAATGTGCGGATAACTTTCCAATAGGCTCTTTGCGGATCGGGAACAGACTGGGCTAAACGTAGAGTTTCTGTAAAAGGAATTAGATCATCATCCTCTCCATGGACTAAGATAATATCAGCTTTTAAATTAGGTAAGGCAGCGCCGACGGCTAAGGCTTCTAAGTCACGTTGAACCGAAAGAGGCAGTCTTTTGATTATGGCTTCTGTTTGTTTGGGGTCATGATGAGATAAAAGAGTTAAAATATCTTGGCCTTCTTGCCCCAGTTCACTTAGGTAGTGGCCCACCGGTGCTTTTTCATCCTTAAGTTTGACTTTAACCAATTCTTTTAAAATAGAACGATCTTTGGCGGACCTTACCAAGTCCAGGTTGTTGGCTAAGAAAACCCATTTCCCATATTCTTGAGGCGGGCGAAAATATTTATTGCCGCCGAATTCAAAATAACCAGTTCCTATGTATGCAAGAACATTCTTTAAATCAAAATAGCCACCAAACGAGACGACGAAGCGAACTTTATCCCGAATTTTCGGCTGACAAGCTGCTATAATAGTCGGTCCCGCGCCATAGCTAAAACCAAATAACCCGCAAGCTTCTTTTAAAATATAATTTTCCATTTGGATAAAATGCTCAAAGGCACTTTGGATTTCATCAATATCCGTTGGCGCGATACGAAAAGAGCGCATTCCGGCGAAGTCCGGGATCAAAATTACGAAGCCAGCCCGGCAAAGGATTTCGGCCAAGCGCCGCAAACGAGGATCGTCTTTGCCTGTATCGATCACGCCGTGATTAAGGAGGATTCCAGCCCTTTTAATTATGGGTTGCGGCAGATACAAATCAGCCCTGACCATCCCTCGCGGCCCGGGAAAGGTTACCTCTATTATTTTAGGGGCTGAAGAAACCTGCCAAAGCAATCCTGGTTTTTCAAAATGGAGAATTTCATTCAGGACTAAGGCACTCCAAAAAAGGCGTTTCCCATGGGAAGTAAATACAAAGCAGAAAAAAAGGAGGATAAAAAAAACGGATAAAATAATTTTCTTTTTCTTCATTGCTCTTTTATTCGCCCCAATTGTTCACTAAGGTCCTGGAATTGCTTTAAAGAGAGGGCTTCGCCTCGCGCTTGCGGAGAAATTCCCACCGCTTTTAAGGCGTCCAGAATTTTTTCTGGGGAAAAGGAAGATATACCGGCCATCTTTAAGGCATTTAAAATTGTCTTCCGCCGATAGGTAAAGGCCGCCCGTACTACCGAATTTAACAATTCTTCCTCTTTCTTCTCTAAGTCGGTATCAGCTAAGACTTCGAATTTAACTACAGCAGATTCCACCCGCGGAGGAGGGAAGAAGGCCTGCGGACTGACCGTGAATAAAATTTGGGCATGGGCATAGAGTTCGGACCAGATACTCAACGGTCCATATTCTTTAGTACCTGGTACAGCAACTACCCTGCGGGCGACTTCCATCTGCAGCATCAACACCAAAAGCGAAAAATATTGCCGCTCTTGAAAGAAACGAAAAATCATGGGACTAGAAATTTCGTAGGGCAAATTAGCTACCACTTTCATCCGCCTTTGCCATCTTTTAAACCACGGGGCAAAATCCAGTTCCAGAGCATCTCCCGGAATTATTTCTATTTTTTCATTCCCTTGAAATTCTTTTTGCAGTTCCCCAACTAAGCGCGGATCAATTTCAATGGCGTACACATGGCCAGCCTGCTCTGCTAAAGGAGCAGTGAGATTGCCCAGACCAGCTCCAATTTCTACCACTATATCATCCGGTTGTAAGGCGGCGGAATTTACTATTCTTCGGATTATTCGGCCATCGATAACGAAATGCTGGCCCAGTTTTTTCCGCGGAGAAATCCTTAGTTCTTTAATCTTTTTTAGCAGACTCATGGCCAGCTAAAGCTTAAGGTAATTTTTTTGTTTTTCCCTATTTTCTCGCGCAGCGGCAGAATAGACAAAAAATAGGTAACCCTCTTCGGTTCAGGACGACTTGGCTAAGCGAGAATAAGCATTAAGCCCAAGATCAGCTCTTTGTCCCTTTAATAAAAGATGATAACCTGCCGCAGCTACCATAGCGGCGTTATCCGTGCAAAATCTTGGCGGAGGGAAAAAAGCAGAAATCTCTGCTTCCTGGCTTTCTTGCCAAAACTTCTCTCGCAAACGGGAATTGCAGGCCACCCCGCCTACGATAACCACTTGATTAAGCTTATGGTATTTAGCAGCCCGCATAGTTTTAGTCAGTAATGTATCCACCACTGCTTCTTGAAATGAAGCTGCTATGGCCCAAATCTGGGCCGGGGAAAGCTCCTTTTTTAGATTGCGCACATACTGCAAGACCGCGGTTTTCAATCCACTAAAACTAAAATCGAAAGAATCATTGTCTAATAAAGGACGGGGAAAGTTGATGGTCTGGGGATCGCCTTGTTTGGCTAAACGATCGATGATGACACCCCCAGGATAACCTAATCCCAAAAATTTAGCCACCTTATCAAAGGCCTCTCCGGCAGCGTCGTCCCTGGTACGCCCCAATAAATTCATATGATTGTGGTCTTCCACTCGGCATAGAACGGTGTGGCCGCCCGAAATTACTAAAGCAATAAAAGGAAAACTCTGGGGGTAAGTTGGCGAAAGGAAAATAGCCTCAATATGGCTGGAGATATGGTTCACTCCTACCCAAGGAATATTGAGTACATAGGCCAAAGACTTGGCTACGGCAATGCCGGTAAGTAAAGAACCGACGAGGCCGGGGCCCTGGGTTACTGCTATAGCTTCTACATCTTTCAGCGTGTGCCCGCTCTTAGACAAAGCTTCTTCAAGCACAGGTAGAATGGCTTCCACATGCTTTCGCGAAGCAAGTTCTGGAACTACGCCCCCAAATTTGCTATGGATCGATACTTGGGAAGCAACTATATCAGCTAAAATATTTTTACCATCTTCGATTAAAGCCGCAGCCGTCTCATCACATGAAGTTTCTATACCCAAAATTTTCATACTTTACTCCGCGAAATCTCTTTAAGGGCTTTAAGCAGCGCCTGCACGTCTTTTTCTCTATTAAAAAATCCTAAACTAACTCGCACAGCTCCGTAAGGGAACGTGCCTAAGGTGCGATGAGCATGCGGGGCACAATGCAAGCCCGAGCGTACACCAATATTATATATTTCATCCAGAAGGTAGGCTAAGTGACCGGGATGGATAGAAGCTAAATTAAAAGAGATTACGGGCACCCTTTCTGCGGCGTTTAAAGAACCGTATATTTTAAGTCCCGAAATTTTTTTCAATCCCTCCATTAAAAGTTTGGTCAATTTGTTCTCTTTGCTCCAAATTTTAGCCAGACCTTCTTGTCTAATAAAAGAAATTCCCGCCCCTAATCCGGCAATTCCTGGGGTATTAAGGGTTCCACTCTCTAAACAGAAAGGCATTATTTGGGGCTGTCTATCAGATTCTGAGTTAGTTCCGGTGCCCCCTTCGAGGAGAGGTTTTAAATTTATTTCCTTGGAAACATAAAGGAAGCCAGTTCCTTGGGGACCATAAAGAGATTTATGGCCCGGACAGGCCAACAAATCTATTTTCATCTTTTGCACGTCGATGGGAAGCAAACCTGCTGTTTGGGCGGCGTCCACCATGAAAAAAATGCCCCGCGAGCGGGCCAAGTGCCCGATTTCTTCGATGGGAAAGATCATGCCGGTTACGTTTGAAGCATGGGTCAAAACAATCAATTTAGTCTTGCGCTGTAATCCTTTTTTAAAGGCCAAAGGATCAAGATAGCCTTCTCTTGAACAAGGAATTATAGAAAATTTTACCCCGCGCTCCTCTAAGCCGCGCAGGGGGCGGACTACGGAATTATGTTCCATAGAGGAGATAAGCACATGGTCTTTAGGGGTGAGCAGGCCCTTTAGACCCAAGTTAATGGCCGCAGTGGCATTAGGGGTAAAGATAATTTGCTCAGCTTGAGGAATCGCGAATAGACGGGCAATTTTCTCCCGCGTTTCTTGGACTATCTGATTGGCTTCCCGCGCCGCGCGATGGTCCGAACGACCAGGACTCCCGCCGACCTGCCTTAGGACATGCATAACCGCCTGGTAGACCGCGGGCGGCTTCGGGAAAGAAGTAGCCGCATGGTCTAAGTAAATGGCCAAGTTGCTTGGTCCTTCGCCCCCAAAATTTTTTACTCGTCCAGTAAAAAAATTTTACCATGGGCGGGCCGGATTCGGGTAGTTTTTTCCGCTTAAAGCGCTTTTTATTTGCCCAAAATAGAAGCCATCTGGAAGATAGGCAGGTACATGGCTATTACTAAGGCGCCAATTGTTCCCCCTAAGAAGACCATTAATAAGGGTTCCAATAAGGAGGTCATGGCAGCCACGGCAGCATCTACTTCATCGTCATAGAAATCAGCCACTTTACTCAACATGGAATCCAGAGCGCCAGTCGATTCGCCGACCGAGATCATCTGGACCACCATGGGTGGAAAAATATTGCTGGCGGCTAAAGGCTCGGCAATGGTTTTTCCTTCTCCGATACTCATCTTTGTTTTTAAGATGGCTTTTTCAATAATTTTATTGCCGGCAGTTCTGGCCACAATATCTAAGCTTTCCAATATGGGCACGCCGCTGGAAAGCATGGTACTTAAAGTGCGGGTAAATTTAGCAATGGCTACTTTGCGGATCAATTCCCCAAAAACAGGGATTTTGAGCAAAGCATTGTCCACTGCTTCTCGGCCGCCCTCAGTTTTATAATAACGTCGAAATAGGAAGAACAAGAGAACCAGAGCGGCTATAATCACCACAAAGTAGCGGCGCAGCAATTCGCTAATATTGATCACTAATTGGGTGAAAGCCGGCAGAGTTCCTCCCATATCCGCAAACATTTTTTGGAAAACGGGAATAACAAAAATGAGCATGCCGGCAGCGACTAATAAAGCAATGGCTAACACCGTAGCCGGATAAACCATGGCCCCTTTAACTTTCTTTTTTAAGTTCATTGATTTTTCAATATAATTAGCCAGGCGGTTCAAAATCGTATCTAATATACCACCAGCCTCTCCGGCAGCCACTAAATTGCAGAAAAGATCGTTAAAGATGTGCGGATGCTTCCGCAAAGCATCCGCAAAAGTAGAACCTGCTTCCACATCCCCCTTGACTTTGAGGAGGACTTCTTTGAAAGTGGCATTATTCTGCTGACTGGCTAAAATTTCTAAACATTGCACCAGAGGTAAACCGGCATCGATCATGGTGGCAAATTGTCTGGTAAAGACGACTATGTCTTTTTCTTTTACCCGGCGACGTTTGAAAAAAGTGAGGCCTTTTAAAATATCCTTAGGTTTCACTTGAATTTTGATCGCCTGAATCTGTTGCCGGCGCAAGATACTGCGTACGGCCGCTTCATTGGCGGCTTCTATTTCGCCCCGTTCGATGGTGCCTTTCCGGGAACGCCCTTCCCATACATAAACTTCCATGTTACTCCTCCAAATTTTAGTGAGGCTTTATGCTTAATCTTCTACAGTGCTTTTCAATACTTCTTCCACTGTAGTGATTCCTTCTTTTAATTTTGTTAAAGCGGCTTGCCGAAGAGTCTTCATTCCCAAGCGCATAGCTTCCTTCTTTATCTCCATAGCGGAAGCACCTTGCAGAGTTAATTCCCTGATTTCCTCCCGCATGGGCAAAACTTCGTAAATACCTATCCGGCCTTTATAGCCTGTGTTATTGCAACGGGGGCAGCCAGTCCCTTTATAGCAAACAAAGTCGGTAATCTCCTCGGGGGGGACGCCTAAATTTAATAACATCTGCGAAGAAACCTGCACGGGCTGTTTACAATACTCACAGATCATCCGCGCCAAACGCTGCGCGGCAATCAGATTAACCGAAGAGGCCACTAAAAATGGTTCGATTCCCATATTCAAAAGCCGGGTTATAGTACTAGGCGCATCGTTAGTGTGCAAAGTGCTCAAAACCAGGTGTCCCGTAAGCGCAGCTTTTATGGCAATTTCCGCCGTCTCGTAGTCCCGGATTTCGCCTACCATGATTATGTCTGGGTCCTGTCGTAAGAACGACCTTAAACAAGATGCAAAAGTTAGGCCAATTTCTTCATGAATCTGGACCTGATTAATTCCCATGAGATTGAATTCCACGGGGTCTTCAGCCGTGGAAATATTTTCCGTTATCTGATTCAGTTCAGCCAGAGCTGAGTATAAAGTAGTCGTTTTGCCGCTGCCAGTTGGTCCTGTGACTAATACCATGCCGTAAGGCTTATGGATAGCTTCTTTAAATTCTTTTAAAGCTTTTTCTTCAAAACCCAACTTAGTCATGTCCAATTGCAAATTAGATTTATCTAAAAGGCGCAAAACCACTTTTTCGCCAAAGAGAGTAGGCAGAACTGAGACACGAAAATCCATCTCTTTGTCTTTGCCGAATTTCATCTTTATCCGGCCGTCCTGAGGCAGCCGCCTTTCGGCGATGTCTAATTTAGCCATGATCTTTACTCGGGAAATGATGGCATTTTTCAACTTCATGGGGGGTTTCATAAATTCATGGAGAACGCCATCTACCCGAAAGCGAACCCGAAAAACCTTTTCATAGGGCTCCAGGTGAATATCGCTGGCTCTCCGCTTTATGGCTTCATTGAGAATTAAATTAACTAACTTCACAACCGGAGCATCTTCCGAAGCCTGCTGCAATTCCCGTATGTCAACTTCTTCGGATTCTTCCAAGAGCTCCATCTTATCTATCTCATCCATCGTCCCCATAATCTCGGCCAAAGACTCAGTAGAATCATAAAATTTATCGATGGCCGCTTTTATGGCGCTCTCGGTAGAAACAAATACCTCTACATGACAACTCGTTAAGAATTTAATATCATCGATGGCCAAAATATTTGAGGGATCACTCATGGCCACCCGCAGAGTAGAACCGACCCGTTTAAAGGGAATTACTTGATATTTAAAAACTACATCAGGGGGGATCATTTTAATGACTTCGGGATCAATCTGCACTTCGGCCAAATCTATTGCCGGAACTCCATAATGACGACTTAAGAAAGAAACTAAATTTTTCTCTGTAATATAACCAAGTTTTACTAAAGCAGAGCCTAATTTAGCTCCGGAAATTTTTTGCTCCTGGAGGGCGTCCTCCAATTGCTTAGGCGTGATCAAACCTTTGCTCACTAATAATTCGCCGAGCCTAACGCTCATCCTTTTACTCCCAAAAAATGAGTTTTTTCAGTATATTAGATTAAAGGTGCGGTCAAGTTTTAGCATTATTTCTACCCACTTCTGATTGAATTTATCGGCAATTTAAAAAAAGATCTAAAAGAAAAAACTATAAAAAGATTGATTAACGATTAAAATTTTCGAGACTACTTTTTGTAGAGGCGGGCTAACTCTTCTAAGGTCAAGAATACTTGTTGACCCTCGATCAATTTTGAAATTTGGGCCAAATTTAGGGGGAAGGGAAAGAGGCTAATTAAAATGAGGCACTTGTCATTTTATAGGTAAGGGCGGGAAATAACAGTCCCGCCTGCCTCTGGCCTGTTTCCTGCTGGGGAGAAAAAATATTAAAGCTGAGGGACGGTCAAGAATACTTGATATTGACATGTCCAAAGAAAAAGAGCTAATTTATTAAAATCCTTAAAAGTATTTAAGATAATAAAAAAATAATGACTAAACTTATTATAATTTTTTTGGCCTCGGGCGCTTTTACGGGTTTTATCCCTTTTGCCCCAGGAACATTTGGCTCGCTTTTAGGAATTATAATTTTTTACCTTATCGCCCCTCTTCCGCCGGCGATCTATCTTTTGACCATCATAACCCTCTTCTTTCTGGCGGTGTGGTTGGCCCATTATGGAGAAAATATCTTTAAATTAAAAGACAGCCCGAAAATAGTCATCGATGAAATATTGGGCTGTATTATTTCTATTTCTTTTATTCCTTTTTCTTTTGCCAATATTATATGGGGATTTCTTTTTTTTCGTCTTTTCGATATAATTAAACCACCTCCAATTAATTTAGTTCACCAGCGTCTGTCAGGTGGCTGGGCAGTTGTATTGGATGATGTAATAGCGGGGGTTTGTGCCAATGTTATTTTACGAATTTTAAACTAGTGGGGCTAAATCGCTATTAAATGAGCTGATTCTTTAAAAAGAAGAGTTATGAAAGTAGAAATTATAACTATTGGTAATGAATTGACTTCTGGCGAAATAATAGATACCAATTCCGCTTATATGGCCAGCGAATTGAACTCGCATGGTTTTGAAGTTACTTTTATTACTACAGTGGGAGACCAAGAATTTTATATTGAAACTGCCCTGCAACAAGCCCAGGAGCATGCTGATGTGATTATTGTCGCAGGTGGATTAGGGCCGACTGCTGATGATGTAACTGTTAGCGCGGCCGCCCAGGCCTTTGGAAGACATCTAATCATCAATAAAGAAGTTTTGCAGCAGCTTCGGGAGCGTTTCGCTCAAAGAGGAATGGAAATGCCTTTAGCCAATGAAAAACAGGCCTTTTTCCCCGCCCAGGCCGAAATAATCCCTAACCCAATGGGCACGGCTAACGGATTCATTTTGCGCCATAAAGGCCAAAGCTTTATTTTCCTCCCCGGAGTACCTAAAGAATTACAATATTTATTCAAGGAAAGAGTCATTCCTTTTCTTATAAAGGAAAGAGCAGGAAAAGAAGAGAAGGAATTTTGGCGGGTGCGTACTTTAAAAGTATTTGGTTTAACTGAGTCAGCCATTGCTGACCGTCTGCATGACCTAAATTTAGCCGATTACTCGGCTGCTTTAGCTTATTTGCCGCGTTTTCCGGAAAATCATGTAAAAATTACCGTGCGGGGTAAATCAGCAGAAGAAACAGAAAGAAAACTCTTCGAATTGGAAAAACTCATTAGGGGAAAACTGGCGGGACGGGTTTTTGCCACTGACGAGGAGACTCTGGAACAAATCGTGGGCCAGATGTTGCGCAAAAACAAAGCTACCTTAGCAGTAGCCGAATCCTGCACGGGAGGGTTGATTGCTCATCGGCTAACCCAAATTCCGGGTAGTTCGGATTATTTCGAGCGCGGTATAGTCGCTTATAGTAACCAAGCCAAAATAGAAATTTTAAAAGTTCCGGCAAACATTATAAATAAAAATGGGGCGGTGAGCGCGCCCGTGGCTGAGAAAATGGCTGCGGGAGTACGCGAAATCAGCAAGGCCACTTTAGGGTTGGCCGTAACGGGGATCGCCGGCCCTACTGGAGGATCCGCGGAAAAGCCGGTGGGCACTGTTTTTATTGCTCTGGCTGCTCCCGAAGGGGTGGTAAGCAGAAAATATAATCTGACCGGAGATCGGGACCAGATTAAGACTCTATCTGCTCAAATAGCTCTCGATTGGGTGCGCCGATATTTTCTTAATCTTCTTTCTGGTCTTACCCGTTAAAATTTATGGAAAAAATCCGTTCATTTTTAGCCATTGAGATACCAGAAATTTTGCATCCCCTAATGGAGGAGTTACAGAGAAAGCTCAAAGAAACTCGGGCTGATGTTAAATGGGTCGCTCCCCAGAATATACACCTTACTTTAAAATTTTTTGGGGCAATTTCCCCCGAAAAATTAGCGCAAGTGAGCCAAATTATTTTGCCCATTGTTGCTCACTGCCCGCCTTTTTCTATCACCATCTCTGGCTTAGGCTGCTTCCCTTCGCGCCATCGCCCGCGGGTAATCTGGTTGGGAATCAATAATGGCAATAGGGAAATTGTTCTTCTACAAAAAGAAATTGAGGGCAAGTTGTTGGCTGCGGGTTTTCCGGCTGAGGAACGTCCATTTACTCCCCATCTTACTATGGGACGGGTACGTTCGGGGAGAAACTTAAGTGAACTTCAGCCGCTTATCGTTGCCAACCAAAATTTGGAATTGGGCACATTTGCAGTTCGGGAAATTGTCCTTTTTAAAAGTGACCTTAAACCGACTGGGGCTGTTTATACTCGCCTGCGCACTTTTTCTTTTCGGGAAATTGGCTCATAAAGGAAAAGGCCCCTTTAGCACGGAAAAAGAAGAACATCATTTTTAAAGAACCTTAAAGGAATTAAATTGGCAAAGGAGGAAAATATGCCGGCCGAGAATCAAAAAGAAAAAGCTATCGACCTGGCCATCAGCCAGATTGAACGGCAATTTGGCAAAGGGGCCATCATGCGCTTGGGCACAGATGCCTTAATTCCCGACATACCCGTCATCTCTACGGGATCCTTAGCTTTAGATATAGCTTTAGGGATTGGCGGAGTTCCCCGGGGGCGAGTGGTAGAGATCTTTGGCCCGGAAGCCTCGGGCAAAACTACTTTAGCTTTACACATTGTCGCCGAAGCGCAGAAAAAAGGGGGCATTGCCGGGTTTATTGATGCGGAGCACGCTCTGGACGTAGCCTATGCGCGTAAATTGGGGGTCAAAACGGATGACCTCTTAATTTCTCAACCAGACACTGGCGAACAAGCATTGGAGATTGCCGAAATGCTCGTCCGCAGTGGAGCTATTGATGTAGTAGTCATAGATTCAGTGGCGGCCCTTGTACCCAAAGCCGAGCTGGAAGGGGAAATGGGGGATGCTCATATGGGCTTGCAAGCGCGCTTGATGTCGCAAGCGCTCCGCAAGCTAACCGCTACGATAAGTAAATCAAACACCTGCGTCGTCTTCATCAACCAAATCCGCATGAAAATCGGCGTTTTTATGGGCAACCCGGAGACGACCACTGGTGGCAATGCTCTCAAATTTTATTCATCTGTGCGGTTAGACATTCGCCGGGTAGGAGCGATTAAGGACGGGCAGGACGTAACCGGTAGTCGTACGCGGGTGAAGGTAGTAAAAAATAAATTAGCTCCGCCTTTTAAGGAAGTAGAGTTCGATATCATGTATGGAGAAGGAATCTCCCGCGAGGGGGATTTATTAGATCTGGCTGTGGAAAATGGAATTGTCGAAAAAAGCGGATCTTGGTTTTCTTTTAACAACGAGCGTATAGGCCAAGGGCGTGAAAATGCCAAACTTTTCCTTAAAGAGCATCCTGACGTGGCCCGGGCCATGGAAGAAAAAATAAAAGAACACTTCGGCCTTCTGCGGAGGACTAAAGAATCTTAAAAATTTGTCATGCTTACCTCGGCTAGGCGTCCGGATAAAAAAGCAGAAGAATTTGCCCTGCGCCTCCTGGCGCGCAAGGATTACAGCCAAGCAGAAATGCGGCAGAAGCTTGGACAAAAAGGATTTTCTTTGACGGAAATAGAAAATGTTCTCCATAAACTTTCGACCCATCAACTTTTAAACGATCTGCGCTATGCGCAAAATTTGGCTAACTTTTATGGAAAACAAAAATTTTGGGGGCCATGGCGGATTAAGCACAAACTCCAAGAAAAGGGCATCAGCCCAGATTTAGCTGAAGAAGTCGTCGCCCAAGAAGAAAAAAATTTCCCGGCGGAGGAAAGATTGAAAAAACTTTTAGAGAAAAAATTAAAAAACCGCAATTTATCTGAATTTTCTAATCAGGAATGGAAAAAATTAACCAACCAACTTTATCGGTACGGATATTCCTGGGAAGAGATTACCAATATTTTATCCAGAGAGGGAGGTTTGGCCGAAGAATGATGACTGGGGCAGAGATTCGCCAGAAATTTTTAGAATATTTTCAGGAGCGGGGGCACACCATCGTCAAGAGTTCCCCTCTCATTCCGCAAAAGGACCCTACCCTTCTCTTCACCAATGCCGGCATGGTGCAGTTTAAAAATTATTTTACTGGGGAAGAAAAACCTCCCTTTCTGAGAGCTACGTCTTCCCAGAAATGTGTGCGGGCCGGAGGGAAGCATAATGATTTGGAAAATGTAGGTTATACCGCCCGCCACCACACTTTTTTTGAGATGCTGGGTAACTTTTCTTTCGGAGACTATTTTAAAAAAGAAGCAATTTCCATGGCTTGGGAATTTTTGACCGCTTATTTAAAATTACCGGCCGAAAAGCTGTGGGTGACCATTCATGAAGGCGACCCTGCCCTGGGCATAGGTCTCGATGAAGAAGCTCAAGAAATTTGGCGCCAATTTGTGCCCCGGGAGCGGATCAAAGCTTTCCCCAGCAAAGATAATTTTTGGCAGATGGGCGATACGGGGCCTTGTGGTCCTTGTTCGGAGATCGTTATTGACCAAGGCCCGCACATCGGTTGTCGACGTCCAGAATGTTCTCTCGGTTGTGACTGCGACCGTTATTTAGAACTTTGGAATTTAGTCTTTATGCAATTTGAACGCTTCGCGGATGGCCAAATTGTTCCTCTACCTCGCCCCAGCATCGATACAGGAATGGGCTTGGAGAGAATCACGGCGGTCGTCCAAGGGGTAGAGAGCAATTACGATACGGACCTCTTTCTCCCTCTCCTCCGTTCTTTAGAAAGGATTTGTGGCCGAAAATACCTAGCCGCCTCTGCCGCGGGAATCTCCTTCCGGGTCATCGCCGACCATATTCGCGCCGCTACTTTTTTGATTAGCGATGGAGTATTGCCAGCTAACGAAGGTCGGGGATACGTGTTGAGACGCATTATGCGTCGGGCTATGCGCCATGGCCAAAAGTTAGGCATCCAGGAGACCTTCCTTTACCGACTCACGGATGACGTAATCGCTCTTATGGAAGAGGCTTACCCAGAATTAACTTCTAACCGACAAATGATCAAAAACGTCATTTTTAGAGAAGAAGAGCGTTTCTTGGAAACTTTGAATAATGGCCTGCGCCTCTGGTCCGAGGAAGTCAAAAAGTTCAAGAGCCAAGGTCAGCAAATCATCCCTGGCGAATTCATTTTTAGACTTTATGATACCTACGGCTTTCCTGTTGACTTAACTGAAGAAATGGCCCGCGATGAGGGGTTCCGCTTAGACCACCAGGGTTTTGAACAGGCCATGGCTAACCAAAGGGCGCGAGCACGCGAACACTGGAAGGGCTCTGGAGAAGAAGCTTTGGCTGAAATTTATAGAACTTTGGCTGCCCAAAATCTGAAAACCGAATTTGTTGGTTATGATCAACTCGTAGCTGAAGGACGGGTACTGAAGATCCTCAAGGAGGAGCGGGAAGTGAAAGAGGCTCGGGCTGGAGAGGAAGTGGAGATAATCACCGATCGAACTCCTTTTTATGGAGAAGCCGGGGGACAAGAAGGCGACCAGGGTCTATTGCAACATAATGGGTTTCTTATGGAGGTAAAGAGATGCCTGCGCCCTCTCCCGGAGATTATCGTACACCGCGGGGTGATTAAGAAAGGCGTTGTGCACCAGGGAGATTTGCTCACTCTGCAGGTAAATGCCCAAACTAGGCAAAGAACAGCCTTGAATCATACAGCTACGCATCTGCTCCAGGCGGCTTTAAGACAAGTTTTAGGTGATCACGTCAAACAAGCTGGATCTTTAGTCACCCCGGATCGCCTGCGCTTTGATTTTACCCATTTTTCTCCCTTAACCCCAGAAGAAATAGACCAAGTCGAAGAAATTGTTAATTCCCGCATCCGCCAGAACATAGAGGTCTGTGTGTCTTTTCTTCCTTATCGGGAGGCTATTCAGCGGGGAGCTATGGCCTTATTTGGGGAAAAATACGGCGATATAGTACGTTTAGTGCAAGTGGGCGAAGTGAGCGCCGAGCTTTGCGGCGGAACACATACCCGGAGAAGCGGAGATATAGGTTTATTCAAGATCATCGCCGAAACCGGAGTGGCTGCGGGCGTGCGGCGCATAGAAGCAGTTACGGGCGAAGAAGCCTGGAAAGCGATTAAAAGAGAGGAAAAAGAACTGCGCACTATAGCCACCGCTCTTAAAGCCAGGCCTGGTGAAGTGGCCGAGAAAGTGCACCGCTTCATCAAAGAGCAAAAAGAAACAGAGCGAGCTCTGCAAGCTCTTAAGGCTAAAATTTCCTCTAACCAATCTAAAGAATTGATCTCCGCAGCTAAAAAAGTAAAGGGCGTCCAAGTTCTGGCCACTACGGTCGAAGCTAAAAATCCCAAAGAGTTGCGGGAATTAGCTGATCTTTTGAAGGGGCAAATTCAATCCGGAATTATTCTTTTAGGTGCTCAGGGAGATGGGAAAGTAATGCTTCTTTGCGCCGTAACTAAAGATCTCCAAGAAAAATACCCGGCCCATCAAATAATAAAGAAAATTGCGGAACATGTGGGCGGAAGCGGTGGCGGGCGCCCCGATTTGGCCCAGGCAGGTGGACCTAAAGTGGAAGGACTCCCCGCAGCTCTCCAAGAGATTTACGCTTTAATTTAAAAAGATTTTAGCCCCCTTTTTCTTTTTTCTGCTCCTTTTCTTCTATTTTAGCTATTTCTGCTTGGCATTTAGCGATTAGCGGCTTAAGTTTTTCTTCATATCCTAAATCAGGAAAGGTTTGCAATATCTTTTCAAACCTGCCCAAGGCGGCGCGGTACTTTTTCATGCGGAAGTAAAAGTGACCAATATAATATTCATGCTCGGCGAGTTGACGCCGACAAACCTGGACTTTCTCACGCGCCGCAGGGGTATGGGGGCTTTGCGGGAAATTTTCCATGAGGTATCGAAATTGTTCTAAGGCTTTTTCCGTGGCCGTCTGGTCTCGATCTACCGAAAGCATTTGTTTAAAATAACACATGCCTATCTGATAAATAGCATAGGGCACTTCCGGATGCAAAGGATGCAACTTTCTAAACTCTTCATATTGGTTTACGGCCTCAGCATAGCTTTTATTAAAGAAAAGGGCATCAGCAATACGCAGCTCAGCTAAGGGAGTATAAGAACTCAAAGGGTGCTCTTCCTTTAATTTTTGAAATGCTTCCGCAGCTCTTTCATATTTCTTTTTATTTAATAATTTTAGGCCTTCATTGTACATTTCTTGGGGCGACTTCTGCATATCTTTTTTGGGCCCCCAGGCACAGTTGCTCAGAAGGCTAACCGAGCAAAAAATTAATAGCAGAAAATAAAAAACTAGTTTAAGTCTGTTGCGTGTCCATGCAGTAATCATAGTTAGGCAATTTAAAAATTCATCAATTTTTAGGTTTTATATTTTCTTTAACCCAGCTAATTATATCTTCTGTGGAAGTTCCGGGAGTAAAAATGGCGGCCACTCCCTTTTCTTTTAAAAAAGGAATATCTTCCGGCGGAATTATTCCGCCGCCGAAGACTTTAATATCTTCGGCTTGGTTTTCTTTCAAAAGTTCTAAGACGCGCGGGAAGAGATAATTATGCGCCCCAGAGAGAATACTCATGCCGATGGCCTCCACATCTTCTTGAATAGCAGCATTAACTATCTGTTCCGGAGTTTGGTGTAGGCCAGTATAAACAACTTCAAACCCGCCATCGCGCAGAGCCCGGGCCACTACTTTAGCTCCGCGGTCATGACCATCTAAGCCGGGCTTGGCAATTAAAATCCTTACCTTCCTTTCCATCTTTGTTTACCTCAAATATTTTTATCCCAGAGCACGGCCAAATTGCCGAGGATATTAAAAATAATAGCTTCCCCTTTTGTATTTGGCTAGTAGCCTTGGCCACAGATATTTTAAAAACTTTAAACTTCTCTGCGTTTTTCCCATACTCTGCGGTGAAAAAGATACCTCGGCAGTAATTTTAGAACATTCCCGGATCACGATAAACTCCAAAAACTTCCCTGAATACATCACAGATTTCCTGCAAAGTGGCGTATTCCTTTACTGCCGCCAATATATAGGGCATCAAATTCTCGGTCCCTTGAGCAGCTCGCCGCAAATCATTAAGACAAGTTTTTACTTTAGTATTATGGCGCGTCCGCCTGACTTCTTGCAATCGATTTAACTGCCGCCTTTCCACCTCCGGATCAATTTTTAGATATTCAATGGGCTTTGCTTCGGCCATCTGATACTTATTAACCCCAACGACAATCTTTTCTTTCCTTTCCAACTGCTTTTGATAGGTATAAGCGGCATTGGCAATCTCTTGCTGGGGGTAGCCAAGTTCAATGGCCTTGATCATGCCTCCGAGTTCATCTATTTTCTGGATATACTTCCAGGCTTCCTCTTCCATTTTATTAGTCAGGGCTTCCACGAAGTAAGAGCCCCCTAAAGGATCGATGGTATTAGCTACGCCCGTCTCTTCGGCTATGATCTGCTGCGTCCGCAAGGCAATAGTAGCCGCCTCTTCCGTCGGCACAGCATAAACTTCATCTAAAGAATTTGTATGCAAGGATTGCGTTCCCCCTAAGACAGCGGCCAAGGCCTCAATGGTGGTACGTACGATATTATTATAAGGCTGTTGGGCAGTCAAAGAACAACCAGCCGTCTGGGTATGAAAGCGCAGCATCCAAGAACGGGGATTCTTTGCCTGGAAACGTTCCTTCATTATACGCGCCCAAAGGCGCCGGGCGGCCCGAAATTTGGCAATCTCTTCAAAAAAATCAATATGGGAATTGAAAAAGAAAGATAAGCGGGGGGCAAAGTCATCGACCTTCATCCCTCTTTCTAAGCACGCTTCCACATAACAAATTCCGTCAGCCAAAGTAAAAGCCAACTCCTGCACGGCTGTGGACCCTGCCTCACGAATATGATAGCCGCTAATGCTGATGGTGTTCCACCGGGGGACTTCTTTCGTACAATATTCTACAGTATCCACGATAATCCGCAAGGAAGGCCGGGGGGGCAGCATAAAGGTCTTCTGGGCAATAAACTCCTTGAGCATGTCATTCTGAATTGTTCCACCAATAGCTTTCTTGCTCACCCCTTGTTTTTCCGCTACGGCAATGTACATGGCTAAAAGAATAGCCGCGGGAGGGTTTATAGTCATGGAAGTAGTCACCTTATCCAAGGGAATACCGTCAAAAAGAATCTCCATATCTTTTAAAGTATCTATGGCTACCCCGCATCTGCCTATTTCTCCTCGAGCCATAGGGCTATCTGAATCATAGCCCATCAAAGTGGGATAATGAAAAGCAACCGAAAGTCCGGTCTGTCCCTGGGATAAAAGATATTTGTAACGGCGGTTAGTATCCTCAGCACTGCCAAACCCCGAAAACATGCGCATCGTCCATAAACGCCCCCGATACATAGAAGGCTGAATTCCTCGCGTAAAAGGATATTGTCCCGGGAAGCTTAGGTCGCGTAAATAATCTAAATTAGAAGTATCCTGCGGAGTATAAAGGGCCTTTATCTCTAAATCTGAAATAGTGGAGAAGCGCGGCAAACGTTCTCCTTGATCTCTTGCCCCAGAAGGATAACACTCTTTCTCCCAGGCCTGCCGGGCCCGCTCCAATTCTAACAAATAATCTCGCTCCATAGACGCCTCCCCTGCAAAGTTGGGCTAAGGAGATAATTTAACCCTTCGATCGGTAAATTTTCGAAACGCCATCTTCTCTTATGGCTAAGCAAAAGCGCCCTTTTTCTTCAATTTCTGGCCTTTGGGCACAACTGGAATTGCACCCATTTATAATTATTAACAGATCAGCTTCGGCATCTGCGGAAACCCACCTTACGTTGGGTAGGCTTTCCTCGATTATTTGAGCAACATCACTACGTTCGTAAGCAGGATTACAACCACCACAAAATTTAATAGCTAATCGAGGAGGGGCAAAGGCCCCCTCCTCTCTTAGCCATTTTTCAATTTCCTGGATAGCTTTTTGGGCCAGGAATTCTGCAGCGCTCGCCATCAAAAATCATTTGGTATATTCATAAAAGCCCTTGCCGGTCTTTCGGCCCAAGTGGCCAGCCCGCACCATTTTACGCAGGAGAGGACAGGGTCTATACTTAGAATCTCCAAATTCCTTGTAAAGATTCTCCTGCACCATCAAAAGCGTATCTAAGCCGACTAAATCAGCCAAAGCTAAAGGACCTATGGGATGATTGGCTCCGAGCATCATTCCTTTATCAATATCTTCCGCCGAAGCTACCCCTTCCTGCAAGACGAAAATGGCCTCATTGATCATGGGTACTAAAATACGGTTAACTGCAAAACCTGGAGATTCATTAACCGTAATCGGATCTTTGCCCATCTTTTCCGCTAAAGACTTAATAAGCTGATAAGTTTCTTCAGAAGTGGCCTGTCCTTTAATTATCTCTACCAATTTCATAACGGGCACAGGGTTGAAAAAGTGCATGCCGATTACTTGAGCCGGTCGCTTAGTCACGGAAGCAATCTCTGTAATTGAAAGACCAGAAGTATTAGAAGCTAAAATTACTTCTGGCGCACACAGCTGATCGAGTTCTTTATACACTTGTTTCTTAAGCTCCATATTCTCCACTACTGCTTCGATCACCACTTGCACATCTTTTACTGCCGCCGCCAAATCAACCGTACCTTTAAGGCGAGACAGTATTACTTCCGCCTGCTCTTTAGTCATCTTCCCTTTGCTTACTGCCCGATCTAAATTCTTGCGAATGTTGGCCAAACCATTCTGCACGAAACGATCTTCTATATCCCGCATAGAGACCTGAAAACCAGTCTCTGCTGCTACTTGAGCTATACCTGCCCCCATTAAACCCGCCCCTAATACAGCAATCTTCTTTACTTCCATACTATTCTCCTTTCCCAAAGTATTAGCCAAGCGCTTAGCGCTAGGCGCTAAGCGCTTTTCTCTTCACCCCTTATTTGGTGAATTCGCCTTTTATAGAAAAATCATTTCCCTTTAAATTTTGCGGGGCGTTTCTCTAAGAAAGCCCGCGCCCCTTCATCCTTATCCTCGGTGCTAAAGCAGACAGCTTGACATTCGGCTTCGAGATCCAAGCCTTCGCGCAACGATTTTTTCAATCCCTCATTAATCGCTTTCTTGGCCATTCTAATAGCTATCGGCCCTTTGGCCATAATTTTTTTGAGCAGTTTTTTCGCTTCTTCCACCGCTTGCCCTTTGGGCACGACTCTCTCCACTAAACCCACCCGCCAGGCTTCCTGGGCATTTAATCTCTCATCAGCGAAAATGATTTCTTTGGCTTTTCCTGGGCCAATAAGGCGGGGTAAACGTTGCGTCCCGCCATAGCCAGGGATGATACCTAAGTTCACTTCTGGTTGTCCAAATACGGCATTTTCAGCAGCTATGCGAATATCACAACACATAGCCAGTTCATTCCCTCCCCCCAAGGCAAATCCATTTACGGCCGCAATTACCGGGCGGTCAAAAGCTTCAATTTTATCGAAGATTCTTTGGCCCCGAGCCATAAAAGCGGCCGCTTCTGACCCTTTAACTTGGGTAAATTCCGAAATATCAGCTCCGGCAACGAAAGATTTTTCCCCGGCTCCGGTAATAATCACCCCTTGCACTTCCTCATTCTTGGCCAAGTCATCAAAGATCTTATCCAACTGGTCAAGAGTTGGCTTATTTAGAGCATTCAAAGCAGGCTGGTTATCAATCGTTACCAAAGCAATTCCTTCGGCAATTTCACACCGTACATACTGCTTTTCCATAATTTTACCTCCGGATCAAATGTTCTTATTTCGTATTTTTTATTGATGATAATTACAAGTTTAGGTTAAAAATGTCAAGTTTTTAAAATGAGATCTCTGAAAAACCGACTTTGTGGTAACTCCCGCGCAAGCGAGAATCCAGAAATGCCTTGAAAATATTGGATTCCTGCCTGCTTCAGCCTGCTTCAGCCTGCTTCAGACTGCTTCAGACTGCTTCATGCTTGCGCTGCAATGTCGTAATTTCATCCCGAGCGATTTTTTCAGAGCTCTCAAAATAGCCTGGCCTCGTCTTCTACCGTTTCTTTATGATTTCCCTCAGCAAGGAAAGCAAAGAAACTGGGCTATCATCAAAAACTGCAGGAACAGTCCAACCAAAATTGGCGATGGAATAATGGATATGAGGAAATTTGGGCGAGAAACTCTAATTGGCGAAGGATCCCCAACTCCTGTTTTTACCTAAATTGGCGCTTATTTCTCTACTTAGGCAAGCAAACATGAGTTCTTTTATTTTGATCATTATTGGATAAATGGCTATACCACTTTTTTGATGTAATCATATTTTCCTTTATAGAGACAATAGATTTCTACAAAAATAAATAAAGCACATAAAGCCATACCGAAGAATAGCCAATGATATTTAGCATAAAAGAGAGTAAAAAAACCCGTTCCCAGATAAATAATTCGTTTGCCCACAGATTTTAATCCGGAATAACCAAGGTTAATACCTAAAACTATAGCGGGCATACCAATTGCTACTGTAAAAAAAGCAGAAAGGGTTTGGGGGCCGTGCATAATTAGGGCGTCTTGAGAAAAGAAACTCAACGGAAGAATAAATAAAGGGCCCCCTATTTTTAGAGAATACCAACATATCTTAAGAAAACTTTCTTTAGCTATTCCCGAAGCAACAGCGCAGCAAGGAGCAACTGGAGGTGTGATCAATCCCATCATAGCAAAATAGAAAACAGAAAAGTGAGTTATCAAGGGAGAGACCCCCATATTCGCTAAAACCGGGGCAACAAGAGTTACAGTCAAAATGTAGGCAGCTACGGTACTAACGGCCATTCCAAACAAAATGCACAATCCCGAGGCTAAGAGGATTAAAAATACTTTATTGCCCCCAGCGACATCTACGATAGTAAAAGAGAGTTTTTGAGCGAGTCCGGTTTGAACTAAAACAGCTACGATAATCCCAATGCAAGCCATCATGGTAGTAATAGAGGCAGTAGTTTCTGCTCCCTCTTTTGCTCCTCTTAGGAAATTGGAGATAAAACGCTCCATTATTTCTATCTTATTGGGTGAAGCTAAAACTTGAGTGATAATCCAGGTAATTAAAAAAGCAAGAATCATGGCCAACCCGGCAATCATAACGTCTACCCAATAAACACTCATAATTATGATGAGCATTAAAATAGCCACTAATAAAGGTAGCCCTTGGATTTTTTCTCTTTTAGCCATTTGGGACATACTTAATTCCTCGGTAGCTATCTCAGCCCGTATTTCTAAGAATTGGCGAGAATAAATATAAACAGCCAAAGCCACAGAGGCGTAAAAAATAAAGGCCGGCAAAAATCCTACGACCACAATTTGCCAGTAGTATTTTCCTAAATAACTCGCCATAACGAATGCTGCTGCTCCCATTATGGGGGGCATAACTTGTCCCCCCGATGAAGCCACCGACTCAATAGCACCGGCAATGGCCGGAGGCATTCGGTAACGCTTCATTAAAGGTATGGTAAAAGACCCAGTCCCAGCTACATTAGCTGCCCCACTTCCTGAAAACATGCCAAAAATCATACTGGAGATGACGGCTATTTGCGGAACCCCATATTTAAACTTTTTGAAAATGTTATAAGAAATCTTAATGATATACTCTAAAATTCCAAACCCAGAAGCTAAACCGGCGAAGATGGTGAAAATAGCAATCCAAGTAATGCCAATTTGCGGAAGAGACCCCAAAACGCCATCGCCCGAATTAAATTCAGTTGCTGATATGGCTATAATTCTTTCTATTGATATACCATTATGATAAAGGAAGCCCGGAAAATATTGGCCAAAGTGAGCGTAACTTAAAGCGATCAAAGCTAATATTGGTATGCTCCCCCCATAATCAGCCCATGTCAATAAAAAGGCCAGAACAATAAGACCGATGCTAAAGAAATAATCAGCCTGGGAATAATTTCCTAATCTTTCATATAACAAGGAATTATACTGAGAACGAAAATAGACCACCGTAGCGACCATAAGCAAACAAACTCCGATGAGAAGAAATTTATAACTCTTTTGTGTAGACCTTCGCCATATCTTACCCTCAGGGTTCAATATGATCAAAGAATAGGTGAAGGGAAGGTAAAGCAAAATTAATTCTTCTCGAGGTTCAAACATTAATATGGCGAAGGCCATAATTCCCAAGACGTAAAGGATCACTAATGTAAGGTAGATATTTCTCAAATTAACGAATTTCATTTTTTTCCCTGTATAAACCTTGCCTTTTTAATAATTTGTCCTTTCCTTAACTCTCAGAATAAAAAATTACTCGGCCCCCACAATCCACTCTTTTTGCCATAACCCCTTCTCTTGTAAGTATTTAGCGACTCCGGGATGCACGGGGATTTTAGGTATACTTCCTATAGCTTTTACTTGCATCCCTAAAGGATCACGGGCATACTCTTTCATCATGGCGTGGACTTTTTCTATTTCCTGGGCATTTTCAATTAGAATTTTAAATAATTTGTATCCATGTTCTTTAGAAAGATTTTTACCAATGTGGAAACCATAATAGTCGCAAATAGTGAAAACCTGGGCAACCCCCACGTCTTGAGAAAAAACCTTTTGGGCATCTAGGAGGCCAATTACGTATCCGGAAACTTTTTTAACTATCTGTTCATCTGCTGGAGTAGGGTTGACAACTTTTATTTTGCACCGCGAATCAACCTCGGCCATCCAAGGGACTAAAACCCCCCCATTTGCATAGCTAACCACAGCATCGATTGTTCCCATATTTAAGGCATCGGGAATTCCCGAAAGGGCTAAATCGACCACTTTCATTTTATCCCAAATACCCATAGCGGTAAAAGCTGCTTTGGGCACTTCAAAAACTGCTGTCCCAGGGAAAGGAATACAGACTTTTTTTCCAGCTAAATCCCGCCAGCTTTTGATATCTGCTCTATCACTTTTGGTAGCCACGAATTGTTGGGTTTGATAAGTATACCAGGTCTGGTATGGCTTGATGGCCTGGGGGGGATATGGTGATTTTTCATAAGGCCCGCGATTCATGTACATGTCTAATAAATTCCAAGTGCCGCTATAGGACCCATCTAATTCCCCTTTACCCATCATTCTCTGCGAGGCAATGGAACCACCAGTGGGTACTGCTTCGATGTAGAGCTCTGGTGCTCGATCATTTACTATCTTGGCCACTCCAAAAAGAACAACGTACCCTGCGCTTCCGGCCCTGGAACTCCCCCACCGAATTACTTTTCTTTTGGCTTCTTGAGCAAAGCAATGATTTGCCAACATGAATAAAGAAACAAAACTAATTAAAATAAACGTTAAAAAGTTTCTTTTCATTTCCCCCTCCTCTTTTTAATTGGTTTTTTACGGCCTCTTAAATTCCTATTTCATTTATTTTTAATAAATTGAGAGATCTCTAAATAAACGATCTTTTTTCAATAATCGAATAACTATTACCCGGCAGAAACGAGAAAATAGAATACTATTCCCCTGCTAAAACCTTATTGATTTAAAAAAGCTGGTAGAGCAAAACGAGGAAAATTTTGGGACTAATTATCATATTTTTCTTTGGGCAGATCAAGATATTTTTCCACTGACCGTCTAAAATTTTAATATTTCTCGCCAGCAGCAAACAGCCTCTCCCCCTCCCACCTGAATTAAGCTGGAATTTAAAAACTGATCGACGGTCAGATTTTCCCATTTTTGCTTTAAATTATTTGGCCAATCCAATTTTAAATGAACAAAATCAAGTAATTCTTGAAGACTGAATTGAAGACTAAATTATGGTTTTGGGGCAGGTATTTCAGGCAAGTCTTTCAAAGCAGAGGCCACAATTTGCTTTAAGATGTCTCCTGGTTTTTCCCCTCTTTTACCTTCCATGGATCCTTGGGCCACCCAGATTGTGTTGCCATTTTCAGTAGAGACCATTTTGATTTGCAGCCGATAAAAATCACGGAAACGACTAAAATCTAAAACCCGGCAGAAAACAATGCCCTGGATATTAAGAATCCTCCCGATCTTAGCCAGTTCTTCCAAGCTCAAAGATTCTTCTTTAGTTATACCTTCCTTTTTCAGCATCTGGCGGAAAAGAGCTTCTTCTTTAACCGCATAACCTTTTCTTATTAGTTCTGCTTCTACGTATTCGGCGAACTTAATCTGCGGGTCGAGATTCAATACTGCCAAATACTTAAATTGGGAAGCCTTAAACCTCGGCGTAAGATAAACTTCTCCGGAAAGTGAAAAAAGATAACAACCAAGAAAGGAGAAAAAAAAGAAAATAACAATAGGGAAGAAATAATTTTTATTCATTAATTGCCCTCTTTTTTTAAGCAATATTTCATCAAAATGTTAATAAAAAGCTTGCTCATTTTTCCTCGCTTAATTTTCGCCCTCTGGGTGAAAAAAAGGGGTTATAAATTTTTATAACCCCTTGAGTTTAACTGGTCGGGGCGAGCCGATTCGAACGGCCGACCACCTGAACCCCATGGAGATAACTTAAAAAAATTAGATAAAAAAATCAATAAAATAAACAAGTTAATTTGCACCTTCCTGCACCATTTGCCCTTCAATTACATCAAAACCGCAACTGGTTGCGGGTTAGCTGGTTGCGGCTACAGCTGAGGTAAAATCTCTGTCATTCTTTTTAATCCTTATAGCACGACTATGGATTATAATGTTTCTAATATAAAATCAGTCCTAAGCACCAGCGAAAGATTTGGGGAAGTGCTGCCAGGCACGAATTTTTTATGCGCAGTTAAATGAATTAGCCTATTCATTTCTTTCTAATCCTTTTATAAAATGGGATAGCTCTTCCCACCATTTTTGATCCCACCAGCGGTTTGCCGCTCTTGACGTAGATGGTGCTATAAAAAGATATGTGCTTTCAATTCGTTCTTTTTGTAACCCAAATTCGACATTTTTTTTACGCAGGTAAATTTTAGCGGCTTTCTTACCGTTGAAACAAACTACTTTCGGACTATAATATTTTATTTTTTTCTCGAAACTTTTAATGTCGAAAGCATTAATGGAAATATTATTGTCTGATCCGGCTTTATTCTTAGCCAGATCTGTTAGTCCGATCCCGTATTCAATTAGTTTCTGATAATCTTTTGAATTCAGCATAACGGGTACTAATCCAACCTCGAAAAGGACTGGCCAAAACCTATTTCCAGCACCCGCATAATATGAACCTACATTTGCAGAATAATTAGCGACAGCAGTTCCACAAATTACAAGGAGCAGATTTTTTTCTAGTAAATCTGGAAGCATTTTATCTCACTTTATCGACTATTTCTATAATTTGTTCATATCAACATTGCGTTTATCCCACTTTTAGTCGATCTTTATCGAGGTGCAAATTTGACGAGGAATATTTGTCTTCTCCATTCCCTTTTTTCTTCCACTGATGAGCACAAGTCAAGACTCTGTAAAATGAAGATTAATATAAATTATACTAAAAAATTAAACATTTCAATATGTCAATTGGCATCTACTTTCACTATTTGCGGAGGAGCTGGTTGCGGGTAGTAAAACTTTATCCACTCGATGAACCGCCTCTTTTAAAGCTTCATCTAACGAATGAATATATATGTCCGTAGTAGTAATGGATTGATGGCCAAGTATCTTGCCAATCGTAGCCTTCCCAATTTTCTCCTGGTCATAAAGGTAAGAAGAAACAAAGTGGCGGATAGCATGAAAGCCATAATTAGGAACCCCTGCCCTCTTACATAATCCAGGCATCATTTTGGGCCGACGATTATAACGAGTGCCCGTTTCAGCATTAAAGAAAACCCATTCATCCTGAAGCCGATTAGCCCACATCCCATATAAAACATTCTTAAGAACATTATTCATGGGAATATCTCTGCCTCGATACGAACCTTCTCTGTTCTTCTTCGTATAAAGCGTTAAATACTCTTTCTCAAAATTCACATCCTGCCAGCGTAGCCTAAGAACCTCGTCAATCCTCGCCATAGTGCAAGCCAAAACCATAAGAAGCTGCCTCTGCTCTTCATTGGCAGCCATTAATATTTTCAAAAATTCCTCTTTCGTAGGAATCTTTTTGGGCTTCTTATCTACAGGAAGCCTTTCTACGGCCTCACATGGATTTACTTGCGGAATGCCAAAATTCTTTCGGCAGTAAGAAAACAAAGCAAATAACTCAGTGCGATGCTTGTTGTGATTGATATTTGAAGGCCGTGTATTAAGGTATTCTCGGATATGAAAGGGAGTTATGGCTTCCAAGGGCAGGTCGCCAATCTTTTTTATGAATTCAGCGAAGACGTATTTTTTGTATTTATAGGTTTTGGGAGCGTGTCTCCTTTGGCAAAAATCAAGGTATAAATTAGCTGCCTCGCAGAAGCCCATGCGGGTCGTATTGAGGCGATAAGTGGGCGCTGTTTTTACCTGCGCCTTCTTTTCTTCGCGGGCCGCTATTGCCTCGGCCTTTGTCTTGAATCCTCCTCCGCCGTAAATCTTCCCGCGATACTGAAAGACATATTTCCAAGTCTTGCTTGCCTTGTCTTTCCAAACCCCCATTGATTGCCCTCCTGATTATCTCCGGATGAAAGCGCAAAACCCTCATCCCTGCTGGATAAAACCCACCTAAGAGGTTTCTGTTTTTATAAACAGACCGCAGGCTAATCTTTAAAATATTAGCCACATCCTCCGCCGTAAGTAGTTGCTCCATCGTGCCTCCCTTGGCCGATGGAGAACAAAACGCCCTAATAGTAATATATGGCTATATTAACTATTTGTCAATGATAAATTAACTTAATGTTAAAATTTCTTAATTACCCATATAACGCGGCCAATGATGTGGCAGTTGGAATCGGCGGGAATAATGAAAGGCTCAAATTTAGGATTGTCGGCTATAACCCTAAAAAACTTTCCAGGTAATCCTTGAATACGTCTTACAATGGGGCCTCGACCTTCTAACTGGAGAATGTAAATTACATCTTCAACGGGCACATCTTTAATGGAACCATGCTCACCATCACAGATAAGAATGTCTCCTGAGTTAATTGTGGGAGACATGCTATCGCCTTCCATGATGGTTATAAATGCCTGGTCAGGAGAAGCTTTTAATTGCGGCTCAAGCCATGATTTGAGGGCATAGATGCGCATAAACTGGAACTCTTGAATTTCTTTCTTCCCTTTAATGAATAAGGGTAAAAGGACATAATACCTATCTTCGACCCTTCTTTTCGGAAAAGAAGATGTAATGTATTCAACTTTTTCCTCTGCAACTGATGAAAGTCCGTATTCAAATTTCCTCTCTGCAAGCAAATACGGCGGGCGCTTTCCAAAGACCTTTTTAACTAATTCATCAATTGAAAAGTCTTTTTCAATGGCCAGTTTTATTAACCAGTCGGTAGGGATTTTATTCCTGCGTTTACTGTTTGAGACATTGGAATTGCTAAAGCCCATTATTTTAGCAAATTCAAATTGGTTCTTTGCCCCTGTGAAAGCGAGCAAATAGGGAAAGATTTCCAAAAAAGTTAACTCATAATTATTTTTTCCCCTCGTTTTTCTTGACATATTCGTTAACCATCCTTATATTATTAATATATAGTTTATTACTATTGAGCAAAGGTAAATTAAATTTTGGAGCTTATGTAAAAAGATTAGTGGTTTTTAAAACAAAAAGCAAGAGGTTTTTTAGACGTAAACAGCCCAAAATTAAAAAAGGAGGATCAATGGAAGTTAAACCAAAAATTAAGATGTTTATGATTGATGGAAACGTAGAGAATTTAATGAATGGAATAAATACAGAACAGGTTCCTTCCAGTCATGCTTTTTCATCCTTGGTATCTGATTATTGCCCAGAGCATATTTTAAGAGATTCGCTTTGCGTATATGCCGAGAGGAAATTAGATTTTGATAAACTTGATTTTAGCTTAAGATTTAAGAAGCCAGAAAATTTCAGAGCAGTTTCGTCACTTGAAGAACTTATTCGCCAAGGGGAAAAATTTGGAACCATCTATGCTGACCCGCCATGGCGATATTCTAATAAAGGCACGCGCTCGGCTGCGGAAAAACAATATCCCACTCTATCTTTTGAAGAATTAGCCGCTATGCCTATTGCTGAGCTAACAGAAGAAAATGCTCATCTTCATCTTTGGACCACTAATGCTTTTTTGCACGAAGCTCTCCATTTAATTGAAAAATGGGGATTCATTTATAAAGCAAACTTCGTTTGGGTTAAGCCCGGGATTGGCCTAGGAAATTACTGGCGCAATGCCCATGAGATATTATTACTTGGTGTAAAAGGAAAGTTGGTTTTTGAAAATCGTAGTTTAAAGAGCTGGCGTGTTATTGAGAGGCCAAACAGACACAGCGAAAAACCCGAATTAATCAGGTCTTTTATTGAATCTGCCTCCCCCCCTCCTTACCTCGAGCTATTCGGCAGGCGCCTTGTTAAAGGATGGACCGTGTTTGGCAACGAATTTGAAGAAACCCTATTTAACTAACGGGAGACATAAAATCTTTTTCCACTTGCCCCTGCCCAAAGCTTTGTCTATCGATTTTTCTGGCTGCTTTGGGCAGGTATTAAGCGGAGACTTCGGCTAATCTTTGGCTAATCTTTAATAGCGGATCAGTTTATTCCAAGCCACCTTCATTACCGCATATCTCCATTTTTCCATCCCTTTTTGAGCAGTTGCAAAAAAATTATAAATCAGTAAAATAAGTTTCAAAGAAACTTTTGGGGAAGATAAAGTGCCCAAGAGAGGACTTATCATAGCAGCTTCCCTCTTCTTATTACTGATCCCTTCTTTTTTGTCCGCAGAAGGCATTAAAATTTACGACAAAAACTGGAATCTCATTTA
>Ga0078972_1005999_pt1 | contig 29730 bp, 25 predicted proteins | sample YelNatPaOPGAMG01_FD_67568 | JGI IMG/M metagenome (GOLD analysis project Ga0078972, IMG submission 67568) | Hot spring thermophilic microbial communities from Obsidian Pool, Yellowstone National Park, USA - OP-RAMG-01 (SPADES assembly) (version 2) | ecosystem: Environmental > Aquatic > Thermal... | reverse complement strand
CTTATTTTTGAGTTTTAGCCAGTTAAGGATCCTATTGGAGAATTTCTCCATCCTGCGTGTCGGGTCTGGGAACGATTAGGGGACCGCACACGGGGCAGGACAAGAGCGGCCGGTTTTCCCCCGCATGTCCGATAATATGGGTAAATTTATCAGATTTCGATAGAGAGAGGAACTGATCCACTAGATAGGGATCGAACTGTTTCCCTTTCCCTTCGGATATGAGGGCAAGGGCCTGATCCACCGGGAGGGCGGACCGATAGGGACGGGGACTGGTGAGGGCATCGAAGGTATCGGCGATGGCGGTGATCTTTCCCCAGAGGGTGATGCTGTCCCCGTCCAGTTTGCCGGGGTAGCCGGTTCCGTCTACCCGTTCATGATGTTCCAGAATGCTGTAGCGAACGAGGGGATACAGGGGATGGTTCTGACCGATTTCCCCTCCCACTACAGGATGCTGTCGGACTACCTGAAACTCCTGCTCCGAAAGCGGCCCCTGCTTGTTGAGAATGCTGTCCGACACACCTACCTTTCCAAGATCGTGCACCAGGGAACCTATCTCGAGGACAAAGAGATAGTTCTTGTCCAGCCCGTACCGTTCCCCCAACAGTACACTGTAGCGGCTGACTCGCCAAATGTGCCCGCCGGTATAGGGATCGCGGGCTTCGATGACGGAGGCGAGAGCGATGAGGGATTTCAATAGCTCGTTGTGGATTTCAATTTTTTTCATGTTACCAGTGTATCCTGTAAATCTAGTTTCGTCTAATGTGAAAAGAACTGTTCTACCATCGAATCCTGTACAGGAACTTCATGCAATGACCAATGGCTCTCCTGGTTCAAGTCTTTCCGATGGGGGGGCTCGGGTTTCTGGAATGTGAGGAGTCTTCCTTTCGCCTTTATCCGTTGGATGAGGGCCTCCTCTTCGGGGGTCTTGTGCTGTTTCTTGAGCAGGTTTACGTAGCGGCACAGACGGAAGGCGGTAATCAGTTCTTCGGTGGTCAAAGACCCTGTCCAAGGGTAGGCGAAGGATCCTCTTCCCAACCCCGGATACCTTAGAAGCAGGGGAGGGGGCGGGGTAAAGCCGGGAATTCCCGGTACGGGGTAGAAGAGGGAAATCCCGATCAGCGTGGGAAGGGGCTCTAGAAAGCGGATCTGGCGGATGATCCGTTCCGGGGTGTCCCCTTCGAGGCCTGCGATGAAATAGGTGACGGAACTGGCTCCCCGGCGGCGGATTTCCTCGATCACCTCGAGGTAGCGCTCGAGGTCCAAAGGGCGCTCTTCCTGAAAGGCGGTTTCAGGATAAATCGTTCCTAGGGACAGGTTGAAACGGCGGAATCCGTACTGGACCAGCCGTTCGATAGAGGCAGCATCCAAAAAGTGATAGTCGAGGCCATTTTCGGCGGTGAACTCTGTCTGAGGCCAGTGGGATTTCACCATCCGAAGCACATAGAAGAAGTACTCGGGAGCGTAGAGAAGGTTGTCGTCCTCGAAGTTCAGGTGAAGGAATCGCCCGGGAGGAATCCTTTTCAAGACTTTTTCGAACCTTTCGATCGGTAGGGTGCGAAACTCCCGACCATGGCAGAGATGGTTGGAACAGAACCGACACCCTTTGGGGCATCCCCGGCTCAAGGATGTGGTGGCCCATACTTCACCGGACGTTTCCCTCACGATGGCTATCTCTGCCTCTAGTTCCTCCTGTCCGCACAACCGATTGGCCTGTATGAGTCGAGATTCCTCTTCCGATGAAAGGCCTTTCCGCCCCGGCCATTGTGCCTTTTCCGCTATTTTTAACGGCAGCAGGCCTTGTGTTCGCCCCTCACCCTGAGCTCGCCCCTCTCCTTTGAGTCGCCGTTCTAGTTGCTCCAGTAGAAGGGGAACCGTGACTTCACCTTCCCCGGTTACCACGAAGTCGAACAGGGGTATCCCCAGGAAGGCAGCGTTCATAGACTCCACTCGAACTCCCTTTCGATCGGCGGAATGCGCCCGGTCGGTCAGGGATGCATGGTTAGGCTGAAATTCTTTTTCCAAAGGATGATCCTGGCGGTCGGCCGGGGTTGCAGGGGTGATACATGTATAGACAGAGCCAGAAGCTCGTTGCCTCAGGTAGTACTCAGGACAGGAGCTGGGCCCCGCACCCCCTACTGCAATGGTTACCTCGGGAGCCTTTCCCTTGAGAGCCTGAGCGAGGGCGACCGCCTCTTCCGCATAGGCATAGGCAAAGGAGGAAATCAGGATCGCATCCGGTTGAAACTCCAGGATCCTCTGGGCACAGACTTCGAAAGAGGGGCCGAAGTGCTGGAATCGGGTAAAGAAGGAAAGGGGGCCGAACTCACCGGGAACCATAGAGGGAAGAAGGTAGGAAGCTTCCGGGGGAAGGGGGAGGGAACGGGCCCTCTCTTTTGAAGGGAACAGGAAGAGTGCCACCTCATGGCCGGCTTTTCGACACAGAGCGGCCATGATTCTTGCACCCAGGGCGCTGAGACGGTGGGGAGTCAGGTAAAAATCCTGGATGGGGGGAACCACGACGGCGATCCGCATGAGGGAAGTATAGCAGAAACGGAAAATACGTTGACAATCCCCAAAAGGATGGTACTGATAAGGATCCTTGTCATTGCACTGAGTTTTTTGGTCTGCATGGCATTGGTTGCCGGGGGGAAATCGGAGAGTGCAAAACCAGAAGCGAAAAAGCCCACCTACCTATTACGGTTCGGGCACGTCCAGACGAGTGAGGACCTGTTCCATAAGGCGTACGAAAAGTGGGCTAAGGCAGTGAACGAGAAAACGAAAGGGGATGTTCTGATCGAGGTCTATCACAGTGCACAGCTAGGAAAAGAAGAGGACGTGTTGGAACAAATGAGGCGAGGCACGAATGTAGGATGGCAAACCGATCCGGCTCGACTCGGGAACTACGTAAAAGAGTTTTCCATCATGTATGCTCCCTACTGCTTCGAAAACCTCGATGAGGTGAAGAAACTTCTGAAATCTCCCACGATCGCCGAATGGGTAAAGAAACTGGAGGAGGAGTTCAAGATCAAAGTCGTTTCCTATGCGTGGGTGCAGGGGTATCGAAACGTATTTTCCAATAAAATGGGAAAGAACCCCACTGAGTTCCGGGGCATGCTGATCCGGACTGCTCCTGCTCCCATGTGGGTTGCCACGGTGAACTCTCTAGGCTGCAAGGCAGTGGCCCTTCCCTATGGAGAACTGTATAACGCCATTCAGACGAAGGTGGTGGATGGATGCGAATTGCCCTATGCGGCGGCGGCAAAATTGAAAGTCTTTGAAGTTGCGAAATATATCATCGAAACCCAGCACATCTTCCAGGCCAATGTGCAGGTGGTGAGTGCGGATTGGTTCAACAAGCTGCCCAAGGAATACCAGACGATCCTGATCGATGAATGTGACAAGGCGGGGCTCGAGGTTTCGGAGACTTTGAACAAGAACGCCGAGCAGGACAAACAGTTCATGATCAGCAAGGGAATGACGTATATTCCTCATTCTGAGCTGGATGTGAAAGCCTTCAAGGAGTCTGGCAAGAAAGTGTATGAACAGTTCCAACTTTTGGAAGTCCGGGACAAGATCTACAAAGAGTTAGGAAAGTAGGAACGAAAAAGCGGTGCGGTGGTTTATAGCACGAATCGTGCGCCACTCGCGCCGCATTCTTTTAAAGAGGTTACAGGGCTATGAAACGGTTGTATAAGGCCATCTGTACATTGGAACTCGTGATATCCGCCAGTTTTCTTCTGTTGACGGTGTTCGTCATCTTTATCGCGGCCATCTCGCGCACCTTTGGATATCCCCTCAACTGGGCCTTGGATCTGGCTCTGCTTGTGTTTACCTGGGGGGTGTTTCTAGCCGCGGATCTTTCCTATCGGGAAAACAAGTTTCTCAACGTAGATTTCATCCTTGCCAAGCTTCCTAAAACTGTTCAGCGTACCGTCGAGTTCATCATCTACCTGATCATCCTGGCGTTTCTTGTTTTCCTGGTATATCAAGGTAGCATCCTGTCCGTGTTTACCCGGCACCGGACTTTTCAGGGGATTCCTTCATTGAGCTATACCTGGGTCACGGTAAGCATTCCCCTCTGCTCGTTTTTGATGGTGATATCCACATTGATCAAGTTGAACAAGATCATGCGGAAAACCTAACCTACATAAAGGGTACCTTCTATGCTAATGGTTTTCGTCGTTTTCATACTGTTCGTGCTGATTGGGATGCCCGTTGGACTTGCGATCGGAATCTCGGGAGTCTTTTTCTTCCTACAGAATCCTGAGCTTCCTCTTATAACGATCGTACAACTTCCCATCTCTCAAACACAGAACGTAACCCTCCTGGCAGTGCCCCTGTTCATTTTTGCGGGAAACTTGATGAACTCCAGCGGAATCACCGATCGGCTGATCAAGCTATCCATGTTGATGGCAGGCCACATGAAGGGAGGCATGGCCCAGGTAAGTGTAGTCTTAAGTACCCTCATGGGGGGCTGTTCTGGTTCTTCCAATGCCGATGCCGCGATGGAGAGCAGGATCCTGGGGCCAGAGATGGAACGACAGGGGTATCCGAGGGGGTTTACAGCAGCAGTGATTGGCTATACTTCCCTGATCACCTCTACGATTCCGCCCGGAGTGGGAATGATTCTCTATGGAACGGTAGGGGAAGTTTCTATTGGAAGGTTGTTTGCCGCGGGGATCCCTGCCGGTCTAATTCTGATGGTTGTCTATATGATCACTGTTGCCCTGATCGCTCGCTCTAGAGGGTTCAAACCTGCCCGAGAGAAGCGGGCCTCCTTCAGGGAACTGGTAGCCTCCCTGAAGGAAACGATCTGGGCACTCATATTCCCGATCGTGCTTATTGGGAGCTTGCGGGTCGGCATCTTCACCCCCACAGAGGTGGGAGCTTTTGCCTGTGTGTACGCCCTGGTTATCGGATTTTTCGTGTATCGGGATCTGACCTGGGAATCTTTGAAGAAAACGATGAAGGAAGCCGTTCGGGATATGGGAGCCATCATGTACATGATCGCGATGGCGGCGATTTTCGGCTACGGCGTCCCCATAGATAAAATTCCTCAAAAGATGACTTCTTTCATTACAGGTATTTCCGGAGAGCCCCTCGTGGTATTGGCCATCATAGTCTTTTTCTTGATCCTGTTCGGAATGTTCATGGAAGGTTCCATCATCATCCTTCTGCTGACCCCCATTCTTATTCCTCTCGTAAAGAGTATTGGGTTTGACACTGTAGTTTTCGGGGTCATGATGAGCGTGGTAGTTACCATGGGGATTCTGACCCCCCCTGTGGGAGTGGCCATGTACATCGTCTGCGGAACCTTGGAATGCAAATTGGAAGATTTTATGAAGGAAAGTATTCCTTTTATCATTGCAGTGATCGTAACGGTAACGGTGTATGCACTGTTTCCACAGGTGTTACTGTTCTTGCCGAACCTTATCTACGGTTGAGAAGGAGACAGGTAAATGAAATACAAGAAACTCGGGAAAGCGGATGCAGCAATATCGATGATTGCATTGGGTGGGCATGAGTACCTTCCCGACAAACGATCCAGAGGATTCAACGAGGATTTTCAAAAAGCTATCACCCCAGGATATATCTTCGAAGGATTCGGCCAGGAAAACCGAAAACGGGTGTTGAAAGCTGCCTACGATCATGGGATCAACCTATTCGATGTCACGATGGATTCGGAAAAGGAGGCCTTGGGCAGGAATCTGCGGGAACTTCCTCCTCCCTATCCCATATACGTGCAGACCCGTCCAGAGGGATTTGTCTATACCTACGATGAAAACAACGTAAAGATGGGTAAATACGATCTGCTGAAAGCGGAAGTACATAGGATCCTGAAACTCCTCCGAAGAGAACGGATTGAGTTCTTCAACTTCGCCTTCATGAAGTCGGCTCTGGATCATGATCCGGAATACATGGCCAAGATCTGTTACAACATTCGGCAGCTCAAGAAGGAAGGTCTCATCCTCTATGCATGTGCCGATACTTTCTCGGGGGAAGGAACCTACCTGAAACAGATCGAATCCGGATGCTTCGATACGATCTATATCAATTTCAATTTTGCGGACGATGGTGCCACGCGAAAAGTGCTTCCTGCAGTGAGGAATGCGCAGATGGGCATGATTGCTCGAGAAGCTTTCATGAAGGCGAATCTATTCAAGATGGCTAAGGAAGCGGGCATAGAAGATACCGCTGCTTTGGCGAGGGCGGCATTGAAGTGGTGTTTTTCCTTTCCCGAAGTGACCTCGGTAGTATACGGCACGGGGAATGTGGATCATCTGGCCAATGCGGTTCGAGTGATCGATGAGCTTCAGCTCACGGAAGAAGAGGCGAAGCTGATAGAGAAAATCAAACGAACGAACCTGTTTGAACAGTACCAAAAGGAAAAACACGAAAGTTTTTTCAAGCCCTAGTTTCGGTATGATAGGAGTGAAGAATGAAAGTACGAGTCTTTGAAGGGATCATCCCCCCCCTGGTAACACCATTCAACAGGGACGGTACGGTCGATGAGAAGGCTTTGCGGGCAGTGATCCGGTACGTACTGGACGGTGGAGTTCACGGAGTGTTCATAGCGGGAAGCACGGGCGAAGCGTACGCCCTGGAAGACAAGGAACGGCTTAAGGCTTTCGAGGTTGCCCTGGATGAGGTGAACGGTAAAGTCCCTGTTTTCGCCGGGACTGCCCAGATCACCACGGAGGGGACTATACGGCTCACGAAAGCTGCCGAATCCCTCGGTGTCGATGCAGTCTCGATCGTCACGCCTTTCTTCATTACCCCGAACGATGAAGAACTGTATGCCCATTACCATGCGATAGCCACTTCCACCCGGCTGCCGGTGATTCTCTACAACAATCCAGACAGGACTCGCGTAACTATTTCCATCCCTGTGATCAAGAAGCTTGCCCAACTGGAAAACATCTGCGGGATAAAGGATTCCAGTGGGGATATGACGTATGTGGCGGAAATCATCCGTAATACGGATCCTGAGTTCAGCTTCTTCTGTGGGAAGGATACTATCATCTATTCTACCCTCGTTACGGGAGGGAAAGGGGCGGTGCCGGCTTCGGGGAATGTGGCCCCGGAACTGATCGTGAACCTGTACAATGCGGTGAAACGTGGAGATCTACAGGCGGCCCGGGCCTTCCAGTTCCAATTGGCACCCCTGCGAAACGCTTTTTCCTTGGGGAGCTTTCCTGTGGTGCTGAAGGAGGCGCTAAACCTCATTGGCATACCCGTAGGAACCACCCGACTTCCCATCCAAGCATTGACCGAGGAGAAGCGGAAAGCGTTGAAAAAGATACTCGAAGAGATGGGCTTGATTCGGTAATCCTACTCACTTTGCTACACATAAGGGTTTTCAAGAGCTACCGACTGGGCGAAACGGACGATCCGATACGCAGAAGGATTCATTCGGTATTTGCCATACCTAGGAACTGTCTTTCCCTTAACAGACCGGAAGGAGTAAAACAGCAATTGACACTTGACAAAGGAAACTAATAATACGATTATAGTTTCCAAAGTTTCCTCAGGGAACCGTATAGGGAAAAGTATGAAGGAAAAGTATACGCGACCGGTAGTGGCGTAGGGGAGTATTGGATTGTATGGGGGGGCGCATAGAGGAGGAAGACGTAGACAGGCGAGTAATACGGATCGCGATGGACCTGTTTTTCCGAAAGGGATACAGTGCGGTTACTACCGACGAAATTGCGTATCGGGCTGGAATCAGCAAGAAAACATTGTTTAAAAGGTTTCCGACAAAGAAGAATCTCTTCGATTCAGTAGTGGATTGTTTCCTATCTGAAACAGAGGAAGAACTGGAGAGGGTGTGGGCCACCTTGGAATCGGACTGCCTTTCGAAGATGAAAGGGTTCTTCCTGGTAGTGGCAAACCGGGCCGGTCGAGTGTCGCGAGCGATGATGGAAGACCTGGCACGGGTCGTCCCAGATGTCTGGGACCGGTTCGACTCATTCAGACGCCGGGTGTTTCGGGAACGATTTGGTATTCTCCTCCATCAAGCTCAGGAGGAAGGGTTCCTGTCTCCCGAATGGGATGCGGACCTTTTTCGGGAACTTCTCCTGGAAATCATTTCCCATACCTTCATCCCTGAAGTGATCGGGACATTTTCCTATCCTGCCCCCCGAATTGTGGAGGGACTGGTGAACATGATGTTCCGGGGACTGCTGACAGAGAAGGGAAGGGAGCAGTTCGGAGCCTTTCGGATTTCCACTGGTATGCAAATGGGGAGAATTAGCAGTGAACAATATACGTTGGAATAAGATACCTGGGAACGGGAATGGCTCGCTCTTCGTTTCAGGCGTCTCAGGTACTGGGTTTCTGGTATTCATCCTGTGCGTGTTCCTTCTTGCATCCTGCGGCAAGCCGAAGCTCTCCCCGGCAGGTTCCGGCACGTTGGAAGGGGAGGTGGTGCGAGTGCCTGCCCGCATCGCCAGTACGGTGAGGGATATCCACGTGGGGGAGGGGCAGGTGGTGGACGCAGGGGAGGGATTGGCCAAGCTGGATGATGAAATGCTCCGAATCTCCTTGAGGCAGGCGGAGGCAGGAGTGGCTCTGGCCGAAAACAGGTTGCGGTTGCTCCTGAAGGGGGCCCGGGAAGAGGATATTCGGCAGATGGAATCGGCATTGGTGAAAGCCGAGGAGAACCTGAAATCTGCCCGGGAGGATAAGGACCGCATGCAGACTCTCTTCCAGTCAGGGTCCGTAACTCAGAAGCAGAAGGAGGATGCAGAACTCCGATACAAGATTGCAGAGGCAGAGTATGCCACTGCTGTGGAGGGGTTGAAGAAGATGAAGAACTGGGCAAGACCGGAGGAAGTGGAAGCGGCGAGGATCCAGCTAGATCAGGCTAAAGCGAATCGGGACCAGGTGTTGAAACAGTTGGAATATGTGGAGGTGAAAGCTCCCCGCAGGGGCACGATTCTCACGCAGGGAGTGTACCCAGGGGAGTACGTTGCCCCGGGCTCTACCCTCTTTACCCTGGCTGATCTGGATACTCTGTATCTCACGATCTATGTTCCGGAAACCCTCCTCGGCAAGATCCGGTTGGGGCAGAAGGCAGAGGTGCTTGTGGACGCATTCCCGGATAGAAGGTTCCCCGCAGAGGTGGTGTACATTTCCTCCCAGGCTGAGTTTACTCCCCGTAATGTACAGACCCAGGAAGAGAGGGTAAAGCTGGTGTACGGGGTGAAACTCAAGGTGAAGAATCAGGAGGGCGCGTTGAAGATCGGAATGCCCGCCGATGCGATCCTCGAGTGAAAGGGAATACTGCTACATGCCGAACCCGGCCGAAGCGATACGAATAGAAGGGGTGTGGAAAACTTATCGCTCTTCTTCGATTCCGGCTTTGCAGGCAGTTTCCTTTTCCGTCCCCGAGGGGACCCATGTAGCGCTTGTAGGGCCCGATGGGGCGGGTAAGACAACCCTGCTGAAGATTCTTGCCGGGATTCTGAAGCCCGATCGGGGAAGGGTTAGCCTTTTTGGGAAGACCTGGGAAACTTCTCACCTTTACCTGAAGCAGCAGATCGGGTATCTCTCTCAACAGCCCGGTATCTATGGGGAACTGACGGTTCGGGAAAACCTGGAGTTCTTTGCCGATCTTCAGGGGGTGCATTCCGCAAGTGACCGGATCGAAGAACTCCTTTCCCTTACGGAGCTTGCCCCCTTCTGGAAGCGGCTGGCTTCCCGACTTTCCGGAGGCATGTTCCAGAAACTTGCCCTCGCCTGCGCCATCATCCATCACCCCCGGCTATTGCTACTGGACGAGCCCACCACAGGGGTGGATCCCGTAGCTCGAAGAGAGTTCCATGCGCTCCTGGATCAGTTACGCAGGGAGGGGGTAACCCTCTGCATGGCCACACCGGCGATGGATGAAGCGTCTCGCTGTAAGGAGGTAATACTCCTCTATGGAGGGACAGGCCTTACCCAGGGGGATCCGGCTTTGTTGTCCACCCAGGTACGGGGTGCTGTCTACGAGGTTGTTTCCCCTAACCCGCGCCAGGTGGCAGAGGAACTGAAGGTCCAGTATCCTCACTGGAGTATCCAGGTGTTCGGAGATCGGCTCCATGTGACGGTCCCGGAAGAGGAAGAAAGGGCAAACGAAGAGGGAGATCCGATCGAAAGGATCCGTGCGGCCATTCCGGCAGTCGCAGGGAAGAGCTCTGAGGATAGGGGCAGGCTTTGCAGGGTGCGGCCGATCCGACCCGGGTTAGAGGATGTATTTATCGCACTGGTTTCCCGGAACGAGAGGGAAACATCGAACCTCAACCCAGGAGGTACAGCCGATGCAGAAGGCAGTTGATTCAAGCATAGTGGTTCGTCACCTCTATAAACGGTTCGGTTCCTTCACCGCAGTGGACAATCTGTCTTTTTCGGTACCAAGAGGATCGGTGTTCGGACTCCTGGGTGCCAACGGTGCGGGAAAATCCACCACGATTCGGATTCTTTGCGGGCTTCTAGAACCCTCTGCGGGAGAAGCGTGGGTAGATGGGCTGGATGTGAACACTCAGAGCGAAGAGGTGAAAAAGCGGATCGGTTACATGTCCCAGAAGTTTTCCCTGTACCAGGACCTCACGGTGAAGGAAAACTTGGAGTTCTTCGGCGGAGTGTATGGATTGGCGAGGGATCTTCTGGAACTTCGGATAGGGTGGGCCATTCAGACATCCGGGCTTGCGGGTTCGGAAACAGTGCTGGCCGGAGAACTCTCCAAAGGGTACAAGCAGCGGCTCGCCTTAGTCTGTGCCCTCCTGCACGACCCCGCCATCATCGTGCTGGACGAGCCCACAAGCGGGGTGGATCCCCTTTCCCGCAGGAGGTTCTGGGATCTGATCCTTTCCATTGCAGGCGAAGGGAAAACGGTGCTGGTGACTACCCATTACCTGGAGGAAGCGGAGTACTGCAACGGTATCCTCCTGATGCACCAGGGGAAAAAAATCGCTGAAGGAGGGCCGATGGACCTCAAAGGGCAGTTCTTCCCGGAACGGATGGCTAGGGGATATGGAGTGGAGGAAGGAACTACGGGTACCACCTTTCCTACTCCTTCTTTTGAGGCAACCCCGAATCCTCCCACCCTGGAGGAGGTGTTCATCGAGGCGCTCCAACGGTCGAGGGGAGGAAAGGAATGAACGCTAGGTGGGGGCATTCCACCCCTCGAGAGCGCCCCGCAGGCCGAACCCGGGGAGTACGCCCAGATAGAGCAATCCATGAGTTTTCTGGGCTTATCCATGCACAGCCGGTACGCCGCGTCCGGGCGTTAATCCGAAAGGAGTTCCGTAGCCTTTTTCGAGATCCCGTTTCCCTGGGGATCCTCCTGTTCTTGCCCCTTTTCCTGCTGGTGATGTTCGGATATGCCATTTCCCTCGATGTGACCCAGGTTCGTACAGCGGTACTCGACCTGGACAGGAGTCCTGGAAGCAGGATTTTCCTTTCGAAGTTTTTCTCCGGAGAAACTTTTCGGTGGGAGTCGACTGTCCCCTCGAATCAGAGCCGGGAAGCTTTCGAAGTATCGATGCAGGAGGAACGGATAGCTCTGGGAGTGGTGATTCCCCGGGGGTTCGAGCGGCACGGATTACGGGGAGAGCAGGCAGAAGTACAATTTCTGATCGACGGGGCAAACTCGAATACCGGTGTGGCGATTCTAGGGTACGTGGATTCCTTTATCCGTACTTACTCTCCCTCTATTTTTACAGGAAAGCGTCAATCCGGGGTAGAAATCCGACCTAAGATTCTCTACAACCCCGAACTCCGCAGTTCCCTTTTCCTCGTACCCGGCCTCATTTCCATGCTTCTCATCGTGACAGCGGTGATTTCCACTGCCCTTTCCATCGTGCGGGAGAAGGAGTCCGGCACACTGGACCAGTTGATGACGACGCCCCTGGCGGCGAGCGAGTACATTCTGGGGAAGATTATTCCACCCTTCATCCTGTCCATCGGGGAAACGATCCTCGTCCTTCTATCCAGTTACATTTTTTTCGGTGTACGGGTGGAAGGGAGTTACCTCGACCTGACAGTTCTGATCCTGTTCTTTCTGTTTGCCTGTCTTGGGTTGGGCCTATTCGTTTCTTCCTTAGCCGATTCTCAGCAGGTGGCTTTCATGGTTGCGATCATTCTCACCTTTCTACCCTCCTACATCCTCTCGGGGTTCGTGTTCCCCATCCGCAACATGCCCTGGATCGTTCAAAAGATTTCCTATCTGGTGCCGTCCAGGTACTTTCTTTCCGGGTTACGGCAGGTGATGATCCGGGGATTAGGAATCCCCTATTTCTGGGAAGAACTTTTAGCACTTTTCTTGTTCGGCCTTGTAGTGTTTCTATCCGGTGTGATGCGCCTTCGCAAAACCGGGATCGGTTGAAGCGTTCTCATGAGCGGCGTGTCTCGTTTGCTGGTAGTGAGCCTGGGAAAAGCCACATCGGTTGAAGGTGAGAAGTGTATGGAGGTGGCCTGAAAAGGAGCCCTTGAAGGAGTAGCCGAGTGAAGAGAATTGTAGGACTGATTCGAAAAGAGTTCCTCCAGGTGCGTAGGGATAGGAGGATGCTTCCCATCATCTTCGTTTCCCCGATCCTTCAGTTGCTCCTACTGGGATATGCAGCCAACCTCGATGTTCGGGATGTCCCCCTGCTGGTGTGCGACCTGGATCGGAGTGCGGAAAGCCGATCCCTGACTCGGGGGCTTCTGGCGGGCGGATATTTCGTTTTGGCGGAATCGGTGCGGGATTACCGGGAGATGGGGAAGAGGATCGATGCGGGAGTGGCTCAGATTGGGGTGGTAATACCGCCTGGATTTGGGGCTTCCCTCGAAAGGCAAGAGAGCGGGGCCGTTCAGGTACTGGTGGATGGTGCGGATGCCAATTCAGCGGGAATCGCGTTGGGTTATGCCGTCTCTATCCTCCAGAATCGGATACGGGAATGGAGTGTCAGGGTCAGGAGGGTAATCGATACTGAACAAGCTGGTGAGGCTCTGCGGTTGTTGGAATGGAATGCTTCGGTTCAGGCAGAGGGGTTAGAAGCGAAGATCAGAGTTTGGTTCAATCCTGACCTGCGAAGCCGGAACTACTTCGTTCCTGGGATTCTGGCCCTGCTCTTGATGGTGCTGACGATGCTATTGACCTCCCTGGCGGTGGTGAAGGAGAAGGAGCGGGGAACACTGGAACAACTTTCGGTGACTCCTATAAAGAGGTGGGAGTTCGTTCTGGGCAAACTGATTCCCTTTGCCATCATCGGATTCATCGATGTACTCCTTGTGCTGGCAGCAGCCCGGTTCCTTTTTGGGTTGAAGCCTGTCGGGAATCCTTTTCTATTGCTTTTTCTATCCTGTTTGTTTCTTCTTTCGACCCTCGGGTTGGGACTCCTTGTTTCTACCCTCGTGCAAAACCAACAGCAGGCCATGATGAGTTCGGTTTTCTTCGTGCTGATGCCCATGCTGTTCCTTTCTGGTTTTATTTTTCCCATTGAAAGGATGCCTCTTCTTATTCAGGGAGTTTCGTACCTCCTTCCCCTCCGTTACTACTTTGTGATCATTCGGGGCATCTTCCTGAAAGGGGCAGGGTTAGAAGCCTTGTGGGATCAGGCTCTGATCTTGTTCGGCCTAGGTGTGGGCATTTTATCCCTCAGTATCCTTCTATTCAGGAAGCGGTCTTGAGAGGGTTCAAGCTAGAGGAGGAGAGCATTTTGAAATCGATCAGAAAGTGGATACTCCTTGCGGCTGGATTCTTTTCATTGGGGATATAACTATAGAAAAGGACGAGGGATCCCCCTGCGGGTGAAAGTGGCGAGTCTCACGCTTCTCTGGGGTACGATACTCTATGCGACCATTTTTGTAGTTCAACTGTGGGCTATCCGACTATTGCTCCTCGGAGTTGCAGTGGGGGTTACCATTCATATTGTAAGGATAGGGTCGAGGCATCGCGATCGTTGACATAGATAAAAAAATAGTCTTATTTTGGTCTCATGGAGACAATTTCAGTATCTAAACTGAAAGCCCATATCAGCGCTGAACTCAAACGGGTAGAAAGGGGAATTGAACTCATCGTGATGGAACATAAACGACCGGTGGCGAAACTTTCTCCTGTGAACACGGATGCTTTTTTCATCCGGGAACCTGCCTGCCGCTATGCATACAAAAGCCTCGATCCCCTGGTGTCCACCGACCCCTTGCAATTGTTGGAAGAGGAGCGGGGTGAGCAGTGGTAGCGTACCTAGATTCCTCGGTGGTATTGAGATATATTTTGAAGGGCGACAGTGCAATTCGACATGCCCTCTCCTGTGAGAAGATCATAGCGAGCGAAAGACTGGAAAAAGTATTAGCAGGAATAGGGATAGCGAGGCTTTCGGAAATAGTGAAAAAACGTGCCATGGGTGCATTCCCAGTGGTAATCAAAACTCTCGATGCTATTCATGTGGCTACGGCTCATTTGTTTGGAGAGCAAAATCCTGACGAAACCATCCTCCTATTCTCCTATGATGAAAGCATGAACCGATGCGCACGGGCCCTCGGCCTCTCCGCACCCCTATCAGTGGAAGAATGATCCATGCCTGGTAAAAACGTTGTAGCTCCTATGCCTTCTGCAAAGCTGTCTATATCAGCCATTTCACTTCTCCTTTTGCAAGGTCTCTTCTATCAGTCGAATCATTTCCTTGTCTTCCCAGTTTCCCAATAAAGTTAGAATGGGTGGGCTTTCAAAACAGTAAGCGGACTACTATAATGAAAATCGCAACTCACAGAAAGGAGTATATAAAGGAGTACCCATGTCCGATCTATATCGCCTGCGAACCCTCAATTCTCTCCAGGCAAAAGGTGTGTACGTGAATGATTATCCTGGCCTCATCATGGATGGGAAGGATATCAGCTATTTCTACTTCCATTTCGAGAAGGAAGTTTTTTTCCCTAACGGCGGTGCCGAGGGAAGAAGGGGCGGGGTAGCGCTGATGAATCAGGTGAACAAACTGATTGCCGCATACAACGAGGAGTTCGCCTTGGTAGGCTCGGACAAGGAGCTGAAGATTTTCTACCTGGACGATCAGGGCTACTGCATCATAGGCCGGGTGGAAGACGACAAGGAGACCCTCCGGTTCATTATAAACAAAAAGGAGCTGGTATCGGACCGGGTATTTCAGGTCAACTTGACTCGGATCTATGCGGCGGAAGGAATCGATGGGCTGTACGAGGTGCGGAATACCGAGGTAAAGGGGGTATACGAGGGGATTACCAAGTATATTTCGATCTACATGTATGGGTGGTTCGGGTTGTTCCGGCAGTATGAAACACTTCAAGAGAGGACCCAGGTATTTCGACAGTTCAAACCTTTTAAAATTCCCCTTATTGGGAGGAAAGAAACCCTAAAAAACGCAACCTTCACCATTCAACTAGGGATCCGGACCCCCAATGGGGACGAGGACTTCAAGAAAGTGGTGATCCCTTACGGCACCGTTAGTCTGGAGAACGCTCTGTCCGCCTGAAACCCGCATACACACTCTTTCTCACACATCCCTACCTCCGATTCAAACCCCAGGCTAGGAGGATTGCTAGGCCCCTCATCGCTCTCTGTACCGGTGGACGGCAGCCTTCATCTCTCTTGCTTCGGTCCCCACAAGCTTCGGGGTACTAAGTAACAATTGTTACGTACCTTTTCTCTATCATTTCGTATGTTGAAGCCGTACACACAACTTTTGCTAAGGAGAAAAGGCATGAGTATGTTCTGTTTTCAGTGTCAGGAAGCGGCCCGGAACGAAGGCTGCACGATTCAGGGCGTGTGCGGTAAACAGGAGAGCACCGCGGGCTTACAGGACCTCCTGATCCACACGATGAAGGGAATTGCCTGGTACGCGGTGAGGTTGCAGGATCCACTCACGGTGGAGGAAGCGGGGCGATTCATCGTGAAGGGGCTCTTTGCAACCATAACCAACGGTAACTTCGACGACGAGCGGTTCCTGCGATGGATCGAAGAAGGCCTAGCGGTCCGTTCCCTATTGGCAAACCGATACAAGGATCTACAGAAGGAGAAATCCGATATAAAACCCGATGCGGCGGTGTGGTTTGCCAGGGATCCGGAAATCATTCGGATGAAGGCTTCCCAGGTAGGTGTATTGAGCACCTCAGACCCGGACCTCCGATCCCTCCGCGAGTTCCTCATCTATGGGTTGAAGGGAATCGCAGCTTACACCCATCATGCGGAGGTGCTGGGATTCACAGACCCCGCGATCTGGGAATTCCTCGTGGAGGCCCTGCATGCGACACTCGAACCCCATTCGCTGGAAGAGATGCAGGCGCTCCTTTTACGGGCGGGCGGGATGTCAGTGCAGGCGATGGCGTTGTTGGACAAGGCGAATACCTCTACCTATGGACACCCCGAGATCACCCTAGTGGATACCGGAGTACGGAAGAATCCCGGCATCCTGATTTCCGGTCATGATTTGAAAGACCTGGAGGAACTCCTGAAGCAGACTGAGGGAACCGGCGTGGACGTGTATACCCATGGAGAGATGCTTCCCGCTCATTACTACCCGGCATTCAAGAAATACCCGCACTTCGCAGGGAACTACGGGAATGCCTGGTGGAAGCAGGACAAGGAGTTCGCTCTTTTCAATGGCCCCATCATCATGACCACCAATTGTATCGTTCCTGTGCGGGATGCCTACAAAGATCGGATCTTTACCACTGGGGTAACGGGGTATCCCGGGGTAAAACATATTCCGGATCGGACCGATGGAAAGGGAAAAGATTTTTCGGAAGTGATTGCCCTGGCCAAGACGTGTCCCCCACCTATGGAAATCGAGCGCGGAACAATCGTGGGGGGATTCGCCCACGAGCAGCTAGAAAAACTGGCCCCCCCCATCAAGGAAGCGGTGGAAAGCGGGAAAATCAAACGGTTTGTGGTGATGGGAGGCTGTGACGGAAGACAACCGGCTAGAAGTTATTTCACCGAAGTGGCGAAGGAACTCCCGTCGGATTCGGTGATCCTCACCGCAGGGTGTGCCAAGTATCGGTACAACAAACTGGACTTGGGAACGATAGAAGGGATTCCCCGAGTGCTGGATGCAGGACAGTGTAACGATTCGTACTCCCTCGCTCTTACCGCCCTGCGCTTGAAAGACCTCTTCGGGGTAAAGGATGTGAACGATCTACCCATCCATTTCGACATTGCCTGGTACGAACAGAAAGCAGTGGCCGTACTTCTTGCTCTTCTGTACCTGGGATTCAGGGATATTCGATTGGGGCCCACCCTCCCTGCTTTCGTTTCCCCCCGGGTAGCGAAGTTTCTGGTGGAACGGTTCGGGATCAAACCCATTTCGGATCCCAAGACCGATGTGGGATCCATGGTGGCGGGCAAGGGGACAGTCCAGAAGGCTGCAGCGGTAGATACAAGATTGGCGGAAGTGAGGATGTGACTACATCCCCAGAGCACCAAGCTGCAATTCTTGCAGATGTGAGGGTACGACTGCCCCCGGGGGCTTTTAACCTTCCACTGCGTGAGGGCAACACCAGAATAAGAGGCTGCCTTTTAAGGGCAGCCCTCTTTGTTCGTGCCGGTTACTTCCCGATGTCCTGCTCGGTTTTGGTGAGGAAATCGTTCACGTTGGCAATGTATTTTTCCAGCAATTCCTGCTGGTTCTTCGTTTTTGCGATGGAAGCCTCCAGGAGCACGATGTTGTCGTTGTTCTTGCTGATTTTCGATTCGTTTATGAAGATGGTTGTGCGGTTCGAATCGATCTTCTTCTGGTTGGCCGCGATCTGATCCTGTAGTTCCTTTCTCTTCTGTTCCAGCCGTGTCTTCAGTTCATTGTTCTTCTTGATGGCTTCCCCGGCCTTTTGCTTCATTGCCTCGTCCACGATGGTGCTGTTCACGTTGAACAGTTCTTTCCCTTTGCTATTGATGCTCGCCAGAAGGGGATCGATCTTGTTGATCTGCTGCTGGGCCTGGGTATTCTGCGCTTCCAGATCGGCGATTTCCTTACTGAGTTTGGCATTGTCGTCCGCCAGTTTTTGGTTTTCCGCTTTTAAGGCTTCGATTGTCTTCTGCGCGGAGGCAATGTCCACATAGGGAATCTGCCGTTCCTGGGCAAATCCAGCTCCTGCCAGGATCCATAGGACTACGAAAGCGATGGTTAGAGGTTTGTTCATAAATCTCTCCTATTTCTAAATAGTTTTTAATATATCTAGTATGATAACCATACTTTTTTCGTTTTTACAATAACTTTTCTACCTGCAACCAACTCTTCCCACAGGACGTCTAAAGAATGGGAAACTGTTGCTAGAGGAGGCATCTTAGATGAGCAGGAATGGTTCGAGTCCATCCGTTGAATCCTTGCTGGAACTGTACCGTTGGATGGCGAGTAGCCGGGAAATCGATCGATTGGAAGCTAGTTATACGGGCCGCGGCGAAGCGGCCTTCTACGTGAGTGGAGCGGGGCACGAAGCCTCTGCAGCCCTGGCCCCTCACCTCAATCCGGATGATTGGCTCTGCTGTCACTATAGGGACAAAGCGTTGATGCTGGCACGGGGAATGGGGCCTGAAGAGATGTTCCGGTCTCTCTTTGCCCGGGACCGTTCCTTCAGTCGGGGGCGTCAGATGCACGGTCTTCTTTCCTACGCACCCGCTCGAATCGTGAGCCTCGCTACACCCGTCGGGAACAACGCTCTCCATGCGGTGGGAATCGCGGAGGCGATCCGGGATCGATCCAGAGGATTAGGGGGGAAAGGCACAGTAGGAACCGAATCAAAGGATCTTCCCCTGGTTCTTTGCTCCCTGGGCGATGGGACTACCCAGGAAGGGGAGGTGATGGAGGCGATTGGGCATGCGGTCCGGGAACGCCTTCCTGTTCTTTTCCTTATCCAGGACAACTCCCTCGCCATCTCCACGCGAACTAGGGGAAAGACCTTCTTTTCTTTACCAGGGGAAAAAGAAGGCACCTATCGAAATGCGGAGAGTTTCTATGGCTTACCGATCCGACGCTTCGATGGACGGGATCCGGAAGAAGCGTACCGTGTGTTTCAGGAGGAAACCCGGGCGATCCGATCAGGCGAAGGCCCCCGGCTTGTGGTAATGGAGGTGGAACGGATCGGGAGTCACTCCAATGCGGATGATCAGCGGTTGTACCGTTCGGAGGCAGAGATCGAAGCTGCCAAAGCATCGGGAGACCCTATCCGGAACCTCAAGCTGAGGTTACGGAGCCGTGGGGTGGAGGAACGGGTGATCCTCGAGATGGAGGAAGAGATCCGTCGATCCTATACCGATTTGGCCGAGCGGGTGCGGAGGGAAGAAGACCCTAAACCGGTCTTTACGGCGGTAAAGCCTTACGAGGGGCGTCTTTTAGACCGCAGTGCCGAGAATCTGGGTCGGCTTTCCCGGGGGGGCGAGGCCGCGGAAGAGGGGAAAACGATGCTCGAAGCGATCCGGGAGGTGCTTCGGGCAAGATTACAGAAGGATCCGCGGGTTGTACTCTTCGGGGAAGATATCGAGGATCCCAAGGGTGACGTATTCGGGGTAACCCGGGGGCTATCTACCGATTTCCCCGGCCGGGTAAAGAACTCGCCCCTTGCGGAATCCACGATTGTGGGTGCATCCATCGGTCGTGCCCTCGCAGGCGACAGACCTGTGGCTTTCCTCCAGTTCGCCGATTTTATGCCCGTGGCCTACAATCAGATCTTTTCGGAACTTGCCTGCATGTACTGGAGGACCGATGGAAGCTGGCAAGCTCCCGTGATCCTCATGGTTACCTGTGGAGCCTATCGGCCTGGGCTAGGCCCCTTCCATGCATCCACTCTCGAGGCCCTGGTGGCCCATACACCGGGTCTGGATGTATTCATGCCCAGTACGGCAGCGGATGCCGCAGGACTTCTCAATGCGGCTTTCGAATCGGGCAGGCCTACGGTGTTCTTCTATCCCAAGACTCTCCTGAACGATCGGGAACGGGCAGTCGCAGGGAACCCCGCGGAGTTCTTCGTCCCTCCTGGTAAGGCCCGGATCCTTCGGGAAGGAGATAGGATTACCCTCCTGGGGTGGGGGAATACGGTACCCCTCTGCGAGCGTGCGGCTCACTCTCTGGAAGAAGCCGGGGTACGGGCCGAGGTGATCGACCTGCGGAGTCTCGTTCCCTGGGACGTGGAAACGGTAGTCCGCAGCGCCCTGAAGACGGGTAAACTGATCGTGACTCATGAAGATAATCACACGGCGGGGATGGGTGCCGAGGTGGTTGCCACTGTAGCGGAGGCGGTGGGAAAGGGGGTTCAGATTCGGCGGATCACCCGGCCGGATACCTGGGTCCCCTTCCATTTCGAAAACCAGCTGGAGGTCCTTCCCTCCTACAAGCGGATCCTGGAAGCGGCAGTGGACATGCTAGGGGGGACCCTTAGGTGGGAACGCCCCGTACAGGCAGAACCGGGAATGTTCCTCGTGGAAGCGATCGGCTCGAGTCCTGCCGACGAGTCGGTGACGGTGCTAACCTGGAAAGTCAAACCGGGCGATACGGTAAAGAGCGGCCAGAGCATAGCGGAACTGGAAGCGGACAAGGCTGCGCTGGAATTGAATGCGCCAGTGGATGGAACGGTGTCGGAGATCCTTGTGCAGGAAGGAGAGATGGTGAAGGTGGGAACTCCCCTGCTGAAGCTTCGGCTTGCCGAGGGTGCGGGTGGAATTCCGGCGACTCCCCTGTCGGTAGATGCGGAGGAGGGGCTCGAGGAGCGGGAAGGTGGGGAAAGCTCGAGAAAGACGGTTCTTCGGGAAGACCCGGGGAAACCGGTAATAAAGTGGAAGGAGCCCACCACTCTAGGAACCGCCGAGCTAAAGGTCATTGAACCAGGTTGGAATGCCCGGGATAGGATAGCACTCCCCGTCGCCCTGTTAGGAATCGCGGGTACCGTGGGGGGGAGGCAGGTTCCCAACGAAGAAATCTCCCGCCTCTGTCCTTCCTGGAAACCGGAAGACATCGTGAAACGCACAGGGATTGCCATGCGGCCCTGGGTTTCCGAAGGGGAAACGGCCTTGAGCCTCGCTGTGGATGCCTGCCGGAAGCTGTTGCGGAAAACGGGGATACCGATAGAACGAATCAGCGCGATCCTCTGTGCCACGGGGACTCCCCTCTACAACACTCCCTCGATGGCTACCCTGATCCATCATCAGTTGGGAGGGGGAGGGGATGAGTTCCTTGCCCAGGCCCATGATATCAACGCGGCCTGTTCCGGGTACCTCTACGGTCTACAGACAGCGTACGATTTACTACAGAGCGAGCCGGATGCCGTGGTGCTGTTGGTGACCACCGAGGTGTTATCTCCCCGAACGAACCACCAGGATCCCGTAACAGCCCCCATCTTCGCCGATGCCGCTACGGCAACCCTCGTTGTCGGCGGTGAGGGAGCTAGAAAGCTGCCGATTCGGATTCATCGTCCTGTACTGGCGGCAAAGGGAGAACCGGGGGAAAGCCTCCGGGTTCCTTCGGATTCCAGTGAAAAGATCTTCATGGAGGGTCAGAAGGTATTCCTAGAGGCGGTGAAAGGAATGATGCGGATGCTGGATGCAGCCTGCGAACGGGCAGGGTTACGGCCTGTTGATCTAGACCTCGTGGTACCCCATCAGGCAAACCAGCGGATCATCAATGCGGTACGGCAGAAGTACCGGCTCCCGGAAGAAAAGGTCTACAGTAACATACGAAACCTGGGGAACACTTCCTCCAGCACGATTCCCCTCTGCCTGGAACAGATCCTTGCCCCGGTGTTCGGATCGGGGGGCGCAGGCACATCTACAGTGTCGGTAGCAGCCAACACAGCAGGCGCATCTGCAGGATCTGTACCTGCCGACACGGCAGGCGCATCCAGAGGGGCGGCGACTACAAAAATGGTAGCGACATCGGGTGAGTACTTCGCCTCTGCCCTCTTAGAAAAGCGGCCCTATTTTATTGGCCTTACCGCCTTCGGCGGCGGATTCACCTTCGGGGGAGGAATCATTGAGGTGCTATAGTGAAGGTCTTTTCCAGATGCTTTACCAACTGATCGGCTGAAAGGAACTCAGGGGTTGTGTCAGGCACTCCCACGAAGTACAGGATCCACTGAGGTTTGTTTTCCAGCAAGTCCGTGTAGGATCGGAAGAAATGGATCTCGGTTCGGGGGAACGCATCGAAATGGGATCGGGGAAGGGAAAGATCCAGAGGTGCTTCCGAAAGGAGAGCAGAATAGATAGTACTGCGGGTGCCGGAGAATGGATCGATCCCTTCTATTCGAAGGGCTTCCCAGTCTTTCGAGAGGGCGTGGATTCTGATAGCTACACGGTCCGCTTCTGGCCCCTTCCCCTGGGAGTTTTTCAGGATACCCCATGCCAGCGCTATGCCCTCTCCTTTGAAGGTGTCCAGGCTGCCATGGACCATCCTTGCTTCAGGAGGGGTATCGGTCCAGGTTCGGGTCGAATTTACCATACTGGACAGGATGAAAAGTACCATAAAGAAGTACAGAGCAGATTTACTCCTCACGGTGATCCCTCCTCCAGAACAGCGATCGTATCCTCCACAAACTGGAGACCCACCTCGTTTCCTTCTTTGAAGGTCAGTTTGGGTCCGCGGTCGATGTTGAGAACCTGAAGGGTTTCCGTCTGGCAATCCACGAGGTATTCTGCCTTTTCGCCTAGAAAGGTACGGGAGAGAACTTTTCCGCGGAGCGCTGTGGCGGTGGGAGAGACCAGTTGGATCGATTCCGGTCGAAGCACGAGGGATACTTCTTGGCCCACCTTTGCCTGCCTTAAGGTGTTGGGAACGGACAGTGTGGTTCCCAGGACTTGCACTTCGATTCGATCTCCCTGCACTCCCTGGATCTGCCCTTTTAGCATGTTGACCCGGCCGATGAACTGCGCCACGAAGGGGTTTTGCGGCCTGTAGTAAAGGTCCTCTGCACTGCCAACCTGCACGATCTGGCCTGAGTTCATCACGCAGATCCGATCCGAGACAGCCATCGCCTCTTCCTGATCATGGGTAACGTAGATGGTGGTGATGGAAAGCCTCCGTTGAAGCTGCCGGATTTCCGTCCGCATCTGAATCCTGAGCTTTGCATCTAGGTTCGACAGGGGTTCATCGAAAAGGAGCACCTGAGGTTTGATTACGATGGCGCGGGCTACTGCCACGCGCTGCTGTTCACCTCCGGACATCTGGGCGGGAAACTGCCGTTCGAATCCCGGGAGCCCCACCAGTTCCAGTACAGCCTGGACTTCCCGCTGGATGTCCTGAGAACTCAATCCCCGCACCTGCAGTCCGTAGGCGATGTTCTCGAATACGGTGAGATGGGGAAAGAGGGCGTAGTTCTGGAACACAAAACCGATGTTCCTTCGATTGGCGGATAACCGGGTAACTTCCTGATCTCCGAACAGGATCCTTCCCGTATCCGGCTTTTCGAATCCAGCGATCATGCGCAGGGTGGTGGTCTTCCCGCATCCAGAGGGTCCGAGGAGGGTAAGGAACTCCCCCGGCTGTACAGAGAGGCTGACATTTCGAGCCGCGTATACCTCTCCTTTCACGGGATGGGAAAATTTCTTGGAGATCGATTCTACATGCACTGCTACTGCTGCCATACGGTATTTAACCTCCCATCATCCGTTCTGCGCTGATGAGTCCCGGTGTTCGGAACCGGTGCAGAACACCATTGATAATTCCCAGTACGACGAAAACCGCCGCTACGATGAAGACGGAAAAAGCGGCTGCGGGCCCCAGCGATAGTTCGGTGATATTTTCGAGGATTCGCACGGTAATGAGGGTCCAGTTGATGGAAACGAGGAAGATCGTGGCGCTGATGGCGGTCATCGATCGGATGAATACCACTCCCAATCCAGAGAAGAAGGCGGGCAGGATCAAGGGCAAGGTAATGCGGCGAAAGGTCATCGCGCTCGTTGCCCCAAGGCTCTCGGAGGCTTCCTCGATAGACCGGTCGATCTGCTGGAGCATGGCGATGGTGGTGCGGATCCCCGTGGCACCATACCGGAACACGTACAGAGCGATGATGATGGTAGCGGTGCCAGCCAGCTCGATCGGAGGGCTATTGAAAGCGATGAGATAGGCGATCCCCACAATGGTTCCGGGCAGGGCATAGTTGATCATGGAGACGATTTCCATCGAAAGCCGTGTGGGAAACTGTTTCCTGGCTGTTAGGTATCCTACGATCACTCCGTACAGTCCTCCGAGGGGCATGCTGAAGGCTGCGATGATGAGGGTATCCTGGATCGCCTTCTTTCCTTCGGTAAAGATGATCCGATAGTGCTCCAGGGTGAATGTGTGGTTTGCCCCCAGTGCACGCACAATCGAGCCAAAGAGAAGAAGTGCGTACAGGTAGAAAATAACGAAGGTGGTGAGGAAACAGAGGCCTACCAGGATCCACCGCACAAGGGTGGATACGCTGTCGAAGGGGGTTTGCCCCGCTCCCTTTCCCGTGATGGTTACGTAGAACCTTCGGCTGACCCAGTAGCGCTGGAGGAAGAAGACGATCAGCGACGGAACCAGCAGGACAAAGGAAAGAACCGCTCCTCCCTTCAGGTCGAATAGTCCCGTGATCTGCAGGTAGGCCTGTGTGGGAAGGACTGGGAAGGAGTTGCCTGCAAGAATGAGAGGAGTGGCAAAATCGGCCAGGGAAGCGGAGAACAGAAGGAGAAAGGAGTTGGCCAACCCCGGAATGCAGAGGGGCAGAGTGATAGTGCGGAATACCCGGGTGCGCCCAGCCCCCAGACTCAAAGCCATTCCTTCTATGTTGGGATCGATGGCGAGGAGCATGGGTTTCAACGCCAGGTACGCAATGGGGAAGTAGGTAACGATTTCGGAAAAGAGGGTGCTCCACAATCCGTACACCGTTGCCCCTTGGATCCCCAGAAGGTGGTAGGTGATCAAACCCCTTGGCCCGAAGGAAAAGATCATGCCGATGGCCGTGGTGAAGGGGGGAGAGATAAGGGGTAGAAGAATCACTCCGTCTATCGCCACGGAAAGCCAGGTAGGAATCCGGCTCCGGGCTGCGGTAAAGGCAAAGAGGAAACCGAAGAACGTGCCACCCACTCCTACCAGGGTAGCCAACCAGAGACTGTTCCGGAGAGCTATCAGCTGGTTGGGATCTTGCAGAATAGTGAATACCCCTGCCGCAGAAACCCTTCCGTCCTGGAGGAATACCTCAGCCAGCATCCGGAGCAGGGGGAAAAGAATGAATAACCCTAGGAACCCCCAGATCACAAGAACAGCTAAAGCGACGGCCGGGTCCTTACGGACCCAGGCCGATTGTTTCGTCTCGGTAGCTACCATAGGAGTTCTAGCCTATAGCCAGATTTAGGGAAGTACTTCTTTGACCCAGCGGTCTACCAGGCGTTTGCGATTCTTCCCTGCAAAATCAGGATCGATGGGGAAGATCTTGGCATCTTTCAGGACAGCCGCAAGGCTGGGTTCGACAGACACGTCTGGATGCGCGGGTAGGAAGTTTATCTTGTATTTGGCGAACAGGCTCTGCATAGCAGGCGAGGTAGCCCAGTCGATCAGTTTCTTTCCGAGTTCCGGATTCTTCGCTCCCTTGATCAAAGCGATGGCCTCGGCGGCAGACCCGATTCCCTCTTTGGGGAAACTGATAGTCACGTCGTACCCTTTGGCTTTGGTATCCAGCGCATCCACGATGAAGAAGATCCCTGCTGCCGCCTGCCCCAATCCCACGGGAAGGGTTCCACCACCGCCACTCTTTGTATAGAGCTGCACGTTTGGTCTGAGTTTCTTCATATAGGCGAAGGCCTTGTCCTCATCCCTTCCGAATACTTCAAGGATCGAAAAGATGCGGGTCACAGCTGTTCCCGACGTGCGGGCGTCAGCCATTTGGATCATGTTCCGGTAAGCGGGGTTCAGTAGATCTTCCCAGGAGGTGGGCGGATTCAGTTTTTTCTCTTTGAGGAATTGGGTGTTGGTCATGAAGCAGAGGGGATCATCAGCGATGGCAACCCAGTACCCATCCTTGTGTTTGAACCGCGGGGCAAGTTTATCGAAGGCAGGCGGCTTATAGGGCTCGAACACCCCCTCCGCGATTCCTGCGGCATGAGTTTCCACAGGACCCCCGAACAGAACGTCCACTCGCGGGTTCGCTTTCTCGGCAATGACCCGGGCCAGGGCTTCCCCCGAAGAGAAACGGACGAAGTTTACTTTTATGCCGGTAGCCTTCTGGAACTCTTCGAACATGGGACGGGCCCAGTTCTCTGGCCAAATGGAATACACATTGACCGTGTCGGCCCCGAAGATGGGCGAAAGAACCCCAAGAGCCAGAATTACGGATAGACTGAAAACCGATAGGATCTTAAACGTTTTCATATGCTTCCTCCTGTTTCGTGTGTGATAGTCAAAGATCGTGCCAACGGTACTCTTTCATTGTAGGGCGACTGAGAAGGGTTGTCAAACAGATTGTTTTTTAAAGCATTCCGAGTTTTTTGAGTACCTCCTCCATTTTTCGGATATTTTCCTCTTCTACCTCGGGTCTATCGGGGCTTTTCCATAGGAGCCGTAATCGCCTCAAGGTATCCAGGGGGAGGGCGGTTTCACCCCTAAGGAGGCGGTCCCGGTACTCCAGGAGGGCCCGGGCGGAAGCCTCGGTAAGCACTGCCATTGCGTGTGGATGGGTCTTGAGGGCGCTGGACGGGATCTCGTTCAGAACCGCTTCCGTTCCATAGGTGGCAAGAACGGAAAATTCTTTCGTGGGCTGGGGAACGTTGTCGATGATGAAATCCGCCTTTAGGAAAGCGGAGACGGTGAAGGAATAGGCAAACTGCGGAACTTCTGAATCGGTTTTAAAGTACTGGGGCCAGTCGAGCTTCTGCTGATGGATGTTCTGACTGTTCATCGGCACCCGGATGATCTGCGGAGGAGTGTCCAGGGGGGTTTCCGAGCCATGGAATCCCCAATGTCCGTCCATCCCGATTCCCTTCAATTCCACTACGAAGGTCCCCGGGTCTTCCAAGGCGCGTAGAACGGTTTTTCTATACTCCTCGATCACCCTTGTATCCCGTTCTGTGCCGTCCAGTTCCATGAGATGGATCCCCTCGAGTTTTCCCACCAGTTCCTCCAGGGGGTTGAAAAAGTAGGTTTCCAGGAGGTGACGGAAGGTGATGGGGAATCGGGGGTCCTTCCTTCCCACAGGGTAATCGTCGAACTGGAAGAATCGGGTATTCCGGAGAATCCGCTGCAGTACTTTGTCTTTTCGGCACAGTTCGATGAAGGCCTTGTAGAAAGCGAACCCGCTGGGAGCCGCCATGAGCCAGAGGGCCGTATCCTTCCCTGCCGATGCAGCTTGTTTCAGTTGGCGGGCCGCTTCCTCTGCAGAAAAGGATCCCATCTCGGCCTCGTCGTAAGCGATGTATATCCGCACTTTGCCAGCTTTCAATTCTTTCATGGGTTTTTCCTTTCTAGGGTATGCTACGTGTTTAGGGTATGCTACGTGCGGGAAGCCGTAAGGTCAATAGAAAAACTGTTGACAGCCTGGGAAAATGGGATGTAAAATGAAACTGCGTTAACGTTAACGCTACGGATGCTTGTATCGAACGTTGTATGAAGCGTAACCAACAGATAACGATCCGTGAGATCGCTTCAAAAGCGGGAGTTTCCATCGGAACGGTGGATCGGGTCCTCCACAATAGGGGACGGGTTTCCCCTAAAACCAGGGCGAAGATCGAAGCGATAGTGAAGAAGTTCGGGTATAAACCGAATCCCCTGGCCCGCCATCTGAAATTGAAGAAAGGATATCACTTTTTTATCGTCTCTCCTTACAGGGATGAAGATTCCGGGTATTGGGGGATGGTTTTCGACGGCATCCATCGGGCAGCCGAAGAGTTGAATCCCTTTGGAATCCATATCCATTTGAAGGAGTTCGACAGGTATAGCAGGGAGTCTTTATGGAATACGGTACTCTCGATTCCCCTGGAGCATTGTGATGGGTTGATTGTAGCCCCCATCATGCCTTCAGAGATGACCCGATGGCTCGGTGAACTACCGGCAACGATTCCCTATGTGTTTTTCGATGCCACTCTTCCCGAAGCATCCCCCGTTACCGAAATCGGGCAGGATCCCTATGGCGGGGGCTTCCTGGCCGGAAAGTTGCTCTGTCTGTTTGCCTTAAAGGAACGGGGCACGTACTGTGTCATTGCTCCCCATAGCGAGGATTACCATATCAAGAGGAGGATCGAAGGGTTCCTGGAGTTCTGGGAAGGGCGTGAGGGGTATAGGACCGAGGTGCGAACCTGCGCGGATATGGATCATAGAGAAACGAGAGAAGAGTTCCTGAACAAGCTATTGGAAGATATCCCGAATCCAAAAGGGATTTTCGTGGCGAATGCCTCGGCACATGCTGTGGCAGAAACCCTCAATCGAGACAATCCCTTTCCTATCCCCATCATTGGGTACGATCTAGTTCCGGAGAATGAACGTCTGTTACGGGAGGGGTTGCTCGACGTACTGATTTCCCAGCGTCCTGCGTATCAAGGGTACCAGGCGGTCTATCAATTGTATCGACATGTGGTTTTGCAACAGGAGGTGCAGAGAAAGATACCCGTTCCGATCCATATCTATTTCAAAGAAAATCTCCTTATGGAATCATCTCCCGATTTGGAGTATGAAGAAGCGATGGTTGTGTTTACATGATCATAGATCAATCCTCAAGAAAGGAGAAGGAAAACTATGTCAGCGCCAGCGCATGAATGTGTATTGGGAATCGACTTTGGTACAGATTCCTGCCGGGTTGTGCTTCTGGATGTAACCAATGGGAACGAGGTTGCCTCCCATGTAGCGGTCTATCCTCGATGGAAGAAGGGGCTATTCTGCGACCCGAAGGAGAACCGGTTCCGACAGCACCCTGCGGATTACATCGAGGCGATGGAGGAAGCGGTGAAAAAGGTACTTCAGAAGGCGGGCAAGGATAGTGGAAGCAGGGTAATAGGGATCGGCATCGACACCACCGGTTCTACCCCCTGTGCCGTGGACGAAAGGGGAAAACCCCTCTCCCTGCAGCCCGCATTCGCAGAGGATCCCGATGCGATGTTCATCCTCTGGAAGGATCATACCGCTACGGCGGAGGCTTTTACCATCACCAAGCATGCCAAGAGTTGGGGTGGGGTGGATTTCACCCGATTCGAAGGAGGGGTGTATTCCGCAGAATGGTTCTGGGCCAAGATCTTCCATGTGTTCCAGAAAAATCCCCGGATCCGGGATCGGGCGGTGAGCTTCGTGGAGCATTGCGACTGGATGCCCGCCCTATTGACGGGTTCCGAATCGTTGAACCTGGTAAAACGGAGCCGATGCGCCATGGGGCACAAGGCCATGTGGCACAGGGAATGGGGAGGGTATCCGAGTGTGGAGTTCCTATCCTCCCTGCATCCCGATTTGGCTAGGATCCAGAAGACCCTCGGAACGGAGACATGGACCAGTGATCAGGCGGCCGGATTCCTGACGGAGGAATGGGCAAAGAGACTGGGTATTCGGCAGGGGGTACCTGTAGCGGTAGGCGCCTACGATGCGCACATGGGAGCGGCAGGCGCGGGTGTGCGGCCGGGGGTGCTGGTCAAAGTCATCGGAACCAGCACCTGCGACATGACGGTGGGACCACTGCCCAAAGGGAAGGAACATCCGGTAGAGGGGATCTGTGGGCAGGTAGACGGCTCGATCCTTCCCGGGTACCTGGGATACGAGGCAGGGCAAAGCGCATTCGGGGATGTGTACGCCTGGTTCAAAAGCGTATTGCAATGGCCCTTCA